>Ga0070658_10003175_pt1 | contig 13570 bp, 9 predicted proteins | sample KBSC13metaG_FD_64664 | JGI IMG/M metagenome (GOLD analysis project Ga0070658, IMG submission 64664) | Corn rhizosphere microbial communities from Kellogg Biological Station, Michigan, USA - KBS C1-3 metaG | ecosystem: Host-associated > Plants > Roots > Rhizosphere > Soil ... | reverse complement strand
CTCGTGCCTGCAGATCGGTGACCTGCAGGGCAGCCTGAGCCAGCTCACCTTCAGTAACAACTTGTGCGATGGCGGCAACTACAGCATCAACGCCAACGCCAACAACGTGAAGCTGGGCAAGGTGACGGCCGGCCCGCTCACCTTCGCCGGAAACCGGTTCGGCCGTGACTACCGCTACGGCGTCAAGACCAACCTCGGCAGCCCGTTCAGCACCAGCTGGAGCGGCAATGTCGACGACGCGACCGGTAACGCCGTCTAGTCACCAGCTACCGAGCATGACAACGAAATAGGTAACGCCAGAGAAATAGGTAACACCCGAGCCTCCGGGCCGACGCGAAAGATGCGTCGGCCCGGAGGTTTTTCATGTCTAGGAGGGTTGCTTATGTGCCGGGCGGCGTGATTGCCGCGGGTTTCAGACCGGCTTGTCGGTCAAGTCGTCGACGTTGTGCGACCAGGATGCGTTGAACGGGGCGCCGAGGTGGAGCTTCACGCCGTAGCGGTAGTTGCGGCCGAACCGGTTGCCGATGAAGGTGAGCGGCCCGGCCGTCACCTTGCCGGCCTTCACGTTGTTGGCGTTGGCATTGATGCTGTAGTTGCCACCATTACAGAGATTGTCGGCAAAAGTGAGCTGAACGAGATCGCCTTGAAGGTCGCCGATTTGCAAGCACGAGTTCATCGGGTCGTTGCCGTCGTAAGGCAGCAGCGTGTTGTGCTTGAACGTCTGGTCGCCGCCCGAAACCTGCAAGGTGTCGTCGTGCGAGTCGATCGCTCGGTTGCGGTTGAGATTGTGAATGTAGGAGTCCTCGACGATTGTGGGGCCAGGGCCGCCCCACGAATCGATGCCGTCCTGCGATCCTGAGATATCGGCTCTCGTCACCGTGGCGTTACGCAGGGTCATGCCCGCAAGCTGGTCAGACGTCGCAACGATCGTGACGTCGGAAATCGTGGTGTGGCCGGTGGCCAGGTGTAGGTCGATCGCACCGAGTTGGGACCCGCCGATGATGCGCACATTCTCGATCGTGACGTTCGCCGACGTCACCTTGACGAAACCGTGGATTTCGACGTTCTTGATGACCTGGCCATCAGTGGTGTTCGAGATCGAATCGACGGCCTTCAATCGTCCGCGGGCACCTGTGGTGGATGCATCGGGAAAGCCGCACGCGATCGGCTGGGATAGGCAGTTGGTGGTCGCCGTGATTGGTGATGACGACGTCGTGGCGGTTACCTGCGGGTTCTTCGACGGTGTCGAGTCGGGCGATCGATCGACCACCCGCACCGTCGTGACCACAGCTGCCACGACGACGATGGTGACGCCGACGCTTCCGACGAGTAGCCACCTGGCACGGCGAACCGTGGGTTCGTTCTCGACATGCGGAAGCTCGTCCGCCGGTTGCGGTGGACGCCCTGGGGTTTGTGAGCTAGTCGGCAACCGGGGCCGTACTTACGAGGGCGGGCGCGACCGGGGTTCGGGCCGTGCGCGCTGCGCGCCACATGGCAGCGAGTTGGTAGGCGCCACCCGCCGCCAGCACGATGGTGAGCGTGTCGAGCGGAATCCTGAACCGCAGCCGGGTGTAAAAGACGGCGAGCAGCGCGACATTGCCGAAGATGAGCAGCGCCACCCCTTTCTCGAGCCGAGAAAGCGGACGTCGTCGCCAGAGCGCGAGGCGGAAGAGCGCAAGCGCCAGGATCGGGTAATACGACACGGCGACGAGCAGGTCGTTGGCGGTCGAACTGCGGTTGGCGGTTGCGAGCGGGCTGCTGTACGTGAAGTTGCTCGCATACTTTTCGATGTACAGCGTGACCGTGCGGCCCGGATTGGCTTTCATCCACTTCACCGAGTCGGAGGTGAACCGGTTGTCGAGCGCCACCTCTCGGAGACCTTCTGCGTGTGCGGGGTCTTCGTACTGGCTGATGTCGACGACGCGGCCGCCGAACGCGTTGGCGTGCTCGCTATTGCCCAGCAGCAGGTTAACCCCGTTGTTGGTCGATACCGGAATGAACGCGTGCATCTCAACTGCGTTGCGCACGCACCAAGCAACGGGCAGGACGGCGAACGACGCAAGCGTGATCGATGCAATTAGCCAGCGGCCGTCGACGCGACGCAGCACCGGTATTGCGCAGAGCAGCACTGCGGTAGGCCCAAAGGTGGGTACGGCTTCGGTGAGAACACCGAGAACGAACCCCGCAGCGATCGCGAGTTGCCAACGCCGGCGAGTGGTCTGGCCCGGATCCGTTGCCCTCAGCACCAACGAAAGTGCCGCAACGACAAGGAATCCGGCGATGATTTGCGGATACAGCGTGCCGGCCGTGTAGATGAACAGCGGGTAAAAGGCGGTAGCGGCGGCTGCGAGTACCGCGATTGCAGGTGAGGTGAATCGCAGCACCAGGCGGTGTACGAGAACCACCGTCGCGGCAAGGGCGATGAAGTTGAGCATGCGCATGGTGAAAACGCCACCGTGCACTAGATCGACCGCGGCAAGGATGAATCCGTATCCGGGTGGCCGGTAGGCGGTGGGTGTCGATCCGTCCGCGGTGTATCCGTGCCCGTGTACGAGGTAGCGGGCGAGCTGCACGTACACCCGCTCGTCGAGATAGCGGATGCGACTTCCGAGATACGCCGAGTAGCCACCGCCGATGACGACGACGACACCGGCTAACACCCATGCGATGCGGTTCGACCGCCGCGTGGCGAGTTCTCCGAAGCGGTGTAGCCGGCCGTCGGCCGCCGTGGTGAGCGACGTCATCGAGCCCCCTGGGTAACCAATGCCTTTTCCTCGCGGGCCGCCTCGAGTTCGGCCACGAGCGGATCGGTCTTGTAACGCCGGGTCTGTATCCAGAGCGCGCCCGCGCAGCCGACGAGTACGAACGTCACCCCGCGCGCCATCGGGAAGCTCAGGGCATCGAAGGTGGCGAAGTAGACGGCGCATCCGGCGACGCTGCCCGCGAGTGCTTGTGCGAGCTCGGCAGTGTCTCGGTCTGGGCCACACACCCGGCGGGCGCCGCGGGCACACATGAACGCGACGATGAAGACCAGCAACAGCCCGGCCAATCCGACAAAGCCGGTTTCGACGATGGTGCCGAGGTATTGATTGTCGAGCAGGTCGTTGGGGCCTGGGATGAAGGTGCCGAAGCCCCGGCCGATCAACGGGTGGTCTTTGATCGTGCCGCCGACGATTGCGTAGTCCTGGGTGCGGCCCTGGATGCTGGGGTCGCTGCTGAGGTGCAGGAACAGGCTGATCATCGTTCCGACCAGGCCGGGGATCGCTACCCGCAGACTGGCGAACACGAGTGCGCCAGCGATTGCCACGTTGGCGATGCGGCGCGCTTTCCAGGTGGTGACCATAACGATGCCGGCTGCTGCGATTGCGATAAATGCGCCGCGTGACAATGACATTGCTGCGCCGACCAAAATTACGACGGCTGAAATCCAACGCCATTGTGCCTGCACTCGCGTCTTTGCGCCGAACGCACGATAAGCGGCTAGCGGGAGCACTGACGCCAGGACGACACCGAATTCGATCGGGTGTTCTGCAGTTCCGGAAGGCCTACGGAAAATAGATCGAGTCAAGATGAAGTTCTGTGAAAATGTCGAGCGCAAACCCGGGATATGCAGCAGGAAGTTAGAGACGTTGACGCCGAACTCGAACTGCACGATGCCGATGAGTGAAAGGCCGGTTGCGCACCAACACATCACGGTGACAATTCGTTTGACTCCCGAGATGGTGAGCACGTCGGTGAGTACCACGGCGCTACCGAGCACCGCGATCATCGTGATGATGCCTCGGTCGAGACCGCGTGCTTCGTCAGGCGAATGGAACATCGAGCCGGCGCCGGCCGCACTGAGCACGACCGTCAGCAGGTAGATGCCGAGCGCGATCGCAACCGGATTCTTCGATATCGGCGGGTGCGCGCCCGGCATCATCCGACCGCCGACCCACAGCGCGAGGATCAGGAAAGAAAGGGCAACGGCAGGGGTGATCGCCAGCCCGCTGCCGGCGAAAACGTCTCGCGACGGGATGGCGAACAGCACGACCACGAGGGCTACGATCAAGCCTCTGCCATCGCGCCGCGTACGCTTTTGCACGCGCGCCGAGTCGTCCATTGCTAGAACTCGGCAGTTACCGGTTCGGCCCGCTCGTCGGGTGCGGAACGCAGCGCCAGCCGGTCTTTATCGCGAGCGCGGTCGACCACCAGCCGGCGGCGCCGGCGGACGGCGAGCGCCTCGACGACGAAGGTCAAGACGAGGCTCAGCACGAACCCGACGGCGATGATCGCAGCCTCACCACGGGTTTTGCCGGGGTAGAGCGCTGTGCTGCTGACTCCGCCCGGTGCCGCGAGCGTGGTGACGAGTGCATTGTCGGTAGCGCCGGTGGCCTTCTGCCATGCGCGCAAGTTCGCGTTTAGAGCCTGGACGGCGGGACTGACCGCCGCTTGTGCCGCCTGGCGGTCGGTGCTGCTCGTGGTGACCGTGACGATCGGGATCGAGGTGTTGTTGCCACCGCTGAACGAGACGCCGACTCCGCTGCCCGCGGGTACGCCGGTGTCGACGCCGCGTGCCGACATGCCGCCGACGATCAGAGTCGCGACGGGATTGAGGCTCTTGCTGACTTGGAACCACGGGTTTGCGTAAGGTACGGCCGGAATGACATCGGCCTTCGTCGTCGTAGCCGCCGGAGGCGTCGGGCTTACAAGCAGCAGCGAGGCGGAGTACTGATAGGTCGGCTTGACCGACTGGCCGTAGAGGACGGCGAGTAAGGCGGACGCAGCAACCAACGGAATCAACACATAGAAGCGGCGCAGCACGACCTGCACCATCGTTACGAAGTCCACTGCTTTGCGGTCCCCTCCTGCTCGGCGCTACGCCCGCGCGTAGCAGCGCGGCGCGGCGCGGACACCCCCCACTCGGACGTCGCGGCCGGTGATATGAGTCTACACCGCGCGAAGCGCATGAACGTCGGGTCGTCGAATATTCAACTGACCTCCAGTGTTCATCGTCAACGCGCGTGAGTGTTCAGCCGAACGGCTGAACGAAGTGCATCCGAACGGCCCTTTCTTCTTGCTCCTGTTGGTGATCCTTCATTACTTCCAACACCGGTCTCGCGCTGCGTTAGCGTTCTTCGTACAGCTCTCGTTCAGTTATTTCCCAGCTGATAACTCGAAACGTTTCTCGGCCCTTTCCAAAAATCAGCAGCTCAAACATCCGACCGCCGCGGCGTCGCGCTACCGTAAACGCTTCAGGCGACATCACGGCCCGCTAGAGAGGGTCGTCCGGTGTGCCGGTTCGTGCGGTGCGCAGGGTCGTCCGAGCGTCGCCCGATGTACAAGATGTCCGAATCTCCAAGGGGGTACATGTTTTCGCGGCTGGAACGCGTGGGCCGGTTGGTTGGTGCCGGCGCCCGCATTGGTGCTCGAACGGCGGCGGCGGCGCGCACGCGCCTGGCAGGCCGCGCCGCCAGCATGGCGGGCGCCTCACGTGCGGTGCGCGTGCCGATCGGCCCGCGCGGTGCCGCTCCCGCGCGTGTGTTGATCGTGGTGCAGAACCTGCCGGTGCCGCTCGATCGCCGGGTTTGGCTTGAGTGCCAGGCGCTCGTTGCCGCCGGCTACCGGGTCAGCGTGATCAGCATTCGCGGCCCCGAAGACTCCGCCTACCAGCACCTCGACGGTGTCCACATCTATCGCTACCGGCCCGCACCTGCGGCCCAAGGCACGCTCGGGTACCTCTGGGAGTTCGCCTACTCGTGGCTGATGACGGCGCTGCTTTCGTTGCGCGTTGCGCGGCGTCACGGCTTTGACGTCATCCAGGCCTGTAACCCACCCGACACCTACTGGGCGCTCGCGGCGCTGTACAAGCCGTTCGGCAAACGCTTCGTCTACGACCAGCACGACCTCAACCCCGAAGTGTTCTTGTCGCGCTTCGGGTCGCAGCTCGGCTTCGCGGGCCGGGTTCAGTACAAGTGCCTGTTGTGGCTCGAACGAATGACCTATCGGCTAGCCGACCACGTGATCTCGACCAACGAGTCGTACCGCCAGGTGGCTCTCGACCGCGGTGATCGCCGCGGTGAAGATGTCACCGTCGTCCGCAGTGGTCCCGACACGTCGCTGATGCGTCCGGTCGCGGGGGTGCCCGAGCTGCGCAAGGGCAGGCGTTACCTCGCGGTCTACCTCGGCATCATGGGGCCACAGGACGGCGTCGACGTCGCGATCCGTGCGCTCGACATCTACGTTCACGAACTCGAGCGCGACGACCTGCACGTGGCGCTGCTCGGGTTCGGCGACTGCCTCGACGAGCTGCGGCAACTCGTTACCGAACTCCGGCTCGACGATTACGTCACGTTCACCGGCCGGGCCGACGCCGCGATGATCACTCGCTACTTGTCGACCGCCGACCTCGGCCTGTCGCCCGACCCGCTGAACCCGCTGAACGACGTCTCAACGATGAACAAGACGATGGAGTACATGGCGTTCGCGCTGCCGGTCGTGGCGTTCGACCTGAAGGAGACGCGGGTTTCGGCGTCCGATGCGGCGGTCTACATCGAGCCGGGCGACGTAGCGGGTTACGCGAAAGAGATCGCCGAACTACTCGACGACGCCGACAAGCGGGCAGCGATGGCCATGGCGGGACGGCAACGCGCCGCCGCAGTTCTCGATTGGGAACCCCAAAAGCGCGCCTACGTCGGTGTTTACGACGCGCTTTCGCAAGCGTCAACCGGCACCGGATCGACGGCGCGCACGCCGCAGGCTGCGATTGCCTGGCCGCAGGTCGACCGCCGCAAGCGCTCGGCCGACGGCCCGCTGACCGACCGGTTCGGCAATCCACTGGTCGATCTTCGCGACCAGGACGCCGTCGAGCAGTACGTGCGCACCCGCGAACTCCCGCCGGCCCCAGAACCAGGACCGATACCGGGCGACGAACCACCTGCCGATTAGCGGTCTGACTCCGACAGTGCGGTCCACAGCAGGTCGGCGGCTGCATGCGGGTCGCCGTAGTGCAACCGCCAAACCGAAGCGCCCGCCACGACCTTCGCCGCCAGCTGCACTGCGTCGGCAGGCCGCCGGTAGTGGTTGAACGACAACCGCAGCAACGTCGTGACCGCGTCGGGCCGGGGTAGCGCATCGAGTTCGGGTGCCTGGCCCGAGTCGGGCGCAGCCCCGTCGTCCACGTGCCTTTCGAGGACGACGATGTGCCGCAACGCAGCGCCGCCGCCGGCATCGCGGCTGCCGAGGTCGGCGGCGGTGAACAACCACTCCTCGCCGGTTGGCACGCCGTCAACTCCGTCGAGCGACCTCGTGGCGGTGCGGGCGCTCCAGCGCGACAACGCGATCGGCCGCGGGTAAGGCTCGATCTCGCCGCCGGGATAGTGCAGACACAGAGCCTCGTCGGAGACGTAGTCGAAGCCGCGGCGGAGGCAGGCGGCGGTGAGGGTGCTCTTGCCGGTGCCCGACGTGGCCGGCATGGCAATCGCGATCCCGCCACGGGCGACCACGCCCGCATGCACGGCGAACATCGGGGCGGCATCGAGTGCAGCGGCGTTGACTCCGGTCGCGAACCGGCTGATCTGGTCGGCGGCGGGGCCGTCGCCGATCTCGACGACGTGCGCCGAAGCCAACGGCTCGAGGTCAACGAAACGCTGCCACAACCGCTCGACCGCACTCGCCGCGTCGGCGTCCGTGAAGCCGGCGGCAAACCGGGAGCCCAGGATGCGGACGGCGACGCGACGCGCAGGCAGCGTCGTCAACGGCGGATGTCGGCGTCGAGCGACTCGCCCGGAGTAACCAGAAGCAAGCCCTGCGCCGCGAAGTCGCGCAGCACGGCGCGGACCTGTGGGTCGATATCGCAGGCCTGGACGTCGTAGTGCTCGGCGAGCGATCCAACGATCTCGTCGAGGGTGAACTCGCCCGTGCAGAGCCGCCAGACGTTACTCGCCGTTTCATTCAGCGCGATCGCGCAGTGAGTAGCCGGATTGAAGATGTGGAAACAGGCATCGACTTCGGCCATGGTGAGGCCGGCCGGCGGCGGCCCGATCGGCAGCGCTGCCATCGGCCAATCGTCGGGCGGATTCGAGCTGTTCATCGCGTTTGAATCGGGCGACACCGGCACATCATGACATGGCAAGAGGGCGCAATTGGTGGGCTGGACGGCGGTGCTCCGAGGAGTCAGCCCGGGGGGTAGCACGGGTCGGCGGCAGTCGGTTTTCTCGACACGTCGGATGGTCCGCAGGATCGCCCGAAAGGGTGATCGAATTAGCGCTACGCTAGGCCGTACGATTTCAGGGCAGGCCGCGCGTGCCATACGGGCGGCAATCAGGATTTGGGTGGGGGCAATGGAAACGAACAATGGCATGACGCGTCGCGCCATGCTAAAGCGCGGTGCGATTGCTGGCACCGCGGTCTTGTGGGCGGTCCCAGCGGTGCAGGTGATCGGGCTAGGTGCCTCGCACGCCGAGGCGGCGAGCGGTGGCAACCCGACGTCGACGCCCACCCGTACGCACACACCCCCGCCGACCACGCCGTCGAGCAGCGTCTCGCCGACGGGCACGAATACTGGCACGCCGACGCACACGCCTGATGTCGTGACGCCGTCGCCGTCCGTCAAGGGCATCAGCTTCGAGCAGCCACCGCCGCCGCAGGTGAATCCGCCGGTTGCTGTGCTGCCGTTCACTGGCGCCGCGGTTCCGGTCACCGGCGCGGTTGCGCTGGGCGCCGGCCTGGTGGCCACCGGTGCCGCTGCGGTCGCGGTGACCCGGCGGCGCTCCGTAGCCGCCGCTGCGGGCGCAAGCGAAGCCGCATCGACTGACGGGGATCTCCCCGCCGTCTGAGCATCACGTAGTCTCGAACACCCGGGCCACCTAGCCCGGGTGTTCGATTTTTATCTGGATGTCGATGGATCTCAGCTCGCTGCTGCACGCGTCGCTCGCCGATCCGGCGTTGGCTCGTGCCGTCGACCGCGCCCGAAATCAGATCCATACCGGCGTGCCATTCGATGCCGACGTCGGTGCGCCGCAAGCGTTGCGACCGGTTGTCGCGGCGGCGCTGGCCGCCGCCGAGCCGGTAGGCGCTGGCCGGCTGGTGCTGGCGGTAACCGCCACCGACCGCGAAGCCGGCGATCTGGTCGAGACCCTCAGCTCGTTGTTGCCGACAGGTTCGGTGGCCGAATATCCGGCGTGGGAGACGCTGCCGCACGAACGGCTCTCGCCGCGCGCCGACACGGTTGGCCGGCGGCTCGCCGTGCGGCGCCGACTGAAGCATCCCGGCGCTGATGACCAGTTGCGCGTGGTCGTCACCCCTGTGCGGGCCTTGTTGCAGCCACAAGTGGCCGGCCTCGGCGACCTCGCTCCCGTTGCGTTGAAGACCGGCGACGAGTTTGAACTCGACGACGTTGTCGAGCGCTTGGTGTCGGCCGGCTACAGCCGGGTCGACCTTGTCGAGCGGCGTGGCGAAATCGCCGTCCGCGGTGGCATTCTCGATGTTTTTCCGCCCACCGAAGACCATCCGTTGCGAGTCGAGTTCTTCGGCGACGAGGTCGATGAGATCCGGTACTTCAAGGCGGCCGATCAGCGCAGCCTGGGCGACGAATATCCGGCGACGCGTGGGCTGTGGGCCCCGCCGTGCCGGGAATTGCTGCTGACCCCCGAGGTGCTGGCACGCGCACAGACGCTGGCCGACGCGCACCCGCAGCTCGGCGACATCCTTGGCAAGCTGGCGCACGGAGTCGCGGTCGAAGGCATGGAGTCGCTGGCTCCGCTACTCGTCGACGAGATGGACCTCCTAGTCGATGAGCTACCCGCTGGCTCGATCGTGTTGGCCTGCGACCCCGAACGGGTACGCGCCCGCGCTGCCGAGGTAGTTCGCACCGGCGAAGAGTTCCTGCAAGCGGCGTGGGCCGGAGCGGCGTCCGGTGGCAAGGCACCGATCGACCTCTCAGCTGCGGCGCTTCGCCCGCTCGTTGACGTCCGCGAGCACGCGCGCGCCTTGGGCCTGCAATGGTGGGCTGTTTCGCCCCTGGTCGCAGCCGAAGCCGGCGACGACGACGGCGACGACGGCGACCACGGCGACCACGGCCAATCGCTGGTGCTCGATGCCCACGCGGCGCAGCCGTATCGCGGTGATACCCAGGCCGTTGTCGCCGATGTGAAGGGCTGGGTAGCCGACGGTTTCGGCGTGGCGTTCGTTACCGCGGGCCACGGCCCGGCGCAGCGCATTGTCGAGGTGTTGCGCGGAGACGATGTGCCGACGCGGCTCGAATTCGAGCTCGCCGCCGTACCCGAACCGGGCGCGGTCGTGGTCACCTGCGGATCGCTCGACGCAGGATTCGTGTTGCTCGCCTCCAAACTGGTCGTCCTCACTGAAGGCGACGTCTTCGGCCAGCGCCCCTCCACCCGAGACATGGCGAAGTTGCCGAGCCGGCGCAAGCGCTCGATCGATCCGATGCAGCTGCAGCCGGGCGATCTCGTGGTACACGAGCAGCACGGTGTCGGGCGCTTCGTTGAGATGGTGCAGCGCACGGTGGCCGGCGCTACCCGTGAATATCTGGTGATCGAATACGCGTCGAGCAAGCGCGGTCAGCCCGGTGATCGCCTTTACGCGCCAACCGATGCGCTCGACCAGGTCACCCGCTACATCGGGGGCGAGAATCCGAGTCTCGACAAGCTCGGCGGCGCCGACTGGGCCAAGCGCAAGGGCCGGGCGCGCAAGGCGGTCAAGGAAATCGCGGCCGAACTGATCAGGCTCTACAGCGCCCGCACGGCGGCACCCGGATATGCCTTCGGTGCCGACACACCCTGGCAGCGCGAGCTCGAAGAAGCATTCCCTTATGTCGAGACGCCTGACCAGTTGCGCACCATCGACGAGGTCAAGGCCGACATGGAACAGCCGGTTCCGATGGACCGCCTGATCTGCGGTGACGTCGGTTACGGCAAGACCGAAATCGCCGTCCGGGCTGCTTTCAAAGCAGTGCAAGACGGCAAGCAGGTGGCTGTGCTGTGCCCCACAACTTTGCTTGTACAGCAGCATTTTGCGACGTTCTCAGAGCGGTTTGCCAACTTCCCGGCCACCGTCAAGCCGGTCAGCCGGTTCAACACGGCTAAAGAAGAAGAAGCCATCATGGTCGGCGTCGCCGACGGCAGTGTCGATCTCGTCATCGGCACCCACCGGTTGATCTCGAGCGGCACGAAGTTCAAGGATCTCGGGCTGGTCGTGATCGATGAAGAGCAGCGGTTCGGCGTCGAGCACAAAGAGCGGCTCAAGCAGCTGCGCACCAACGTCGACGTGCTCGCCATGTCGGCAACGCCGATTCCGCGCACCCTCGAAATGGCGATCACCGGTATTCGCGAGATGTCGGTGATCCAGACACCGCCCGAAGAGCGGCACCCGGTGCTCACCTTTGTCGGCATCTACGACGACGGGCAGGTGAGGGCGGCGATCCACCGGGAATTGTTGCGTGAGGGCCAGGTTTTCTACATTCACAACCGGGTCGAATCGATCGAACGTGCGGCCGCGCGACTGCGCGAACTGGTGCCCGAGGCCCGCGTTGCGGTTGCGCACGGGCAGATGAACGAAGACACCCTCGAACAAGTGATGGTCGGCTTCTGGGAGCGCAGCTACGACGTGCTCGTCTGCACGACGATCGTCGAGTCGGGCCTCGACATTCCCAACGCCAACACGCTGATTCTCGAACGCGCCGACATGCTCGGGCTCTCTCAACTGCATCAGCTGCGCGGTCGGGTGGGTCGCGGGCGCGAACGCGCGTACGCCTATTTCCTCTATCCCGAAGAGCGACCGCTGACCGAGACCGCACACGACCGGCTCGCCACGATCGCCCAGAACTCCGATCTCGGCGCAGGCATGGCCGTGGCGATGAAAGACCTTGAGATCCGTGGTGCCGGAAACCTGCTCGGCGGCGAGCAATCGGGTCACATCGCGGCGGTCGGCTTCGATCTTTATGTGCGGCTCGTCGGGGAGGCAGTGGCCGACTTCAAGGGCGAGGCCACGGCCGAGCTCGCCGAGGTGAAGATCGACCTCCCGATCGACGCGCACATTCCGCACGATTACATCGACGGCGAGCGGTTGCGGCTCGCCGCCTACCGCGCGATGGCCGAAGCGGCGAGCGAGGCCGACGTCGAGGCGGTGCGCGACGAGCTGGCCGACCGGTACGGAGCGTTGCCCGAGCCGGTGGCCAACCTGCTCGAAGTGGCGAAGCTGCGGGTCGTGCTCCGGCCGTACGCCCTGCACGAGGTGGTGCTGCAGGGGAACCAGATCCGGTTCGCGCCCGTTGATTTACGTGAGTCACAGACGTTGCGCCTGCAGCGGCTGTACCCCAAGAGCATCGTCAAGGCGCCGCTGTACACCGTGTTGGTGCCGCGGCCGACCGACGCTCAACCTGGCCGCTTCGGCGGCCAGCCTTTGCGCGACGTCCCACTTCTTCGTTGGGTCGAGACGCTCGCGCGCGAGGTGTTCGAGGTGGCGGCTCGCGGCGGTACTGCCGCTGCGGCACCCCTGCAATGAGTTCGTCGCGCAGCGCTGGTCACAATAGGCCGAAGCGACGCGAAACCAGTTCGACCGAGAGGATCGCCGTGCCCCGCCCCCTGTCCCGCCTTCAGCCTGGCCTGCCAGGTGGCAGTGCGCTCTCCGGTGCTAGCCCTTCGGGTCGTCTGCGTCGCGCCGCCGCATTCGGCGTCGCGCTCGCTGCTGCTGGGGTGGCGCTGTCGGCCTGCGCGCCGGTGCACGCGGGTGCCGCAGCGACCGTAGGCAGCGATCGGATCACCACAGGTCAGGTCAAGGATCTCGTTCAGCGCACGCTCGCCGATCCGACCTTTGCGGCCAAGGGCGGTGCCGACGTTTCTTCGGTGCAGCGCGAAGAGCTCACCAATCTGGTGCAGCATAAATTGCTTGACCTTGCCGCTGCACAAGAACACGTGTCGGTCTCCGATGGCGAAGTCAGCACCCAGATCTCGAGCATCCAGCAGCAAGAAGGAAGTAAGGAACTACTCGAAGCCGACGCCGCGAAGAACGGCATCGCACCCAGTGACATCCGCGATTACTTCTACTACAACTTGCTCGAGCAGAAGCTCGCACCGAAGATCACCACGCCGGTCGTACACGCGGCGCACATTCTGGTGAAAGACAAGGCGACCGCCGACAAGATTCTCGCGGAGGTGCAGGCCGACCCCAGCCAGTTCGAAGGCATCGCGAAGTCACAGTCGACCGACACCCAAAGTGGTGCCAACGGTGGCGACCTCGGCACGGTGCCCTCGATCGAGTACGTCGCAGAGTTCGCCACGGCCGTCGATTCGGCCAAGGTCGGCAGCTATTTCGTGGTGCAGAGCCAGTTCGGCTGGCACGTCGTCCACTTGATATCGCGCACGTCGGAGTCACTCCAAGATCTGGCCACCCAGGCACAGCAAAGCGGCGACTCCAATGCGCAGCAAGTGGTCGGTGAGGTCATGAGCCGCTACCTCGAGTCGGTGGCCAAGAACGCAGGCGGTATTTCGGTGAATCCGCGCTACGGCACCTGGGATCCCGCCCAGGCGGCGGTCGTTGCCTCGACCGGCAGTCTCGTGTCGTCGGCGCCCTC
>Ga0070658_10003174_pt1 | contig 13571 bp, 9 predicted proteins | sample KBSC13metaG_FD_64664 | JGI IMG/M metagenome (GOLD analysis project Ga0070658, IMG submission 64664) | Corn rhizosphere microbial communities from Kellogg Biological Station, Michigan, USA - KBS C1-3 metaG | ecosystem: Host-associated > Plants > Roots > Rhizosphere > Soil ... | reverse complement strand
TCTACGGACTGATGGCGTGCATCGCTGCGATGGTGATCGGCGGAGCGACCTGGGCCATCGGCGGCCATGCCGGCAACTACGGCGCCACGACCGGCGGCCGCCGCGCCGTGCTGTCCGGCATCGTCGGCGCGCTGGTCATCGGCGCGGCCCCGGCCGTCGTCAATTTCTTCTTCGGCGCCGGCCTCAAGATTTAGGGGCGTGAGATGACGACACCTCGTCGCGTCCTCGTGGCTGCGCTGTTCGCCGCCGCGACCTTCAGTGCGGTCGCCGGCTGTTCGACCCATGGCGCCACCGGCTCGACGCCGCGCACCAGCGCGTCACCGGCCGTCGTCGCTGCCTCGCTGAGGCCGAAGACGGACCCGGCGTCGGTCGCCGCTGATCTGGTCGTGCGGCTCAACGACCCGCGGATGACCGACGCGCGCTACCGCGCGACGACGATCAACGGGGTTCTCGCCCCAAACGCGGCCGGACTGATCGCGCGTTTCGTGCCCGGCCCGGCGTTCGAGGCCGCGACACATCTGGACGCGGATCGCAACGCCGGGCGGCCGACGATCGGGCAAGTCGTCGCGCTGCACACCACCGTCGTCTCGCAAGACGCGACGCAGGCGGTGGTCGCGGTGTGGGCGGTCAGCCTGGTTGGCACGGCGCAACTAGGACAAGTCGTCGCGGGCTGGTCGACCGACACGCTCACCCTCGATCGGAACGGAGCGCGCTGGCAGCTCGTCGACTACACGTCGACGCCAGGTCCGACTCCACAGACCGCGCAACCACCGGACCCGATCGCGACCGCGTTCACGCTGCTCGCCGGCTCGACGGGCGCCGGCCGATGACCCCGCCCCGTGTCGTCTCAGCAGCCATGGCCGTCGCGCCGGCCGCGGTCGTCGTGACGGCGGCCCCGGCACACGCGACGCAGCCAGCCGTTGTCGGGACGCCTACCGGCGTGTGCTCGGCGGCCCCGACGCTGGTGCAAGGGGTCTGCCATCTTGTCGGCGGCGCAGTGAGCGGCGGCTGGTCGCACGGTCCGAGTGGTCTGGTCACCAGAGCTGTCGGCGGTGTCGTCGGCGATGTTGTGGGCACCGTGCTGTCCGGGCTGGCGCACGCGTTGAGCGCGGCCGCGGTCTGGTTCCTCACCCAGATCGCCACGCTCATCACCGCGTCGACGCACATCGATGTAGGTGCGGACTGGTTCGGCGCGCACTACGCGGTGATGGTCGCGTTGGCCGCGACGTTCTGCCTGCTGTTCGTGCTGCTGTCCGCGGGCGGCGCCCTCGTGCACCGGGACCCGGCGCGAGTGGGCCGGGCGATCCCGATGGTCGCCGTCGCCGGGCTTGGCTGCCCACTCGCGTTGTTCCTCACCGTCGAACTGCTGCACGTGTCCGACGCGCTATCCGCGACCGTCGCCGGCTCAATGCACAGCGACTTGACCCACGCCCTGACCGGCGCCTCCAAAGGGTTCCTCGTCGCGTCCGTGCTCCCGGGCGGCGGTGCGGTCCCGATCCTGGTGGCGGTCATCGCCGGGCTTGTCACCGTCGCTGCGGCGTTGATGTTGTGGATCGAGCTGTTGTTGCGCGCGGCCGGTGTATACGCGGCGTTGCTGTTCATGCCGCTCGCCCTCGCCGGCCTGTCCTGGCCACCGGCCGGCCGGTGGGCCAAGCGGCTGGTCGAGACGCTGATCGCGCTGATCTTCTCGAAGTTCGTCATCGTCGCGGTGCTGTCGCTGGCTGCGAGCGGCCTGGCCGCCGGGCACGACGGCGCGAGCGACGTGCTCGCCGGCGTCGCGTTGCTGTGGATCGGCGCGCTCTCTCCCTACTTGTTGCTCAAGCTGATCGGCGTCTTCGAGGTCACCCTCGCCGCCGCCGCGTTCGAGGGATTCCGCTCCCGCGGCATGCACACCGCCGTGTACTACGGGCAGTCCACCCTCGCGCTCGGCAGCAGGGCGGCCGCAGCAGGTACCGGGGCCGGCGGCACGCTCGCTGCGGCCGGAGCGGCGACCGGACCACGCGGTGGCATGCGGCCCGGGACACCGCCGATCGCCGGGTCATCCGACGGCGGGGCACGGTCATGACGGCCGCCGCCCCCGACGGCGTGAACGTCCACCCGGCGCGGTATCGGTTCGGGCCGCGGGACACCCGCGAGTTGCTGCTCGGGTTGCGGCCCAGCCAGCTGGGCTATCTGATCGGCGCCGTCGTCGTGCTGATCGTCGGGTTCGCCACCGGTGGCGCGGTCGCGCTGGTCACGATGCCGCTCGCCGCCGGTGCCGTGATCGTCGCGGTCGGCCGCCTCGGCGGGTACGGCGCCGACCAGCACCTCGTGTTGCGGGTCCGGGCCGCGTTGATGCGAGTCCGCGGAACCGACCGGCGGCGCGTCGACCTCGCCACCGCCGTCGCGCATCCGCGGCGGCTCGACGTCCCGCTGGACGGAACGGAACTGCACGCGTTGCCGGTCGAGGGCGGCGGGTCGATCGGTGTGCTGCACGACCGGGCACACGGCACGTGCGTCGCGATCATCGCGGTCACTGGCGGCGGACTGCCGCTGGCAGACTCCGACATGCAGGCGCAGCAGGTCAGCGGGTGGGGTCGGGTGCTGGCTGCGATCGGCCGGGACGGCTCGCCACTGACCCGCGTGCAGTGGCTCGCCCGCACCGGAACCACGGAAGCCGCCGCACCGGCATCAATGCCGCACGTCGCGGAGTCGGCGACCACGTTGGCCGCAACCAGTTACCGCGACCTGCTCGCCACCGCCCGACAGCGCGAGGTGACGCACGAGACGTACCTCGCGGTGGCCTGCGGGCAACGCTCTGGGCGCGGGGATGACGTGCTGGTCCGCGAGCTCGCCCGCATCTGCGACCTGCTCACCGCGGCGAACCTCGACGTCATCGGAGTGCTGCCGCCGCGCGCCGTCGCGCGGCTGCTGCGCCGGCATCTCGACCCGACCAGCACGCACAACGACAGTGACCCACCGGACGCAACAGCGGATTGTTGGTCGGTCACGGCGATGGCGGCAGAAACGACGTGGGAGGCCTACCGGGTCGATGGGGTGTGGCACGTCACCTACTGGATCGCCGAATGGCCGCGCACCGACGTCGCGCCGGACTTCCTCGCCTCGCTGCTCGTCGGCGCCGACGTCGAACTCACCGTCGCCCTGACCGGGCAGCCGATGACGACCGCCACGGCGTTACGGCGGCTTCGCTCCGCCCGCGCCTCCGCTCACGCCGACGGCCAGCTACGTGCCAAGCTGCGGCAATCGGCGACCGTCCGCGACGACCTCGAAGCCTCGGAAGTGGACCGCCGCGACGCCGAACTCGCCGCCGGACACGTCGTCTACTCCTTCGCCGGGTTCCTCACCATCACCGCCACGACCCGCGACGCCCTCGATGACGGCTGCGTGATCGTCGAGCACGCCGCCGCCCGCGCCGGTCTGGTACTGCGCCGCCTGTTCGGCCAGCAGGACCGCGCGTTCACCCGCACCCTGCCCCTCGCCCGTCCCTTGCGCTGAACGGAGGCCCCCGATGACCGGACTGCCACACCCGAACGCGGCCACCCTCGTCGAGGGTCGCGTCCCCGACGACGCGACATTGATGCTGACGTTCACCAACCGCGGCGAACGCGCCCTCGACGCGCTCGCGACCGTGCTCATCCACCGGATGGCCCGCACCCCGCAAGGCATCGCCGATGTCCTCGAGCGCGTCTACCGCGCCGACGTCGACGAGCTGTGCACCGCACTCGACGCGATCGCCACCGAACTGCGCCCGAACGACCCCGCTGCCGAACCCGACACGCGATCCGAGGTAGATCAATGAGTAGCCGGCTCGTCGGGGTCGGCTGGCACGAGGCCAGCACCGCCGTCCTGCCCGCCGCCTACCCATTCCTCGCCGACGCGCCACTACCCGCCGCCGGCTGCTACATCGGCCGGAACCTGTTCGGCGGAGCGTTCCATCACGACCCGTTCACCCTCTACGCGGCCGGGTTGTCCTCCAACCCGAACATGCTCATCGCCGGCGACCTCGGCTCCGGCAAATCCACCCTGGTCAAAACACTGCTGCTCCGCGAACACGTCCGCGGCCGCAGCGCATTCGTCGCCGACCCCAAAGGCGAATACGCGCCCCTCGCCGCCGCCCTCGGCGTCACCCCACTCAAACTCGGGCCCGGTTGCACCGACCGGCTCAACCCCCTCGACCCGCCCGAAGGCGCCGACCTCGGTCAACGCCTCCTGCTCGTCACCGCGCTCGCCGCCGCCGCTCTCGACCGGCCACTGACACCGACCGAACACGCCGCACTCGACATCGCCCTGTCCGCAGTCCTGTCCGCGAACACCACCGCACTGCTGATCAACGTCGTCGACACGCTGCTGACGCCGACAACGACGACCGCGACCGACATGCGATTGACCGTCGGGCAGCTCACCGACGCCAGCCGCGACCTCGCGCTCGTGCTGCGCCGGATGTGCAGCGGTGATCTGGCCGGCATGTTCGACGGGCCGACCACCCGCCGACCCCACCCTTCCGACCCACTGGTCGTGCTCGACCTGTCCGCGCTGTATCAGACCAACCGCGACGCGCTGCCGCTCGTCCTCGCCTGCGTCACGAGCTGGCTGACCACCACCATCCGCACCAATGCGGCACAGCGCTACGTGGTGATCGAAGAAGCGTGGGCGCTCCTCGCGCACGTCGCGACCGCCCGCTGGCTGCAACAGTCCTACAAGCTCGCCCGCGCCCACGGAGTCGCGAACATCGCCGTGCTGCACCGCATCTCCGACCTGCTCTCCGCCGGCGCCGGAGACTCCGAACAGGTCGCGCTCGCCCGCGGACTGCTGGACGATGTCGGCACCCGCGTACTCGGCCGGCAAGCCGCAAGCGCGCTGCGCGACGCGGCGGCCGTGCTCGGCCTGACCGCGACCAGCGCGACGCTGCTGCCGCAGCTGCGCACCGGCGTCGCGCTGTGGAACACCATCGGCCGATGGTTCATGGTCGAACACCAGCGCAGCGACATCGAACGACGCATCTGCGACACCGACGCCGCCATGACCAGCCAACGTCCAGACACAACAGCCGAGGACCAACTCCATGACGCCGTGATTCCTGCCGAACTCGCCGCCGCGACGGGCGTCCCCGGCGGCGACGGCGAGGTGGCCGCGTGATCCGCCCAACCACCCGACCAGGCGCTGGACGCACCGAAGAACTGCTGCTCGCGATCATCCTCACCGCCGCCGGCGCTATCGTCGCCGCCGGAACGCTGCTTTGGCTCGCCGCGACCCTCGCGTGCCTGCTCACCCACGGCCACGGCGCGCACCTGCCCGTCAGCGACGGCCCCCGGCTCCTGCTCGACACCCTCACCCACCCGGCCGCCCCCACCGCCGACCTGCCCGGCGCAACGCCCGTCCCGATCCCGCTGTACTACCTGACCGCGGTGCTGTTGTTCGCCGCCGCGACCGTCGCCGGCATCGTCACCGCCGTGCGTGTCGCGCGGTGGCGCGCCGACGCCCCTACCCGCGAACGCGACCGCTCCCGCGTATGGGCGCGACCGCATCAACTCCGTCCCCTCCTCGTCCGCACCCCGCTGCCGCCGCATCGCGTCCTGCTCGGCGCGCTCGGCACCCGGCCGGTCGCGGCCGAAGCCCGCCGCTCCGTGCTCGTGGTCGCTCCAACCCAGGCCGGCAAGACGACCCGCTACGTCATCCCCACCGCCGCCCGCTGGCGCGGGCCGATGCTCATCACCACCGTCAAGACCGACGTCCTCGCCGCCACCTACCGCACCCGACGACACGTCACCCGCGGCAAGACCTACGTGTTCGACCCGACCGGATCGCTCGCGAACACCCCAGAGGTCACCTGCGCCCGCTGGTCACCGCTGCTGACCTGCCGCACCTACCCGGACGCCGAGCTCACCGCCCGCTGGCTGATCCAGGCCGCCGCCGATCACCGGCCCGACGTCAACGCCACCTTCTGGGAAACCCTCGCCGGCAAACTCCTCGCGCCGCTGCTGTTCGCCGCCGCCCGCACCGAAGCAACGATGACGACGGTCGCGCACTGGCTCGACCAGCGCAACAACACCGAGGTTCGTGGAATCCTCGCGCAACTTCGCGACCGCGACGCGCAAGATGCCTGGAACGCCAGCTGGACCCGCGAACAACGTCAACGCGACAGCGTCATCGCCACCGCCGAATCGCTGCTGACCGCGTTCACCACCCCGACCGTGCGAACCGCCACCACCATCAGCCCCGGCGTGCCGATCATCGACCCCGAGACCGTCCTCGACGAGAACGCCACCGTGTACCTGGTCGCAGCCAGCCACGACCAGGACCGGCTCTCCCCGCTGTTCGCCGCGCTCGTCAGCGCGATCATCCGCGCCGCGCAAACCCGCTACGCCACCAGCGGCGTCCCGCTCGACCCGCCGCTGATGGTCATGCTCGACGAAGCAGCGCACATCGCCCCGCTGCGCGAACTGCCCACCCTCGCGGCGACCGGCGCCGGGCAAGGCATCCAGATCGTGTCGGTCTTCCAGGACCACGCGCAGATCGAACACCGCTACGGCAAACGCGCCCGCAGCGTGCTCGTCAACCACACCGCGCGGGTGTTCCTTCCCGGCAGCGCCGACCCAAAGACCCTCGACGACGTATCGCAGCTCATCGGCGACCACGCCGCCCGCCGGGAGAGCGTCAGCATCGACAACGACGGCCGCACGTCCAAAGCCCGCACCGAACACGACCAGCGCGCCGCGCCGCCGGACTACCTGCGCACCCTGCCCGACGGCAACGCCGTCGTCCTCTACGGCCGCACTCCGCCGATGCGCCTGACCACCCTCCCTTGGTACGCCGACCCGACGCTGCGCGACCTGCCGGTGCTGCCGCTATCCCCAGGCACCCCACCTTCGCCGCGTCGTCCACAGACCGGCCCGCTCCCCATTGCCCGCGCCACCGGCCCGTTGTCTGCTCAGGCGGTCCCACCCCCGACCGACCAAGCGGAGGCGACAGTGTCCACCGACGAGCCGAGCTTCAGCGTGCTGGACGAACTCACCGCCGACCCGAACGACCCGACGCTCCTGCGCGACCGCAACGGCCGCCGCTACCTCATCCAGCACACCGGCGACGGAACCCGGATCCCGGTACCGCTCGACCTCACCGACGCCGAACGCGCCGAAATCGACGCCGCCCGCCCACTCGCCGAGGCATACCGCGCCACCCTCGCGCCGGCCGCCGGCGGTGAACAACTCGCGCTCGACCTCCCCCACCCCGCAAACGGCCACATCGCCGGCAATGTCGTGCACCTCGCCGACTGGCGGCAGGCCGCGGACGAACAAGGCGGCAGCGGATGACCACCGACCAGCAACCCAGACACTTCGACGTCACCGAAGGGCTGCCGCTACGTCCGGCGCCGATCCTCGCCGCGCTCGAACGCGAACGCGTCGATTGCGTGCTCATCGGCGGGCTCGCCGCCCAACTGCACGGCGACTCCCGCCCCACCCGCGGCGTCGACATCAGCCCCGACCCCGACCCGGGCAACCTCGAACGACTACGCACGGTCCTCATCGGTCTCCGCGCCAAGCAATGGGTGCCCGGGTTCGGGCATCCGCTGCAACTGCCGATGGAGCGCCGCCGACTCGACACCGACACGCCGCTACTGACCCAGACGATCGCCGGCGCCCTCGACATCATCCCAGTCCCGCTCGGCATCCCCGGCGGCTACGCCGAACTTGACGCCCGCGCGCACCAGCGCACCGCGTACGGAGTGACCGTGCGCATCGCCGACCTCGGTCACCTGCTCGAATCCGCACGCACCAGCACCCGACCCAAAGACGGCGCCACCGTCGCGCGGCTCATCCTCCTCGACGACCGCACCCGACGCCACGGCGTCCAACCAGCCCACCAGATCCCCGACCACGCGCACGAGCCGGCAGCGCCGACGCTCGTACCGGTCGACGACATCACCGCCGGCCTCACCGCAGCCGAACATCTAGCGATCGTCTTCGACGACATCCGCCCCGCGGTCGAAGCCGCACGCCAGGCGGTTGTCCGCGCGATCGGGCACGCGAACGAAGACGACCCGGACACCCAGCACGAGCGGTTGTTCCACATCCAACAGATCGTGCACGCTGGACTCGAGGAGACCACCAAGCTTCGACATGAACTGCACCCGCATCTGTCCGATCGCCAGCTCGGCGAACTGCCCATCGAACACGGCATCGACGACACGGCCGCGACCCTCGCCTACCAGATCAACGACGAACTACTCGTCGCACGGCGGATCGTCAACGACGCCTCCGACGAGCTCTGCCAGAACGAACCGATCGACATCCGCGACCAGCTGCTCGAAGCGCGCATCCACCTCGCCACCGCCGCCGGCCACGCCGAACACCTCGAAATCCACCTCGAACGCACCGCCCGAGCCTGGGAAATCGCCGGGCATCCCGGCGGCCTCGAACTATGACCACCGACCAGACATCACCCGCACCGCCGCGACCCGCCCCGTCCAGCAACGCCCACGATCCCAGTCCCGCGCTGCCGACCGACATCCCCTCGTTCCCCGAAGCAGAAAGGGCCACGCTCGGCGCGCTCATGCTCAGCCCCAGCGCATCCGACCGGCTCCTCCCCGTACTCCGCGAAGAGCACTTCCAGAGCTGGCAGAACCGCCATGTCTACAGCGCGATCCGCGACGTTCACGAGCGCGGCCGCCCCATCGACCCCATCACCGTGCACGCCCAACTGCGCGAGAAAGGACAGACACGCTTCGGCTACCGCGACGCCGGCGTGTACCTCGCCGACTGCCTCGAAGCCACGTACTTTCCCGGCCGCGCGCTCGACTACGCCGCAACAGTCCTAGACACCGCCGCCCGCCGCCGCCTGCTCGACGCCGGAGTCCGCGTCACCCAGCGCGCAAGAAACCCCACAGGCACAACACACGAACTCATCGACGACGCGCTCCAGCAACTCCACCATGTCCGCGAAATGCTCCAGCAACGGGACGCCCTGCTCCGGCCACCCTCAGACGCCTCGGACGGCATCTGCCTGTAACACGACGAGCAAACCCACTCCCAGACGCTCGTGAGCACGCGCTGGCAGCCTTCCGCCGCCTCCCCTACGCCCCGCGACTCGCCGTCGAGTAATGACGGCTCTGTTCGGTTGATTACTTGCTGGGCAGCGTTAGTAGTGCGGCATTAGGTTCGCGTTCGATCGGCTGGCGGCTCATGATCTCGGCGCGACGGAAGGCCGGCTTCCGCGGGTCGGAAGGAGCCGCCACGACCACGTCGACCGAATTGCCGCGCAACTACCTCCGACGTGGCGAGGTTGGCGACACGAATGTCGAGCAGTCGGAGGCAGGCGCGGGCACTAAGCCGCGCGTCGACTATCCCGCAATCTGAGATCGCCCCGGTTGCGTCTCCCAGATGTGGCACACACGGCTGGACCAGGCATTCGAACAGTGTGCCTTCGACCCAGCGAGGCCGTTTCATGTCGGACCCTCGTGGCAGGCTCAAGTCATTGGCGCAATCTTGCGGAGTGGCTGACGTCTGAGGAGCTGAAAATGGCCAGCGTGGCGGGCAACGGGGGGCGCAAAGCCGAGGCCAACGGAGAAGGCATCACCGAGGAATGTCCGACTGCAATCCGTCGCTCGGATGCCGAGTTCGCTACCGATGAAGGTCAAGACAGCGTCGATGGACCGACGCCTTCCCAAGCTGCCTCCGGTTCCCCCCAACTGGGGTCGCTCGCATCGCACTATGAGGCGGAGCAACATGAGACTTATCTCAGGCATCTCGAATCGGCCGTCAAGGACCCTAGAAATCTGAACATCGCGTTGACCGGACGCTACGGCACGGGCAAGTCGAGCGTCCTAGACCAGTTCGAAGAGAACCACGAGAAGGAAACGGTCCGCCTTTCCATCACAAGCCTTGGAGCCGATTCCAAGAAGGCGTCCCTTACGAACCGCATCGAAAAGGAGCTCGTCAAACAACTCCTCTACCGGGGATCGCCACGCCAACTCCCAGACTCCCGCTTCCACCGCATTGTTCCGCTATCGCTGCGTCGTGCCGCCATCGAGTCACTCGCTGCCGTCGCCGGGCTTTGGCTCATCCTCGCCTTCCTTGGATGGCTGCCGGCGGTGGCGGGCACCAACGCGAGTCACGGCTGGTTCCTGCGGGTGGTCTCATGGATTGGCTTCGGCCTCGTGCTAGCGGCGGCGCTCACGGCCGCTCGTCTCATCATCCACGACAGGTTCTTCGTCTCAGACGTATCCGCTGCCGGTGCGACGGTCAGGTTGAAGCAGAAGACGTCCACATACTTTGATGAATACCTGGATGAGATCGTCTATTTCTTCGAGCGCGTCTCGCCGTCCTTCGTGATTTTCGAGGACCTTGACCGATTCAAGGACCCGCACATCTTCGAGGCTCTACGCGAACTGAACACGATCCTCAACAACTCGGGTGACCGCAAGAATCGGCCCCCTCTGCGTTTCATCTACGCAATCAAGGACAGCCTTTTCGAGAAGTTGGGCAACGAGGCCGACGACGCGGAGGCGGATGCTGCAGCCGCCGAGAACGTGCGAGCGAACCGCACGAAGTTCTTTGACGTAGTCATTCCAATGGTGCCCTTCATCTCGCACCGCAACGCTCGAGAGCTGCTCACCAAGTTGCTTCAGGAGTTGGAGATAGTCGAGGTCGACCGTGCACTCGTGGCGCTCATCGCAAAGCACGTCACAGACATGCGGCTGCTCCGCAACATCTGTAACGAGTACATCGTATTTGCCGAACGGCTCTTGGAATCAGGCATGAGTGCCCCTGGCCTAACCGCGAGCAACCTGTTCGCGTTGGTTGCCTACAAGAATTTCCACCTGAAGGACTTCGAGGACATCGTTCGTCGGCGGAGCTCGCTCGACCGGCTATACGACCTGCGAAGAAACTTCGTTCGATCTGAGATCGAGACTCGCGAGGAGTTCAGGCGAAAGCTCGCCACTGAGGGCTCCGCGTTCAGGTCGATGTCTCCTATCGCCGAACAGCTCGGCAAACGCCTGGAGGCATATGCACAGGGAGTCCACGCTCCTCGTCGTTCCAGTAATGCGCCGCTTACGTTTACTGTGGACTCGGAGGAGCAACCGAATGAAGATCTCACCTCTTACGAGTTTTGGCAGCTAGTCGCGAACTGCAGCGAACTCTCGGCATCGGCCGCGAACAACGTTGGAACGACACAGACCATCCTCACGCTGAATCGTGAGCAGCTCGAGGAGCTCTTTCCAGAGGCCTTCGAGGCCGGTCGATGGAACGACATGGACGAAACAAAACATCGAGCTTCCATGCAGGGGCTGAAGGACGACATCGCGTTCCTCCGCGGCGCGGATTTCAAGCACCTGGCTGCGAATAAGCGCTTCAAGCTCATATCGGGGGAGACCGAGGAAACGTTCTCGGAAATCGTCGACCGCACCATGGCGTCGGCGCTGGCTCAGGATCTCGTGAAGCAGGGGTACATCGACCGCAACTTTGCGCTATACGCCGCCCAGTTCTACGGCGAGTTCACGGGCGTCGACGTGGCAACGTTCATCGTGCAGAGCGTCCAGACCAACAGCATGGACATCGACTACACCTTCGATAGCCCCGGTGCCGTCGCGAACCTGCTGGAGGAGGCGCCAAGCGACTTCACCCGTACGGTGAGCGCATACAACGTGGATGTGCTCGACTACCTACTGCTCCACGAAGAGGAACTGGCCAAGGAAGTCGTCGACAGCATCGTGTCCAATCGTGACGAGGACTCGATGGAGTTCTTGAACGCTTATTTGAACTCAGGCAGCGAGCCCCTGCGTCTCACAGCACTGCTAAGCAGCCATCCGTGGCTTGACGTGTTCCGTTACCTCGTCGAAGACGACGGGATCCCGACGGACGCGCGACCCGCCCTTGTAGACGCCGCTTTGCTGGCAGCCAAGAAGAGCGCGACGTACGAGTTGGACCAATCGGTACGCGACTACATCACCGCCAACCATCTGAGGATGTCCGCGTTCACGTCAGCACACGACAAGACCAAAGTCGACACTGTGGCGACCATTATCGAGAAGGCTGGGGTCATCCTCCCCGGCCTCCAAGGAGTCCATGGCAGCCTACGCGACCAAGTGGTTCGCCGGCGTCTCTACCGTCTGACCGCTGACAACCTGCGCACCGCCCTCGGTGTCAATGGGGAAGTAAGCGTCGACCGAGTCAGCGCCAGCGAGCCCATTTACAGCTTCGTTAGACAGAACCCAAAGGAATACCTCGCTGCGCTCGAACACGACCCGCAGACCCCCCGAACTGTCCTGACCGCATCCACTCTCGAGAAGCTTCTCAACGACGTTGCAACCAGTTGGGATGAAGAGCAGCTTGATCAGCTTCTCGGGAAAGCCGCACCGGAGAGCAAGTTGGAGGATCTCTCCGCGGTGCCTGTCTCGAGCTGGCCAGCCTTGGCTCGTGCTCACCTCTTTCGTTCCACCCTCGCAAATGTCGACTCGTATCGGGAGGCCCTTGATGGCATCGACGATCACCTGGCTGACCTGCTCGTCCAAGCCGGCAGCATCAAAACAGTAGGCGAGGACGAAGACGTTAAAGCGAAGGCAGCCATAGCCATACTCAACGCATCCGATGTCATGCCAGCAGCAGGCGTCCGCGTGGCGTTGGCACGCTCACTCGACCTAGCCAACGCACTACCAATAGCGGCGATCGACGTCGCACCGGACGAGCTGTTCGCGCTGCTCATCGAAGAGAATCTGGTCCAGGACTCGGCAGAGTCCTTCGAGCATTTCCGAGGCGCCGGATGGACCGCCATCGGACCGGCCATCGAGAGGTCGGAGAACTTCTCGAACTTTATGACCCCCGACCTCCTCGAGGGGCTGATACCTGATGTGCTCGGAAGCAGTTCGGTCTCCGCGTCGGTTCGTGCGAAGATCATCGACAACCTGGCGGAGTTCACTCCGGGCGACGACCCTTCGGCACTACGCGCGGCCGCGGAATATGCGGTCGGGAACGAGTGCGTGTTGCCTCTTGTCGAAGTTCGTCGAGTGGCCGCCGCGACCAAGGACGTCAGACTGACGTTGTCCCTACTAAATCTGTCGTCGCCTCTGCCTGCTGCTGCGGACGTAGCCGCCGTGCTTGGGGAGCTCGAACAGCCGTACGCTTCTCTGTCCACGCACGAGAGAACTGAGTTCGAAGTTCCCGACGACGACAATCACCGCACAGTCTTCGACTACCTAAAGCGGCAGGGGGTTCTATCCGAGTTCAAGAAGAAGCGCCTACGAGACGTCCGAGTCGCGAAACTGAAGCTGCCATAACACTGACCGTAGTTGCCGGATCTGCGCATCAGCAGTGTCGCTCCGCGGCTCCATCGGTCAAGAGACGGTCGGTGGTGCCAGTTCTGATCGCCGGCTCCTTCAGCTGGGCACGTGGCCAACCACTTGACGTAATGAGTTGGCCGCACGCTCACTACCCGTACTGCAGCCGCTGGGCGGAGTTCACCGGCCAGCGGTTTCCGTACTACTCCCCTGGTCCGCGTCAGCGATCTGGAAAGCGCCGGGTAGCTGTCAGTACTGGGCGGGTCGACGGTTTGGCGCCGATGCCGAGACACGGCACCTA
>Ga0070658_10003171_pt1 | contig 13574 bp, 12 predicted proteins | sample KBSC13metaG_FD_64664 | JGI IMG/M metagenome (GOLD analysis project Ga0070658, IMG submission 64664) | Corn rhizosphere microbial communities from Kellogg Biological Station, Michigan, USA - KBS C1-3 metaG | ecosystem: Host-associated > Plants > Roots > Rhizosphere > Soil ... | reverse complement strand
GATCGTCGGGAACGCCCGGCCCGTTGTCCTTGACGCAGATCTCCAGCGGCAGCGACACGCGCGCCTTCGAACCCGGCACCGACAGCCGCACGCCGGGACGGAAGCCCGAGGTCAGATGGATCTCGCCGTCGGCCGCGCCCTCGCCGATCGCCTCGGCGGCGTTCTTCACGAGGTTGAGCAGCACCTGCACGAGCTGGTCGCGGTTGGCGAGCACAGGCGGCAGCGAAGGGTCGTATTCCTCGATGAATTTAATATTGCGGCCGAAGCCTGTCTGCGCCAGCCGCTTCACATGATCGAGTACGACGTGGATGTTGACCGGCTCGCGCTCGACCGGGCGCTCGTCGGCGAACACCTCCATGCGATCGACCAGCTTCACGATGCGGTCGGTTTCGTCGCAGATCAGCTTGGTGAGCGCGCGGTCGTCGTCGGTCGCGGACTGCTCGAGCAATTGCGCCGCGCCGCGGATGCCGGACAGCGGGTTCTTGATCTCGTGCGCCAACATGGCGGCGAGCGCGATCACCGAGCGCGCGGCCCCGCGATGGGTGAGCTGCCGGTCCATCTTGTCGGCGATGGTCCGCTCCTGGAGCATGACGATGACGTGGCCGTCATATTCGGGCAGCGGCGCGACGTGCAGATCGACGAGGCGCTCGCCCGGATTGCGCGGCGTAGCGAGGTCGACCTTGTATTCGTTCACCGCCGCACCGCTGTGCCGCACCTGATCGACCAGCGTCAGCAGCGGCGAGCCGAACGGCACCAGATCGCGCAGCATGTGCCGGCGCAGCAATGGGATCGAGGCTTCGAAGAACTGCTCGGCCGCGACATTGGCGTCGGCGATGCGGCCGTCCGGCGCGATCATGATCACCGGATGCGGCAGCGCGTGCAGCATCGCGTCGGTGGCGCTCGGCAAGGTGTCGGACACGACGGGCGCGCGGCGGCTCATGCGGCGGCCCTCCATGCGAAATCGTCGAACGCTTCGGCGAGCAGGCGGCGCGCCTCGGCGGGTTGCTCGGCGGTCAGCACGCGAGAGCGGTGATGCTTGAGGCGGTCGGCGGGCACGCCGGCCGTGTTGGCGGCGCAATCGAGCGCCCAGCCGAGATGCTTGCGCGCGTGGCGGCGGCCGACCGGCGCACCGTAATGCGCGATCATCTCGTCGTACATGGCGGTGGTCAGCGCATGCTGTGCGGCGAGCGCGGGAGCCTTTTCGCGAGCGCCCGTGGCGAGGAAGCGCGCGACCTGTCCCGGAAACCACGGTCGCCCTTGCGCGCCGCGGCCGATCATGACGGCATCGGCGCCGGAGGCCGCGCGCGCGGCGAGCGCGCCTTCGAAGGTGGTGATGTCGCCGTTGACGACGACGGGAATTGCGACGGCCTCCTTGACCGCGCGGACGGCAGTCCAGTCGGCGCTGCCGGTGTAGAACTGGCAGCGCGTGCGAGCGTGCACGGTGATCATCTGCACGCCGGCTGCCTCCGCGCGGCGGGCGAGCGCCGGCGCGTTCATCGATCCGTGATCCCAGCCGAGCCGCATCTTCAGCGTCACCGGCACGCTGACTGCGCCGACGGTCGCTTCGATCAGGCGCAGCGCGTGGTCGAGATCGCGCATCAGCGCCGAGCCGGAGGCGCCGTTGACGACCTGCTTGGCCGGGCAGCCCATGTTGATGTCGATAATGCGCGCGCCCTGCCCTTCGGCAATACGAGCGCCCTCGGCCATCCATTCGGCCTCGCAGCCGGCAAGCTGGACGACCGGAATGCCGATCCCGTTGCTGTCGCTGCGCACCGCGTGCTCGCGCTCGCCGCGCACCAGCCCGGCGCAGGCGGTCATTTCCGAGACCACGAGACCGGCGCCGAGGCGCTCGGCCAGTCGCCGGAACGGGGCGTCGGTGATGCCGGCCATGGGGGCCAGAAACACCGAATTCGGCACCTCGACGTCGCCGATTCGCAGCAAATCCGCGCTCCCGCCCGGCCATCTGGCCGTGTTTCCGGGATTGCCTACCATTTAGGCGCACCCTTTACCGTGCCCAGAGTTTAGCCAAAAGCGTGTTCCGCGCAAGTGCTGCACTGCAAAATCCTGTTCATGCCTCCTCTGCAGCCGCCGCGTGGCCCCGGCCCGCGTTCCCGTTGCCGGCAGAACGCGCTAAGGCAGGGCAGATTTGCAGGGAGCATGAACAACATGGCCGACGTCGCTGCCGTGGTCGTGGCCGCCGGACAGGGTCTGCGCGCCGGCGGTGACCGGCCCAAACAGTTCCGCGCCATCGGCGGCGAGACCATGCTGCGGCGAACGCTGTCCCGGCTCGCCGCCTTCCCGGCGATCGGCGCCATCCAGCCGGTGATCCGGATGGAGGATCGCAGCCTGTTCGAAGAGGCTACCGCCGGCATCAAGCTCCTGCCGCCGGTCGCCGGCGGAGCCACGCGCCAGGCCTCGGTCCGCGCCGGGTTGGAAGCTCTCGCAGGCCGCAACCCGGAAATTGTGCTGGTGCACGACGCAGCGCGGCCCTTCGTCAGCGAGGCGCTGATTGCGCGCGCCATCGCGGCGATCGAGAAGACCGGCGCCGCGATCCCGGGCCTTGCCGTCACCGACACGATCAAGATCGTCGACAAGCACGGCCTCGTCGGCGAGACGCTCGACCGCTCGCGATTGCGCGCGATCCAGACGCCGCAGGCCTTCGCCTTTGCGCCGCTGCTCGAGGCGCATCGCCGCGCGGCGCGCGAGGGACGCTCCGATTTCACCGACGACGCCGCGCTCGCCGAATGGGCCGGCATGCAGGTCGCCGTATTCGAGGGCGAGCCAGCCAACATCAAGATCACCCATGCGGAGGACTTCATGCGCGCCGAGGCGAACGAGGCCGCTCGATTGGGCGACATCCGCACCGGTAGCGGCATCGACGTCCACGCCTTCGTACCGGGCGACGCCGTCTGGATCGGCGGCGTGCGCATCCCGCACACGCACAAGCTCACCGGCCATTCCGACGCCGACGTCGGCCTGCATGCGCTGGTCGACGCGATCCTCGGCGCGCTGGCCGACGGCGACATCGGCACGCATTTCCCGCCGAGCGATCCGCAATGGAAGGGCGCCTCCTCCGACAAGTTCCTCGCCTTCGCGGTCGAGCGCGTGCGTCAGCGCGGCGGCATGATCGCGCATCTCGACCTCAACATCGTCGCGGAGGCGCCGAAGATCGGCCCGCACCGCGACGCCATGCGCGCAGCGATCGCGCGCATCGCCGGCATCGGCATCGACCGCGTCGCGGTGAAGGCGACGACCAGCGAGACGCTTGGCTTCACCGGCCGCCGCGAGGGCATCGTCGCCTACGCGACCGCAACCGTGCGCCTGCCCTGGAGTTGAAGGTTCGATGTTCGACGACGAGATCACGACGGCAGTCAATAAGCTGCTCGACCGCTGCAAGGCGAAGAAGCTGACAGTGGCCACGGCGGAATCGTGCACCGGCGGGCTCGTGGCGGCGGCGATCAGCGAGATTTCCGGTTCTTCGCTCGTGCTCGACCGCGGCTTCGTCACCTATTCGAACGAGGCCAAGCAGCAGATGCTTGGCGTGACGCCGGCCACCATCGACGTCTACGGCGCGGTCAGCACGGAATGTGCCGAGGAGATGGCCAAGGGCGCGCTCGCGCACGCGCAGGTCGACCTCGCCGTCTCGATTACCGGCATTGCGGGGCCCACTGGCGCGGTCCCCGGCAAGCCGATCGGGCTCGTCTATTTCTGCGCCGCGTCGCGCAGCGGGCGGATCGTCGCGCACGACCGCAAGTTCGGCGATATCGGACGCACCAAGGTGCGCCGCGCCTCGGTGTTGCAGGCGCTCGCCATGCTCCAGGAACTCGCCGACAAGGAAGAGCCGCGCCCGCCGTCGGGCGCGAGCTGACAGGTCGATGCGGGCTCCGCCGGGAGCCCGCAAGGTATCATTCGCCTTAGGCGATCGGCGGCGTCGTCGCCGGACGCGCCGAAGCCTGCGGCTCCAACACATGCACGTGCGGCTTTGCCGTCGCCGGCAGTTGCAGCACGGACGCGCGCTGGCCGGCACGCAGCTTGGTCACCAGCACGATCTTGCCGTTCGGAAATTCGAGCGCGTCGTGATGCGTGTCCTGCCGGTCGAGATTGACCTGGCGGAAACGCGCGACCCGCTGTCCGGTCTTGCCGAAGCCGAAGCGCGGCAGCAGCCTGCGGAAGACATGGTCGACCTCGACGGCCTCGTCGAAGGCGAGCTCGGTGCCGGGCATCAGGCACACCGCCACTTTCGGTTCGCCCACTTCGGTGAAGCCGCGCGTAAACGAGTTGATGAAGTTGGTCGACACGAGCTTGTCGCCGATCTTCGCAGGACGGTTTGCGACTCCGTGCAGGCTATAATCGCACATCGAGCTTCCTCCATTGTCTGCGTCGCGAACAGCCGAAGCGGTTGTCCTTCCGGTGCAACGAACTCATCCGTTTTTGGTGGCGGCTCTAAGGTCGCAAGGCGCGTTTTTCCGGGTCCGCGGCGAAAATATATTTGCGCGAAGACGTGGAACGAGTTGGACGCCTTGATCGTCATCTACGCTGGTGCGCCGCGCACGCGAGGCGTCAGTCGTCGTCAGCGACCCAGCGCGGAAACGCCAGCAAGGTCCCGATCAAGGCGAGACCGGCGCCGAGCAGCACATCCTGCAACCGCTCCGTCATCAGGCCGCGCAGAATGCGCGGGTCCGACGTCGCCAGGTGGTAAGCGAGCAGGATGACGACGGCGATCAGCGCCGTGTGCAGCCAGTAGCGATGCTGCAAATGGTGTGGGATGAGCGGCGCCAGGACGAGCGCCGCGGCTGCGATGACCCAGGGCTCCTGCAACACGCTGGTCAACGCAAAGGCCGCAACCACCCCGGCGACGGTCCCGGCGATACGGTGGACGATGCGCACGTAGCTCAGGCGCGCGTCGGACTGCATGACCACCAGCGTCGTGACGACCACCCACAGCGCCCGCTCCGGATCGATGTGCACGCCGAGCCAGAGGCTGGCGGTCGCGGCGCCGGCATAGGCGAGCGCGAAGCGCGTCCAGCCCCCCGTCGGTGCGCCGCCGCCGCCCCCGCGCTGCTGCTTCAAGGGACCGGCGAGGAGATGGTCGGCGACGCGCGCGACGACGACGATCAGGAGGGCCAGCAAGGGATACCAGAGCAGCGCGAGCGTGAACTGCGGGCCGCCGCTTGTGACCACCAGCGCCATGGCGCAATGCCGTGTCGCCATGGCCAGCCCCTTGCCGAAGCGCAGGGCCTGGCCGGCGCCGAAGGTCAGCGCCACGAACAGCACCCAGACCGGCCAGGGAAATCCATGCAGCAGGATACCGGCGGCGCCGCCGAGGCCGAGGGCAGCGACGTTCAGCGCCAGGATGGCAAAGCGTCGTGCGAGCGCGCCCTCGTCGTCGGCGAAGGACAGGATAAGGCCGGTGACGGCGCCGAGCAGGCCGCCGGCCGGCGACGAGGCCGCGACCCCGGCGCAAAGGGGCCCGCCGATCGCCGCGAGAAACAGCAGCGACCGCCTGAGCGCGGCGGCGTCGACGATCGGCAAAATCGGGCTTTCTGAGCGCATCACAGTTCCCAACGCCGAGCGCTTGGAACCGGTTGCGCGAGGGCTTCAGGCGAGCTTGCGGCCATAGACCTCGTCGGCCCGCTTTTCGAAGGCGGCCGCCATACGGCGGAAGACGGTATCGAACACCGCGCCCGCAAGCAGCGCGAAGGTCCGGCTGCGGAATTCGTAGTCGATGAAGAACTCGACCTCGCACCCGGTCTCGCCTGTTGCGCGGAAGGTCCAGCGATTTTGCATGCGGCTGAACGGACCGTCGAGATACTCGACCAGGATGGTGAGCTTTTCACGCTCGAGCGTAACGCGGCTGGTGAAGCTCTGATGGATGAGCTTGTAGGCGACCGTCATCACCGCGACGACGACGGAGACGCCCTCGCCCTTGTCGGCGCGGCTCTTCACGCGCATGCCCGCACACAACGGCACGAACTCGGGATAGCGTTCGATGTCGGCGACGAGGTCGAACATGTCGCCGGCGCTGTGGCGGACGCGTCGGCGCGTCGAGAATTGCGGCATTACGCCTTCGCCGCGCGCGCGGCCTTCAGGCGCGCGAAGTCCTCGCCGGCGTGATGCGACGAGCGCGTCAGCGGCGAGGCCGACACCATCAGGAAGCCCTTGGTGTAGGCGATGGTCTCCAGCGCCTTGAATTCGTCGGGCGGCACGAAGCGTTCGACGGCGGCGTGCTTCCTGGTCGGCTGCAGGTATTGCCCGATGGTGAGGAAGTCGACGCCCGCGGAGCGCAGGTCGTCCATCACCTGCAAGACCTCGTTCCGCTCTTCGCCCAGGCCCACCATGATGCCGGACTTGGTGAACATGGCGGGATCGAGCTCCTTCACACGCTGCAACAGCCGCAGCGAATGAAAGTAGCGCGCGCCCGGCCGCACCGTGAGATAGAGCGAGGGCACGGTCTCGAGATTATGGTTGAACACGTCCGGCTTCGCCGCGACGACGACCTCGACCGCGCCGTCCTTGCGCAGGAAGTCGGGCGTCAGCACCTCGATGGTCGTGCCGGGCGCATGCGTGCGGATGGCGCGGATGGTCTGCGCGAAATGTTCGGCGCCGCCGTCGGCGAGATCGTCGCGGTCGACCGAGGTGACGACGATGTGCGCGAGCCCGAGCTTGGCGGTCGCCTGCCCGACATGCTCGGGCTCATTGGCGTCGAGCGCGTTCGGCAGGCCGGTCTTCACGTTGCAGAAGGCGCAGGCCCGCGTGCAGGTGTCGCCCATGATCATGAAGGTCGCGTGCTTCTTGTCCCAGCACTCGCCGATGTTCGGACAGCCCGCCTCCTCGCACACGGTATGCAGGTTGTTGGCGCGCATCAGCGCGTGCGTCTCGGCATAGCCCTTCGAGACCGGCGCCTTGACGCGGATCCAGTCGGGCTTCTTCGGCTGCTCGGCGGAATCCGGCTTGTGCGCCTTCTCGGGGTGGCGCGGGCGCGGATTGTTGATCAGGTCGAGGACGACGGCCATGCCCCTACTTACGGCTGCCGGCCTTCGCTCGCAAGGTGACTAGCGGCCCCGGATCGCCCGCCAGATCAGCAAGAACACGATAGCGCCGATGGTGGCGGTGATCAGATTGCCCCAGAAATCGGGCATTACGACCAGATTGAGCTTCTCGAACAGGAAGCCGCCGACGATCGCTCCGACGAGGCCGACCGCCAAGTTGTAAGGAAGCCCGCCTCGGCCGCCGAGGATTTGCGTCGCCAGCCAGCCGGCGACCAGACCAATGATGATCCAATAGAAGACACTCATACGCGCCTCCCGACTGGTGAAAGCTATCGCTACGCGGTCTTGGGCGGCAACCTGTTGCCCGGCGTCGAATTGGAGATGGACAGCTCCTCCTCGCTCATGTCGGCGCCGATGTCGCCGAACAGCGGCGTCGACAGATAGCGCTCGCCAGTGTCCGGCAGCATGCACAAGATGGTCGAGCCCGCGCCCGCCTCTTCGGCAATCTTGAGCGCGCCGGCGAAGGTCGCACCCGCGGTGATGCCGACGAAGATGCCCTCCTTCTGCGCCAGTTCCTTCGAGCACTTCATGGCGTCCGGGCCGGCGATGGTCAGCACGCGGTCGATCGCCTTGGTGTCGACGGCCTCGCCGGTGATGCGCGGGATGAAGTCGGGCGACCAGCCCTGCATCGGATGCGGCTTGAACGCGGGATGCGGCTTTGCCGGCGTGCCGTCGGCATTGCGCAGCTGCGCTTCGCCCGAGGAGAGCATCGGCGCGTCGGCCGGCTCGCAAACGACGATCTTCGTCTCCGGCCGCTCGCGGCGCAGCACGCGCGCGACGCCGGTCAAGGTGCCGCCGGTGCCGAATCCCGTCACCCAGTAATCGAGCTTCTCGCCCTTGAAGTCGTCGACGATCTCGCGGCCGGTCGTGCGCTCGTGCATGTCCGGGTTCGCCTCATTCTCGAACTGACGCGTCATGAACCAGCCGTTCGCCTTGGCGAGCTCCTGCGCCTTGTTGACCATGCCGAAGGCGCGCTCCGCCGCCGGCGTCAGGATCACCTTGGCGCCGAGGAAGCGCATCAGCTTGCGCCGCTCGACCGAGAAGCTCTCGGCCATCGTCACAACGAGCGGATAGCCCTTCGCCGCGCACACCATGGCAAGCCCGATGCCGGTGTTGCCGGACGTCGCCTCGATCACGGTCTGGCCGGGCTTGAGCTCGCCCGACTTCTCCGCCGCCTCGATGACGCCGAGCGCGAGGCGGTCCTTGACCGAGCCGAGCGGATTGAAGGCCTCGATCTTGACGAAGAGGTTCACGCCCTTCGGCGCCAGCCTGTTGATGCGCACGACCGGCGTGCGGCCGACCGTTCCGAGAATACTGTCGTACTTGGCCATTGCGTCTCCCCGGGCGTTCGCCGCCCTTACATGTTCAACACACGTCCATACGCATCGAGCACCGCTTCCTTCATCATCTCCGACAGGGTCGGATGCGGGAAGACGGTGTGCATCAGTTCTTCTTCGGTCGTCTCGAGGTTCATCGCGACGACGTAACCCTGGATCAGTTCCGTCACCTCGGCGCCGACCATGTGCGCGCCGAGGAGCTGCCCGGTCTTCTTGTCGAAGATGACCTTCACCAGGCCCTGATCCTCGCCGAGCGCGATCGCCTTCCCGTTGCCGACAAAGGGGAAGCGGCCGACGCGGATGTCGAGCTTCTTCTCCTTCGCGGCCTGTTCGGTGAGGCCGACCGAAGCGACCTGCGGCGAGCAATAGGTGCAGCCGGGAATCATCGCCTTGTTCATCGGGTGCGGATGCAGACCCTTGATCGCCTCGATGCAGACGACGCCCTCGTGCTCGGCCTTGTGCGCGAGCATCGGCGGACCGGCGACGTCGCCGATGGCGTAGATGCCGGGCACGCTGGTCTTGCCGAGGCCATCCGTGACGACGATGCCGCGCTCGGTCTTCACGCCGAGCTTCTCGAGGCCGAGATTCTCGATATTGCCGACCACGCCGACGGCGGAGATGACGCGCTCGACGGTGATCTGCTGCGATTTGCCGTCAGCTTCGATCGTGGCCGTGACGCTGTCCGACTTCTTGTCGAGCTTCGTCACCTTGGCGCCGGTCATGATCTTGATGCCCTGCTTCTCGAAGCTCTTGCGGGCGAAGGCCTGGATCTCATGATCCTCGACCGGCAGAATTTGCGGCAGCACCTCGACGACCGTCACATCCGTGCCGAAGGTGCGATAGAAGGAGGCGAACTCGATGCCGATGGCGCCGGAACCGACGACGAGCAGCGATTTCGGGATCGCCGGCGGCACCATGGCCTCGAAATAGGTCCAGACCAGCTTCTTGTCCGGCTCGAGCCCCGGCAACACGCGCGGCCGCGCGCCGGTGGCGATGATGATGTGCTTGGCCTGATATTGCCCGGCGCCGAGCGTGCCCTTCGGCGCTTCGCCGCGGCCCGCCTTCACCGTGACCTTGCCGGGCGCGTCGATGGCGGCCTCACCCCAGATCACCTGGACCTTGTTCTTCTTCATCAGGAAGCCGACGCCGTCGTTGAGCCGCTTCGATACACCGCGCGAACGCTTGACGATCTCAGCCGCGTCGTAGCCGACATTGTCGGCTTTCAGGCCGTAGGCCTTGGCGTGCTGCATGTAGTGATAGATCTCGGCCGAGCGTAAGAGCGCCTTGGTCGGGATGCAGCCCCAGTTGAGGCAGATGCCGCCGAGATATTCGCGCTCGACGATCGCGGTCTTGAAGCCGAGCTGCGCCGCGCGGATGGCGGTGACGTAGCCGCCGGGGCCGGAGCCGATGATGATGACGTCGAAGGAAGTGTCTGCCATGAGAACTCGCAGGAAATAGCCGGCCGCTCTGTCTGTCATGGCCGGGCTTGTCCCGGCCATCCCGCTTAGAATGGCACGGCCGTGCCCGCCCAAGCGAGGTCGCCGGGACAAGCCCGGCGACGACAACTACACGATCATCATCACCGGGTTTTCGATCAGCGTCTTGAACGCGGTGATGAGCTGCGCGCCGAGCGCGCCGTCGATGGCGCGGTGATCGCAGGACAAGGTCACGCTCATCAGCGTCGCGATCTCGATCTTGCCGTTCCGCACGACCGCGCGCTCCTCGCCGGTCCCGACCGCGAGGATCGAAGACTGCGGCGGGTTGATCACCGCGGTGAAGTCCTTGATGCCGTACATGCCGAGGTTCGACACCGACGACGTCCCGCCCTGATATTCGTTCGGCTTGAGCTTCTTGCCCTTGGCGCGCGCGGCGAGGTCCTTCATCTCGTTGGAGATCGCCGACAGCGATTTCGTCTCCGCCTGGCGGATGATCGGCGTGATCAGGCCGAAAGGCAGCGCGACGGCGACGCCGATGTCGGAATGCTTGTGGCGCAGCATCGCGGCTTCCGACCACGAGACGTTCGCCTCCGGCACGCGCTGCAAGGCGAGCGCCAGCGCCTTGATGACGAAGTCGTTGACCGAGAGCTTGTAGGCAGGCTTGCCGTCCTTGTCCTTCGGCGCGGCGGCGTTGATCTCCTCGCGCGCGGCGGTGAGCTTGCCGATGTCGCAGTCGACCGTGAGATAGAAGGTCGGCATCGAGTTCGTCGCGGCGGTGAGCCGTTGCGCGATCGTGCGCCGCATCGAGTCGTGCGGCACGAGGTCGTAGGAGCCTTCTTCGTAGAGCCCGAGAATCTGCTGGTCCGACATCGCAGGTGCAATTGACGGCGCGCCGGCTGCGGCAGCAGGCGCGGCGCCCGGCGCGCGCAGACCCTTGCCGGATTTCGCGGCCTCGACGTCGCGGGCGATGACGCGGCCGTGCGGACCGGAGCCCTCGACGCGGGACAGATCGACGCCGGCATCCTTCGCCAGCCGCTTTGCCAGCGGCGAGGCGAAGACGCGCGCGCCCTGCTTCGGCGCGGCTTCCGCCGGCTTTGCAGCGGCAGCCGGCTGCGCCGGAGCTTTCGGTGCTTCGGCCTTCGGCGGCTGTTTCACTTCGGGCTTCGCTTCGCTTTTGGCTTCCGCCTTCTTCTCAGGCGCCGCCGACGCTTTGGCGGCGCTCGACGCGGCCGCCTTCACGTCCTCGCCTTCGCCGGCGAGCACCGCGATCACCGCGTTGACGGCGACATCCTGCGTGCCCTCCGGCACGACGATCTTGGCGATGGTGCCCTCATCCACCGCCTCGTATTCCATCGTCGCCTTGTCGGTCTCGATCTCGGCAATGATGTCGCCGGATTTGACCTTGTCGCCTTCCTTCTTCAGCCACTTGGCGAGATTGCCCTTCTCCATCGTCGGCGACAGCGCGGGCATCAGGATGTTGGTGGGCATGGGCGCTGGCCTTACTTGTAACAAACGGCCTTGGCCGCCTCGACGACCTCGGCCACCGACGGCAGCGCGAGCTTCTCCAGGTTGGCGGCGTAGGGCATCGGCACGTCCTTGCCCGAGACGCGCGTGACCGGCGCGTCGAGATAGTCGAAAGCGTGCTCCATCAGCCGCGCCGCGATCTCGGCGCCGACGCCCGACTGCGCCCAGCCTTCCTCGACGGTGACGCAGCGGCCGGTCTTCTTGACCGATTCAACGATCGTCTCAGTGTCCATCGGCCGGATCGTGCGCAGGTCGATGACCTCCGCGTCGATTCCCGCGGCGGCGAGCTCTTCGGCTGCTTTCAAAGCGTACGACATGCCCATCGACCACGAGACGATGGTCACGTCCTTGCCCGCGCGCGCGATCTTGGCCTTGCCGATCGGCAGCACGAAGTCGTCGAGCTTCGGCACGGGCGAGGAATGACCGTAGAGGATCTCGTTCTCGAGGAAGATCACCGGGTTCTTGTCGCGGATCGCCGCCTTGAGAAGTCCCTTGGCGTCGGCCGCGGTCGACGGCGAGATCACCTTCAGACCCGGAATGTGCGAATACCAGGCGGAGTAATCCTGGCTGTGCTGCGCGGCGACACGCGCGGCGGCGCCGTTCGGCCCGCGGAAGACGATCTGGCAGCCCATCTGGCCGCCCGACATATAAAGCGTCTTCGCCGCGGAGTTGATGAGCTGGTCCATCGCCTGCATGGCGAAATTCCAGGTCATGAACTCGACGACGGGTTTCAATCCTGCGAGCGCGGCGCCGATGCCGAGGCCGGCGAAGCCGTGCTCGGTGATCGGCGTATCGATGACGCGCCGGTCTCCGAACTCCTGCAAGAGCCCCTGAGTCACTTTATAGGCGCCCTGATATTCCGCGACCTCCTCGCCCATGACGAAGACGTCCTTGTCGCGGCGCATCTCCTCGGCCATGGCGTCGCGCAAGGCTTCGCGCATGGTCATGGTGACCATCTCGGTGCCTTCGGGAATGTCGGGATCGGCGGCGGCCTTCGCCTCGGCCGGCGGAGCAGCCTTCTGCTCCTTCTTCGGCGCCGGCGTCTCCTGCGCCTTTGCGGCAGGTGTCGCGGCCGGCGGCGCCGACTCCGCAGCCTTCTCCTGCTGCGACGGCTTCGCCTCCTTGATCGCGCCCTTGTCCTCGCCCTCGCCGATGATCAACGCGATCGGCGTATTGACCGCGACGTCAGCGGTGCCTTCCGGCACGAGGATCTTGCCGAGCGTGCCCTCATCGACCGCTTCGACCTCCATGGTCGCCTTGTCGGTCTCGATCTCGGCGATGACGTCACCGGATTTGATCGTGTCGCCCTCTTTCTTGAGCCACTTGGCGAGATTGCCCTTCTCCATCGTCGGAGAGAGCGCGGGCATCAGTACTTCGGTCGGCATGGTCGTGACTGTGTCCTACGCGGGCAACGTCGTCAGGCGCGATATACGTCGGTCCAGAGCTCGGAGACGTCCGGCTCGGGATCGTGGGTGGCGAATTCGGCGGCCTCGTTGATCAGATCGCGCACCTCGGCGTCGATCTTCTTCAACTCATCCTCCTTGGCGATCTTGTTCTCGAGGATGCGGTGGCGCGCCATGTCGATCGGGTCGTGCGTCGTGCGCACCTTCTCGACCTCCTCGCGCGTGCGGTACTTGGCCGGGTCCGACATCGAATGGCCGCGATAACGGTAGGTCATCATCTCGAGGATGAACGGCCCCTTGCCGTCGCGGCACCACTGCGCCGCCTTTTCGCCGGCGGCCTTGACCGCGCGCACGTCCATTCCGTCGACCTGCTCGCCGGGGATGTTGAACGAGAGACCACGCTTCGACAGGTCGACCTGCGCGGAGGCGCGCGCGATCGAGGTGCCCATGGCGTACCGGTTGTTCTCGATGACGTAGATGACCGGCAGCTTCCAGAGCTCGGCCATGTTGAAGCTCTCGTAGACCTGGCCCTGGTTGGCGGCGCCGTCGCCGAAATAGGTGATCGAGATGTTGTCATTGCCGCGGTAGCGGTTGGCGAAGGCGAGGCCCGTGCCGAGCGGGACCTGCGCGCCGACGATGCCGTGGCCGCCGAAGAAACCCTTGTCGACGCTGAACATGTGCATCGACCCGCCCTTGCCCTTGGAATAACCGTGGGTGCGGCCGGTGAGCTCGGCCATGACGCCTTTCGGGTCCATGCCGGTGGCGATCATGTGGCCGTGATCGCGGTAGCCGGTGATGACCTGGTCGCCCTGCTTCATCGCCATC
>Ga0070658_10003168_pt1 | contig 13587 bp, 8 predicted proteins | sample KBSC13metaG_FD_64664 | JGI IMG/M metagenome (GOLD analysis project Ga0070658, IMG submission 64664) | Corn rhizosphere microbial communities from Kellogg Biological Station, Michigan, USA - KBS C1-3 metaG | ecosystem: Host-associated > Plants > Roots > Rhizosphere > Soil ... | reverse complement strand
GCGGCGTCACATCGATTGGTATGTCTTTCGTCGATTCAAGCGCCCGCGTCAGAGAATCAGGCATGACATCATACTTCGTGAACCAGGCTTCCACGCCCGTTCGGTCGCCCTTTGCCTCGAACGTAAGCAACTTCTCGGCGAGACTGGCAATCGCCATCGGCATCGTCGAGTAGTTGATCATGTACCGGCCATCTGCGCTTTGCGTAATCGCCTTCTGCTCCAGCAGGTAATTGAATTCCATCATCTGCGCGCGCCCGTGAGCCTCTGCCGTTCCGAAGCGAAGACTGCGAAACGCACCAGCGACGAACGAGGCATAGACATCATTCAACTGGCTTGCGGGGACCAGCTTCTGATCCGCCATCCACTTGATCAGGTACATGCCCGTGATATCAGCCTTCGACTCTTCGAGACCGGCGTAGGCAGGGCCAATCGCTTCATTGATCATGACCTGCCGACCATCGACGTGAGCATAAGCAGGTCCGAGGCCGTGTGAGATCTCGTGCATGATGACAAACATGAGATAGGCTTCACCGCTGACGTCCTTCGCCTGCGCTTCGGTCATCATCTTCTGAGCGACCGGGAGCACGACATGGTTTACTCGGGCATCCAGGAAGTTCTTGAAAAACACCTTCTTGGATCCCTTCTCTGCGTGGATGCGAGGATCGTTCGGTAGATTATCGGCGACCGCTTGGTAGCCGTACCTCAGATCGCCCGCGCGTAGAGGTGCATCCACTACTTCCATCGGAGTGGGCTGGCCTTCCTTGGACGGCTTATCTGCGTCAGGCAGGGGCAATGCTCTCTGCATCTCAGCCTCATGCTGGCGATACATGTCGAGTTTGCCGCTCTCGGCAGTATTCCGGATCAGGATTGCCGCACCATAAGAAGTCTTCACGCCCAGCAAACCATCCAGGTACGTCTCGTAGGGAGCGAAGATAATGTCGACCTTGGGGTTCTTCAGATCAAGCCACTCCAGGTCGCTCGCATAGTAATCATCGGAAAGTAGCGCGTCAGCGCGGAGACCTAAGAACCTGGCAAACGCGGCGTCCGGACTAAGTTTCGCGGCGGCCCGCAGATCATCCGCCATAGGTTTTAGCCACTCTGCATATGCGACGTGGTACGGGATTGCGTACAGCTTGTCGGGGATGCCGTACACCACCGGCTGACTCAGCTTGCGCGGGAGATCGAACGGAGCAGAGCGCACCACAGTATGCGAATCGTAGATGCTACCCTTTTCCTCCGGATGCTTCGCCACATACTGCTCAATGGCGCCACGCGTCAGACCGAAGGGATATAGCTCGCGACCAGGAGGCATTGGTGCTTCGCCGATGAAGGGCGAGTTCCCGTCGGCCATATCCCACCTGCCGCCGTTGATGGCAAAGAGCTGACGAACGGTCGGATTCGCTTCGCCGCGCGACATCGCCGACCCGCCAAGGTCACTCTGATGCCAGTACAACTCATTCAGCAACCTGCAAGCGTCAGCTAGCTTCGCGACCATCTGCTGCTCACGCGCCGACAAAGTTGCCTTGTTATATGGCACTGCGATCGGCTTCCACTTAGCAGTACGCTCCACCTCATTGTGGAATGGCCGGCCGCCATTGTTTCGTCCTGCGGCAGTACCGCCGCCGGCCCTCGCCGGTCGCTGAGGCCGGTTTGCGGGGGCATCGGAAGAGCCGCGCGAATTCTGCGCGCACACTGACATCGTGAGCCCACAACACACCAACAGAGCAACGGATCTAGGCCAGAACATGGGAGCACCTCACCTGTAGCACAACCTGTATGTGGTTTTGCCGGATCGATATCTGTGCACCTCAATCTCCTTTGCGGGCGATCAGACTCACCTCACCCAGTAGGCCGGATTCCGCTGGCGTTTGCGCGCCGCCAAATCCGGGGAGCAGTCCGGGGCCGCCACCCGGCTGAGCAAGAATGCGCTTCTCCACTGACAACTGACGATCACCAATCTGCCGGTTAGTCCATTCATTGGTCACCGCAATCTCCAGCTTATTAATGCCGGGCTTCAGCGCGTCCGTGATATCGACTCGATACGGAGGAGCCCAAGTGACACCTTCCGTCTTGCCGTTCACCTTTACTTCCGCAATATCGCCGACCTTGTCGAGGTCGATCCATATCCTCTGGCCGGCTCGCAACCATGCCGCAGGCACGTGAAGTGTCTTCGAATACTCGGCCGTACCGGAGAAATACTTGACACCCGGATCACTGCTGGCTGTCCACGAGGTCAACTTCTCGAGTTGCACGGTCGCGGGCGCACCAAAGTTCGCGGGAAATGCAACGCTCCAGGGTCCCGTAATCGTGGTCAGCTTCGTCTCGGCTGGGACGGGCAGGGTTCGCTCCAGGACTGCCGCCGTATTCCGGAAGATAACGAATACTGATTCGCGCGCAGCAAGATCCAGCGGAACAACCGTAAATCCGCTCTCAGATGCATACAGCGCCGGCTGAATTCCGGGTTGCCGGTTGCCGGTTCGCTGATCGACAAGGGTTACTTCGCTGTAACCCGCAGGCTTTGCAGCACCATCCATCGGACGCCAGACCTGCACGTCTTTGCCGCTCACACGGAAGCGCGCGTCGATATGCGCCGGAGTGTCCGACTGGTTTGCGACAAAGTAAATCTCCTCATTCGCCGTGTGCCGATGGACCCATACGGGAGCGTTTTCCAATGGAGCGCTCGTCGCAAAATCTTTCGGCGCATGCAAACGCGTGAGCACCTCGTCCAGCGTCAGCCCCCAGTACACCATTCCCTTCCCCGAGGCATGCTGGTTCAATGTGACTCCATCGGCATCTCCCCAGAGCTCCTGTGCCACTTTCTGTACACGCGCGTCGGACTCCGGATAGCGAGCGAGGCTTGGCGAGCGCTCCGGCCTCTGTCCGACTACGGTCGCGCCGCCCTTCACCAGGTCCCGCAGCTTTGCCGCGACCTCCGGAGTCATCTCTACCGTGGGCGGCAGTACCAGCACGCGATAGCTAACGCCGTGCATTGCTCCACTGCTCTCCACATGGATACGTCCATCAGGCAGTACGCTCATGCGATGCAGCAGCACATCCGTGTTCACGAAGTCGTAGTCGTACCCAGCAGGAAGAGCCGGTTGCAGGCCCGCACCCCAGAAAGGCATCGTTGAGGGCCCACCTTCAGGCAGCAGGTACGCGATGTCGGCCACAGGACTCCCCTGCTGGAGCATGTAGCTGACTCGGGCGATGTACGTCATGAATGGCTTAGCCATCTCAGCCCATGTGATATTCCGATTTATGTGAGTACCCACCATCGTGTTTCCCGGCTTTGTATCCAGCGGCTGCTGGGCCGATGTGTGGAACACAAGCCGGTTCACGCCCTGAGCAAACCAGTAATCGGCGATCTTCTTGAGTGTGTACGGCGATTCGTATCCGCCGCCGGTAAAACTCTCAGTCGCGACCAAAGGCTTGCCATACACATGCGCCGCTGATGCCGCCCCGCGGACATCGACGTAGTACATCGACTCCGGATGCAGCGCTCGCACCCAGAACTCCGCCATCGGTATATCGATGTGGCTCTTGTTCAGCAGCGTGTCTTCCGGAATCTCCAATGCAACGCCCGATGCCTCCGAATACGCCTCCATACCGCGCTTATGCAGCTCGTCGTCCATGGTTCCGTAGAAGTCCTGGGCAAACTTCTCGGCCAGCGTCTTCCGAAAATCCCATAAAAACCGATCGCTGACGTCGGCGTTTTGCACTACACGGCCTGCAAGGACCGGCAGGTATGGCTTCGGGTCGTAGCCACGCAGCCGCTTGAACTCGTCGATCATGTCGTCGGTCCAGTTCTGCATGCCGGCTTCCCAGCTATCCATCGTCATGTAGTGCAACGTCGGACCGATCAGGCCATCCAGATGCTGCTGCATCGGATCCATGTAGCCGTTGAAGTACTGCTTCACATACTTCGAATTGAGCTTGTCCACCTCATACCCGCTGCCCGCCGGCACCGACGGCCGATTCTTGGCCCCCGTCAGCGCATAGCCCATACGCAGAATTGTCCAGTTGCCTTCGGGTGCATCCCAGTGCAAGGTGCCGTCGGCATCCATCTTGCTGGTAAGGTCGATGACATCGTTGCGGGAGACCTCAGCTTTGTTGGGCGCCTCAGGTGTTGGCACCACATCGTAAACATCCATTAAGCTGCCAAAGGCGCCTTTGTCCTCCCACCGGTTCACGCGAGCATCGGAATAAAAAATGGCTTCGCTGATCGCATAAACCGGCGGTCCTGCGGAAGCCCCAAAACGCCGTGGAGCAGGCGGCTCGCTGCCGGCTCCGTGGATGATCTCCGCGGGCGTCATCGCTACCCGGTCAAACTCAACCCGAAAGAACTTCGCCGTGACGGCGGGAAAAGCGAAGGTGCGAATCGTCGCACCGTGATATCCCTGGGGTCCAGGCGTATCGATAATCACCCGCCAGCTCGACCCGTCATCGCTCGCAAGCACACGCCCAATTGGGATGCCGCCTCGGGCGCCCAGCGATAAGGCTCTCGCTGTAAACGGCTGGGCAAATTCATACTGCAGCCAGGCCGGTTTCCCTGCTGTTCCAACGGGAACCGAGACAAGCGTGGTCAGGCTGTCATCCATCAACGGTGCTGCATCCAGCGAACCTGCACTGCTCGTCACCTTTGGATGCAGCGACGCCATCGATGGCCCTTCTGGCGTGCGGTATGCGAGGACCACGGAGTCGCGATAGAAATGGGCACCAGCTCCACCCGGCCCTGCCATCGCATCGCGAACCGGGCCCTCGTTTGAGGGTGGCTGTGGCAGCTTCTGGCCGAACTTCACGGGTCCGGCAATGGATGTTTCGCTCCACACCAGCCGCTTCATCGCCATCTCAGGCGTGACCCAAGGGCCGCCCGCCTCGCTCCAGCCGGCGCAACTGAAGATTGACATCTCAAGCCCGAGCTGCTTCGCCAGGTCCGCCGAGTGCCGCACCGCGTGGTACCACTCCGGCGTGGCGAAATGCACCTTCGGTTCGACAACCTGGCCATTCCCGGAAGCGACATCGACGAGTTGAAATCCACCGATGCCGACCCGCTTCATCCACTCCAGATCTTTGGTGATGCCTGTTTCCGTGACATTGCCGTTCGTCCAATGCCACCATGTCCGAGGCTTGGCGGAGTCCGGCGGATTCTTGAACCCATCCAGCAGCGGATCACCCGCGTTTTGCGCAGTCGCCACACTCGCGGCAGCAAACGCTGCCACACTTAACCACATTCCCATCGACTTCATGCTTACTCCCGTGAGGCTCTGCGTGTTCGATTACTGCTCTGGATGGAACTGCGCCTTGAGGAACTGGACGTAGATGTCCCAGTCGCCCGGAACCATGCCATGGCCACCGTCATGCATGTAATAGTTCAGGCCATTTGTGAAGATAGGTGTCCCCGCCGGCGGCCACGTATCAGTTCCGAGATCCTGTTTCCCGAGCAGCTTATACACCGGGCCGGCAGCAACAGCTGCCAGAAACTCGCCTTTCGGATCGCTCCAGTTATCTGTGCTGCCCGTCTGCAACAGCACCGGTCGCGGAGCGATCAGGGCCAATAGCATATGGGCATCAAACGGCGCCTTATCGGGGAAGCCGGAGTACTGCGCATAATTCGCCGCAAACTGGTATGGGTAACGCGTCGGAGCCGTGAGGTGGGCGATTGTCTCTCCGTAGTTCCGATGGCTCAATGCTGCTCCACCCTCACCTCCGCAACTTGCGATCACTGCCGCGAAACGCTGATCGTGTGCGCCTGCCCACGCTACCGTCTTTCCCAGTCGCGATATCCCATGGATCGCCACCCGCTTGGCATCGATGTCCTTATCCGTCTCAAAGTAGTCCTGAACGCGGCTCATCCCCCAGGCCCATGCCGAAATCGAGCCCCACGCATCGGGGGCGCGATCCCCCTCGCCTGTCTGTCCCGGCTTCATGTACTTTGCGCGGATGCCCTGCGGAAACCCTGTCAGCGAGTCCGGGTCGAGTTCGGTGTAGTTGTACGAGGCCACCCCGATTCCTGCATCGATCATCGACATCACGTTCACGCGCCCGAACGCGCGCATTCCAGGCGCAGGCGGTTTCGGTGATACAAGTTCGTTCGTCTTGGGGTCTCGGGTCTTTTGCGGTGTAATCCCCGGATCGTCCACCACGTTCTGGTTGGCACCGAAATTGATTGTGAAGAACATCGGGACAGGCTTTTTTGCAGCCGCAGGGAGATAGATCAGCAGATGAATGACAGGCGCCGAGGCATCCTTGGAAACGTGAATCGTCACCTGCTTGCGAATCGCTTTACCGTCAAGCGCTGGTGTCCCTTTGTCCGTTACCTCGAAGCTCTCATCCGCAGGACGCCCCGGCGCAATGCCATACTGCTGCGTTTCGAATATTTTCACGATCTGCGGCCGCCGATTGTTCCACCATGTCTTCGCATCCTTCACCGGCTTGCCGTTCTCAAGAGTAAGTGGGTCCGTCAACGTATACGTCCCGACATTCGCTTCGTCGTAGTTCACCGGAATTCCCGCGACCATATCCGGAGAACCCGCGCGCGCCCGTGCTGGTGTAGGGGCCGGGGCGGCGGGCGTCGCAGGTGTCGCCGTTGTTGGAGACGTTTGAGCGGCAAGGCTCATTCCCAGAAGACCGGACAGGCAAATCGACGAAGCGAAACGCAAGATCATAAACAGACTCCAAAGCAGACTTTTCGGGTAGTTTCGAGATAGAAACAAATTGCAACTCGAAACCTTAGGATTTACGGTTAGTGATTGTCAATACGCTCGGGTTCTGGTCCAAGTCTCAAGTCGGGTTGTGCGACGGAATAAAGCGGCATCGGAGGTCGACTAAGCAGCCACGCGTGGTTGATCAGATCTTGCGTCAAATTACTGTGATCGGTGTCAGCGCTTCTGGGAGCGGAGCGCCTCGGTCCCTTCATTTCGAGCCCAGCAAAATAGGTCAATGGCTACACTTGGTCCATGACCTTCGACTGGATGACCGGCCCTCTCGCCGAAGGCCTACACCTCTACAACTCGGGCGAGTACTTCACCGCGCACGAAGCCTGGGAGACCATCTGGCTCAGTGCTCCCGAGCCAGAGCGCACGTTTCTGCAGGCTCTTATCCAGGTGACCGCCGCATTCGAGCACCTCAAGCGCAATAACAATCAGCTCGGCGCCACCCGTCTCCTCAGCGCCGCACTCCGTCGACTCACCCCTTATCCATCCCAGTTCGGCCACATTGATCTCGACATTCTCCGCGCCGATATCCGTGATCGCTTGGCGTCGCTCGCCGCCCACACCTCACCGCAGCCAGCCCGCATCCTTCCGCTCTCGCTATAATCCGCCTCGGTACCGATGGGAGGACTACCAAATATGTCGTTCACGCTGGAAGGCCGTACGGCGCTCGTCACCGGCTCAGCCCGGGGCATCGGTCGCGCCATTGCGACCGCTCTGCTCGCGTCGGGGGCGAACGTCATGGTCACCGATCTTGACACTGCCCAGCTTGAGCAGAGCGCGTCCGAGCTTGCGCAACCGGAGCGGGTGCGACACGTTGCCGCCGATCTCACCCAGCCCAGCTTCCCCGCCGCCGTTGTGGAAGCCACGCTCACCGCCTTCGGGGCCATCGACATCATCGTCAACAACGCGGGATACACCTGGGACACTGTCATTCAGAAGATGACGGACGAGCAGTTTCAAGCCATGCTCGATATCCACCTTGTCGCACCTTTCCGCATCCTGCGCGCCGCCTCCGAATACATCCGCTCCGCCGCCAAATCCGAAGCCGCCGCAGGCCGCCGCGTCATGCGAAAGGTCGTCAACATTACCTCCATTGCCGGCACTGATGGCAACCCCGGCCAGGCCGCTTACTCCTCGGCGAAGGCCGGTGTTATCGGCCTGACCAAAACGCTCGCGAAGGAATGGGGCCGCTATAACGTCAACGTCAACGCAGTCGGCTTCGGACTGATTGAGACCCGCCTCGTTCAGCCCGCTAGCATTGAGGACTCCACACTCAACGTCAGCGGCAATGCAATCAAGGTCGGTGTCCCGTTGCAGGCGCTTGAGCACCTCGTCGCCTCCTGCCCGCTCGGCCGCCTGGGTACGCCGGAAGAAGCCGCCAACGCCGTCTTGTTCTTTTGCTCTCCACTCTCCGACTACGTCACCGGCGAAGTCCTGATCTGCGGTGGCGGCCTACACTTCTAAGCACCACTGCTATACTCCTCGGGCAGAAGAAGCCAATGGGCGTGGCTTGTCGGGGGCATGTGCATGCGTGGCCGATATATAAGCGCGCCGGCATAAATCCGAATCGTTGGCAGCACACGAGAATCAGATCGTATACGGCCCATAGTCCCACGAGGACAATGGGCCGTTTCTACTTTGTCACTCAGACTTTGCAACCGCGTCCCATACACTTATCAAGGAGCCCCTGCATGCCAGACGAATCGAATACTCCGCCGCAGCAACTCGCCACCCTGGCGCTGCACGCCGGCCAGGTCGTGGATCCAACCACCACGTCCCGTGCTGTCCCCATATACCAGACCACCTCCTACGTCTTCAACGATTCCGATCACGCCGCTCGCCTCTTCGCGCTGCAGGAGTTCGGCAACGTCTATACGCGTCTGATGAACCCCACCACAGACGTCTTTGAGAAGCGCGTCGCCGCACTCGAAGGCGGAGTCGCAGGCCTCGCCACCGCCTCCGGCCAGGCGGCGGAAACGCTTACCATTCAGACCCTCGCCAGCGCAGGCGAAGAGATCGTTTCCACTACGTCGCTCTATGGTGGAACCTACAACCTCTTCCACTACACGCTGCCCCGCATGGGAATCACTGTCCGCTTCGTCGATGCCGACGATTTCGACGGCATCCGAAAAGCCATCAATCCCAAGACCCGCGCCATCTACACGGAGACTCTCGGCAACCCCAAGCTCGACATCGCGGATATCGAACAGCTCGCCTCCATCGCGCATGAGAATGGCGTGCCGCTCGTCATCGATAACACCTGCGCCTCCGCCATACTCGTCCGCCCCATCGACTTCGGCGCTGACATCGTCATCAACTCGGCGACGAAATTCATCGGCGGCCACGGTACCACGATCGGCGGCGTCATCGTCGACGCAGGTAAGTTTGACTGGAAGGCCTCTGGCCGCTTCCCCGCCTTCGTCAACCCAGACCCGTCGTACCACGGCCTCTCCTACGCAGACACCTTCGGCCCCATCGCCTTCATCATCAAGGCTCGCGTCGAAGGCCTGCGTGACACCGGCGCCGCTCTCTCGCCGCATAGCGCATTTCTCTTCCTTCAGGGCCTCGAGACGCTCCACCTTCGCATGGAGCGTCACTCACAGAACGCGCTCGCCGCCGCAAAACACCTGCAACAGCACCCAGGCATCGAGTGGGTCAACTATCCCGGCCTGGAGTCCAGCAAGTACTACCAGCGTGCCAGGAAGTACATGCCCAGCGGTCAGAGCTCTCTGCTCACCTTCGGTATCAAAGGCGGAGTCGCAGGTACTGCTTATGAGGCCGGGAAAAAGTTCATCAACTCCGTCAAGCTCTTTTCGCATGTAGCCAACATCGGCGACTCCAAGTCGCTCGTCATCCATCCCGCGTCCACCACGCACTCGCAGCTCACAGTAGCCGAGCAGGCCGAGACTGGAGTCACGCCCGAACTGGTCCGTCTTTCCATAGGTACCGAGGACATTCGCGACATTGTTTACGACCTTAACCAGGCCATTGCTGTGGCCAACGGGATCGCCGCGAAATGACCGAGGAAGATCCGATCCCAATTCCAGAACCTGCCTTCCAGGGAGACTTCATCCTCAACGAAGTCCTCTCCCTCGAAAGCGGTGAAATCCTGGTCAATCCGACGCTCCACTACGCCGTTTACGGCAAGCTGAACGTGGCGCGAGACAACGCCGTACTCGTCTGTCATGCGCTCTCAGGGTCTGCGCTCGTCGGAGCCTGGTGGCCACAGCTTTTTCTGCCCGGAGGCATGCTCGACCTCGAGCGGGACTGCGTGATCGGAATCAATGTATTCGGCTCCTGCTACGGCTCTACGGGTCCCGGCTCCATCGATCCGGCTACCGGTAAGCCCTATGGTCCAACCTTCCCCCTCATCGGCATTCGCGACATCGTCAACGCCCAGGTTAAGCTGATCGACCATCTAGGAATCGAGCGCCTGAAACTTGCTATCGGTGCTTCCATCGGGGGCATGCAAGTTCTCGAATGGGCCATACTCTATCCAGAGCGTGTCGCCCGGGCCATCTCCATCGGTGTCGCCCCGCTCGGCGCGATGGGTCTAGGCCTAAACCATCTTCAACGCCAGGCCATCATGCTTGACCCCGCTTGGAACGGTGGCTTCTACGAGGTCGGCCAAGGGCCCAAAGGCGGGCTTGCCCTGGCTCGCGCCCTCGGCATGGTCAGCTACAAGTCCGTGCCCCTCCTCGAGGAGCGCTTCGCCCGGCGGCCAAACCGCTACGGCAACGAGAATCCCTGGATCTCTACCTCCGCCGGACAGAATGGCCGATTCGACGTTGCCGGTTACCTCGACTACCAGGGACAGAGCTTCATCTCCCGCTTTGACGCCAACTCCTACATCTCGATCACCCGCACCATGGACATTTTCGACCCGGTCCGCGCCCACGAGACGCCGTATGTCGCCTACAGCCGCATCACGGCGCACCTGACGTTGGTGGGCATCTCCACTGACTGGCTGTTTCCGCCGGAAGACGTTCGCTCGCTGGCGGCCATCATCAACGCTGCCGGCGCACGCTGTGATTATCGCGAAATGGCTTCAAACCATGGCCACGATGCATTCCTGGCTGAGCCCGATCAGCTCGTTCGTCTGCTCACGCCCGTGTTCGACTAACTGCCTATCGCAGCACCGGCAACGCCTGCCCCATCACCCGTTTCACTGCCTCCTCTACCTCGTCCACCGTGATCGAGCGAATGCACTTTTTCTGCATCTCGATGCAGGTATCGAGGCGACATCCAAAGCACTCCGGCTGGTGGTAGATCACCTCGTTCCGGTCTCCCGGCGGATACCACACGCCGGGCAGCTCCTGCGCTGCGAAGATACACACACACGGCACGCCAACACTCGCAGCCAGGTGCTTCGGACCGGAATCGGGACCGATAAAGATCGTTCCACGCGCAAACACTGCAGCGGATTCTCGAGGACTTAGCTTTCCGGCCAGGTTCACCTTGGGCCCCTCCCAGTCAGCCGCCGCCGCGTCGCAGACCTCGGCCTCCTCTCTTGCCCCCGCCAACACCAGCCCAAAGGACGGATACCTTCTGTAGAGTCGTCCCAGTAGCGCACGCCAGTTATGTTGTTCCCAATCCTTGGACTGCGTCTTGCAACCGGGTGCGCACATCATCAGCGGCCGTTCGCCCATTCCCACCAGGGCGTCTTGCGCTGTCTGCTTTTCCTTCACTGTCAGCCGAAGGTCCCAACTGCGAAGATCATCCGGCCTAGCATCCCCCAAATCGGCAACAGCGCGCGCCAGCCGGTTCGCTTCGTTCTCATACATCCCAGTCAGCGGATCTAATCGGCGTTCGCTATCGTCGGGTCCAGGTAGGCCTACAATCCTCCGCACACCCGCCATCCTCATAAAGGCCGCGTCGCGCTGAAGATTCTTCCACGGGCGGATCGGCATCAGGTACACCAGCAGGTCCGGCGCAAACCGACGAATTTTCCACGCCAGCCGCAGTAGTTCATGGGGTCTACGAGTGCCTACTGCGTAGGACATGTACCCGTGCACCAAGCCCGACTCACCCAGCACCGCAGCCGCGGCCGGCGCCTTCGATTCGACGGGAAAATTCGTCAGTAATCTCCGCTCGGCCTCCGGGAATCTCTTTTGCAGCAGGTGGAAGCACGGCAGGGCGACGAGCGTGTCTCCCAAACTGCCCAGCCGATAGATGAGTATCCGTCGAACCGGCCGCTCCAGTGGCACTGCTGTCGAATCAGTGCGAAGCACGTCCGATGGATGCATATTGTCTGGCACATTGATCCGGTCAGAGAGTCGCTCATGCACAGGCCATCATGCTCCTCGCGAATCCTCGACTGCTGTTTCCGCTTCGTTCGCAGCGACTACAACATCCGTGACCCGCCGCGTTCGCAGCACGCCCTTAAAGAAATTTTCGTAATCTGTGAACACAACGTCCGGATCAAACCGCTTTGCGTTCTCGAAGCCGGCAGCACGCAGGCTGCCCAGTCCATCCAGTTTTGCTGCAATCGCCTCCGCTGCGCCTGCTTCATCTCGCGGGTCAATGTACAACGCAGCCGGTCCTGCCACTTCTGTCATGGGAGCACGGTTGGAGGTGATCACCGGACACCCGCAACTTTGCGCTTCCGCTATGTGCCACGCACATCTCTCGTAGAGAGAAGGCATCAGCAGCGCAGTAGCGCCAGCGTACAAGGCCCACAAGTCTTCATCCGGGGGCGAATGTACCTCTATCACCGCTCCCTGCGGCAGATTGGCTGTAACGAACTCACGCAGCTCTCGCGTCAAGGGCGGACCTGCGATTACCAGCCGGAGCCCGCCACCCGAACGCTCGCGGATCATTCGGAACATCCGCAGCACGCCAGGCCGATTCCGATACCAACGGTCTTCTCCCGTGTGCAGCAGGTACCGCTCGCCTTCCGACAGCCCCAGCTTCCTTCGTGCGGCGGCCACCCTGTCCGGCGTAATGGCCGCAGCATCCACCTCGACAGCGTCCGGAATCACGATCCGCCGCTGGCGGTCGTTCTCTCCCAAGGAAGCTAACTCGCGTGAGGTCTTCCAGGATCCGCAGACAACGTTCTTAGCTTCCAGCAAGTTTTGAAGAAGTACCCTTTTTTGCCTTGTTCGAAACGACGTGGTCCCGCGATGCTCAGGAACCCGACCCTCCGCTATGGCAATGTCCAGCACGTCGTGACAGGTAACGCTCGCAGGTACACCACCGGTGTGCGCCAGATACGTGGAGTTCTCGTGATCGCACACGTGCACCACATCGAACCCCTGGGCCACACTACGCAGCTTCATGGGAAACAATACGTACTGATCGATCGCGGCAAGCCATCCTCGCAAGAGTGGAGCGCGAACTTTCGTTTCCAAAGCCGCTCCCGGAAGAATTAGTTCGACCAGGTGTCCTCGTAAGCGTAAATGCCGGCACAGCCGCTCGCCGAACCGCGACGCGCGCGTCTGACTGTCCAAAACATTGCCGCCAACCAGCAGAATGCGCATAATGCCACCATCAGAGTAGCAAAGCCTCCCGGGTTCTCCGCTGGAAGCCTTGCAAGGGCTGCGATAGAGTTGAATGGGCCGCAAATTCAATCTCTTGGGCGGCGTCTTCCATGCTTGATGCCCTTCAAATCACGCGTCTCCACGACGAAGCTACGGATCACTGGCATAGCCCCGAGCCCTGGCCGGCTCCCACGTCGCTTACGGCACCCGGGAAGCCCTCCACAGAGGGGCTCTCCGAAACAATTCTCGGCAACCATCGGGCCAACTTCGACCTCTGGCATGAAGAGGACAAAGCCCGGGAGCCTGACGCGTCAGACTCGATCATCGCCGGAGTCAAGCACAAGATCGACATCCTTAACCAGCGCCGAAACGATCTGGTCGAGGTCATGGACCGC
>Ga0070658_10003167_pt1 | contig 13590 bp, 7 predicted proteins | sample KBSC13metaG_FD_64664 | JGI IMG/M metagenome (GOLD analysis project Ga0070658, IMG submission 64664) | Corn rhizosphere microbial communities from Kellogg Biological Station, Michigan, USA - KBS C1-3 metaG | ecosystem: Host-associated > Plants > Roots > Rhizosphere > Soil ... | reverse complement strand
GGCTCCCCCGCGCCCCCTTGGGCTCGGTGAAGCCGCCGATGACGAACTCCTGCCGCTTCATGCACTTCGTCTTCACCCAGTCGAAGCTGCGTCCGGAGACATACGGTCGATCCCGCCTCTTCGAGACGATCCCTTCCAGGCCCTCGCGGCAGGCACGCGCGAAGAACGCCGCGCCGGCTCCGGCCCCTTCGATGTGGTCCACGTAGCGCAGCGGTCCGGATGACTGCGGCCCGTGCTGGGGGCCGAGCAGCGTCGCCAGCGCCTGCTTGCGGGCGTCGAGCGACAGGGGGCGCAGATCGTGTCCGTCGCGATGGAGCAGATCGAACACGAAGTACACCAGCTGGCGGCCGTCGCTGGTGTCGCCGCGGTTCTGCAGGGCACCGAAGCTGCTGCGGCCGTCGCCCAGCACGACCGTCACCTCGCCGTCCAGCCAGGCCGTCTTCGCGGGCAGCGTGGCAGCGGCCCGTGCCACGGGTGGGAAATGCCCCGTCCAGTCCTGCCCCGAACGCGTGAACAGCGTGACGCGACCGTGGTTCAGCCGGCACAGGACGCGGAAACCGTCGAACTTCGTCTCGTGCACCCACTCCGGGCCCTCCGGCGGCTCGGCCACCAGCGTCGCCAGCTGCGGCGTGACCGCGTCGGGCGAAGCGGCGCGCGGGGCAGTCTCCGCTGCGGGGCTGTCGGATGGGGGCGATTTCCTCTTGGGCAAGGCGCTGCGTCCCTCGCGCCGTTTATATGCGCCGGTGGCCCTCAGGCCAATTCATCCTTGAACGTCTGCTTCAGGGCGCCCCAGCGGTCGGGGTCGCCTTTCAGCATCGACGACATGAAGGCGCGCGCCTGCTTGAACGTGATGTGCGGCGGCAGCGTGGCCACGTTCGGATCGACGACCGCCTCCAGCACGAACGGGCGATCGGCGGACAGCGCCTGGTCCCAGGCCGCGCCCAGCTGGTCGGGATCGTCGACCCGCACCCCGGCCAGACCCAGCCGCACGGCGTGCTCGGCGTAGGGAAAATCGGGCAGGTCCTGCGAGGCGGGGAACTTGGGATCACCCGCCATGACCCGCTGTTCCCAGGTCACCATGTTCAGATCGCGGTTGTTCAGCACCAGCACGATCAGCCGCGGATCGGCCCACTCGCGCCAGTACTTCGCGATGGTGACCAGCTCGCCCGTGCCGTTCATCTGCATGGCGCCGTCGCCCACCAGGGCGATGGCGACCCGGTCGGGGAAAGCGAACTTCGCGGCGATCGCGTAGGGGACGCCCGGGCCCATGGTGGCCAGGTTGCCCGACAGCGACCCCATCATCCCGGGCCGGAACTTCAGATCGCGCGCGTACCAGCCGGCCGTCGAGCCCGAGTCGGCGGCCAGGATGCAGCGGTCGGGCAGCCGCGGCGACAGCTCCCAGAACACCCGCTGCGGGTTGATCGGCTTGGCCGCCACCAGGGCGCGCTCCTCCAGCGTCTTCCACCACTTCGCGACGTTCTTCTCGATGGTGTCGCGCCAGGACCGGTCCGTCTTCTGCGTCAGCCGCGGCAGCAGCGCCCGCAGCGTCTCGACGCTGTCGCCGGCCAGGTTCACCTCCATCGGATAACGCAGGCTCAGCATGCGGCCGTCCAGATCGATCTGGACGCCCCGGGCCTGACCCTCCTTGGGCAGGAACTCGGAGTAGGGGAAGCTGGACCCGACGACCAGCAGGCCATCGCAGTGCGAGGTCATCTCCCAGCTCGGCTCCGAGCCCAGCAGCCCGATGGGACCGGTCACGAAGGGAAGGGCGTCCGGCAGCACGGCCTTGCCCAGCAGCGCCTTCGCCACGCCCGCGCCCAGCCGCTCGGCCACGGCGGTGACCTCCTCGGCGGCGCCCAGCGCGCCGGCGCCCACCAGGATGGCCACGCGCTGACACGCGTTCAGCACGGCGGCGGCGCGATCGAGGTCGGCGTCCGTGGGCACCACGCGCGGGCTGGCGTGGCCGACGCCGCTGTGAATCGTGGCGTGCTTGCGGGGCGGCTCCTGGTAGGGGACCTCCTGCAGATCGTTGGGCAAGATCAGGCAGGTCACCGAGCGGCGGACCTTGGCGATGCGGACGGCGCGATCGATCAGGTGCCGCACCTGCGCCGGGTGGGACGCGGTCTGCACGTACTCGCAGGCCACGTCCTTGAACAGCGTCTGCAGATCCACCTCTTGCTGGTAGCTGCCGCCGATCGCCATCCGTGACGACTGCCCCACGATGGCGACGACCGGCTGATGATCCATCGCCGCGTCGTACAGGCCGTTCAGCAGGTGAATGGCGCCCGGACCCGAGGTGGCCAGGCAGACCCCGACCTCGCCGGTGAACTTCGCGTGCGCGCACGCCATGAACGCCGCCATCTCCTCGTGGCGGGTCTGTATGAACTGCATGCCATCGCCGGCGCGCGCCACCGCGCCCAGGAAGCCGCTGATGCCGTCACCGGGATAGCCGTACAGGCGATGAATGCCCCACGCCTGCAGGCGTTTCACCATGAAGTCGCTGGTCGTTTCGCTCATGGGACATCTCCTCTGCCGGCGGGACGGCGCCGTCGGGTGGCAATGTGCGGCCTCGCGCCGTCAGCGCAAGGCGGTCGGCCGCGAGCGCCGTGCGCCCGTTCGACGCGGGGACCGACGGCGGACGGCGGCCCAGGCGCGCGCCAGCCGCCGGGCCCCCTCCTCGATCGTGTCCTCCGGCACGGCCGAGAAGCAGAGGCGCAGCGTGGTGGGCTGGTCGCGGCCACCGCCTTCGGTCAGAAATCGCGAGCCGGGATCAAAGGACACGCCGGCGGCGATGCTCCGTCGCAAGAACGTGGCCTCGTCGACGCGCGCGTCCGTCGATATCCACAGGCCGAAGCCGCCCTCCGGCGCCTTGAACGACCACGCGGGCAGATATCGCCGCACGGCCGCCATCAGGCGGTCGGCCCGGCGATGGTAGTGACGCCGCAGCTTGCGCACGAACGCGTCGAAGTCGTTCTGGGCCAGGTACTCCTGCACGATCGCCTGGGACAGGCTGTTGGTCTGCAGATCGTCGTCGGCCTTTCGACGGAGCGCGCGCGCGTGCAGGCGCGGGGGCACGATCAGAAAACCCACGCGCAGGCCGGGACCCAGCGTCTTCGAGAACGTCCCCACATAGAGGACGTGGGTGCGCGACGTCGCCAGCAGCGGGACCGGCGGCCCGGCGCGGAAGCGAAGGTCGCCGTAGGCGTCGTCCTCGATGATGAAGCGGGCGTGCGCCAGCGCGGCCCGGCGCTCCTCCTCGCCCATCGTCGAGCCGGCCGGGTTGCTGACGGCGGGCATGCGATAGAGGACGCGCGCCTGGGAACTGGTGGTGGGAAGCAGGCGCAGCGAGCGGAACGCGTCCAGCGCGGACGGGTAGGTCTCGGCGTCGACGCCGATGGTGGCGCCCCGGCGTGCCACCAGCTGTGCCGCGATCGTGATCGCCTGCTGGGCCCCGCTGGTGACGATGATCTCGTCGGCCTCGACGCGCACGCCCCGGCGCGCCAGTCGCGCCGCGATGTGCCCGCGCAGCGCGGGAAAACCCTCGGGCCACGCGTATTGCAGCGCGGGCACGTCGCGCGTCTGCAACGCGCGCAGGAACGCCGCCGTCAGCTCCCGTCTGGGAAACAGGGTGGGGCAGGGCAGCCCCCCCGCGAGGCCGATCACGCGGGGGTTGCCGGCCGCGCCACGCAACAGCTCGTCGAGCGCGTCAGCCATGGCGGAACATCCCGCCCAGGCGCCCCGCCGGTTCGTCAGGCGCGATCACGCACCTGATCGGCCCCCTGGGCGGCAGCGCAGTGGGCGCAGCAGTACAGCTGGTTCGCTTCCTCGACGCCGTGGCCGAGGATCCGCACGCCACAGTTGCCGCAGCCCGGGGCCAACGCCTGGATGGCGCACTCGAACGAGTCGAAGACGTATGACCGGTTGTCCTTCGTGATCTGGAACGGCTTGTCGTAGTCGTTTCCACAAGTCTCGCAGCGTAGATGGGGCATGGCTCGCCTTTCTTCGCTCCGTGCAAGGAGACGGCGGAACGGTTCACGTCAGTGCCCGGCCTGGGGGTGCATGGTTCGTGCCCGGGCCAGCGCGCGCCGTCGCGGCGCCCGGCGCGCCATCGGTCCGCTACGGCAGACCTTTGCCGGGGAACGCAACCATCATGAAACCGCCTGCGATCACGGCTTCGCCGGCTGCTGCGGACGCTGGAACGTGCCGACCAGGTCACCCTTGGCCAGCACGTGCCCTTTCAGCTGCGCCAGCACCTGGTCCCTGTCGGCGCCCACCGGGACATCCAGCCTGCGGTCCGCGGCGAACAGCTGCACGTGATAGTGGTGCGGTGGATCCCCCTCGGGAGGGCGCGGACCACGATAGCCGATGCTCCCGGCCGAATTGGGCCCCTGCCGCAGGCCCGCGGGATCGGTCAGCTGCGCCTGCTCCTGCAGCCCCTCGGGCAAGGCCGTGACGTCGGCGGGGATGTTCCAGGCCAGCCAGTGAATGACGGGGACCGGCGGCCGCTTGCTGTCCGGGTCCTCCATGATCAACACGTATCCGCGCGTGCCCGCCGGACCCGCCGTCCAGGAGAGGGGGAAGCTGGCGCCCTGGTCGTACTCCGAGTACGTGGCGGGGATGGCCGTTCCATCGCGGAAGGCGCTCGACGACACCGCCAGCGTGCCCTTCGTCTCCGTTTCGGACCGGCGCGAGGCGATGGGGACCCCGGAGCCGCGCGCCGCCTGCTGCTTCATCGGGCCCGCTGACGGGGCCGGGCCGGGCGTCACCGCGGCGCCGTCAGCCTGCCCTGCATAGCTGACCCGGTAGATGATCCCGTTGCGATCGTCCGTGAACAGCAGCGCGCCGTCGTGGGCCACCGCGACGCCGCAGGGGCGGGCGGACTCCCCGCGCGGGGTCAAGAAGCCCGTCAGGAAGGGCTCGATGGCGCCCGGTTGCCCATTCGTGAAGTGGATCCGCACCACCTCGTATCCGCGTGGCGGCCTGCGGTTCCACGAGCCGCGCATCGCCACGAACGCGTCCCCCTGGTACGCCGCCGGAAACTGACTGCCCGTGTAGAACGCCATCTGCATGGCGGCGGCGTGCGCCGTGTAGCCCATCACCATGGGCGTGCTCTCCGCCAGCCACTCGGGGGGCTTCAGGCCGCCCAGCTCGCGCACGTGAGGGTTCGGCTTGTTGTCGCCCCAGAAGAAGGGCCAGCCGTAGCGCTTGCCCCGCTCGATGCGATTCAGCTCCTCGGGGGGCAAGTCGTCACCCAGCCAGTCCATGCCCTGATCCATGCCCCACAGCTCGCCCGTCTGCGGGTGCCACCCCCAACCGATGGTGTCGCGCAGGCCGGCCGCGAAGATGGCGCGCGACTTCCCGTCCAGCGAGGCACGCAGCACCGTCGCGTTCTCGGGGTTGGTGTCCAGGCACTCGTTGCACGTGGAGCCGACGGAGATGTACATCATGTCGTCGGGGCCGATCTGCACGGTGCGCGTGTTGTGCTGGCCGGCGTCCGGCAGGTCGTGGATCAGCATCTCCAGCGGACCGAACTGCCCGTCGGGCAGCACCTGGGCGCGGAAGATCTCCTTCGGTGTGGCCAGGTAGACCTTCCCCTCGTGAAGCGCGATGCCATGCACCCCCGACCGGCTGGCCACCCGTTGCGGCGGACCAGCGGCGTGTCCACCGGCGTCCTTCAGCATCATCACGTCGCCCTCGTCGCGGCGGGTGACGTACACGGTGCCGTCGGGCGCCACCGCCAGCATGCGGGGGTTCCCCAGCTTGCTCGCGAACACGTCGACCTTGAAGCCCTTCGGCACCTTCAGCGTGGCGGGATCCGGCGGCGGCAGCTCGCTGGGTTGGAAGATGTGTCCCCTCACCTCGACGTTGGTGACGGCGTCGCCACCCGGCGCTGCTGCGCTGGCGGGGCCGGCACGCAGGGCCAGCGCCCAGACGGCCGCCAGCGCCGGCGCGCTTGCACGCCAGGCGCCCGCGGCCGCGCGGCTGGTGAACGGGGGATGGGCAAGCTTCATGCGGCCTCTCTGGCTTGGGCGATTTCGCCCGCCGGGATGGCGACAAGTTAGTGCCGCCGCTGCCGCCGGCAACCCGACCGCACGGAGCCGTCCGGCCGCCCGGCGCCACCTCCGGCCGACATTTGCTCGACTTTTCGCGGGTGGGGGGCTTGTTGTCCGGGAATTCGGACCTATTTTGCGGCTCCAGTAACCTCGACCCCTCGCTCGTCCGGTTGGGGCGACCGAGGCGAAACAGTTGTCCTACTCTCGCATAGGAGCGTTCATGACTTCGGTCCGCGCCAGGAGCTCCCTCGTCCGACTGCTGCTCTCTTCCTCTCTGGTCGTTTCGGCGTCGCTGCTCTCCTCCTGGCCTGCCGTCGCTCAGGACGCGACCGCGACGCCGGGCGAGGCGCCGGCCCCCGAGGCGGCACCGCCGGCCCCGGCCAGCCCACCCGCTGCGGCGCCCGCGCCGGCCCAGACGACCGTCACGTCGCAGACCACGGTGACGGATGACGCTGGCCCGAACGACTATCTGTTCGAGCTGGGTCTGACGGGCGGCGCGCACTTCTTCGACTCGCAGAGCGGCCTGGGCCGGCTGTCGAGCGACCCGCACGATCTTTCGCCGAAGACGTCCTTCGCCATGGGCCTGCGGCTGGCGTTGAACTTCAACCCCTGGGTCTCGCTGGAAGGCGAGGCCATCTGGGTGCCGACGCACACCAGGCGCGACCCGGGCGGCACGGCCGTCAACGTGTTCGGCTATCGCGGTAGCTTGGTGGTTCACCTGATCAAGCACGGCCCGGTGCGGCCCTTCGTGCTGGTGGGCTACGGTGGGTTGACGTCGATCTCGAACGATGCCGCCGTCATCCCGGGCGACACCGACGGCTACCTGCACGCGGGCGTCGGTGTGAAGATCGCGTTCACGGACCGGGTGGGCCTGCGCCTGGACGGCCGCATCCTGGCGCCGCCCGCGTTCCTGGGGAAGTCGGTCGCCGTGGGCGATGAGACCGGCTTCCACGGCCCCGACTGGGAGGCGCTGGGCGGTCTGTACTTCAACTTCGGCATGATCGAGAAGGAGGTGCGGACCACCGTGAACACCAGTCGCCAGGTGGTGATGGCGCCGGTGAACCCGGATCCCGACGGCGACGGCATCGCCGGCGCCGCCGACAAGTGCCCGAACGTCGCCGAGGACAAGGACGGCTTCGAGGATGAAGACGGCTGCCCCGATCCCGACAACGACAAGGACGGCATCCCCGACGCGCAGGACAAGTGCCCGAACCAGCCCGAGACGGTGAACGGCATCGACGACGAGGACGGCTGCCCCGAGGTCGATACCGACGGCGACGGCATCCTGGGCTCGCGCGACAAGTGCCCCGACGAGCCCGAGACGCGGAACGGCTACCAGGACGAGGACGGCTGCCCCGACGAGGTGCCGCAGGCGGTGAAGAAGTTCACGGGCGTCATCCAGGGCATCAACTTCAAGACGAACCAGGCGACCATCCTGCCGGGGTCGTACGGCATCCTGGACGAGGCCGTGTCGGTGCTGAAGCAGTACCCGGACATCCGCCTGGAGATCAGCGGCCACACCGACTCGGTCGGCAAGGCCGACTACAACCGCGACCTGTCCCAGCGCCGCGCCGATGCCGTGAAGACGTACTTCATCGGCAAGGGGATCGACGCCGGTCGCCTGACGTCCGTCGGCTACGGCCTGGATCGCCCCATCGCCGACAACAAGACCGAGGCCGGCCGCTCGAAGAACCGGCGCACCGAGTTCAAGGTCCTGGTTGCGGATCAGGCCTCGGGCACCGCAGGAACGCCGGCGCCCGCCGCCGGCGCAGCGCCATCGTCGGCCCCCCAGGGTGGCACGCCGAGCACGAAGCCGAGCGCGGCGCCGTTCGATTCGGGTCCACCGCCGTCCGACACCCCGCCGGCCAAGCCGTAGCCGGTGCGGCCGACGCCACGTCGCTAGTCCTTGCGGGCCAGCGTCGTGGCGTCCCAGCCGCCGCCCAGCGCCTTCACCAGTTGCACGCTGGCGGTGTAGCGGCGGGTGACGATGTCGGCCTGCGTTCGTTCGCTGGATAGCTGGATCGTCTGGGCGGTCAGGACCTCGAGGTACGTGGTCACGCCGCCCTTGTAGCGTTGCGTGCTCAGCGCCAGCGAGCGGCGCGCGGCCTGGACCGCCAGCCCCTCCGCTTCGGCCTCCTCTGCCAGCACGCGCAGCGCGGCCAGGTTGTCCTCGACCTCGCGAAACGCGTTCAGCACGCTCTGCCGATAGGTGGCGACCTGGCCCTGGTACAGATCGCGCGCCTGATCGGTCAGGGCGTGGCGGCGGCCGGCGTCGAACAGCAGCTCGGTCGCCGAGCCGCCCAGCGACCAGAAGAAGCTGGACACCTGGAACAGCGTCCCCAGCAGCCCGCTCTCCAGGCCTGCCTGCGCCCCCAGCGTCACGTTCGGATAGTAGGCCGCCGTGGCGATGCCGATGGCGGCGTTGGCGGCGGCCACGCGACGTTCGGCGGCGGCCACGTCGGGCCGGCGCTCGAGCAGGGCCGACGGAACGCCCAGCGGCACGTCGGGCAGGATCATCGGCGCCGTCGAGGGCGGCAGCGAGAAGCTGGACGGGGGAAGACCCACCAGCATCGCGATGGCGTGCTCCATCTGCGCGCGCGCCACGCCCAGATCGATCGACTGCGCCTTCACGTTGCGGACCTGCGTCTCGGCCTGGGCCACGTCCACCTCGGTGGCGATGCCCCCCTTGAATCGGACCTGGGTCAGCTGCAGGTAGTCGACGTCGCTCGCGAGCGTGCTCTCCAGCAACTGCCTCTGCGTGTCGAGGCCGCGCAGCTGGAAGTAGTCCAGGGCCAGCTCGCTGCGCAGGCTCAGCTCGACGTTGGCCAGATCGGCGGCGCTGGCGTCCACGTTGGCGCGCGCCTGCTCCACGGTGCGGCGAACCTGACCCCACAGGTCCGGCTCCCACGACGCCTGCAATGGCAGCACGAAGGTGTTGAACGAGTACCTGGTGACGCCGGGGACGGTGCCCGGCTGGCTCTGCGATTCGTGCGTGTGCGTCGCCGAGGGGCCCAGCGACAGCGTCGGGTAGTAGCCGGCCCGCGCCACGCGCACCTGATCGCGCGCTGCCAGATACTGCGCGACGGCGGCCTTCAGCGTCTGGTTCGAGACGGCGATCCGTTCCTCCAGCGCGTCGAGCTGCGGGTCACCGAACAGCTGCCACCACTTGCCGCGCAGGGAGGCGTCGCCAGGCTGGGCGCGCTTCCAGTCGCCGGCCGCGCCCCCGCCGGGGGCGGGCTGCTGCTGCTCCTTGAACGCGGCCGGGGTCGGCCCGGCCGGCGCCGGGCGCTTGTAATTGGGCCCGACCGTGCAGCCGGCGCCCAGCGCCAGCAGCGCGGCGGTCGTCCAGGTTCGTGGGGTGGGCATGGTGCGTCGGCCTACCGGTTCGCGCCCGCGTGGCTGGGAGCGCCGCCACCCGCCTGCCCGCCGCCCTGTCCAGAGGGGCCCGCCTGCGGCTGGACGACGCGCACCGCCTCGCCATCGATCAACGAGTCGGGCGGGTTCTGGATCACCTGGTCCGAGGGCTGCAAGCCGCCCGCGATCTCCACCGACCGCCCGTCGTCGCGCGCCAGCGTGATGGGGACCAGCGACGCCTTGCCGTCGCGCACCACGCCCACGCGCAGGCCCTCGGCCCGGAACAGCAACGTCGACACCGGCAACGTCAGCGACGGTCGATCGGACTTCAGCTTGAAGTGGACCTGCGCGTACGATCCGGGGAACAGCTCGTGCTTGGCGTTGTCGACCTGCACCTCGACCAGCAGCGTGCGCGACGCCGGATCGATGGCGTTCGACGTGCGCACGATCTTGCCGGGGAACACCTTGCCCGGATGCTCCGTCAGGGTCAGCTCGGCGACGACGCCGGGCACGGCGGCGCGCGAGTAGACCTGCGGCACGTTCACGTAGACGCGCAGCACGTCGTCGGCCGCCATGTGGAACAGCTCGCGGCCGGCGCCGGCGTCGATCAAGGTGCCGACGTCGATGTTGCGGGCGGTGATCACCCCGTCGAAGGGGGCCACGATCTTCTCGAAGCCGGTCAGCTGCTGCAGCCGGCGCACGTTGGCCTCTGCCGCCGCCACCTGGTTGCGGGTCGAGTTCGCCTGGGCGCGAAAGTTGTCGGTGTCCTGCTTGGACACGGCGTTCTGGCCCAGCAGGTCCTCGTAGCGGGTCGACTGCGTCTTCGCGTACACCGAGTTGGCCTCCGTCGTCGCCAGATCCGCGCGCGCCTGCGCCAGCTGCTGATCCAGCTCGGGGCTCTCGATGACGGCCAGCCGCTGGCCCTTCTTCACGTGCGCGCCGATGTCGAACGCCCACGACTTCAGGTAGCCGCTGGTGCGCGCGTAGATGGGCGAATCGGTGAAGGCCTGGATGTTGCCCGGCAGGATCAGGTCCTGGGACAGCCGCCCCGGCTGGGGGCGCGCCACGATGACGGCGGGCGCCGCCAGCTCCTCCGTCTGCTTGCGCAAGGTGGTGCGTGCGCGCACGCGCGGCACGATGCCCAGGACGGCCAGGGCAACGGCGCCCAGCACCAGCGCGAACGCCAGCAGCAGGGCCTTGGCGCCCGACAGCGGCGGCCTCTTGGCCGGGGCAGCCGCGGGGGAGGATGTGGGACCCCGGTCGGGGTTGCCCTCGGCGTGTGACGTCATGTGAGTGGGGCTCCAGCAGGGACGGGAACGGCGGTGTGTGGGGTGGGGGCGGGGCGCCGCCGCCGACGTTCCAGGGCGCCATGTAGCAGCTTGAAGAACACGGGGACGAAGAACAACGTGGAGACGGTGGCGAAGATGAGGCCCCCGATCACCGCCCGTCCCAGCGGCGCGTTCTGCTCGCCCCCGTCACCGAGGCCCAGCGCCATGGGCACCATGCCGATGATCATGGCCAGCGCGGTCATGATGACGGGGCGGAAGCGGACGAAGCCGGCGTTCAGCGCCGCGCCACGGGCGTCGCCCTTCAGCTCGGCCAGCTGTTCGCGCGCGAAGCTGACCACCAGGATCGAGTTGGCCGTGGCCACGCCCATGCACATGATGGTGCCCGTCAGCGCGGGCACGCTGATGCGCGTGTGGGTGACGAACAGGAACCACACCACGCCCGCCAGCGCCACCGGCAGCGCCGAGATGATGATGAAGGGGTCCAGCCACGACTGGAAGTTCACCACGATCAGCAGGTAGACGAGCAAGATCGAGAACACCAGGCCGGCCACCAGCCCGAAGTACGAGCTGCGCATGGTCTGCACCTGCCCGCGCACGTTGATCACGGAGCCGCGCGGCAGTGTGCCTTTTGCCCGCGCCAGGATCTTCTCGAGCTGCGCGTCGACGCTGGCCAGGTCCGTCCCCACCACGTTGCCGAAGATGTCGATGACGGGCGCGATGTTGTAGTGAGAGACGGTCCCGTACGTGGTGCCGCGCTCGATGGTCGCCACGTTGCCCAGGATCTGCACGGGCAGGCCGCGCCCGCCGGGGCTGGCCGCGCCGCCGCGGAGCGTGCCCGGGCCGGTGATGGGGATGTTCTGCAGGTCCTGCAGGTTGTCGAGGTCGTACTGTGGCGCCTGCACGGCCACGCTGTAGCTGACGCCGTTCTTGGGGTTCAGCCAGAAGCTGGGGGCCGTCTGGAAGCTGCCGCTGGTGGCGGTCAACAGGCTGGAGGCCACGTCCCGCTGCTGCATGCCCAGTTGCTGCGCCTTGGTGCGGTCGATGTCGATGCGCAGCTCGGGGTTGTCGGCGGGCTGCTGGATGCGCAGGTCGGCGGTGCCCGGGACGCGCTTGATCTCGTCCAGCAGCCGGGTCGCGAACTCGCGGTTGGCCTTCAGGTCGTGGCCCACGATCTGGATGTCCAGCGGCGCCGGCAGCCCGAAGTTCAGGATCTGGGTCACGATGTCGACGGGAAGCTCGTAGAACGTGACGCCGGGGAACCGCGTGGCCAGGATCGAGCGGAACCGCTGCACGTAATCCTTGGTCGGGCGGTGGTCGGCCGCCAGGGACACCTGGATGTCGGCGTCGGCGGGGCCGACCGGCGCCGAGTTCGAGTAGGTGGTGTTGATGCCGCTGTAGGGCAGGCCGATGTTGTCGATGATGGTGAGCAGCTCTTCCGGCGGGATGATCTCGCGGAACGTCTTGTCGATCTCGTCGCACAGCTTGGCCATCTCCTCGATGCGGGTGCCGGTGTGGGCGCGCACGTGCATCTTGAACTGGCCGCTGTCCACCGAGGGGAAGAAGTCCTGCCCCAGGTACGGGTAAAGCAAGGTCGCGGACGCCACCGCGAAGCCCAGGAAGGCCACCAGGAACAGCTTGGCGTGGTTCACGCACAGCTCGAGCGCGCCGTGGTACCGGTCGCGCAGATCGTCGAACAGCCGTTCGAAGGCGCGCTGGAAGCGCACGAAGACGTTCCGGCTGCGCCGCTTCTTCTCCTCGGCGGCGGCGTCGTGCTTTCGCAGCAGGTACTTGGCCATGGTGGGCACCACGGTCCGCGACAGGATGTAGGAGGCGATCATGGCGAAGCAGACCGCCTCGGCCAGCGGCACGAACAGGAACTTCGCCACCCCGCCCAGGAAGAACATGGGGACGAACACGATGCAGATCGAGATCGTCGACACCAGGGCCGGCACCGCGATCTGCGCGGCGCCGTCCAGGATGGCGTGCTCGATCTCCTTGCCCTCGTCCAGGTTGCGGTTGATGTTCTCGATCTCGACGGTGGCGTCGTCGACCAGGATGCCCACCGCCAGCGCCAGCCCACCCAGCGTCATGATGTTGATGGTCTCGCCCAGGGCGGCCAGCGCCAGCAGGGACGACAGGATCGAAAGGGGGATGGACACGGCGATGATCACGGTGCTGCGCCAGCTGCCCAGGAAGATCAGGATCATCACCGCCGTCAGGCAGGCGGCGATGATGGCCTCGCGCACCACGCCGTCGATGGCGGCGCGCACGAACACCGACTGGTCGGCCAGCGGCGTCACCTTCAGGTTCGAGGGGAGCTGCGGGCGCAGCAGGTCCAGCTTGTCGCGGATGCCCGCCACGATGTCCAGCGTCGACGTGTCGCCGGTCTTGATGACCGACAGCAACGAGGCCCGCTGGCCGTCGACGCGGACGATGTTCGTCTGGGGCGGAAAGCCGTCGCGCACGTGGGCGACGTCGCGCACGTACACCACGGCGCCGTTGGCCGCGCGAATGGGCAGGTCGTTCAGATCGTTCAGGTCGGTGGGGGCGCTGTTCGTCGCCAGCTGATACTCGAAGTTGCCGATCTTGGCGGTGCCGGAGGGCAGGATGACGTTCTGGGCCCCGATGGCGGCCGAGACCTCCGCCGGCGACAGACCGCGCGCCTGGAGGGCGGCCAGGTTCAGGTCGACCTGGATCTGGCGCTGCTTGCCGCCGTACGGGTAGGGGATGCCGGCGCCGTCCACCGTGACCAGCTGCGTGCGGATCGAGTTGAGGCCGTAGTCGTTCAGCTGCTGCTCGGACAGGCCCTCACCCGAGAGGCCCAGCTGGATGATGGGGACGCTGGAGGCGCTGTACTGGATGATCAGCGGCGGCGTGGTGCCGGGGGGAAGCTG
>Ga0070658_10003166_pt1 | contig 13591 bp, 9 predicted proteins | sample KBSC13metaG_FD_64664 | JGI IMG/M metagenome (GOLD analysis project Ga0070658, IMG submission 64664) | Corn rhizosphere microbial communities from Kellogg Biological Station, Michigan, USA - KBS C1-3 metaG | ecosystem: Host-associated > Plants > Roots > Rhizosphere > Soil ... | reverse complement strand
TGTAGGGATCCTTCACTTCCGTTCCTGGGGGAAAGCCCCGGACATCGATGTATCCCCTGGATGGCTCGTAAGGGCTGGTCACGAAGCCCGGCTTGCCTGGGACGGGAATCGCCTCGGGCGTGGGTTTTAATACTCCATCATGGATGGCAGATCCGTTCTCGAGGGGAGGCGGCCCGGCGTGGGCGCCTTTCTTTGACGGGCGCAAGACGATGGCCTGCGGTTCGCTGACGATTTCCAGATCGGACAGCGCGGCCACATACTTCAGCGCCTCCGTGAGCGAGATATTCGAGAGCGCCAGCGTAATTTGCGCATCGGGCTCGGACGGCGGCTCGATCACGAGGTTGACCCCTTGCCTGTCGGGATCGAGCTCGCGGGATTTTTTCCGGAGAAAGTCCACCGCCTCCTGTGGCGTTGCGATACGGAATTCGACTCTGGGAATAATGATGCTGTCTGCTTTGGCCTTCGCGGCGCTCGGGGCGGCAGGTGCCGTTTCCGCCGCGGCCAGATCCCCCAGGACCAATGCATTGGGCTGCACATGCAGGTTCAGGTTGCCGAGGCTGGCCACGAAGCGGACCGCCTCGATCAGCGGAATGTTGGTCAAGGCGAGCGTGATTCGTGCTTCATCGCCGCCTTTCGGGAGCTTGAGCACGATATTGACCTCGCGTTTGTCAGGCGACAGCTCACGGCTCTTCTTTCGGAGAAAAGTCACCGCTTCCTCGATCGTCGCCTCGCGAAATTCCATCTTGGGAATAATGATGCTGGTCGCCGCCTTTTCCGCGGCACCTTGCACCTGCCCGGGCTCTTCTTTGGCGTCCACCACCGCAGGGCCGTTGATGACCGCTGTGGTCACAAAAATGATCAGGTTGCGCGGGACTGGATTCTTGATGAAAGCCTTCGCGTCCCCTAGTTCCTTCAGCGCGCCGAGCGCCACGGTTTCGCCGGACTTGAGCTTGATGGTCGTCTCGAGCTTCCGCTCGGAAAACAGGGGCTGCATCCGTTTTCCGCTCTCCGCCACCAGGGTATCCTTTCCCACCGGCACCTCGGAGGTCGTCAGTGCTTTCGCGTTCTTGGGGCCATCCAGGTCGGTAAAGCCGAGAAACTCCACCACGCTCGGCTTCAGCCGGAGTTCGACGCTCCCGTCGGCGCCGATGATGGGGGTCACATCCAGCGTCACTCCCACCATTTTCATGCCGAAGGCGCTCGGCTCCCACTGGCCCTTGGCATTCCTGATCCACTCGGTCGGATAGCGAAACTCCCGTCCCACTTCGACGAGCGCTGCTTGATTCGATATCGTGGTGACGCGCGGCGCCGAAAGAAGGTCCACCCCTTTCCGCTGATTCATGGCGCGGATGATGCCCTGGAATTGCGGTTCCGTATAAACGCTTTTTTCCGCAGTCAATCCCGGGTCGAGTTCCGTGGCGTCCCCGGTGATTTCAACGAACCTCCCTTCGATCAGCACCTGCGGCTGTCCGGCCGCGGGCGCCGCAGCGCCGGGCGCGAGTGGTGCAGGGTCGGCCCCGCGCAATTGCGCCACGGTACAAACACCAAGCGTCAGCGCCACCAGGACCAACCCGGCCACCGCGCCCAGGCGGCTCAGCGGACGGCGGTCGCGACGATCGTCCACGATGGCCAGGACCCGGTTTTCGAGCGTCGACGGCGTGGCCATGGCCACGGCATGCCGTGCGAAGACGCCCTCGGTGGCCACCGTGCGGGCGGCGTCGCACAATTGCGCGGCATACTCTTTCGCGGGCGTCCCGGCGCGCAGGACGAGGTCGTCGGTGGCCTGCTCCTGGGCCACGCGGAGCGAGCGCGCCGCGAGCCACACGAGCGGATTGGGCCAGTAGAGGGCGCAGGTCACATGGGCGATCCAGCGCACGAGATAGTCCCGCCGGCGAATATGCCCGGCTTCATGCCGGAGTGCGGCGGCCAGGCGCGTCTTGCTCCACTCCCTTGCCTCCTCGGGCAGGACCAGGACCGCGCGCCGGATCCCCCATGTCATCGGCACCCGGCACTCCCGGGAAATGCGGACGGTGATGTCCTGCCGAATCCCAATTTCGCGAAACACGCCTTGGGCCAGCTCCATTATCTCCGAATCCTCCAGGCGAGTGCTGTCTCTCTCGATGCGCCGCAGCCGCCAGCTCCCCAGCCAACGGGATCCGAGGAGACCAGCCACCCCCGCTCCCCACACGCTCGCGAGCAGGATGCGCCAGTCCGGAAGCCACCACCCCGTGGATGCGGAAGCCACTGGTTGCACAGCAGATACCGCCGGGGTGGCCTCGATCGACGTCATCGCCGGGGCGGTTGCCGGAATTCGGACTGTCGCCGGTCGTTCAAGGGACATTTTCCACCGCGGCGCCACGAGTCGTGTCGCTGGCAGAAGCAGCAGCGTACTCAAAGCCGCGAGCCACACCAGATGACGCTGTGCCGCGGAAGAACGGCGCCAGAGGTGGACGATGCCGGTGGCGACCAGGAGGATGGCGAGGCCTTTCGCAAACCATTCGCCAAGGAGGGGCAGGAGAAGTTCGGTGTTCATGGTGGGGCGGAGTTACTGCGATTTGTCTTTGGCCGATTGGATGATGGCCTCGATGCGTTGGAGTTCCTCGGCGGAGACCTTGCCGCCCTCGCCGTCCACCAGGGCCGCCACGGCGCTGGCCAGCGATCCGTCGAAGAATGTCTGGACGACCCGCTTCAAGGCCGAGCGGCTGGCCTTGGCCCGCGGCTCCGTCGGCATGAAAACGTAACGCGGCCCATCCTCGCGATGCTTGAGATGCCCCTTTTCCTCGAGGATGCGCAGGAGCGTGCGCACCGCGGAGTAACTCGGCGCATCCGGCAGTGCTTCGTGGACTTCCGCCGCGGCCGCTTCCCCGCGAGCGTAAATGATGTCCATGATCTGCCGCTCGCGCCGACTCAGATGAAGGCTGGTTTTTGGAGGCATGCGAAATTTTTAGCATACGCGCCGCCGCCCGCAAGGAGATTATGCTAAAAACTTAGCATACGTCTTTCAATTACCCTTCGCCGCCGCGCTATCCTTGTCCTTCTTACTCACCCGCGGCCCAAACTTCGTGATCTTGATCACCGTGTATTCCGTGGGGCTTACTTTCCTCCGCGACCCGCACACATAGTCGCCCACGTTGATATCCTCGAGCTTCGCGGCCGCCGGACCCTGTTTGATCTCCGTGGTGTCCGTCAGGACGTTCTTCACCTCCACCCCATCCTTTCGCTTCGTGATGAAGAAACGCGCCTTGGTATCGATCACATCCGCCCGGCTGTTCATCGGGATGGTCTTCACTTCATCCGTGGTCGTTGGCGCCGGAGTGGCTTTCGTCAAACCGGCCACCTTCTCAGGTGCAGCCGCCTCCGGCGTGGAAGCCCCCTGGAGCGCAAGTCCCCCGACCAGTGGCGCGGAGATGGCGGCCGCGGCAGCGAGAGCGATGAGCAGCTTTTTCATGGCGTGGTAACCTCGATGTTCTTGGGAGACGATCGGAATCAAACGCGGCTCCCGGCTGTTCCGTTAGAAGCATTTCCCAGGAGGGTCAAGCCGCCATTTTCGGCGTGACCCGCATCCGCCCGGCCGCTACGCGAACCCCATGCGTGCCGTCATCCAGCGAGTCAGTTCCGCTTCCGTCAGCGTCGATCGCCAGGTGCTGGGCAGCATTGGCGGCGGTCTGGTCGTTCTCCTGGGCGTCGAAGCCGCGGACGCCGCCGAAGACATTGAGTGGCTCGCCGGCAAGATCGTCAATCTGCGCCTCTTCGAAGACGAAGCGGGGGCCATGGTCCGCAGCGTCCTGGAAAGCGGTGGCGGCCTGCTCGTGGTCAGCCAGTTTACCCTCTTCGCCAGCACCCGGAAGGGGACCAAACCAAGCTGGCATCGCGCCGCCAAACCCGAAATTGCCATTCCACTGTACGAGGCGATGGTCGCGCGCCTCGAAGCCCTCTGCGGCCGCCCCATTGCCTCCGGCCGCTTTGGCGCCATGATGGAAGTCGCCCTCGTCAACGACGGCCCCGTGACCCTCCTCCTCGATACCAAGATCCGCGAGTAGACCGATACTGTGGGGACGGAAAATCAAACGCAGAGACGCAGAGTTCGGCGGCGAGGTGTAATCCGATGATCCTCACCCAATCGGACAAATGCCTTTGGAGCGGAGTTTGCTTTCTCATCATGTCTTCTCTGCGCCTCTGCGTCTCTGCGTTTGAATCCTGCCCACGAATTCCGCATAAACGGTGCGATTTGTTTCTCCCAATTTTTGCCAGGATATGTGGTGATCTTCCCAATATCGCGTCTCCCCATGCCACCTGATTTCCTCAGTGCTCGCTCCGGCCGGGTCGCCGGGTTGCTGCCGGGCGGCCTTCCTCGTCGGTCCGGGATGACCCCGGCCCCACTCGTTGTTTCCCTCACGTGAAGCACCTCCGCCACCATCTCTTCGTCCTCGCCGTCTGCGCCTGGGGCGCCTGGGAGGCATACGCCGCTTCCGCTCCGCCGGCGGCGCCCGCCGTACCCGCCGTACCTGTCGCGCCCGCCAGTGCGCCCATCCCGCCCATCCCGCCGACACCACCCGTGCCGGTGCCGCCTTCCAATATCGCCATCAAGCGTGGCGACCAGGTGCAGGTGCTCCGCGCGCAGATGTTGTTCTTCTACGGCAAGCCGCATCACATGGCCAAGGCCGGGGATACCTTCGAGGTGCTCGATGTCCGCAACTCGAAAAACCAGGTCTATGTCGCCACCAAGGATGGCGACCGCATCGTCGCCCTCTCTCTTCCGCTCGACGCCGTCCAACCCATCAAGGCGGCGAAGGAAGCGCAGCGGATCGAACAATCCACGGCGCTTTTCGCCGGCCTCATCCCCACGCTCCGCATCAGGATCGAGCCCGCGAACATCGAGAAGCTGAAGAAGGAGCCGAGAACTTATGTCGAGGCCACCATCGAAGAACTGGATGGAAAAGCCTATCCTCACGTCGCCATCAAGCTGAAGGGTTCCGCCGGCAGCTTCCAGGCCATTGATGGTCGCCCCGGCTTTTCCCTCAATACCTCCAAGTTCAAGGGCGGCGAGCGCTTCCACGGCCTCAAGCGTTTCCAGCTCAACAACTGCGCCCAGGATGGCACGGCGCTCAATGAACTCGTCGCCGGTGAAATGGCCCGCACCGCGGGTGTGCCGGCGTCGCGCTGCACGCATGCCCTCGTCACGCTCAATGACCGCGAACTCGGCATCTACGTCCTCAAGGAAGGCTTCACCGAGGAATTCCTCTCCGCTTTCTTCAAGCGCACCGATGGCCAGCTCTACGACGGTGGCTTTTGCGCCGAGATCAATGAGAAGATGGAGATGGACAAGGGAGAGGAAAACAATCGCGCCGGGCTGCTGAAGCTCTGCGCCGCGTTCAAGGAGCCGGACCCGGCGAAACAATTCGCCGCCGTCTCCGCCCTGGTCGACGTGGACGCCTATCTGCGCTATCTCGCCCTCGAGAACATCATGTGCCACTGGGACGGCTATTCCTTCAATCGCAATAACTACCGGATCTACGAGGACCCGGATACCGGCCGCTTCCATTTCATCCTCCACGGCATGGACCAGATGTTCGGGGACGCCAATTTCGGCATCCAGCGCGACCCCGGCGGAAACGTGGGCGCCATCCTCTGGCGCCACCCCGAGATTCGCGAGCGCTACTGGACAATTTTGACCGACCTTTACGAGAAGGTCATCAAGCCGATCGACTGGCCGGCCCGCGCGGAGGACCACGGCCGCCGCCTCATGGCCGCGCTCAAGCCCGAGCAGGCCAAGCAGTACGAGCATAACATCACCGACGAGCGGAATCGCATCGACCAGCGCATGAAAGCCGTGCGCGTGGCCATGGAAAAGCCGCGCCTCGTCAACGCGCTTGCCGCCAAGGGCATCGCCGAACTCAAGGGCAGCGAATGGGCGCCCCAGGTCCAGAACGCGGAATCGAAGGAAGTCCAGGAAGACGGCAAGCCCTGCCTCTACCTCAAAGCGAATGGCGAGGCCAATGCCTCGTGGCGGGCCGGCCTGTCCATCCCCGCCGGCAAGTTCCGCTTCGAAGCCCGGATCAAGACCCGCGGCGTGGATGCCATCACCTCGGAAGTCGGCGAAGGCGCCGGACTGCGCGTCTCCGGCGGCACGCGTGCCGGACAGAAGAGCTTGAAAGGCGACTCCCCTTGGGAGCTGATCAGCTACCTCATCGAATCCCCGGGCCGCGATTACAATCTGGTCGCCGAATTACGGGCCCGGAAGGGCGAGATGTGGATCGATCGTGAGAGCCTGCGCGTGGTGCGCGTGCCATGAACGAAAACCAACGATTCGAATTCAAGTTCCTCATCACCGCCCGCCAGCGCGATGATCTCTTTGCCACGTTCAACGGCGCCCTGCGCCCCGACGTCAACGGTGGCAGCGGCGGCGTCTATCCCATCGTGAGCCTCTACTACGATACTCCCGACTGGCGCTGCTACTGGGAGGCCTGGCGCGGAGTCCCGAGCCGCCGCAAGCTGCGCGTCCGCATCTACGGCAGCGCCGATGGCGAAATCCCGCCCACCAGTTTCGTCGAGGTCAAGCACAAGCTCGACGGTCTCGGCGTCAAGCGCCGTGTCCAGACCACCCTGCACCAGGCGCTGGAGATCGGCCGCGGAGAAGGGGAGGCGGGCCGGTTCACCGCCTCCGAGGCCCGCATCGTGCGCGAGGTGCACCGCCTCGTTCACACCGACGGCTTCCGCCCCGTCTGCGCCATCCGCTATCGCCGCCACGCCTTTGCCCTGCACGTCGAGGACGTGCCCGAGCCCCTGCGCCTCACGTTCGACGATGAGCTCGGCGCCCGCTTTCGCGATCTCGACCCCGAGCCCGACGACCGTGGTTGCGACCTCGCCCTGTTGCCCGCCGATCATTTCGTCATGGAAGTGAAAGGCATCGGCGCCGTGCCCGCCCATATCGCAAAATATTTGGCAAAAAGCGGATTGTCACCGCGCCGCTACAGCAAATACTGCGCGGCCCTCCACCTTTCCGGTTCGCACATCACCTAATGGATTCCCCCGCCTTCGCGCCCCTGAACGATTTCATGGCGCAACTCAGCCGCCACGACCCGCGCCCCGCTCCTTCGGAGATCATCTTCGCCCTGCTCCTCAGCTTCGCGCTGAACTGCCTCATCGCCACGCTCTACAAGCGCACGTATCGCGGCGCGAGCTACTCGCAGGATTACGTTCACACCCTCCTCATCCTCGGCACCGTCGTCACCGCCGTCATCATGGTCGTCGCCGGCAATGGCGCCACCGCCTTCGGCATGTTCGCCGCCTTCTCCATCATCCGCTTCCGGCGCTCCGTCGGCCAATCGCGCGACATCGGCTTCATCTTTTTCGCCATGGCCACGGGCCTCGCCGTCGGCGCCCGGGTCTACGCCATGGCCGCCGTCATCACCCCGCTGGTCTGCGCCCTCATCCTGCTCCTCTGGTGGCTCGACGCCTTCGCCCCCCAGCGCCTCTCCCATCACCTGCGCATCCGCGTGCCCAATGAATTCGACTACGACCACGAATTCGCCGGCGCCTTCAAGGATTACCTCAGCTTCCACAACCTCAGCTCCGTCGAGACCGTCCAGGCCGGCATGATGACCGAGCTGCGCTACGACATCACCCTCCTCGACGCCGCCCGCGTCGGCGCCTTCATCGCCCAGCTCCAGCACCTGAACGGCAACAACCGGATCCTCGTCACCTCCGTGGGCGAATCCGCCGTGCGGAGCGATTAACGCTAAAAGGACTGTGGCGATACCTGGGCTTGAGCAGAAGGAAGCGGAGGGCACGCGGACGATGGTGTTCATGGCGTCTAGCGCGAGCGCCGGGAAAACAAATTCTGTCATCTTACTGGGGATCTAAGCCTAAAACCGGAAATAGGATTAGTAGTGCGAAGATGACGTAGCACGCGCTTCCCCATCCCGGAGGGATGAAAGAAATTAGCCGGTGGTGAAGCGAGGAACGAGCGCAACCACCGGAACCCACCCCCATCGGATGCGCCCCGGAGGCGGCGCGAGAAGTTCTCTCGCCCCGCTGGGGCGAATCGCATTGGGGTCGGGTGACCCCGGGTGATCGCTCGTTACACTCGCTCGACCCGGGGCTAATTTCTCTCTTCCCTCCGGGATGGCGGACAGGCACCAACTACCACGCATTCCGCAGAATCTCCAACGGCGGATGCCGCGAGATCCCTCGCCCAAGCGCCAGCCCGCCGAGGACCGCCAACCCCGTCACCGCCACGAATGCCGCACCGAGCAGCCGCGGATCAGGCCAGGGCGAAGCCTTGAAAACAAACACCGCCAGCGCCGCATTCGCCGCCATCGCCAGCACCAGCCCGGTCGCCGCTGAAAGCGCCCCAAGCGTGGCGTACTCGATCAGCAAAATAACCCGCACCTGACGCGCCGACGCCCCAAGCGTCCGGAGCAGCACGCTCTCGCGCCGCCGCTGATCACGGCCATTGAGAAGCGTGCCAATCAAGATCGGCAACGCCGCCAGCAATGTGCAGCCCGCGAGCAGCGTGACGACCCGCGAAATCTTCCCGAGAATCCCGCGCACCGTCTCGAGCACGAGCGTCAGGTCGATCGCCGAGACATTCGGGAACTGCTGCACCATGGCCCGCTGCAAATCCCCCGACGACACGCCCTCCGGCACGCGCGTGGTCACGACGTGAAATCCCGGCGCTTCCTCCAGGACACCGGGTGGGAAGACCATGAAGAAGTTCAGGTTGAAGCGGCTCCAGTCGACCTTGCGCAGGCTGGTCAGGCGGGCGCGCACCGCCACGCCCTGCACGTCGAGCGTGATTTCATCGCCCAATTTCACTCCGAGGTCCTTCGCCAGCTCCGCCTCGAGCGAGAGCGGTACCGGACCCGCGGGATCGGGCACCTTCGTAAACCATTCGCCGCCCACAATCGTCTCCGTGGCGTTCAAATGGTCGCGATACGTCGACCGAAACTCCCGCCGCAACACCCACTTCGGGATCTGGCTTTTCTTCTCCAGGTCACGTACTGGCACGCCGCGCACGGATGAAATACGCATGGTGACCATCGGCGCGCTTTCGATGACCGGAAGCTTCAGCGAGCGGACGAGCGCGCTCACGCCTTCCAATTGATCCGGCTGCACATCGACGAGATACACATTCGGGCTCTCCGCAAATTGCGTCACCGTCAGCCGCTCCGTGATCAGGTTCCGGCTGAGCAAAATGGTGACCAGCAGAAACGTGCCGAGCCCGAGCGAGAGCAGGAACAGCAGGGTTTGATTGTGCGGCCTATGCAGATTCGCGACGCCCTGCCGCACCAGGTAAGGCCACGCCGGGCGGATCACCCGGCGCGCCGCGACCACCAGCCCGCGCGCCACGGCGCTCAGAACGCCGAACGCCACGCCAAGCCCAGCCACCATGCCAAGGGCGTGCTTCCAGTCCGACGCGTTGAGCCGCCCGAGCACGACGAGCAATGCCACCAGCACCAGATAGACCGGCCAAGGCCGCATCTTCCCCGTCGCGCCGTGCAGGGTCGCGCCGTCCCGCAAGGTCGCTGCGGGCGACACGCTCCCGATACGGAGCAGCGGCAGCAGGGCGAAGCCGCAGCAGACGGCGAACCCCGCGGCGGTCGTCTGCGCGGCCACGCGCCACTCGGGCGCGGCCGCCACCGCGATGGGCAGGCTGCCGCCGAAGAGCGCAATCACGCCGGTGTGAAGCCCGATACCGAGCGCCGCGCCGAGCACCGCCCCGAGAACACCGAGCGTGAGCGCCTGCGCAAAGTAAATCGCGAAGGCAAGGCTGCCCGGGCAACCGAGGCAACGCAGGATGGCCACCGTGGGCACCCGGCGATTGATGTGCGCCTGCACCGCGCTCGCCACCCCGATGGCGCCCAGCACCAGCGCGACCAGGGCGATGATGCCGAGATATTGCTCGAAGTTGGCCAGCGCGTCCCCGAGCGATTCGCGCCGGTCCTCCGGGGTTTCGAGGCGCCACGTCGTCGCGGGAAACTCGGCCATGACCGCGATCTTCGTTTTCGGGGCGTCGCTGCCCGCGGGCAGCTCCAGGTGCAAATGGTGAAAGGCGAGGCTCGTCGTGCCGAGCAGTCCGGTGCGCTCCAGGTCGGAGAGCCGCACATACGCTTCCGGCGCGAAGCCGCTGAACCGGCTGCTCCGCGGCGGGGCCTTCACCACCACACCGAGGATCGGCAGCTCGATGGATCCCAGCTTCACCCGGTCGCCGACCTTGGTCTTGAACTGATCGAGCATCGCCGGCTCCAGCAAAATCCCCGGCTCGGAACGCAGCCGCTGCCAGGCGCCCGAGGGCTGGGTCTCCACCTTTCCGTAGTAGGGATAATCCCCCTCCAGTCCGCGCACTTGCACGAGCCGCGCGGCGTCGGCTGTGGGGAAATAGAGCATCGACGAAAAGCCCGTCTCGCGGCTCACCCGCGTCGCCCGTTGGCTCAGCCGGGAAAACTCCTCCTCGGAAAACGGCTGGCGCGAGGAGATCTGCAGATCGGACCCTAGGAGCGCCTTGGCCTGGGTCGTAATTCCGCTCTGCACGCTGGCCTTCAGCGAATGGATGGCCACGAGCGCCGCGATCCCCGCCACGACGGAGAGCGCGAAAATCGCCAGCCGGGCGCGTTGCGTCCGGCTGTCCCGCCACGCCATGCGCCACGTCCACGGATGCAGCAACGCCGCGCCGAGACTGCGCGGCAAGGGCCTGCCGCCCGCTTTAAAGGGAGGGAGAGTTGGAATATTCAAGGGATTGAGCGGCGGAGCCCCGCTTCTTGTCCCATCGGTCCGGGCCGGACGGGCGGTTTAGGGAGCATTTGAAAAATCTGTCCGCAATAATGCGGTGTAGTGAATTGCGATCCGCGACAGGCAGCGGAACAGGTGGATCGCGTTGTCCCCAACGCGATGGGAAAAACAAAACGCGGCTCCGCCGCCCATCTTTTCCCATCGGTCCGGGCCGGACGGGCGGTTTGAGACAAGCCGATCCACCCGCGCTTTCTGTTGGTCGACGCCTTGGATGTTCGGCCGTCACATTGCGGGGGAAACGGAATTCCCGAACACTCCACCTTCGCAACCCGCGATTCCACGCCACCCGTGAGGGCATCGTTACTCCTCATTTTTCGTTCGCTCCTCGACGGCCATCGTCCCTGCCCGCATCTTCACCACGCGCCGGGCGCGGCTGGCCAGCGCGGGATCGTGCGTCACCAACACGAGCGCTGTGCCCGCCTCGCGATTGAGCCGGAAGAGCATCTCCACGATCGGCTCGCTGGTTTCCGCGTCGAGGTTGCCGGTCGGCTCATCCGCAAAGAGGATCTTGGGCTGATGGATGAACGCGCGGGCCAGGGCCACACGCTGTTGTTCCCCGCCGGAAAGTTGCAACGGATAATGCTCCAGCCGTTCCGCCAGCCCCACCTGCGCCAGGATGTCGGCCGCCTGCTTCTGCCGGCCGGCCTCGCCCCGGAGTTCCAGCGGCACGAGCACGTTTTCCAGCGCGGTCAGCGTCGGGATGAGCTGGAAGTTTTGAAAGACGAACCCAACCAGCCGGTTGCGCAACGCCGCGCGTGCATCCTGATCGAGCGCCTCCAGCGCCTGGCCATCCAGCCGCACCGAACCGGCGGTCGCGTCATCCAGCCCGGCGCAGAGCCCGAGCAGCGTCGTCTTCCCGCTGCCCGACGGCCCGATGATCGCGCAGGTCTCCCCGGCCGGCAGCGAAAAGCTCACATCGCGCAGCACCGTCAACTCATGCCCCGCGCTGCGGTACGTCTTGCGCAGATCGCGCACCTCCAGGATGGGCCTGCTCGGCCGATTGACACCCTCCGCGCCGCGCGCGACCGTCGCGCGTGCCGCATCTGCATCTGCATCCTGTTGATCCGAGACGTCTGAATTCAAATCCATGGAGGAGGTTTCTGGTGCTTTTCTTCGTGCTGGTCTGGCTGCCCATATGGACGGGCGCCCCACTATGGGCGGCGGAGCCCGCTACTGCAAACGGCGCGAAGCCCGCGCGTGGCCGCATCGTCGTCCTCGGCGACAGCATCACCGCCGGCCTCGGCCTCAATGATCCCGCCGACGCCTGGCCCGCCCGGCTTCAGCAAAAGATCGACGCCGCCGGCCTGCCCTTTGAGGTCGTCAATGCGGGCGTGAGCGGCGACACCACCGCCGGCGGCTTGCGTCGGGTCAATTGGGTCCTCGCCGGCGGCGCCGACGTTCTGGTCATCGCGCTCGGCGGCAACGACGGCCTACGCGGCATCGTCCCCCAGCAAACCGAGGAAAACCTCACCGGCATCATCCAGCGCGCCCGGGCCAAGGTCCCCGGCCTGGCCATCATCGTCGCCGGCATGCAGATGCCGCCCAACATGGGCCCGGACTTCGTCGAAAAATTCCGCGCCGTCTTCCCCCGCGTCGCCACCGCGAATCAAGCCGAGCTGGTCCCGTTTCTCCTCGAAGGCGTCGGCGGCATCCCCAGCCTCAACCAAGCCGACCAGATCCACCCCAACCCCGCCGGCCAGAAACGCGTCGCCGAAAACGTCTGGCCCGTCCTGCAAAAAGTCCTCGTCACCCACCCCGCCGCCGCAAAAGCTGGCGGCTGAGGCGATGCCCCCCGGAGGGCGCGCTCCCGCGCGTTCCCCAATTTTCTCCTCCCGGACTTCGAGAAGCGTGCTTTCGGGAGGCAAGTGACCAATAGCGCCAGCTATGGAGTGCGCGCGATTCATCGCCGCTTTGGTTTGTCGCGGAGCGACGCTGGCGCATGACCTGTAGCTCCCTATCCGCTCTTCAACGTCGCAAAAGGCTCGGCCAGCGCGGCTCCGCCGCAACCCAAAGCGGCGATAAATCGCGCGCACTCCACACGCAGGCTATGCTCCGTACGTCTACACAAGTCCGCCCTTTCTCACGGATCATCTTCTCCCGACCCTCTACATCCACCCACCCGCCCAGCCGCGAAGATCTAAATCACTATGTCTCGCATCGTCCGTTTTCATCAAACCGGTGGTCCTGAAGTCCTGCGCCTCGACGAAGTCGACGTCCCCGCGCCCAAGCCCGGCGAAGTCCGCATCGCCGTCAAGGCCCTCGGCCTCAACCGTGCCGAGGCCATGTTCCGCATGGGGCAATACCTGGAAGCACCGCGCTTCCCCGCACGCATCGGCTACGAAGCCGCCGGCACCGTCGACGCCATCGGCGACGGCGTGACGGGCCTGAAAGTCGGCGACGCCGTCAGCACGATCCCCGGCTTCTCGATGAACGACTACGGCGTCTACGGCGAAATGGCCCTCGCGCCCGCCCGCCTCGTCACCAAGCACCCGTCCTCGCTCTCCTGGGAACAGGCCGCCTCAATCTGGATGCAGTACGTCACCGCCTACGGCGCGATCATCCACGTCGCGCATTTGCAGAAAGGCGACACCCTCCTCGTCCCCGCCGCGTCCAGCAGCGTGGGCCTCGCCGCCATCCAGATCGCCAATCTCGTCGGCGCCACCCCGGTCGCCCTCACCCGCACCCGCGCCAAGAAACAGCCCCTCCTCGGCGCCGGCGCCGCCCACGTCATCGCCACCGAAGAGGAAGACCTCGTCGCCGAAGTCCTAAAACTCACCGGCGGCCGGGGCGCCCGCGTCGT
>Ga0070658_10003165_pt1 | contig 13592 bp, 11 predicted proteins | sample KBSC13metaG_FD_64664 | JGI IMG/M metagenome (GOLD analysis project Ga0070658, IMG submission 64664) | Corn rhizosphere microbial communities from Kellogg Biological Station, Michigan, USA - KBS C1-3 metaG | ecosystem: Host-associated > Plants > Roots > Rhizosphere > Soil ... | reverse complement strand
ATCGACCGCCTGACCGGCGTCGCTGATCCGCATCGCATCGGGTGTCTCGAATTCGCATCGAACGCCGGCTGGTGGGGCGTGTATTCAACCAGCGACTCCATCTGGGACGCGCGCGTGAAGTCCGCATTCCGCCTGCTCGCGGATTCGGGCTTCGGCGGCGAGCGTTCCCGCGGCTGGGGACGCGCCTCCGCGCCCGAATTTAACGACGCCAGCGCGCTGCTCCCCTGGACCCCGAACGATGACGGCGCCCTCTGGCTTCTCTCGCTCTACTCTCCCCATCCGAGCGATACTGTCGACTGGTCGCGCGGCGAGTACAGCGCCGTGGTTCGCGGCGGCTGGACCGACAGCCAGTCCGGCGTCGCTCCCAAGAAACAGGCGCGAATGGTGCAGGAAGGCTCCGTCCTCCATGCCTCCGAACTCCGCGGACGCGCCGTGGACGTCGCTCCCGAAGGTTTCCCCCATCCGGTCTACCGCGCAGGCTTCGCCCTGGCAATTCCAGCCCCGCCCGAACCGGTACTTCGAGTGCCGCAGCAGCCCGAAGTAAAAGTTCAGGAATCACCGGCTATCGCCATGGAAAATGAGGGCGGACCAGCCGTTGAACCCGAGCTCGAACCATTGCCGGAAACCGTACAGCCGGAGTCTCAGCCCGAGCCCGAAGCCCGCATGGAGAACGAAGGCGCGCCGCCTGAGGAGCCCGCGCCCGCACCGTCTGAGGAACCCCAGTCTGAGGAACCCCGGTCCGAGGAACCCCAATGAGATACCGCGTCACCACCCTGACTCCAACCCTCGTTGGCGACGGCGCCAAACTGTCGCCCATCGACTACATGGTCTGGCGCGACCAGGTGAACGTCCTCGACCAGAACCGCATCTTCCGATTGCTCTCTCGCGGACCGCGTCTCGAAGGCTATCTCACGCAGCTCCGCACGGCGACGAAACTTGACTTCGCCTCCTGGGGCGGCTTCGCCCAGAACTTCGCCGGCCGCCGCATCCCGTTCGAAGACGCCTCCTGCACGCCCCATTGGAACAATGCGCCGGTCGAAAGCCTGCACATCCCTGCCTTCGCCTCGGACGCCGCCGGTCCTTTCCTTCCCGGGGCCGCAATCAAAGGCGCGCTCCGCACAGCGTCCGTCTTCGCCCACGCAAAACCGAACGCGATCCGCGACATCGCCAACCAGCTCACCGGAGAGCGCACGCCGCGTCACCCGGCCGAGCATTTCGAACAGCAGACCATCGGAGCGGGCGGTTCAGACCGCATGCGCGCCATTTCCATCACGGATTCCGAACACACCTCGCGCGATGCCTTCCGCGTCTACATGCTGCGGCTCTCCACGCTGGTTTCGAAGGCGCCCAACCAGTATTCCCTCGGCTGGAAGCAAGGCGGACGCAGCGTGGAAGGACGCCGTCCTGAAGACGCCACGCCGTCTTTCGCCGAGATGGCCCAGCCCGGCATGGTCTTCGAGGGCGACTGGCGCGAGAGCGAGTTCCTGAACAGCGAAGAAATCCGCAAGGCCCTGCGCTGGAGCAAGCCGGTCACTCACCAGAGTCTGTTTGAATCGGCCAATCAATACGCCGGGAAACAGCTTGAACTCCACGCGAGGTACGCCGAATGGACCGGCCTCGAATCCCTCCAGGGCTCCATTGCCGAATTACAGAAACACCTGGAAGCTGCGAAAAACAACGGATCCTGCCTCCTCGCGATCGGCTGGGGCGCCGGCTTCCTCAGCAAATCCGCCGCTATCGGCATGGACGAAGCCGAGCACCGGAAAGTTCTCTGCATGCTGCCGTACTATGAACGCGCCATCCGGACCGGCCTTCCCTTCCCGAAGACCCGCCGCGTCGTCTTCCTGAAGAACAAACCCGCCACGCTGCCCGGATGGGTGGAGCTCAGCGTAAGCTAACCGAGAGCTTTCGAGAGTAAATCGGCGACGGACAGCTTTTCGGCGCCATTTTCAAATACTCAACATCGAGGTTCTGTCCGCGAGTCCGCACGATTCCCTTGATATCGCGCCATTGAACTTCCGACACTTCGCCGCCCGCGCGGTACCAGTGCAGCTTCGCAAGCAGAATATCTTCTGGCGTGACGAACGGCGCGGAGCAATGCAAACCCTTCTGCTCCGGACTCCGAGGCGTCGGGAAACTCCCGGCGCAGCGCGGCCCGCTGCATAGAATCCCCAGCTTTCCACAACGCCATCCCCAGATTCACTCGCTCTTCCCGCGTCATCTCAGCCAATCGATGGAAATACGCTTCCTCTGCCGCGGGCGACGTATCGGTCAGTGCCATTGTGCTGCATTATCCGCCACTCGGCATCTGCCGTATGCCTGAGCTGCCGCCACCACTGCTACAATTCGTTCCGTGCTCGAATCCCGGCGGCAAAGCACCATTGACGAAATCTCTGTCAGCAAACCGTCCCCTCGAATTCTCTCCATCCAGCGCTGGTCTCTGGCGCTCCTCGTTGCCGGCGGCGTGCTGAATTATATTGACCGGGCCACTTTATCGGTAGCCAATAAGCTCATCCAGGACGACCTCGGAATTCCCGTAGTGAAAATGGGGCTGCTGCTGTCCGCGTTTCTGTGGGCTTACGCGCTGGCGCAACTGCCGGTGGGCGGGCTCATCGACCGGTTCGGCCCGCGCAAATTGCTCGCGCTCGGACTCTTCGCCTGGTCGATCGCACAGGCGGCCGGCGGCGTAGTCAGAAGCTTTGGAGCTTTCATCGCCGCACGCGTTGCGTTGGGCGTGGGCGAAGCTCCCCTGTTTCCCGGCGGAGCGCGAGTCGTACGGGATTGGTTCGGCGTCCACGAGCGGGGATTCGCCACAGGCATCTGCCAATCCGCATCGTCCCTCGGCAACTTCATCGCGGTTCCCCTGCTCACATTCCTGATGCTCAGTCTGAGCTGGCGCTGGATGTTTCTGATCGTCGGCGCAATTGGGGTGGTGCTCGCATTCGTATGGTGGCGATGCCACCGCGATCCCGCGGAAATTCAACTGACAGCGGACGAGATTCGCTACCTCACGGAAGGCGACGAGAATGCGACCTCGCGCCCGCCCTCCTTCGCGGAATGGCGACAGCTCTTCGCCTTTGGAACCACGTGGGGCATGATCGCGGGATTCTTCGGGAATATGTACGTGCTCTGGCTTTACACCGGCTGGCTTCCGTATTACCTGGAACACGAGCGCCATATGAGCATCGCGCGAGTGGGAATTGTCGCGGCCATCCCTTATTTCTTCGGCTGCGTCGGCGCGATTGCCGGCGGATGGCTCTGCGATTTTCTCACCAGACGCGGATGGACGCCGATCGGAGGACGCAAGCTCCTGGTTTCCATTTCTCTGTGCGCCATTTCGGTCTGCACGATGGCTACAGTGTTTGCGAAGTCGAACGCCATGGCTTTGACGTTCATTTCGGTTTCGCTGTTTTTGATCTATATCGTCAGCAGCGCGGCGTGGGCCACGGTGCCGATCGCGGCGCCCAGCCAGTACACCGCGTCGCTCGGTTCCATTCAGAACTTCGGAGGCTATCTGGGGGCCGCTCTCGCCCCCACGGTGACCGGAGTGATCGTGCAACGCACCGGCAGCTTTGCCGACGCCCTCATGTTGAGCGCCGCCCTGGCTCTAATTTCCGCCGTGGCCTATCTGCTGCTGGTGCGGCAACCGATTCCCGCGCCTCAGCAGCACTTCGCCCGCTGATACTTTGCCCGAAACCGCTCGTCGCTGAACTTCCGCCATTCCTCCGCGGAATGCCGCGTCCCGTGCGCCGCCAGATGCCGCGCGTACGCCCGCTCGTCTCCAATCTCCCGCAGCAACTCCAGCACACCCGCCGCGATTTTCCTCAGCGCTCTCATGCTTCCTCCGCATTCAGCCGGCTCGGGATAAACGGCGCTTCCGCCACGCGGCGATCCTCTGTCCCCCGAAGAATCCCGAACCACAGCCGCGCCGAATCCAGCAGAATAATCGCCACCAGCAGCATGAATACGCCGCACACCACCGCGTCCAGCCGGTTGTTGAAAATCTGGGCCTGCACCGCTGCGCTGGTCGCTCCGGATGCTTCCAGTTGCGCCGCCTGCGCGAGAAATCCAATCCGCGGCACGGGCGACCAGATCTTCTGCCATGCCGCCGCGAACGTCACAATCACCAGCCATAAAAGCGGCGCGCACGTGATCCACATATATTTCGGACCACGCATTTTCAGCAGAATCGTCGTCGCTACCGACAGCGCCACCGCCGCCAGCAACTGATTCGCAATTCCGAACAGCGGCCACAGCGAATTAATCCCACCCAGCGGATCCCGCACTCCCTGGATCAGAAAATATCCCCACCCGATTACCACCATCAGGCTCGCCCCGATCACCCCCGGCATCCAGCTCGTCCGGCCCAGCGGCTTCCAGACATGCCCCAGCAAATCCTGCAGCATGAACCGCCCCACGCGCGTCCCGGCATCGATGATCGTCAGGATGAACAGCGCCTCGAACATGATCGCGAAGTGATACCAGAACCCGAGCACCGCATCGCCGCCTCCGCCGCGCGCGAAGATATGCGCCATGCCCAACGCCAGCGACGGCGCGCCGCCCGTACGGCCGAACAGCGTCACCTCGCCCGCATGCCGCGCCATATCCGCCATCTGCTGCGCGGTCACCGGAAAGCCCCAGCCTGAAATCGTCTTCACCGCCGCCTCGGCCGTCTTCCCCACAATCCCGGCCGGGGAATTCACCGCGAAGTAAACGCCCGGTTCGAGCGAGCACGCCGCAATCATCGCCATCACCGCGACAAAACTCTCCAGCAGCATCGACCCATATCCGATCTGCGTCGCATCCGTCTCAGACGAAATCATCTTGGGCGTAGTCCCGGAAGAAATCAGCGCATGGAATCCCGACACCGCCCCGCACGCGATCGTGATGAAGCAAAACGGAAAAATCTTGCCTGCCATCACCGGCCCCGTGCCATCCACAAACCGCGTGAACGCCGGCATCTGCAGATTGGGATGCACCACAAAAATCCCGATCGCCAGCATCAAAATCACGCCGAGTTTCACGAACGTGCTCAGGTAATCGCGCGGCGCAAGCAGCAGCCAAACCGGCAGCGCGCTCGCGAAGAACCCATAGATAATGATCGCGATCGCCACGCCCATCGCGGAAAGCGTGAAGACCGGCGCGAGAGATGAACCGGCTATCCACTGCCCGCCGAATACCGACGCCAGCACCAGCGCGAAGCCAATCGTCGAAACCTCCAGCACCTTTCCCGGCCGCCAGTACCGCAGATACAGTCCCATGAAAAGCGCGATCGGCATCGTCGCCGCAATGGTGAACGTGCCCCACGGACTCCCGGCCAGCGCGTTGACCACCACCAGCGCCACCACCGCCAGCAGCACGATCATGATCATCAGGACCGTCACCAGCGACACGAACCCGCCGAGCTTGCCGACCTCCTCGCGCGCCATCTGCCCCAGCGATTTCCCATCGCGGCGCATGGACGCGAACAGAATCACGAAATCCTGCACCGCGCCACCCAGCACCGCGCCGATAATGATCCAGAGCGTCCCCGGCAGATAACCGAACTGCGCCGCCACCACTGGCCCCACCAGCGGTCCCGGCCCGGCAATCGCCGCGAAATGGTGCCCGAAAGCGATCCATTTATTTGTCGGAACGAAATCGTGCCCGTTATCCAGCCGCTCAGCCGGAGTCGCCCGCGAATCGTCGAGCGCCATTACCCGCGCTGCGATGAACTTCGCGTAGAAACGATACCCCGTCAGATAAGTACAGGCGGCAGCCGCCACCAGCCAGATACTGCTGATCTGCTCCCCACGGCTGAGCGCAATCGCGCCCAGACAAACAGCAGCGCCGCAGGCAATCGCAGCCCAGACCACACGTCGTAAAAATGGCATTAAAAAGAGATTGTCAGAAACGAGGCAGAGAACGCAACCTCGCGGCGCTCACACCGCCTGACGGAGTTCCCAGAATCCGCCCGCGCGCATCGAGCGAAGCCACATAACGCGCGTCCTCCTGGGTCGTTCCTTCCAGAATCGCCGTGAACCGCCCGGAGGGATATTCCAAAGACCGGAACACCTCGCCCTTTTCGTCGATGAAGGTTCGCTGCACGTCCGGCTGGCCCAGCTTCGAAACCACGGCCGAATAGTCGTCGCCCGGCTTCAGTTGCTGCCAGACACGATGGGCCCGCACACCTTCGATCATTTCGATCACTTCGCCAGGCCGCGCCACATCGGCCACAACGGCTGCGGCCACCACTCCCAGCATCACCACAACTACCGCCTTGCGCCCTGTGGCGGATGGGGTATGAGAGTCGAGCCGGATGTTGACCACCGGAGCCGGTCTTCGCGGACGGGGCGCCGCCGATGTGTTGCCACCCACGGCAATGGGCAGTTCCACCACCGGGCGCCGGTACGGCACAGCCATCCCTTCGCGCCATTCCAGTTCCCGCTTCAGCCCGACGATCACGACAGGGGCATTCGCCGACACATCCGCCAGAAAACTGCGGGGAATGCACGCCTCGTCTCCCGATTTCGTATTCACAACGACGACGTCCGTCCACGTTGCGCGGCGGAAACGCCACTCGTTATGCGCAATGCCGAGGATCGGCGGATAGAACGCAAAGCTGCGCCCGCCGGTAAGACCGATTAGCCCGGGCAGGAGCGACATCGACATCACCCTCATTCTAGCCCGGATGCGGCCAAATCAGGGGCGCCGAATCACCGCAGATGCGCCGGCGTCCACACCAGCCGCCAGCGTTCCCGGCCCCGCAGCGCGACGTTGACTTCCTCGAGCGATCCGAAGAACCCGGCGAAAGCGCGCTCCAGATGCGCGGGACGCTTCCTCGTCTGCCGGAAATCGCGCGGCCGGAACTGATCCCGGCGCGAGACAACCGCAGTGCCCATCGGGCGATACTCATGCGTCCCCTGCGCCCATACCAGTTCCGATTCCCGATCAATCCAGACAGCGAAGCCCAAGCTCTCAGTAGATCACGCAGGCGGTGTGTGCTTATCCTGATAACTGCGGTATGTGGTTCACAGTTCCAAACCTCTTTACAATGCTCCGCGTGCTGATGACTCCATACATCCTCGTGGAGCTCGCCCGCGGCCACTACATGATCGCCGGCTGGACCTTCGGCGCCGCCGCTTTCACAGACACGCTCGATGGCACGATCGCCCGCCGGTTCGGGCAGGAATCCCGTGTCGGCCAATACCTCGACCCCATCGCCGATAAGCTCCTGCTCAGCAGCATTTACGTCGGTCTGATGCTCGGGGGAGCCATCCCCGGCTGGGTAGTCGCCATCGTCTTCGGGCGTGATCTCTGGATCCTCGCCCTCTCCGCCATCGCCCTCCGCTTTACGAAGTTCCGCGAGCTGCGCCCCAGCGTCTGGGGCAAGGCGAGCACGTTCGCCCAGATCATGACGGCCGTCGGAGTCATGGCGGCGCACGCGTACCAGAACCCTGTCTTTGGGCAGATTTCGGACCTTCTTATCTGGGCCGTTGTTGCGCTGGCAGGGGTTAGCGCCGCCGATTACACATCGCGCGGCGTGGGATTCTGGATCCGCTCCAGGCGGGCTTGCACGGCCAACAGGGCCGGAGTAGTCTAATAGTCAGGGAGCCAGCAGAGGAATGACACGCTACGTGCCGGCCCGGCATTACATCTCGTTCGGGATCGCTGCATTGGCGCTTGCCGGATTCTCCACCTGGCTCGGCCTGAGCCTTGCGCGCCCGCTTCTCCTCCCTGCCGCGCTTTTCCTGCTCACTTCCATCGTTCTTCTGGCTCTGGCTTTCCGCCCGGCGATCCGGGTTTATGACGCGCATATCGAAATCGGTAAACGCGTCATCCCCTGGCAGGATATTCAGCGCGTCGACCGAACCGGCTGGATTTCGCCACTCGTCGTCCGGCTCACGCTTTTCGACGATGAGACGGTGACCATCATTTACCCCGGCGAAGTGGATTGCTGCAAGCACGTGCTGCGCACCATCCGGCAGATGGCGACCGCAGCCATGATCGACGGCATTCCTTACCGCCAGTACTGGGGCGAAATGCTCGGCATGACTGAAACCCGCCAGATCCCGTCCTCTCGGCCCCGCGTCCTCCGGCCCGAGGACGAAGAAGAGGTCGAGCGCCTCTACTTCCTGTTGAAGACCGTTGGCCACATCGATCCCCGCAATTCGGGTGAAGAGCGCTGAGGCTGCTGCTGGTCGTTCTCGCCGTTCTTGCGGCGATCTGGATTTTTTCTACACCCATCCTGCGAAGCATTGGTTCCGTGCTCGAAGCCGATGGCCCGCCCACCCAGGCTGATGCAATCGTGGTTCTCTCCGGTGACGGCAAAGGCAATCGGATGCTGAGGGGGGCTGAACTCGGAAAACAAGGTTACGCACCGGTCGTCATCGCGGCCAATGGCGGTGATCGTTACGCCCGTACCGATTCCGCACTCGCAATCGAATTTGCGGTGGCGCATGGCTATCCTGCCAGCTTGTTTCTCGAAACGAACTGGAAGGCCAACAGTACACTCGAAGAAGCACGCAACACAGTCGGGTTCCTGCGCGCGCGCCGAGTCCACAAGGTACTGATCGTCACCAGCGTCTGGCACACTGCACGGGCCGGCCGAATCTACCGCCGTCTGGCGCCCGATCTCGAGATCCACATGGTGGGCGTCGACGATTCCGAGTGGGACCACGGCGACTGGTGGCGCAGCCGCGAGGGCAAGAAAGAATTCCTTCTGGAATTCACCAAAACGATCGCCGACTACTTCCATATGTAGGGCGGGCTGCCGGGCTTTTGTCTCGCGCGGGGTTCTGTAAGTACGCCCTCAGGCATTGTCCGCCGCTCACCTGAGTGAATCCCCGGGGAATCATCCGAGGTTCCCATCAAGCCAGCATTCCCTATAATCGAACGCAACGGCACATGCGACCAAGTAACTGGGCCTGGTACGCCAGATCTACTCTTGCGCTCCTGATACTGAGTCCAGTGATCCCGGCGCAATCGACTAATCCGCTGGCTACCCTCCCCTTTCCCCGCATAGGAAACATCTGGACAGGAAACTGGCTGTCTCAAACAAATCCTTCCCATGCGAATCAGATTGGTTTGTATTTGGGCCCCGGCCCTGACCCTCTGACACCCCAGGACGCACAAACGATTCGAGCCGCAAATCCCAACGTACTGATACTTACCGACGTAAATGCGATGGACACCACCGGCGCCGGTTCTCCGCCGGATAGTTACTATCTACTCGACGTGAACGGAAGCCGGATCGAAGATTGGTGCGGCAGCGCGCCGCGCTATCTTCTGAATCTGACCGTGCCCGCAGTCGCGCAGTTTCTGGCAGAGTACGCCGCACAGGCGATTCGATCCACCGGCGACGAATTCAATGGCGCGTTCTTTGACAGCTTCGCCTCCACGATTCAACAACCATATATCGATTGCTGGGGAGTGTGGCATCAAATCGATTCGAACGGCGATGGAATTCCCGATGACCCCGCCGCCTTAAACGCCGCATGGGCCACCGGGTCCTGGCTTGCTGTAAGGACCTTCCGGAGTCTGTCACCCGGCTCCCTCGTATCCGGCCACGTACAGGACTCATCCGTAAGCCCCGATGCTTTCGCTGCATTCAACGGAACCAGTCTTGTGTTCGATGCGGTAAACGTGCGCGAAGGAATCCTGCCATTTGGCTCCCTGTGGAATCTGTATCGCGACTGGGAGTCTCAGGCGGCAGCGCCCGCCTTCACCATGGTGCAGTCATCGCCGCCCAATCAGATCGCGTACGGGTACGGACACGCCCCCCTCGATGTACTCCTGCCGGACACACTCCAGTTCGCGCAGACGTTCTATCCGAATATGAGATTCGGCCTCGCCCTCGCGTTGATGAACGATGGATTTTTCACTTACGACTTCGGCGATACCGGCTCGGAATCACCGGTCGATTGGTGGTACGACGAATACAATTTCAATCTCGGGCTCCCTCTCTCTCCGGCAGCGCAGATCGGCGCGGACGGACCCAATCTTCTCACCAATGGCAATTTCGAAGACGGCCTTTCCGCATGGCAGCTAGCGGTGAATGACGACGGGAACTCGGCCGCAAGCCTGGCTCTCGACACCTCTGTAGTCGCTGAGGGAAATGCTTCAGCAGCCGTAAAGGTTACATCTCCCGTCAGCGTGCAGTGGCACGTGGATCTGGAACAGGGCAACTTGCCGTTAACAACCGGAGCTACCTATCGCCTCCGGTTCTGGGGCCGGGCCGATTCACCGCGATCCATCACCGTCTTCTCTCAAAGCGCTGGTCCCGATTACGTGAGTTATGGCCTGGACGAGCACGTCCCGCTGACGACAACCTGGCAGCTCTTCACGGTGTCTTTCATTGCCACGTCCACCGTAAAAGACGGCCGGATTGAGTTCTGGCTCGGAGATCAGGCCGGCACGGTCTGGATCGATCAGGCGCAGCTCTCGCTCGAATCCGCGGATGTTTACCGGCGGGATTTCACGAACGGAGTTGTTCTTTTGAACGGAATGAGCAGTACCCAAACCGTCTCCGTCGAACCGGGGCTGCAAAAGTTTTCAGGCCCGCAGGCGCCGCTCTACCAGTACATCGTGGACGATTCCGATCCCGGCTTTAGTTCCAGCGGGTCGTGGAGTACAGCGACTTACAACACCGGTTCGTACTCGACAGTCGGCACAGGTCCCAATTTGCCCGCCGCGCCGCAGAATGCGAAGGGCCCTTTCTACCATTGCTGGAAGGGCGGCTGTCATCTCCTGACGGAATCCGACGGAAGCGCCCGGTGGAATCTGAACATCCCCGCCGATGGTCAATACACGATTCAGGTCTGGCTGCCTGCGGCGCCTGACAGCGGCGCCTGGACTACTCAGGCGGTTTACAACGTGATATCCGGCGGCTCGATCGTGGCAACCGCGACGATTGACCAGACCACTGCGGGCGCCGGCGATGCCTGGCACACCATCGCCACCCTTGATCTCACCGCCGCGGGCGCTCCTTCCCTGCAACTGCAAAACACCGGTTCCGGATCGCTCATTGCTGATGCGGTGTACATCACATCGGCGGCTCGTTTTAACGACGGCTCGCCTGCGTCGTCCGTCACTCTGGCCCCTTATGACGGCATTCTGCTGCAGCGCCAGCAAGCATCGCCTGCGCCTGCATCGCAGGTGAAATTCGCTCTGAACAGTGCAAGCCTCCAGCCATTTATCTCATCGGGCACATATATGTCGATCGTCGGCAGCGGTTTCGGAACAACGCAGCGCTCCTGGGACGCCTCCGATTTTTCGGGCTCGAATCTCCCGACAGACCTGAGTGGCGTGTCCGTCACGATCAATGGCAAGCCCGCGTATGTGCAGTACATCAGTTCGGAACAGATTAATGCCGTCGCGCCGGATGATCCCGCCACAGGCCCGGTGCAGGTTCAGGTAACAACACCACAGGGCATCAGCTATGCGGCGACGGTGATGAAACAGGCGATGTCACCTGCATTCTTCACTTCCTCGTCAGCCCTCAATTCCTCGCTGGACAGCCCAAAATACATCATTGCTCAGCATCAGGACGGAACCGCGGTCGGCCCCGCCGGGCCTTCTTCAAGACCGGCCGCGCCCGGCGAAACCATCGAAGTTCTTGGGACAGGTTTCGGAGCTACGGCTCCCGCTACTCCCGCCGGTCAGATTGTTGCGCCCTCCTTAGTGGCGATTTCTCCGACCGTGACGATTGGCGGCGTGAACGCCGAAGTGCTCTGGGCGGCCAAAATCTGGTCCGGCTGGTATGAGCTCAGCGTTACGGTCCCCACGGTTGCATCCGGCGATCAGGTCATACAAGCAACCATCGCCGGGTTCCAGAGTCCAGCGACGGTCGTGATCCCCATCGCGGGAAACGACTAAACCTTCAGCAGCCCTCTCCGCAATCCTCGCGTCACCGCTTCCGCGCGCGTGCCGGCTGCGAGCTTGCCGAGAATCGAGTTCACGTGAAACTTGGCCGTGTGCTCGCTGATGTTGAGCCGAGCGGCGATTTGTTTGTTGCTCAATCCTTCCGAGACGATTTCGAGCACCTCGATCTCTCTCGGAGTCAGAGGCTCCCCTTCCGCTTCCCGTTCGGTCACAAGTACGGCCCGCGCTGAATGGGCGGGAACAGTTGCCAGACCCGCCGCCGCGGCATAAATCGCGGCGATAATCTGATCCGGCGAGGCATCCCGCGGAAGGGCGCTATGGACTCCCCGGCGCAGCAGCGCAGGCGTCAGCGGCTCATCGCAGACGACTACGAACGGAACATGACCGTCGCGGATGCCCGGCAAATCGTCCCGAAGAATCACGTCGGCGTCGATAGCGGACTCCACGAGCGCGATCCCGTGGTTCTCTTCCAGCACCGATTCAAATCCGGCGCGGGCCACGGCGGCGGATGCTTCAATCAGGACCTGTATCAAGCAGCCACCCGCCTGGTCTCCGCAAAGGAAACGGTTGCCTTCCGCTCGCGAGCGCGATCGCCTCGCAGGAATCGCAGTGTCAGACAGCCTGCGCCTGCAGCCGCAACGGCTTCGCCCAGATCGGCGGCATCGCGGAATGCCGCGCTCGTGGTTCCCAAAAGAATATCGCCCACAAACAATGACGAGCGTTCCGCCGCGCTGCCCGGTTCGACTTCCATAATCAACAGACCGAAGCGATGACTCCCCACACGCACCGGTCGCAGCGCCACACCGAGACGCGGCGCGCATCCGTTGCGAATGAACTCCGCCACACTGGCTGCCGGAACCGCGAGCGCCAGACCTCCGCTCACCACCATGGTGTTGATCCCGATGACCGCGCCCGACGCATCGGCCAGCGGCCCGCCCGAGTTGCCGGGCGCGAGCCGTACCGCCGCCTGCACCCATCGGCCGCGTCCGAGACCGCCGATGGTCCCGGAAGCGTGCGCGACGCCGGTGGAGAGCGCGCCGGTGAAACCCAGGGGATTGCCGGCTGCAATCACAATCTCGCCGGCCCGCACAGGCGAGAAGCGGAACGTGGCGGCGGGCAATCCACTGGCCCCGATTTTGAGAATGGCCAGGTCGCGAACCGGATCGCGCTCGCCCAGCGTTGCCGGAAAAGACCGCCCGTCCCAGAGCGCTACTTCATACTCGCCCCCGGCCGCAACATGCGCATTCGTAACGATGGTTCCATCGCTGCTCCAGACCACGCCGGAACCAATCCCCTGCCTGCGGGAGCCGGCGGATCGGACCTGCACAGTGGAGCGCCGCAACTGCTCGCCCACTTCCCCGAACCCCATGCCTTCCTCACTTTCGTTCCGCAATCGCAGCCGTCAGTTCCTTCAGTTCCCCGCCCCGCAGAATCCGGAGCGGAACCGTTTTCCCCACCGAATCGTTGAGAATCGACCGTAAGCTTTCCAGCCGATCCACCGTCACTCCGTTCACCTCCAGTAACACGTCGCCGATCAACTGCCCCGCCTTACCTGCCGGAGCATCCGGATCGACGCTGACCGTCATCAGCCCCGCATCGGTTTTCAGACCGAGGCTGTTTATCAGATGCTCGGGAAGCGCCACTGGTTGTAGACCCGCCCCCAAATAACCCTGCGGGAGACGGCCGTGCGCGAGAAGCGCTTTGGTGACACGGTCAATGGTTGCGGCCGG
>Ga0070658_10003162_pt1 | contig 13593 bp, 13 predicted proteins | sample KBSC13metaG_FD_64664 | JGI IMG/M metagenome (GOLD analysis project Ga0070658, IMG submission 64664) | Corn rhizosphere microbial communities from Kellogg Biological Station, Michigan, USA - KBS C1-3 metaG | ecosystem: Host-associated > Plants > Roots > Rhizosphere > Soil ... | reverse complement strand
GCTGGTTGTCGCCGTGGTGACGGGCTTGGTGGTTTGGCTCGTCCTGTCCAAAGCCGATGCGGCCCGCCGGCGCATCGCCAAGAGCGGGCCGCCTCCGCTGCCCGAGGCGCGGCGCAAGCAAAAGCGGCCGGAATCGGATTCCGCCCGGGCCATCCTCAAGAAGATCCGCGCGATCGAATTGAAGACGCGCGGCCTGGTCGCGGCGACGTTTTCCGGCCAGTACCGCAGCGTGTTCAAGGGGCGCGGGATGAACTTCGAGGAAGTGCGTCAGTATCAGCCGGGCGATGAGGTGCGCGCCATCGACTGGAACGTAACGGCGCGTTTCGGCGAGGTGCACGGCGACGCCTACATCAAGAAATTCACCGAGGAGCGCGAACTGACGGTCATGCTTATCGTGGACGTCAGCGCCTCGGGCGACTTTGGCAGCGTGCATCTCAGCAAGCGGGAACTGGCGGCGGAGGTCGCCTGCCTTTTCGCGTTCAGCGCCATTCGCAACAACGACAAGGTGGGGCTGATTCTCTTTTCCGATCATGTCGAGCTTTTCATCCCGCCGAAGAAGGGTCGCCAGCATGTGTTGCGCATGATCCGGGAAGTCGTCTACTTCGAGCCGCAGGGAAAGGGAACGAAGCCGGCCGTGGCGCTGGATTACGCAAACCAGGTCCTGCACCGGCGGTCCGTCGTCTTTCTCATCTCGGATTTCCAGGCCCCGGATTTCAACAAGGCGTTGTCCGTGACCAGCCGGCGCCACGACCTGATCGCCGTGCCGATCATCGATCCCCGCGAGGAAGAGCTGCCCGACGTGGGGCTCCTGACTCTCGAAGACGCCGAGACCGGCGAGCAAATCGAAACCAACACGTCCGACCGCGCCATGCGCATGGCCTACCTGAAAGCCGTGGATGAGCGGACCGCCACGCGGCTGCGCGATTTTCGGACCAAGCGCATCGACGCAATTTCCCTAAAAACCAACGAGGACTACGTGCCCGCGCTGCGCGCCTTTTTCCGCAACCGCGAGCGGCGGTTGCAAGTGCGATGAGTCTCCCGTTCCTTTTCCCCTTCGCGCTGGCGGTCCTCAACGTCCGTACGCCCGCGCCGGCCACGCCCGCCCCGGGGACGTCGCCGGACGAGGCGCCGATTCACGATATTACGCCGCCGCTGGACGTCTTTCCCTATCCGCCGTGGGTGGTGGTTCTGGCCATTTTCCTGGTGGTGGTGATCCTCGGTTCCGCGATCTGGCTGATCGTCTGGTGGGCGCGGCAGCGCAAGGGGCCGCCGCCTCCCTTGCCCTCGGAGGTCGCGCTCTTGCAATTGCAACGATTGCGGAAATACGCGGACGAGATGGAGCCCTACAAATTCAGCATCGAGGTCTCCGACGTCCTGCGCACCTTCATCGGCAAGGCGAAGTTCCAACTCCCGGCCACCACACAGACTTCGCCGGAACTGCTGGCGGCGATTTCGAAATCGCCGCTCTTCGGGGAAAAAGATCGCACGTTGCTCAGTCGCTTTGCGGAGAAGTGCGACATGATCAAATTCGCCCGCATCCAGGCGACGGGCGCGGATAATGTGGACCTGGTGGAGAGCGCGCTGGCTTTTGTGAAAGGAGGCCACGAATGAAGTTTCTTGGCGAGGGCACGCTGTCGTGGGCGCAGCCATGGCTGCTGCTCCTGCTCCTGCTCGTGCCCTTGGTCGCGGTGCTCCAGGGGGGCAGGGGCGCCGCTCCGGCGGTCGTCTTTTCCTCGTTGCGCCCCTTGCTCGATCTCGGCCGGGCCCGGCGCTCGCGCCTCGGCGGCTGGCTCACCAGCCTGCTGCTGCTCGCCCTCGCGCTCTTCATCGTGGCCCTGGCCCGCCCGCGGATGGCCAAGACGACCAGCACCGTGCAGGCGAGCGGCATCGATATCATGATTGCGCTCGACGTCTCCGGCTCGATGATCGCGGAGGATTTCACGATCGGCGGCCAGCGGGCCAGCCGGGTCGAGGTGGTGAAGAATGTCACGCGGACTTTCATCGAGGGCCGGCCCAATGACCGCATCGGCATGCTCTGCTTCGCCTCGCGGCCGTATCTGGTCAGCCCGCTCACGCTCGATCACGACTGGCTGCTGCAAAACCTGGAGCGCGTGCGGCTCGGGCTCGTGGAAGACGGCACCGCGATCGGCTCTGCCATCGCCTCGGCATCCAACCGTCTCCAGAACAAGGAATCCAAGAGCCGCATCGTGGTGCTGCTCACGGATGGCGACAATAACGCGGGGAAGGTGCCGCCCATCACCGCCGCGGAGGCCGCCCGGGCCCTGGGCATCAAGGTCTACACGATCGGCGCGGGCACGCGCGGTTTTGCGCCGGTCCCGATGACGGATATGTTTGGACGCAAAGTCTACCGGAACATGAAAGTGGATGTGGACGAGGATACCTTGAAAAAGATCGCCGACACGACCGGGGGAAAATTCTACCGAGCCACGGACACGAGAACGCTGACCCAGATTTTCGACCAGATCGACAAGCTGGAAAAGTCGACCGTCGAGCTGAGCCAATCCACCCAATATCGGGAGCTCTTTCCGTGGTTCATCGGCGCCGGAGCCGCGCTGCTCGCCCTCCAGGCGCTGCTGGCGCAAACGCTTGGGAGGAAGCTGCCATGACCTTCGCGCAATCATCCTGGTTTTGGGCCCTGCTCCTCCTGCCCGTGCTGACCCTGCTCTTCTTCCGCAACGAAAGCCGTCGCGAGGCGCTCCTGAGAAAACTCGTGGCCGCGCGTTTGCAGGACCGGCTGGCCGGCACCGTGAGCATCGGCCGCCGCCGGCTGCGCTTTGCGCTGCTCCTGCTCGCGCTGGGCTGCGTCATCGCCAGCCTCGCCCGGCCGCGCTTCGGCTACACGTGGGAGGAAAGCAAGCACAAGGGGCGCGACGTGCTGCTCGCGGTCGATTGTTCCCGGAGCATGCTGGCGACCGATCTCGCGCCGAGCCGCCTGGGCCGGGCGAAACTCGTAGCCCAGGACCTCATCGGCCAGCTGCAGGGAGACCGGGTGGGCCTCATCGCCTTCGCGGGCACTTCCTTCCTGCAAGCGCCGCTTACCGCCGATCACAGTGCCGTGTTGAACGCACTCGCCGAACTCGACACAGAAATCATTCCCCGCGGCGGGACGGACATCGCCTCGGCGATCCGGGAAGCCTCCGCGGCTTTCGGAAAAGGCGAGAGCGACAATCGCGCCCTGATCATTTTCACGGACGGCGAGGAACTCGACGCCGATGGCGTGGCGGCGGCGGAGTTGCAGAAGGACAACATCAAGATCTTCACCGTGGGCCTCGGTTCCACGGACGGCTCGCTCATTCCCGTGCCCGGACGGAACGGGGGAACGGAGTTCGTAAAGGATGAAAACGGAAATATCGTCAAATCGAAGCTCGACGAAGATCGTCTCAGGAAAATTGCAGAAGTGACCGGAGGCTTCTACCTTCACCTTGTCAGCGGGCCGCCGGAGATGCAGCAAATCGTCCACGCCGGCCTTGGCCAAATGAAAGAACAAGAATACGAATCCCACATGTCGCGCCGCCCGATCGAGCGTTACCAGTGGCCCTTGTCCACGGGGCTGGTGCTGCTCGTCATTTCGGCGCTCATTCACGAGCGCAAGCGGGCCATTCGCCGGGGCGGCAGTGGCGCGGCGCTGGCGGCGGCCTTGCTGCTCGGGGGTTTCCTCTCCCCTGCGGCGCAGGCGAAGAACAGCGGGGTGGAGGCCTACGACAGGCAGGATTACCAGGGAGCCATGGACGAATTCGGGCGCCAGATCCAGCGGCGGGGCAGTTTGGAGGCGTTGCAATTCGACCTCGGGACGGCGGCCTACAAGGCGGGCGACTACGGCAAGGCGCTCGATGCGTTTGGCAAGGCGGTCACTTCCACCGACCCCGGGCTGCATGCCGCTGCGGAGTACAATATCGGAAACACGCTGTTCCAACGCGGCGCGGCCGCCTCGGAAAAGGACGCAAAGAAGCGCGAGTGGAAGGACGCCATCCAGCATTACGAGCAAGCCCTCCAGGTGCAGCCCCGCCACAAGGATGCGGAATACAACCGAGACGCCGTGAAAGCGATGCTGGCCGCCCTGGACAATCCGCCGCCCGATCAGCAACAACAACAGCAACAGCAACAGCAGAACAAGGACGACAAGAAGAACCAGGACCAGCAGCAGCAACAGCAGCAACAGTCCCAAAGCGGCAAGCAGGACAAGGATCAGCAGAGCCAGGACAAGAATCAGCAGCAGCAACAGCAATCGCAGAAGGACCAGGATTCACAGGGCCAGCAGTCGCAGGAGAACCAGCAGAATGCCCAGGGCAACAAGGACCAGCAGAACAAGGATCAACAAGGCAAGGGCGAGCAGAGCAAGGACCAGCAGGGGAAGAGCGAAGACAAGGACAAGGGCAAGGATCAGTCCGGGCAGGAGAACAAGCCCGGGAAAGGCGACGAGAAGCCGGAAGGCCAGAACGATCCGTCGGGCAAATCGGCGAATGCCTCGCCGATGAAACAGGGACAAAAGCAGGACCAGCCCGAGCCGTCGCCCGACCAACCCGACAAGAAGCTTGCGGGCGAGATCCAGGCGCAGGGCAACCCGCCACAGAACGATCCGCAGCAGGAAGCGGCCGCCGAGGCGGAAGCGGGCAAGGAAGGCAAGATGACCGCCGCACAGGCACGGGCGCTCCTGGAATCCTTGAAGGGCGAGGATGAGCACGTGCAACTCCTCAAGCGGGACGACCGTAGGTCGCGTCCGTTTCGAGATTGGTAATTCGCTGTGACGACCGCGCTCCGCTCCCATTCCCGGCTCCTTTGGCGCACGCTGCTGGCGCTCGGCATGGCCGTGGTCGCGATCACCGCCCAAGCCGCCGATGTGACGGTAAGAGCGATCTTGAACCGCGGCTTCACCGTCATCGGCGACCCGGTGCAGTTCCAGATCAAGATCACCGGGGCGCGCAAGGATCCCGAGCCGCCGGAGGTCACTGCCGAAGGCTTGCGCATTCGCTACGCTGGGCCGTCCGCCAGCTCCGTCCTGCATATCGACAACGGCGTCTTTACGCGGGAACATACCCTGACCCACGTCTACACCGTCGACGCGGACGCCAACGGAAAGTACACGATTCCCGCCGTGATCGTGGAGGTGGACGGCAAGACGTATCGCACCGAGCCGGTGGGCTTGACGGTGCAGGCCAATCCGTCCGGCGACGATCTCCAGTCGTCGGGATTTGCCGAGTTCGTGGTGCCGAAAAAGACGCTCTATGTGGGCGAGACGATTCCCCTGGAACTACGGCTCTACGTGGACGCGCGCGTGCGCTGGCAGCCGGTGTCGATGCCCGACATTCCCGGCGAAGGCTTCACCAAGCAAAAGATCCCCGAGCCCAAGCACGTGACGGAGGACCGGAATGGCCGGGAATACGACGTCCTCATCTTTAAGACCGCGATCACGCCGAGCCAGGCCGGGAAGATCACCATTGGCCCCAGCGAAATTCCCTACAGCGCGCGTATCCCGCGGGCGCGCCGGGGGCCGCGTTCGGCCTTCGACATGTTCGACGACGACATTTTTGGCGACCCGATGTTCTCCGCCTCGCAGGCGATGAAACAAAAAGCGCCGGCGATCATCCTGACCGTGACCCCGCTCCCGGCGGCGGGGCAGCCGCGCAATTTCTCGGGCGCCGTGGGCAATTTCGAATTTTCGGCCGAGGGTTCTCCGAAGGAGGTCAAGATCGGCGACCCGCTGACGATGAAAATGCGAATCAGCGGGCGCGGCAGCTTCGACCGCATCACCGCGCCGGCATTGGTGGATGAGAAAGGATGGAGGACGTATCCGCCGTCGAGCACCTACCGGCCGGCGGATCCGGATGATCCCAGTTCGCCGGGCACGAAGACCTTCGAGATGGCCGTGCTGCCCGAGACGAAGAAAACGGCGATGCCGGTCTTCGAGTTCTCCTATTTCGATCCGCTCGCGGAAAAGTACGTGACACTCAAGTCGGCGCCGGCGCCGCTGACGGTCGTGGGCTCCAGCCTGCCGGCGGTGCCTCCGCAGAATACGGGCGCAGGGTCCGCGCCGGATGCGGCGAACCCGCCCCCCGCCGCTGCGCCGAAGCCAAACGATATTCTCGGCCAGCGCTACGAACAGGATGTGGCGCGGAATTACGCGCCGCTCTATCAGCAGCGGCCTTTCTGGTATGCGCAGGGGGGATTGGGCCTGGCGTTGCTGGCGCTCATGGGCCTGCGGCTCCGCCGGCGGCCGGATCTCGCGGCGCGCGAGGCGGCGAGGTTGCGCCGGGAAAAAGCAGCGGCCCTGGCGCGCCTGCGCAGCGCGGAACTCGACCACGTGGAATTTTTCGAGACGGCGGCGCGAGTCGCCCAGATCGAGACCGCGCTGGGGACGGGGCTAAATGCCGCCAGCATCGATGCGGGGACCGTGCGGGCCGCCGCACCATTGAGCGCGGAGACCGCCGCGGTGATCGACGAGGTTTTCAGTTCCCGGGCGGAATTGCTCTATGCCGGCGGCGGCCGGCGCGATGGGCGCGTGGCGGAGCCGGAACGGGAACGGGTCCTGGAGGCATTGCAAGAATTGGAGAAGAGCCATGCGCACCACTAGACCTTTCGTCGCCCTCTTTTTCCTTCTACTCGCGGTGATCGTTCGCGCGGGGGACTTCGAGGAAGGTAACGAACTCTTCGACCAGGGAAAATTCCTGGAGGCCAAACAGCACTACGAAAACATCGTCGAGTCGGGGCAGGCCGGGGCGAACGTTTACTACAACCTCGGCAATGCGGACTACCGGCTCGGTTCGGCGGGACGGGCGATCCTCGATTATGAGCGGGCGCTCGCCCTCAATCCACGCCATCCTGAAGCGACCGCAAATCTCCGATTGCTGCGCGAACAGTCGGCCTCGAGGATTCCTCCGCAGCCGTGGGTCGCGACGGTGTTTGGGAGCCAGCCGCTGAATACATGGATCCTGGCAGCAACAGCCGCGGCATGGGTGACGATCCTCGGTCTCGCCTTGTTTGCGACGGGGGCGCGGATCGATAACGCCGGCCTTTGGTTTCTCACCGTGGGCGGAATCGTGGCCATGGCTTTCACCGGCGCGGGCGTGTGGTTCGGGATGCGCGACCAGTCGCTGGGAATCATCACCGCCAAGGAAGCCGAGGCCCGGCTGGCGCCAGCGGACAGCGCGGGTGTGGCCGGGACTCTGACGGCGGGCAGCCGCGTGCATGTGCTCAGCGAACGCGGCCCGTGGACGTATTGCGAGATGCCGGACGCCAGCCGCGGATGGGTGCGGCAGGACATGGTGGAGAAGGTGCGCCCGAATCGCTCATGAAGGCCGGGCTCTGGCTGCTGTTCCTTTGCCTGATCGCCCTGCCGGTGCGGGCGCAGGAGGATTGGCGCGCGACACTATCTCCGCCGGAACCAGGCAAGTTTCCGCCGCCGCGTCCGTTGCGGGCTGTCTATCGCTTCGGCTGGAGCGGGGTGACGGCGGCGCAGGCCAAGTTTGATTTCGCGAAAGTGCCGCACGGCCAGTTCCGCCTCACCATGACCACGCAAACCATCGGCCTGGCGCGCACGATGTGGCGGATGGATTCGCAGCACACGGCCTACTGCCAGGTGGCGACGCTTCGCCCTCTTAGCCTGCAACAAACGGAGACCTACAAGAACGAGACCAAAGCGACCCAGGCCACTTTCACTCCCGAGTACGTGATGCGGATCACCCGCGAAACTCCGCAGAAAGGACCGGAGCCGAAGGAAAAGAAGCTCAAGCTTCCGAACGTCTTCGATCTGCAAACCGGCCTCTTCTTTGTGCGCAGCCAGCGCATGCAGGAGGGCGACCACTACCGGTTCGTGGTCTATCCGGCCACGTCGCCCTACTATGCCGATATCGAAGTGCTGGGGCGCGAGAAGGTCAAAGTGGCCACCGGCACTCACGACGCGATCAAGTGCCAGGTCCGCCTCCAAGGCATCTCCAAGGAGTTCGAACTGGAGCCGCACAAGAAATTCAAGAACGCCTACGCGTGGCTATCCGACGACAAAGACCGCCTTCTGCTCAGGATCGAGGCGGAGATCTTTGTGGGCTCGGTTTGGTGCGAACTCCAGTCAGTTGAGTTCGATCCCAAACCGTAGGCCGCCGCGGTCCTTGTCGATCCAGATGCCGTGAAAGGTGCGGCGCGGTGCGTGAAAGCCGCCTTGATCGGAATACACATTGGGTCCTGGCAACAGACGAAGCTGGCTCAAGGTATCCAGGTCGAGGCGCCCCGTGAGCGTCATGCGCTGCGCCCGCTGGTAGGCGAGCACGGCCTCCTCGGTGGCCGGGCCGGGCAGGCCGTCGACGACATCGCGATAGAATCCGCGGTCGGCCAGCGCAGCCTGGGCGCGCTGGAGGGTCTGCCGTTGCACGGGCACCGGAGCATTGGCGTAAGGGGTGCCGGCAAACAGCACCGGGAAATCGGCGCCGGGTGGCTCGAGGGGCACAGGCGGGCGGACGATGGAACGTTCGCCGGGCTGCGGCGGTTCATTGGGGGCGAGCGGCGCCACGGCGTCCGGTGTGCGGGAGCGGTTCTCCTCACGGCGGAGAAAATCGCGGTCGCTTTGCTCGACGGAATCGTCCCGGCGGAGATTGACCGGCGGCGACTTCTTCGGGACGACAATCGTGGTGTCGGGTGGCGGAGGGCCTGAAGGAGCGGCGGGCGCCGGCTTGACCGCGGGAGGCGGCGCTGGCGCTTTCTTGCCGGGGCCCATGCCGAGGGCGCCGAGGGTCTCCGGATTCAGGGTTCCCGTCACCTCCAGCCCGTTTCGGATTTGGTAACGACGGATGGCCGCCGTGGTCTCAGGGTTGGCCTGGCCGTTGACGTCACCGTAGTAGAAACCGAGGTTCTTCAGCTCGGTTTGCACGTTCCGGGTCTGGTCGTCAGCAAAGGCGGCGGAACCGGCCAGAAGGAGTGCCAAAGAGAAAAGTGCGTATATTTTCATCACAGGATGACGTTTGGACGCACAACGCGTCCTACTATTCACTTCGCAGCCTGCGCGAGTTTGGCCGGGGGGGCCACCGGGTGCGGGCGCGTTTTTTGGTAGCTCATGATCCCCTCGGCGATCGCCCGGGCCAGCCGTTCGCGATATTCGGCATTGGAGATGATCTGGGCTTCCAGGGGATTATTGATAAAGCCGCCCTCCACGAGCACGGCTGGGCAGCGGGTGTGGCGGGTCACGTAGAGGTCGCGGCTTTTGATGCCCCGGTTCACGGCATCGGTGCGCATGACGAGCGCGGTCTGGATGAATCCAGCCAGCGTTTCGCCGTTGTCCAGCGGCGCGATCTCGGGCTTGTTGAAAAATCCGATCCAGGTCCACTCCACCTCTGGCGGGATCTTCTGCGAGGCGTAAAAGGTCTCGACGCCCGTCGAAGCGTGATCCGGGGCGTGGTTGAAGTGGATGCTGACGAAGATGGCGTTCTCCAGCCGGTTGGCGATCGCGGACCGTTCTTCGAGAGGGATGAAGGTGTCATCGCGCCGGGTCATCACCACGGGAAAATTGAACGGCTTGAGAATCTTCTCGACGCGCAGAGCCACATCCAGGCTCAGGCTCTTTTCGATGAGCCCATTGCCGCGGGCGCCATCATCCTTGCCGCCATGGCCGGGATCGAGAACCACGGTGGGGAGGGGATTGAGGACCGCTTCCAGCTTGCTCTCGATTGTCGGACCATCATCCGGAGCCACGATGAAAGTGAGGCAACCGGCAAGAACCACAAGTCCCACGCAGGGCATGGCGTTCTTCATGCGAGTAGCTTGGCACAATCGCGCCCAGAAGCCAACGCTCCTTTTTCGGTGAGGATGTTTCACGATAAACTATCGTTTTTGGAGGATGGGGCGGACTTCGGCGTCTTTCAGCGTCCTCCAAGTGGCCGGGAGCCGGCTGGAGCGTTCCAGCACCGCAGCCTCGATGGAGGCGGCGGCAAGCTGCTCAGCGCGGTGTTTGGCCAGTTCTTCGGGGGAAGGGAGGTCATCTTGGGAGTCAGCCGTTAGCGTAATGTGTCCTATGACCCAGGTGTCAAGCGCCACGGCGAGGGCTCCGTCCAGAGTAGCGGTGGGCAATTTCTGGGCTCGGAGGTGTTCCTCCATCTTTCCCGCCGAGACGGTGGTGCCGGAGATGACACCGAATTCCTCACAAGCCTGGCCCAGGACGCCGCCATTAGTGCGAATGGAGCCGTCGTAATCGAGACGCAGGAAACTGTTCGGGGCATCGCCACGGCCCAGCTCCACAAAGAGCATGCGGGAGAGATAGGGCGCACCGTAGACCTGCTCGAAAGCCGCCTTGAGCGACGGGCTCAATGAGTAGTTGGCCAGCCGCCGCAACGAGACATCATGGGCCGAACGGGCGAAGCCCTCCGTGCTGGTCAGCTCGATCGCCGCCATCCGCAGCCGCTCGATATCGCCCGGGTGGCCGATCCCACCCATGCCGATACGATCATAGATTTCGAAAAGTTTCTGCCGCTCGCGCCCGAGGGTGAAAAGCAGGATGCCGTCACGGTAACTGAGTGCGGCGATCGGGCTGCCCCCGGCGAGCTGATGCTCGATGTATTCGCGCCGGTTGGCGATGGCTTCGACCCAACGGTATGGTTCTTCAATCATACTACTTCACCTCGCGCTGGAAGATCCTGGCCAAGTCTTTATCCGCCAGCGTGCGGATGCCGGTTTTGGAAATGATCTTGATGATCGGATAGACAAGGCCGCGCCGGTCCACACCGCCGGTGGCGGTGTCGGTTTCGGCGGCGGTGTCGAGCGCGCGGAGGGCAAGGATGATGGCTTCGGATTCGCGGCGTTTGACGAGCGGTTTGGAACCCCAGGCGTTCTCGTAATAGAGCACACTGCGGACGGCGGGAGAGCCGGAGCCGGTCGCGGCGTAATCGGCCGCTTCGAATTGCGCGCCCATGGCATCGTAGAAATAAAGCCGCGAAACGGCCGCCTCGAAATCATAGGCCGCGAAGAGCGGCACCACGACGCCCACGCCTTGCAGCACGAAGCTGAGATTATCGCGCAGCAGCTTCGAGAGCGCGCGGACTTTGCCTTCCAGGCTCATCTCCTGGAGCTGGCTGCGGCGATAGAATTGGAAGGAATGCTCGAGGACGCGCGCCATTTCCCACGCGGTGGCGGGCACGCCGGCGATGGCCATGAGCGAGTGGGTGTCGATCTCCAGCACTTTGTCGGCGCGATCGTAAACCACCACATTGCCCGCCGTGGCGCGGCGGTCGCCCGCCACGAGCACGCCACCCGCGAATTTGAAAGCGAGGATGGTCGTCGCCTGGGTCTGGGCGAATGGGGCAGAGGCCGATGGAGCCGTGTGGGCGGCGGCGGCAGTTGCTGGATACATCCCGCGCTGCCGGAGCAGTGCGGCAAAATCCCCCGCGTCCGGCGATGCCGGTTCGCGCACGGCCTGGAGTTCCATTACTGGCCGGTGCGCTGGCGGTAGCGCTTCGATTGGTTGGGATCCACCCGGCGCATGCGCTGGAGCAAATCCTTGGTGTCAGGCTTGGAGACGTCGGGCGATTTGGGCCCGCCGCCGTCACCTTGCTGAGGGCCCCACGGAGCGGGGCCGACGGGTCGTTGCGTCCTGTCAGGCATGGGACCACCTTACGAGTGCCCGAACGAAAAGGCAAGGTTCGCCCGGAATGTCTGATGGAATTGTGGAGCCGCACTTGCCAGCGAGGGGTGAAAATGAGACAGATTTTTCATGCGAGTTCCTTCGTATCGATATTCGGCGCTGGCGGCCGTGATGCTATTTCTCCCGCGCGCCGGAGCGGAGGAACCGCCAGCCCAGGAAGAATTGAAGGAGCTGCGCCAGGCCGTGCAGCAACAAACCAAGCAAATCGAAATGCTTGCCGAACAAGTGGGAAAGCTCACCCGCGCGCTCGAAGGCCAAAAGGGCGCCGCCGCTGCTTCCGCGCCAGCCACGCCCAGTGTCGAGATTCCGAAGACCGCTCCCACATCGCTTCCCGTGCCGGAGAACGAGCCCTTGCCAGATATCCAAAAGGCCGAAGCCGTCCCGGGCGGTGCTGGCAAACACGTAGTTGCAAAGGGGGAAACATTGACCTCCATTGCCAAGCAATACAACATCCCCCTTGCCGAGTTGAAGAAGGCCAACAAGATCCAGGATGAGAGAAAACTCCAGATCGGCCAAATTTTGACCGTTCCGACCGCCAAAGCCCCAGATTCACCCGATAAGAAAGAAAACCCCTGATTATATGGAAATCGCCCAGACCTGGTATCTGATGAAGAATGACGACGGCTCGATTTTTGGGCCGATCAGTTTTGAGCTGCTTCAGCAGTGGTCGGTGGATGCGCAGATCTCCCCACTCGACAAGGTTTCGAACGACGAGAAGAACTGGGTCAAGGCGCCCATGGTGCCGGAGTTGCAGATGGATTTCCTGGTGGAGGTGAGCCCCGACCAATTTTACGGCCCGACCACGATCGGCGCGGTGCGCGAGTTTTTGCAAGCAGGCGAGATCAGCACGGACACGCCGGTGACGAATTGCCGCGATGGCTCGGTGCGACTGGTGAGCGACATCCCCGAATTGCAAATTGAGGAAGAGCAGGAGGACGCGACCCAGCCGGTGCGGACGAGCATCCGGATCAATCTCCAGCAGCGCGTGCGCGACCTGGAGGAGGCGCTCATGGAAGAGCGCCGGGCGCGTGAGCAGGCGGAGCACCTGGTGGAGAAGCTGGAGGCGCGGCTCGCGGATATCACGCGGGCGGCTTCGATGTAGGGGATCAGCCCAGCAGGCTACGCACCTGCCCCTCGTAGGTCTCAAAAGGATCCGGCATCGAGAGATACGGCGTGTTATCCAGCGAGATCGCATCCCAATTGATCACGTACGGGTACTTGCGATCCTGGAAGAGCGATACCGCCAGGCCGCGGCCATGTGCGCGGGTGTCAGAGGGCGGTTTCATCATCGCTTCCGGGCGGCGCACACGCTGATTGAATTCGCCGATGCCTTTCGCCGGGGTCAGGGCGTAGAAGAGCCCGCGGGCCGGGTTGATGTTGTGATATTCGAGGTCGAGGCTTTGCAGCCACGGATCCTGCCACGTCAGGCCTTCGCTCTCGCGGAAGGTATCGAGCAGCCACTTCTTGGAAATCCAATCGACGCCGCCAATGAGCAGTTCCGGCTTGGTGCAGAGCGCGTCGAGGGTGAAGGCCCAGCTTTCGAGGATCCAGTCGGTCTCCGCATCGCGGCCGCCGAGGGCTTCCTGGGCGCAGGCGAGGAATTCGCGCTGGATGTCGAGCGCGGAGCGGGTGCGCCCGTCTTCAAGCTGCACCACGGCGTTCCCGGTGCCTTCATGGGAGATCTGGCGCGTGGCCAGCACGGCATCGAGCAGGATCACGTCCTCGGGCAGTGTGCCTTCCTCCAGGAGGGTGAGGACGAGCGCGGTCGTGCCGACCTTGAGCGCATTGGCGAAGGGCGACATGTTGGAATCCCCGATGAGCAGATGCAACCGACGGTACTTGCGATAATCCGCGAGCGGTTCGTCGCGCGCGTTGATAATCGCCCGGTTGAACTGCACCCACTGGTAGATGTCGTTGACGATGTGGTCGGCGCGCTGGCTGAGTTGAAACGGGACCGC
>Ga0070658_10003161_pt1 | contig 13594 bp, 10 predicted proteins | sample KBSC13metaG_FD_64664 | JGI IMG/M metagenome (GOLD analysis project Ga0070658, IMG submission 64664) | Corn rhizosphere microbial communities from Kellogg Biological Station, Michigan, USA - KBS C1-3 metaG | ecosystem: Host-associated > Plants > Roots > Rhizosphere > Soil ... | reverse complement strand
TATTTGGATCAGCGCGGCCTCGTCCAACTCATCGAGAATTCCGAGCACGGGCAGCCGGCCGACGAACTCCGGAATCAATCCGTACTTCAGCAGGTCCTGAGGTTCGGCCTGGCGCAGCAGTTCCGCGTCACGCTGGGCGCGAATCGGCGTAACCTCGCCCTCGTTCGTCTCCGGATCGACAACGGCCTTGAAGCCGAGCGCTTTCTTGCCGACGCGCCGGCCTATCACTTTTTCCAGACCCACAAATGCGCCGCCGCAGATGAAAAGAATGTTCGTCGTATCAACAGCAGTAAACTCCTGGTGCGGATGCTTGCGTCCTCCCTGCGGAGGAACATTGGCGACAGTGCCTTCGAGCAATTTCAACAGCGCCTGTTGCACACCTTCGCCGGAAACATCCCGTGTAATCGAGGGATTCTCGTCCTTGCGGCCGATCTTATCGATCTCGTCGATATAGATGATCCCGCTCTGCGTCCGCTGCACGTCGCCATCGGCTGCCTGCAATAGCTTCAGGATGATGTTCTCTACGTCCTCGCCAACGTATCCGGCTTCGGTCAGCGTCGTCGCATCGACGATCGCAAAGGGCACGTCCAGCATCTTCGCCATGGTCTGCGCCAGCAGCGTCTTGCCGGAACCGGTTGGCCCCACCAGCAGGATGTTCGACTTGGCCAGCTCCACATCGTTCGAGCGCGTCTTGTTCATCTGAATGCGCTTGTAGTGGTTGTAGACCGCGACCGCCAGCTTTTTCTTCGTCTGTTCCTGCCCGATCACGTACTCATCGAGAAACGCCTTGACCTCCTGCGGCTTCGGCAGGTGGGCTGGCGCGGCACCCGGCTGCGTGTCCGTGCGGTCATCCTCGAGGATTGAGTTGCAAACCGCAACGCACTCATCGCAGATGTAGGCCCGCGGGTAGTCCGACGGCGAAGAGATGAGCTTGGCGACGGCATCTTGTGATTTGTGGCAAAAAGAACAACGAAGAGATTCGTCTGTGCCCCGTGACGTTTTCATAGGTACGGCAACTCCTGTGGTGCGGACAGCGGCTTTCCTGTAAAAAGTCTACACCTGTTTCATCGCTGCATTACCGGACGAGGTGACCAATGCTATACATCGAATTGGTCATGGAATTGCGATGGCAGGAGAAAGCCCGAGCATCGCCCGGGCCTTTCTGCATCACTTTGGTTGCCAAAGTTATGTCCGTGGCCGATCGATAATGTCATCGATGATTCCGTACTCTTTCGACTGCGCTGCAGTCATGATAAAGTCCCGCTCGACATCGCGCTCAATCCGCTCCAACGTCTGACCTGTGCTTGCGCTCATCAGCTTATTGGTAATCTCGCGGATGCGCAGTATCTCGCGCGCATGAATGTCGATGTCGGTCGCCTGCCCGCTCAGCCCGCCCATCGAAGGCTGGTGAATCAGGATGCGGGAGTTGGGCAGGGCGAACCGCTTGCCCTTCTTGCCGGCCATCAGCAGGAACGCCCCCATGCTGGCGGCCTGTCCGATGCAGAACGTAACCACGTCGTTCTTGATGTACTGCATCGTGTCATAGATAGCGAGCCCTGCTGTGATCGATCCGCCCGGCGAGTTGATATAGAGCTGGATGTCCTTCTCCGGGTCTTCGCCGCTCAGAAACAGCATCTGCGCGATGATGACGTTGGCGATATTGTCGTCGATCGGCGTCCCCAGGAAAATGATGTTGTCGCGCAGCAGACGGCTGTAGATGTCGTAGGCGCGTTCGCCCCGGCTCGTCTGCTCGATCACCATCGGTACCAGTCCCATAGCACTCTCTCTTTTCTCGTTGTGCAGCCAGAGTCTCGCTTCTACGAAGCCAGCTTTTCGTAGAGCACGTTTCCTGTCTTCTCGCGCCGCATCTGCTCGCGAATTCGGTTCAACCCACCATCCTTCGACAGTCGCTCGCGCATCGCATCCAGCGGCTCACGCGACTGGATTGAAAGCATCAGCAACTCGCGCTCCAGATCGTCATCGCTCACGGTCACGGCCTCGGCGTCCGCAATCCGGTCAAGAATCATCGAAGCCTTCACCTCGTTGATGGCCTGGTCGCGCTGCGCGGCGCGCAGGCGCCCGAAGTCCAGCTTGCGCATGTCTTCGACGGACATCCCTTGCTGTGCCAGCGCACGGAGCCCACGATCGAGCCGCGCCTCAATCTGCTGCTGCACAAACGCCTCGGGAACAGGGAACTGAAAGCGCGTAATCAACTCATCGAGCATCTTGTCCTTCGCCTGGGTCTCAAGCGCATTCTTCTTGCGATCGGATGCGTACCCCCGCAGCTTGCTCTCGAAGTCCTCCCAGCTCTCGTGGTTGCCTAGCTCCTTGGCAAACTCTACATCGCGCTCAGGAAATATCTTGCGCTTGATACCCTTCACAGTCACGTCGTAGCTCACCGTCTGTCCGGCAAGACGCCGCTCGCCAAAGTCCGCAGGATAGTCCGCCTCGAACGTAAGCTCCTGGCCCGGCTTTGCGCCGCGCAGAGCCTCATTGAAGGCCGCCAGCGTATTCTTTCCGCCAATCTCGATCAGCACATCGTCGCCTGTGATCGGGTCGGACTTGGAGGCGCTCTCCACGCCGTCCGCGGTCACGGTCTGCGCCAGGTCCTTCACCTCACCGCGAAACTGAATCTCCGCCCAATCCCCGTCCATCAGGGCGCGATCTTCCTCGACCGGCTCGACCGTCGCGTGGCTGTCGAGCACACGGTCCAGCTCGGAAGCAAACTCCTCATCGGTGAGCGCGACCTCGGGTTTCGTCACGGCCACCTTGTCATAGCCTGCGATATCGAACTCCGGCGCCACCTCAAACGCGGCCTTGAACTTCAGCGGCTGCCCATCGGCAAGCTGCAGGTCAAGCAGTTGCGGCTCGGAGACGGGACGCAGCTTCCGCTCGTCGATCGCCTTGCGGAATCGCGCGGAGACCAGGCCCTCCAGCACCTCCTGCCGAATGTCCTTGGCAAACTTCGAGCGAATCAGCGACTCCGGCACCTTGCCCGCGCGAAAGCCCGGAATCCGCGCCAACTTTTGATACCGCTTCACGACGCTCTTGAACGCTTTCGACACCTCATCGGCGTCTGCTTCCACTTCAATCTCGCGGCTCAGTTCGGGGTTCAGCGCAGGCGCATGTTCATGCTCATGTTCATGGTCGTGGTGGTGCTCGTGTGTGTGCGCTGTTTCAGACTGCTGCTCGGCAGCCTCGTGTGTATCTGTCATCTCAGTCGGGGTCAAAGCCATGCCTTCCAGTGGCGATTTTATGTGCCAGCCGCCGCGCTTGTGCGGTCGAGCGGATGGTCTACGCCTCTTTACTACTGTACGGGTCTTCGTTGTGGAGGGTCAAACCTCGAAAACCAGCCTAGAAATGCTGGCCGTCGGAAGCTTGCAGCGGGAATATCTCCAGCCGTACCTTCCACTGCACCGACTGCCCCGGTTGGAGCACGACCATCCCCGTATCTTCGTCTCTTGGCCACTCTCTGCCGAACGGGTCGTCATAGTTCATCTGTGGGGCGATGGAAACGAACTTTGCCTCCGAGGGCGCATAGACCCGAATCGCTCTGATCGACGAACTCACCGCTGTAATGCGCAAACCGTAGTCGCTCTCCGGATCGCGCAACTCCGCCGACGGCCCGTTATCCAGCAGCGCCGGGCGCAGATGCACGAACCTATCGTCCAGCCCCATCGTTCCCAAAGGCGTCCCTTCAGGCTTGGTAAAGTCATACGCCGTGCCCTGAACAGGCAGCAGCTTTCCGCTTGGAATTCCGGTAAGGGGATTTGGGACGTCGATTCTCACGCTGTTAGGCAGGCGCAGTGTTGCTCTTTGCCGGTCTCCGCTCACAATCGCGAACCTCGGGCGCCAGCCAATCCCAACCGGTTCAGCATCATTCCCGACGTTTCGCGCGACGACATTCACCTCGAACGCGCGACCGCTCAGTTGGACCGTGGTGGTTACATCCGTCTGTGAGATCCAGTGACCATCAAACGATCCCGCATGAAAGATCGCCTGCGCCACGCCTCCATCCGGCATCACGTTCGTCTTCACCTCGCTCGAAGCCCGCGTCATCAGCAGCCCGCCCACGGCCATCGCGTCAATCGCTCCCTTGCGTTCCTTCCAGCTATTGGGAAGTTCAAGCCGATGCCCATGCCACATCGCGGTCAAGCTCTTTCCGTCCTCGGACCGAATGCCGGACAGACGGCCCGCCCAAGGCGCCTCGATCGCCCCGGCCATCGTCATGCCGGCGTCCTGCGCGCCAGGTGAATCCAGCAGCCGCGCAGCCTCGTCCAGCGGAGGCGATGCGAGCAACTCCACCTCGCCCCTGTCTGGAAGATAGGCCGTAATCTGAAGCACATTCATTCCGCGCCCTGGCAGCAGCGTCGCCGAAAGAAATTCAGGGCCGCCCCCTCCCGGCAATGGCGAGCGTTGCAGCACCACCACATCCTGGCCTCCGGGCCTTACAGCCAAGGGCTCATGCGCCGGAGCCCCTCGTAGCTCTGCCTTCAGCTTCGCAAAATGACCCTTGCGATGCTCGTGCCATCCCACGGCCAGGGCAATCACCACAAGAATGACTCCGATGATCGTCAAAAGTCCCGAGCGCAGTACAGCTTCCTGCCATATACGCATGCGCATCCGCGCAAATCCCTGCCGCAGCAGTGCAGCATACATCCGGCTCAGTCTTGGATCTTCCAATGCACCACCCGATTCATCTCTACCCGTCGTAGCATTCTATGGAACCGGCAAGAGCCACGCTCTCCCAGACCGCTGTGTCCTGCTACCACTATCATGGGACATAGTGACACGTTCCAACATACAGATAACCGACGCCGCTTTGAAGCAGCTTCATGAGTCCATCATCGCCTGTGAGCGATGCCCCCGCCTCCGTGATTATTGCCGGGGTATCGCCGAAACCAAGCGCCGCGCCTACCGGGACCAGACCTACTGGGGCCGACCTGTCTCCGGCTTCGGCGACCGGCGCGCCCGCATCCACATCCTTGGACTCGCTCCCGGGGCGCATGGGGCCAACCGGACAGGCCGCGTCTTCACCGGCGACGGCTCCGGCTATTTTATGTATCCCGTACTCCATGACGTGGGTCTTGCCAACCAGCCCACCGGCGTCTCCAGCGACGACGGCCTCAAGCTCCACAAGACCTGGATATCCTCCGTCGTCCGTTGCGCGCCGCCGCAGGACAAACCGCTTCCGCAGGAGATACGCAACTGCGCTCCCTTCCTCGCCCGCGAGATCGAGGCACTCTCCCAGGTTCGCGTCGTCGTCTGCCTGGGCAAGATTGCCTTCGACGGCTACCTCGCCTATCTTCTCCACGCTGGCATCATCGCCCGCAAATCCAGCTACAGCTTCGCCCACGGCGCCGAATACGCCCTCCCCAATGGAGTGCATCTTCTTGCCAGCTATCATCCGTCCCTACGCAACACCAACACGGGCCGTCTGGACCGTCCAAAGTTTACCCGCATCTTCCTGCGCGCAAAGGAACTGGCTGGCCTTGACGCCTGAATCGACGCTTCTCCTACCCCGGAGAGCCAACCTGCAATCCTGCGCATGAATCCAACATACTGGAAAGCAGAAGATTGGGAGGAACTCGCATGAGCGCAAAAAACTATTGGCTCGCTTTCGGTATCGGCGCCGTCGCCGGGGCCGCCGCCGCTCTCTTGTACGCTCCGCAATCCGGTGAAAAGACACGCAGGCGCATCCGCAGGAGTGTCGAAAACGCCGGCGACTACCTTGAGGACGCCGGCGACTATCTCAAGGCCCAGGCCGAACGTCTCGCAGATGAGGCCCAAAAGGCCATCAAGCGCACAAAAGAACAGGTCGAGTCTGCCGTGGACAAAGCGGGCGACCTCGTCGCCGACACAGTCAAGTCCGCCAAGGCACTCGTCTGAACTATCTCTCCGCCACCTCCCAGGCGAAAACATATGCCCCGGCGAATTTGCCGGGGCATATTGCATGTTTGCAGGGTGGCATTATACGGCAGTCAGGGCGAAGCCAGAGACCTTCTCTTCGCCATCCGCCGCAATCGGCCGGTAGAAGAGCGCGTTGTTCTCCATGTAGACCTCAAGGAATGCAGGCCGCTGCGTGATGCCGCCCGCGATCAGTGCCTCTGACAGCGGATCCTCCACATACTTCTGTAGAGCGCGCCGCAGAGGCCGCGCGCCGTATGTGCGGTCCGAAGCCGTCTTCTCGATGATCCACTTCTTCGCCTCGTCGGTCACCGAAATCGTGATTGACTTGTGCACCAGGTTCACATTCAACTGCTGTACTAGCAGTTCGAGAATCTGCATCAGGTCCGCATCCGACAGCGACGTAAAGATGATGATCTCGTCCAGACGATTCAGGAACTCGGGATTGAAGGTCCGTTTGACCTCGCCCCGCACCAGCTCCTCCATCTTGTCCATCACCATATCTTCCTTCTCGCTCTGGAAACCAAGCCCCTGCCGCTTCTGCAGGTGCTTCGCTCCAATGTTTGAAGTCATAATGACGATGCAGTTCTTGTAGTCGACCGTGTTGCCCAGGCCATCGGTCAACTGTCCGTCCTCAAAGACCTGCAGCAGCAGGTTGAAGACATCCGGATGCGCCTTCTCGATCTCATCGAGCAGTACCACGCAGTACGGGTTGCGCTTCACGCGCTCCGTAAGCTGGCCGCCCTCTTCGTACCCGACATATCCCGGAGGCGAACCAATCAGCTTCGACACCGAATGCTTCTCCATGAACTCCGACATATCGAACCGGATCAGCGCCTTCTCCGAGCCGAAGAGGAACTGCGCCAGCGTTCGCGCCATCTCCGTCTTGCCAACGCCCGTCGGCCCGAGGAACAGGAAGCTGCCAATCGGCCGCGCCGGATTTTTCAGTCCCGCGCGAGACCGCCGTATCGCCCGCGCCAGCGCCGAGATCGCCTTGTCCTGCGAGATCACGCGCTTGTGCAGCTCTTCCTCGACGCGCAGCAGCCGCTGTGTCTCTTCTTCCTTGAGCGATGTAATCGGCACACCGGTCCAGCGGCTCACGACATCCTCGATGTCCTCGCGCGTTACGATGCCCGCCGAAGAATCGTCGAGGTGATATTTGTCTCGCAGCGCACGCAGGTTCTCCCGCTCCTTGCGCTCCTCATCCGAGTAGAACCGTGCCTTCTCGAACTCATGGTTTGCAATTGCGTTTTCCATGCGATGCACAATGAACTTGATCCGCTTCTGCACCTCGGTCAGCTCCTCGGGCATCGAGGTCTGCCGCAGCTTCACCCGCGCTCCGGCCTCGTCAATCAAATCGATCGCCTTGTCCGGCAGGAACCGATCGGGAATATAGCGGCTCGAGTGTGCCACCGAGAAGCTGATTGCGTCATCCGTATAGCTCACCGCGTGGAACTTCTCGTACTTCTCCTTGATCCCCATGATGATCTTGACCGCATCTTCTTCGCTAGGCGGAGGCACCTTCACTGCCTGGAAACGCCGCTCCAAAGACCGGTCCTTCTCAATCGACTTCCTGTACTCCGATGGGGTCGTTGCGCCGATGCACTGAATTTCGCCGCGGCTCAATGCCGGCTTCAGAATATTCGCCGCGTCGAGCGAACCCTCAGCCGATCCAGCGCCGACCAGCGTATGCAGCTCGTCGATAAAGACGATGGAGTTCTGGTTCTCCATCAGCTCCTTCATGATCGTCTTCAGCCGCTCTTCAAACTGGCCGCGGTATTTGGTTCCGGCAACGATCAGCGAAAGATCGAGCGCCAGCACCCGCTTGTCAGCGAGAAAACTAGGCACCTCACCATCGGCAATCTTCTGCGCCAGTCCTTCGACGATGGCCGTCTTGCCCACGCCTGGCTCGCCAATCAGCACGGGGTTATTCTTCGTCCGGCGGCAGAGAATCTGGATCACGCGGTCCACCTCCGCATCCCGCCCCACCAGCGGATCGAGCTGCTGGTCCAGTGCCGACTGCGTCAGGTCCCGTGAAAACTCGGACAGCATACTTTGCTCACCGCGCTGAGCCTTGCTTCCTTGTGACGTCGGCACCTTCTCCTGCGTTGTCCGCTGCAACTCCTCGCGGATCGCCGGCAGCCTCAGCCCTCGCTCCGAGAGTATCTCCGCCGCAAAGCACTTCTCCTCGCGCAGCAGCCCCAGCAGCAGATGCTCCGTTCCAATGTGTTTGTGCGAGAGCCGTTCTGCCTCCTCCGCCGCATACGCCAGTACCCGCTTGCACTCGTTCGAGAGCGGCAGATCGACCGAGGTCGAAACCTTCTCCCGAATTGTGGTATGTCCTTCAATCTGTTTTCGAATTGATTCCACGGACGCATGGCTCCGCAAAAAGCGGTTCGTCAGCGCCTTGTCCTCCCGCAGTAGCCCCAGCAACAGGTGCTCCGTCTCGATATAAGGCGACCCAAACTGACTGGCCTCGTATCGAGCAAAGAAGATCACCCGCCGCGCCTTCTCCGTATAGCGTTCGAACATGTTCCCCCTTCAAGCCCCAGCCACCACCCAGCCCGAAGGCCGCATAGCGCCGTTGGTACCTTGCCGTCTCCGGCCGCATACTTCCGAAGACACTTCAGGCCGCTTCAAGTTGCGAAGCAGTCTGTCCTGCTACTACCAGTCTAGTCTTCAACCCAACTTCCGAGAAAATCCCTCGAAAGTTATGCATACCCTAGCATCTTTTTAGATGATCGCTGTGCAAAATTGGCACCAAATTTGATGCAGCTATAATCCGGCGTCGGAGAGCCGTCCATCCCGCAGCCGCAGCACCCGACCACATCGACCTGCAAATTCAAGACTATGCGTCACAATTACACTCGTTAGCCCATGCGCCAGGTGCAGCCGCTGGATCAACGAGAACACCGCCTCGGCCGTCTTACCATCCAGATCGCCGGTAGGCTCATCGGCCAGCAGAATCCCCGGTTCTGTCACCAGCGCCCGCGCCAGACTCACCCGCTGCTGTTCGCCGCCGCTCAGCTCGCCCGAGCGATGCTCCGCCCGCTCCGCCAGCCCAACCTCGCTTAGCCACACGCGCGCGCGCTCCAGTGCCGAAGTGCGGCCCATCCCCCTCGCCAGGAGCGGCATCGCCACATTCTCCGCCGCCGTAAACTCCGGCAGCAGGTAGTGAAACTGCCAAACGTACCCAACATCCCGGTTACGAAAGTCTGCCGCCTGCTTCAGCGTAAACTTACTCAATCGCAGATCCCTGCACCACACCTCGCCCGCAGTAGGCTTGTCGAGCGCCGCCAGCAGATGCAGCAGGGAACTCTTTCCCGCACCGCTCTCCCCCACAATCGCAACCATCTCCCCCGCGTGGATGGTCAGGTCGAGTCCGCGAAAAAGCTCCAGCGCACCCCCGCCCGACGAAACCGCAGCATAAGTCTTCGTCAACCCAACCGCGCGCAGCACCACCGTCTGCCCAGCCGTCGATAGCGGCTCCAGCGAGCTTTCATTCTCAAACCGTACGCGCTCATTGGACGGATCGATCAACTCTTCGCCCCTGCATGGCCTGTACTGTGTCCGGGATACGCCCCCAGCGAGATCGCAATGCGGTTCCATGCATTGATCGTCGTAATCACCAGGGTCAGGTTCACCGTCTCCACGTCTGTGAAGTGCTCCCGCACTTTGTTGTACACATCGTCCGGAGCGTGACCGTCCCTGATATTCGTCACCGCATCCGCCCAGGCAAGTGCCGCCAGCTCGCGGTTGGTAAACAGCTTCGACCCGCGCCAGTCCGCCACCGCCGCGATGCGGTCAGCCGTCTCATTCAGCTTCCTCAACTCGCTCGTATGCAGATGAATGCAGTACTCACACCCGTTGATCAGCGACGCTCGCAGCCTGACGAACCCAAGCAGCGAAGCTTCCAACCCCGTGACGGTGTTCAGATAGTGCTCCATATCCATCATCTTCGCCAGGCCGTCCGGCGCAAGCTGCCCATACTTCAATCGCGGTTCACTCATATCTCAAAGCCTCCGCTGGCAACACCTTTGCCGCACTTGCACTCGGATAAATCGTAGCAAGTAGGCTCACCCCCAGCGAAACCGCCGCCACAATCACCGCATCCCGTATCCGCGGAGCAAACGGGAGATAGTCGATCGAATAGACCTCCGCGTTCAGGTGAATAAATCGGTAGTGCCCACCGGCCCAGCTCAGCGCATACCCGGCAATCAACCCAATCACGGTGCCGATGATGCTGATGAGCAGCCCCTGCATCAGGAAGATGCGCCGTACCTGCTCCGCTCGCACGCCGAAGCTCATCATCACGGCAATGTCCTTCGTCTTCTCCATCACCATCATGGTCAAGGCAATCAGAATATTCAGCGCCGCAACGGCCACAATCAGCGCCAGCACGATAAACGTCACCACCTGCTCCAGCTTCAGCGCGCGGAAGAGTTCGCGGTTCTCCTCCATCCAGTTTGTCGTCTCGAAGCCTGGCCCAGCCATCGCCTCAATCATGCGCCCTATCCTGTCTGCGTTGTAAAGATCATCCACCTTGAAGCTAATGACCGAGATCAGGTCCGGTTCCGAGAATAAGCTCTGCGCATCCCTGAGCCGCGTAAACGCATAGCTCGAATCGTACTGATAGAAACCCGACTTGAAGATTCCCATCACTTGAAACGTCCTGTACCTCGGCACCAGCCCCAGCGGGGACAGCTCCCCCTGCGGACTCGTCACCAGCACCGAATCCCCCACCTGCGCCCCCAGCGTCTCCGCCAGATCGCTCCCAATCACAATCGGAGGAATCGATGCCACAGCGCTGGGTGCCCCGGGTCTCGATTCTGAGACCTGGGTTACAGGCTCCAGCGCCGCAGCCGACCCCACCCTCACCGACTGCAACAGATCACTGACCGTCTTCTCATCCTTCGGAATCACGCCCTTAATCAAAGCCCCGCCGCTCCGCGCCCCGCGTGAGATCAGCACCTGCCCATACAGCCCCGGAGCCGCCGCCGTCACATGCGGCACCTTCCGCAGCTTCGCCAGCAGAGGCCGCCAGTCCCGAATTCCATCTCCAGCCACGCGCATCAGGCTCACATGCGCGGTCGAGCCGATCAACCGCGCCTGCAAGTCGCGCCGCATCCCATTTGTAATCGCCAGCGCCACAATCAGCGAAGCCACGCCTGCTGCAACGCCAATCACGGAGATGAGCGTAATCACGCCCACGACGGCCTGCCGCCGCTTCGCCCGCAGATACCGCGCCGCTATAAAAAATTCAAATCGCATGATTACCGCACCACAGCCTTCACCGCAGCCATATTGTCATAACGGTCGTACACCCGCACTGCGATGACGTGCTCTTTCGGATTGGCCACAGGAGTTGTCGCAGGCGGCACGGCTGCTACAAAGTCGTATTGCTCCACAAGCGAATCCGAAACCTTCCCAACCGGTTCAAGAAACTGCCACGGCCCCGCATCCACGCTGTACTCCGCGTGAGAGATAGGAGAAGTCGCATCGTGTACCTCCAGCCGCGCATGAATCTTCAGTCCACCGGTGCCGCCGCCCTCCATCGTCGCTTCTAAGACCCCAGGCACCGGCGGAGTCGTATCGACCACGAACACTCCGCTCACGCGCTCACCTGTCAGCGCCTCGGCCTCGGTGTGCGAAGGCGAATCGCTCGCCACTACCTTCAACTCGTAGCTTCCATCCGGAAGCAATGCCGAATCGAAGCTGTAATATCGCTCCGAAATCCTGTCTTTCAACAGCCGCCAGTTAGCCTCGCCCACGCCGCGATACCAGATGGAGAACGTCATGTCGTCGCCGTTATCGTCGTGCGCCAGCCACCGCACTGTAATGGCGGTCTTGTCCTTCTGCGCCAGCAGCGGCGCCGTGCCCGTGTCCGGCACGACCGGAGGCGTAGCTCCCGCAGCAGCAGGGAAGGCAACCTGCACCATCGCATTGGCAGGAGCAGCCGCCGGCGGTGCCATCCTCGCGCCCGGCTGTACCACGATCTCGTCCACTCCCGGAGCTACATTTTTGGTCAGATAATTCAGCCCCACCGAATCCACGCGCCCGCCCGCACGCAGCACGGCCTTCCACTGCACAAACCGTCCCGCAGGCACGCTGACGCTTCCATCCGCACCCACGCGCGCCCAGTCGCTCCAGCCCATCAGCGGGTTCTCTACATTCCCACTGCGCGCAAACAGATCGAACCCAATCGAACTTCCGCGCATCTCCGCGCGCCCCCACTGTGAAAACTCCTTTGCGTCAAACACCTCGCTCGTATAGGTTGCAATTGCAGCAATCGCATCGCCCAGCCGGAAGATCTTCCCGCTATTGCTCGTCGCCACCAGCAGCCCATCCTTCACCGCGGCAAAGGCCATGCCCTGCGAAGCCTCCAGGTGCGCCACGTCGCTGAACCGGCCCGCTCCGGAGGTGTCCAGGCGATACACGCGCCCGCGATTTCCAGTTGCCGCCAGCAACTCGCCATTGCGAACGGCCAGTGCATACACCACATCATCCTTCAGCGTCAGCAGCTTCATCGGAGTTCCATCCGGCGAGATCTTGTATATCTCGCTCCCATCCGGAACCAGCGCATTCGTCCCCGCAGCCGCAGTCGAACCCGGCTGTGAAAACGTAATCGTCACGCCCACTGTGCCGGTCACAGGCAGAGGAGGCAGCGGCGCCCGGCCCACCCCCACGCCCGCCGCATACACGTTCCCAGCGGCGTCCATCGCCAGTGAAGTGATCTCCCGCCGCGTGGCTCCGTACACAGCAAACGGCTTGGCTCCCGCCGTTCCGGTGGCAATCTTGTAGATCACGCCCGAACCATCGCTCCCTGCCCACAGCGTCCCATCCGCCGCCATCAGCAGACACCGTATATGTTGGTCCGCTGTCTTGAACAGAACCTCCGCCTTGCCCCCGCCCGCAGGCACTCGATATACCACCGCCGGACCGCCCGCCGCTACATACACGTCGCCGCGCTTATCCACGGCCAGGTCCCAAAGATATTTTGGCTTCTCCTCGGTCGCCGACGGATCGAACAAGACCTGCTCCGCTCCGCCTCCAGCCGGAATCCGGTACACCTTGCCATCCGGAGAAGTTGCCGCCAGCACGCTCCCATCCGGCAACACGCGCACAGCCTGTACCGCCAACTCCTTCCCGGCGAATATCTGCGAAGCCTTGCCATCGGGCGTTACCCGCATCACGACAGCCGACCCCGCAGCCGTCCCGCCCAGCCCCAGATACGCATCGCCAGCAGCATCCGCGTCTATGGACCACACGTAGTTCTTGCCCGTCGCATACAGCAGGGAAGTGGCCGGCCCCGCCTCAAGTTGTCCGTTGCTCTCGATGGCTACGCCATCGGTCGAGCCTTTCGCCATCTGGTCATAGGTATCGACGCTCCACAGCTTGGTCCCCTGCGCCCGCGCAAAAACCGGCAGCAGGGAAGCCACCATCATCACTCCAGCCACAAACGCTCGTCGCATCATCGTGAATTTGAGTCTAAAGCACGCGCAGCAAATAGGGCGGTGGCCGAAGCCCCGCCCCTTCAATCCATTCTCAAATAGAGCTAGTTCGCCAGGACCGCCCTGTACCGCACCTGGTTCTTCTTCACCTTCGCCACGGCATCATTTGCCTTGGCCATGGCAAAGCGTTCGGTGATGGCCTTCACGCCATGCCGCGCCGCGACGTCGAGCATCTC
>Ga0070658_10003158_pt1 | contig 13595 bp, 10 predicted proteins | sample KBSC13metaG_FD_64664 | JGI IMG/M metagenome (GOLD analysis project Ga0070658, IMG submission 64664) | Corn rhizosphere microbial communities from Kellogg Biological Station, Michigan, USA - KBS C1-3 metaG | ecosystem: Host-associated > Plants > Roots > Rhizosphere > Soil ... | reverse complement strand
CCGAAGACCGACTGCCAGTTGTTCGGCGGGCCGTCGCCGACGCCGTCGCGGAAGAGGTAGCGGCCACGCTTCCCCTTGTCTGCCAAGGCTTCTCGGAACCACGGGTGCTCGACGCTGCTGTGATTGGGCACCAGGTCCACGATGACCCGCAGCCCCAGGTCGTGCGCCCGCGCCAGCAGCGCGTCCGCGTCCGCGAGGGTGCCGAACACCGGGTCGACGTCGCACTGGTCGGTCACGTCGTAGCCGTGGTCCGCCATCGGCGAGCGGTAGAAGGGGGTGAGCCAGACCGCGTCGGCACCCAGGCCGGCCACGTGCTCCAGGTGGGCACGGATGCCTGGCAGGTCGCCGACTCCGTCACCGTCCGAGTCGGCGAAGCTGCGGACGTAGATCTGGTAGACGACCGCCTCGCGCCACCAGGGCGCGGTCACGCCGAGATGCGCTGCCCGGAGGCGCCGTCGAACCAGTGGAGGTGATCGGTGGTGGGCGCGAGCGACACCTCGGTCCCACGCGCCGGCGGGCTCTGCGGATCGACACGTGCGACGAGCACCTGGGCGCCGTTGCTGCCCTCCACCGTCGCGTGCAGGAAGGCGTCCGAGCCCAGCTCCTCGAGGAGCTCGACCGTGGCGGGGATGCCCTCGTCGGCGCCGACGAGGCGCAGGTCCTCCGGCCGGACCCCGAGGGTCACTCCCTGGTCTCCCGCCTTGCCTGACGCGGCGGTCGGGAGCTTCATCGTGAAGTTCCCCAGGTGCACCTCGGCGCCCGACACCTGCAGGTCGAACAGGTTCATCGCCGGCGAGCCGATGAACCCCGCGACGAACACGTTGCCCGGCCGGTCGTAGAGCTCGCGCGGGCTCGCGCACTGCTGCAGCACGCCGGCCTTGAGGACCGCGACGCGGTCGCCCATCGTCATGGCCTCGACCTGGTCGTGCGTGACGTAGAGCGTCGTGACACCGAGCCGCCGCTGCAGGCTGGCGATCTGGGTACGAGTCTGGACGCGCAGCTTCGCGTCGAGGTTCGACAGCGGCTCGTCCATGCAGAACACCTGCGGGTTGCGCACGATCGCGCGACCCATGGCGACCCGCTGGCGCTGGCCGCCGGACAGGGCCTTCGGCTTGCGGTCGAGGTAGTCCGTGAGGTCGAGGATCTTGGCCGCTTCCTCGACCCTGGTGCGGATCTCCGCCTTGTTGACCCGGCCGATCTTCAGCGCGAAGCCCATGTTCTCCGCGACCGTCATGTGCGGGTAGAGCGCGTAGGTCTGGAAGACCATGGCGATGTCGCGGTCGCTCGCATCGACGTCGGTGACGTCCCGGTCGCCGATCCTGATGCGCCCGCCGTTGACGGGCTCGAGACCGGCGAGCATCCGGAGCGAGGTGGACTTGCCGCAGCCCGAAGGCCCCACCAGGACGAGGAACTCGCCGTCTCCGATCTCGAGGTCGAGGGAGTCGACAGCCGGTTTCTGGCTCCCGTCGTACAAGCGGGTCGCGTGGTCGAACGTGACGGTGGCCATAGCGGTGTGTCCCTCCACCGGCAGGAACGTGCCGGACGATCCGAGTGAGAGGCGGGTGCAGCGAGACGGTGCAGTCAGACAAGGCGTTGTCTTGCGCGGCATCGTGCGCCAGACTCCGGCCGACTGCAAGCGTTTGCAGGCCGTTTTTCAAGTAGGTGCGCGTCATGAACGCCCGGATCGAGGACGTCGCCCGCGAAGCGGGAGTCAGCACCGCGACCGTGTCGCGCGCCCTCCGTGGCCTGCCCAACGTGTCGGAGGAGACCCGCGCCACCGTCGCCAGGGTCGCCCAGCGCCTGGGCTACGTCGTGAGCCGGTCCGCCTCGCGGCTCGCGACCGGCCGGACGCTGGCCATCGCGGTCGTCGCTCCCTACCTCGACAGGTGGTTCTTCGCACAGGCCGTGTCGGCCATCGAGGCCGAGCTGCAGCAGAGCGGGTTCGACGCGCTGCTCGTCGGACTGCAGCAGCCCGACGAGGGCCGCCCGGACTTCGACCCCGGCATGCTGCGGGGGCGTGTCGACGGCGTCGTGGTGCTCACGGTTCCCCTGACCGGCGTGGAGCTGGACGGGGTCCGCAAGCTCGGGCTGCCGGCCGTCTTCGTCGGCGCGGCGGTCGCGGGCGCCATGTCTGTGCGCATCGACGACATCACGGTCGCCCGCCTGGCCACGGAGCACCTCCTCGAGCTCGGTCACACCCGGATCGCTTACGTAGGAGGCGATCCGCAGCAGCCGCTGAGCTTCACGGCACCGTCGGACCGCCGCGCGGGCTGGCTCGCGGTCATGCGCTCCGCCGGCATCGAGCCCCCTGCGGCGTACGACGCCGTCGGGCACTTCACGGCGAGCGGAGGCCTCGTCGCCGGCCGGCGGCTGCTCGCCCTGAAGTCCCCGCCGACCGGCGTCGTCTGCGCCAGCGACGAGATGGCCTTCGGCGTCATGACCGCGGTTCGGCGCGCGGGGCTCGGCATACCCGCTGACCTGTCCGTGGTCGGCGTCGACGGGCACGAGATCGGCGAGCTCGTGGGGCTGACGTCCGTCGTGCAGCCGGTCGCGGAGCAGGGCGCGCTGGCCGCCCGGATGGTGCTCGCGGCCCTGCGCGGTGACCTGCCGCGACGCTCCGAGCACGTGGTGCTGCCGGTGCATCTCGCCGTCCGTGACAGCACGGCTCCGGTACGCGACTGAGGCACTGGTGTTACATGATCGTGACCTGCCTGTCCGTTGCCTGTGACCGACGCAAGCGCTTGCATGAGCCGGCTGGGGCGCTCACCCACGACGGCCCCTTGAGCCGGAGGACGAGATGACGACACGGACCTTGGTGAGGCGAACGATCGCCGTCACAGGGGCGCTGATGCTCGTGGCGGGAGTGACCTCCTGCAGCTCGAAGAGCAACAACAGCCCCTCGGCGGGCGGCAGCACGAGCGCCGACTGCGCCGACTACACCACGTACGGCAACCTCAAGGGCAAGACCGTCACGGTCTACACCGGCATCGTCACCCCCGAGGACGCGCTCCTCAAGGCGACCTGGGCCCCGTTCGAGAAGTGCACCGGGGCGACGATCAAGGGCGAGTTCGACAAGAGCTTCGAGGCGCAGATCCTCGTGCGCGCCAAGGCCGGCAACCTGCCCGACATCGCCATCGTCCCGCAGCCCGGCCTGCTGAAGACGCTCGTCGCGACCGGCAAGGCTGTGCCGGCCGACTCCGCGACCTCGGCCGAGGTGGACCAGAACTTCGCGCCCAGCTGGAAGGACCTGGGCTCGGTGAACGGCACGTTCTACGCGCCGCCGCAGAACGCCAGCATGAAGTCCCTCGTCTGGTACTCCCCCAAGGAGTTCAAGGACAAGGGCTACACGATCCCCACGACGCTCGACGAGCTGAAGACGCTGTCCGACAAGATCGCCGCGACGGGCAAGAAGCCCTGGTGCGCCGGCATCAGCAGCGGTGACGCCACCGGTTGGCCGATCACCGACTGGATGGAGGACTGGATGCTGCGGCTCTACGGGGCCGACGAGTACGACAAGTGGGTCAACCACTCGATCGCCTTCAACTCGCCCGAGCCCACGGCCGCGCTCGACGCCGTCGGTCAGTACCTCAAGAACCCGAAGTACGTGAACGGCGGGCTCGGCGACGTGAAGAGCATCGCCAGCACCACCTTCCAGGACGCGGGTCTGCCGATCCTCAAGGGCACCTGCTCGCTGCACCGTCAGGCGAGCTTCTACGCGGCCAACTGGCCGAAGGGCACCAAGGTCGCGCCCGACGGCGACGTGTTCGCCTTCTACCTGCCCGGCAAGACCGCGGACGAGAAGCCGGTCCTCGGCGGTGGCGAGTTCATGCTCGGCTTCCGCAAGGCTCCTGAGGTCCAGGCCTTCCAGCGCTTCGTCGCGTCCGTGACGTGGGCCAACCTCTCCGAGCAGGGCGGCGGCGGCCGGTGCGTGACGCCGAACAAGAACGCCGACCCGGCCAAGGCCGCGAACTGCAGCGACATCGACAAGCTCACGATCAAGACGCTGCAGGACCCGAAGACGGTCTTCCGCTTCGACGGCTCGGACGCCATGCCGGCAGCGGTGGGGTCGGACTCCTTCTGGAAGCAGGCCACCAACTGGATCACCGGTCAGAGCACGAAGGACACCGTCGACAAGATCGAGGCGTCCTGGCCGAAGTAGGCCTGACTGTCATGGGGGTCAGGCGCGCCATCCGGCGCGTCTGACCCCTGCCAGCATCGGCGGGAGGGTCCGGACGTGAGCACCGCGCACAAGTTCCTCACCATGCTCGAGGCCGTGGGGTTGTTCGTCGCCGTAGTCGGCGTCATCCTCGCGGGTGCGAACCGGATCTCCGGACGGCGCGGAGATCGCGTCGTCGCCGCAGTCTTCCTGCTGCCCACCGTCGCCCTGGTCGGCGTGGGCCTCGTCTACCCGGCCCTGAAGACGATCTACGAGTCGTTCTTCGACGCGGCAGGGACCAAGTACATCGGGATCGACAACTACCACAAGATCTTCACCGACAGCGACCAGCTCTTGGTCCTGCGCAACACCGTGCTCTGGGTGGTGATCACCCCGTTCGTCGCGACCGGCGTCGGCCTCGTCTACGCGATCCTCGTCGACAAGGCGCGCATCGAGGCCTTGGCCAAGGCGCTCATCTTCCTGCCGATGGCCATCTCCTTCGTCGGCGCAGGCATCATCTGGAAGTTCGTCTACGACTTCCGACCCGACCAGCCGGGCGTGAAGCAGACCGGCCTGCTCAACGAGATCCTCGTGAAGCTCGGCGGCAGTCCGCACCAGTTCCTGCTCAACTCGCCCTGGAACACGATCTTCCTCGTCATCGTCATGATCTGGATCCAGGCGGGGTTCGCGATGACCGTCCTCTCGGCCTCCATCAAGGCCATCCCCGAGGACATCGTCGAGGCCGCGCGTCTCGACGGCGTCCGGGCGTGGGGCATGTTCCGCTACGTCACGGTCCCGAGCATCCGGCCAGCGCTCGTCGTCGTGCTCACGACGATCGGCATCGGCACCCTGAAGGTCTTCGACATCGTCCGCACCATGACCGGCGGCCAGTTCAAGACCAGCGTCGTGGCCAACGAGTTCTACAGCCAGAGCTTCCGAGCCGGGAACCAAGGGCTCGGCGCGGCGCTGGCGGTCCTGCTCTTCGTCCTGGTCATCCCGATCGTCGCGTACAACGTGCGCCAGCTCCGAGCCTCGGAGGGCCGATGAGCGCCAGCACCGGGGATGCCGTCCTCCCCGTCACGAGCACGCCGGCCATCGCCCAGGTGGAGAAGGCGAGCAAGAACGCGAAGCAGAAGCTCACCTCGCCGTGGGCCTCGCTGGTGGCGGTCGTCCTCGCGGTGGTCTGGACCACACCGACGTTCGGCCTGCTCGTCACGTCGTTCCGGCCCACGGCCGACATCGGCGACAACGGCTGGTGGAATATCTTCACCCACCCGACCTTCACCCTCGACAACTACCGCGACGCGCTCAGCAGCAACTCCGGTGGTCTCGGCACCAACTTCATCAACTCGATCATCATCACCGTCCCGGCGGTCCTCATCCCGATCGCGCTGGCCTCCCTCGCGGCGTACGCCTTCGCCTGGATCGAGTTCAAGGGACGCAACCTGCTGTTCGTCAGCGTCTTCGCCCTGCAGATCGTGCCGATCCAGGTGACGCTGATCCCGCTGCTCTCGCTCTACGTGAAGCTGCACCTCAACGGCACGTTCTGGACCATCTGGCTGTCGCACACGATGTTCGGCCTGCCCCTCGCGATCTTCCTGCTGCACAACTTCATGAAGGAGATCCCGCGCGAGCTCATCGAGGCCGCCCGCATGGATGGCGCAGGGCACATCCAGATCTTCTTCCGGGTGCTCATGCCGCTGCTCAAGCCCGCCCTGGCGGCCTTCGGCATCTTCCAGTTCCTGTGGGTCTGGAACGACCTGCTCGTCGCCCTCACCTTCGCCGGCGGCACCCCGGACCTGGCGCCCCTCACCGTGTCGCTCGCCAACCTGTCCGGCACGCAGGGCACCGCGTGGCAGCTGCTGTCCGCGGGCGCGTTCATCTCGATCGCGATCCCGGTCGTCGTGTTCGTCTCGCTGCAGCGGTTCTTCGTCCGCGGCCTGCTCGCCGGCGGCCTCAAGGGCTGAGCCGACGGCTCTTGTCCGGGAGCAGCGCCACGACTCGCCGTACGACACGACGCCCAGCCAGGACAAGGCTGCACCCGGCTCTCAGGCGCACCGCGCGCCACGAGGACGACCGCCGGCCTCAAGGGCTGAGGGTTACGCCGGCCTCGGCGAGGCTCGCCCGGGCACGCGCGCGGGCGGCGTCGAGCCCGGGCAGGACCACGTGCAGCGCGTCGATGTCCTCCACCGCACGCTGGATCTGGTCGACGCGCTGGTCGAGGTACGCGCGGTAGTCGCGACGTGCCGCCCGCGCCGCCGCGTGGTAGGTGTGCAGCCCGGCGCAGCGCGCCTGGTCGCGCTCCAGCGGCGGCAGCCCCCGCAAGACCGTCTCCTGCACGATGCCGCGCAGGCTGGCCCGCACCGACGGCGCGATGTCGGGCCGGTCCACGGCCGATGCGATGTAGACCTCGAGACCGGCCGTCCGGTAGGCGAGGTCGTCGAGGTCGGACTCGGCCTGCGTCACGCAGCTGCGCAGTGCCAGGCGCTCGCGGCTGCGGAGGTAGCGGTCGGTGCCGAAGCCGGCGAGGACCAGCAGCACGACCAGCGCCGCCACCGGACGCACCCAACGACGCGGCTCGCGGCCGCCACTGAGCTCGTCCGCGGTCACCGCCGTTGGGCGAGGTAGTCCTGGTACCAGCGGAACGACCCGCGCGGCACCCGCCGCAGCGTGCCCGGTTCCACCGCGGCCAGGCCGAACCTCTGGGTGTAGCCCTGCGCCCACTCGAAGTTGTCCATGAGCGACCATGCGAAGTAGTCGACGACCTCGACGCCACTCGCCTCGAGTGCGGCCAGATGCCCTGCGAAGTAGGCGATCCGGTCCTCGTCGTCCTCGAACGCGCCGCCGTTCTCGGTCACACGCAGCGGCACGCCCGGAGCCCGGCTCGCCGTCGCCTGCAGCGTGTCGACCAGCCCTTGCGGGTCGATCTCCCAGCCCATCGTCGTGAGCGGCGGACGCGGCGCGAAGGCGAAGGGCGGCGCCCCGGGAAAGGCGTCGACGTCCTGCCCCACGGCGTCGCGGACGTCCTTCGGCGGCCCGATGCGGAACGGCGTGTAGTAGTTGATCCCGAGCCAGGCCGCCGATCCCTGGATGCGCGGGAGGTCGCCGTCAGCGAGCGCCGACGGCTCCCCCAGCACCTCCGGGTAGCGGCCGTCGACGAGCGCGTCGAGCCACACCCGGTTCTGCCAGGCGTCGACGACGTCGGCCGCGCGCGGGTCGCCGTCCGGCTCCGTCCGCACCGTCGTCAGGTTGAGCACGATGCCGACGTCGCTGTCGGGCAGCGCCTCGGCGACCAGAGCGTGCCCGAGGAGCAGGTGGTGCACCGCGTCGTAGGCCCGCGCCGGCTCCCGTCGGCCCGGTGCGAAGACGCCCGCGGCATAGCCGAGCATCGCCGTGCACCAGGGCTCGTTCAGCGTCGCCCACGTCTGGATCCGGTCGCCCAGCCGTGAGACGACCACCTGGGCGTACTCGGCGAACCTCAGTGCGGTGTCGCGCACCGGCCAACCGCCCGCCTGCTCGAGCGGCAGCGGGAGGTCCCAGTGGTAGAGAGTCGGGAAGGGCCTGATCCCCTTGGCCAGCAGGGCATCCACGACGCGGTCGTAGTAGTCGAGGCCGGCCGCGTTGACCGCTCCTGACCCGGTGGGCTGGACCCTCGGCCACGCGATGGAGAAGCGGTAGGCATCGACACCGAGCTCGGTCAGCAGCGCCAGGTCCTCGTCGAAGCGGGTGTACGAGCCGCAGGCCACCCGCGCGTCGGAGCCGTCCTTGATGGCGCCCGGACGGGTGCAGAACTCGTCCCAGGTCGACGGTCCCCGCCCGTCGAGGTCCGCGCCGCCCTCGACCTGGAACGCGGCCGTCGCGACTCCGTAACCCCTCACACGACCACCACCGAGCGCTCGTCCGGCTTGTGCCGGAGCACAGTGGCAACGTAGTCCTCGGCGGCCTCCAGCAGGCCGACCTCGCAGCCCGCGTCCTCGGACAGGAACCACCGGTGCTCGAGCACCTCGTGGAAGATCTCGGCCGCTTCGAGCTTGCCGCGCAGCTCCCGCGGCACCGCGCGCACGACCGGGATGAAGACCTCGACCAGCCAGTCGTGCGCGACCAGCTGCTCCGACTCCTCCTTCTGCCCGGTGCCGACGCGGTAGGAGTCGAGGTCGTTGAGCAGCCGGCGGGCCTGGTTCTCCTCGACGTCGAGACCGGTCAGCCGCAGCAGCCGGCGGGCGTGGTGCCCCGCGTCGACGACCTTGGGCGTGACGCGGACGTGGACACCGTCGTCGGAGCGGACCACGTCGACCTCGGCGACGTCGAAGCCGAGCTCGTTGAGCCGCCGGATGCGCGCGTCCACCTGATGCCGCTCGCCGACGCGCACCGTCTGCTCACCCGTCACGGCGTCCCAGAGGCCCTCGTACCGCGCCACGAGGTCGTCACCGACGGCGATCGGGTCGACGCTCGTGTCGAGCAGCTCCCCCGCCTCGAGGTCCATCAGCTCCCCGATGATGTTCGTCCGGGCCATGCTGACGTCGTAGGTCCGTTGCCCCTGCGTCAGCTCGGCGTGGTGCTCGGTCGTCTCGGCGTCGACGAGGTAGGCGCTGAACGCGCCCGCGTCGCGGCGGAACAGCGCGTTGGACAGCGAGCAGTCACCCCAGTAGAAGCCACCCAGGTGCAGCCGGACGAGCAGCACGGCCAGGGCGTCGAGCAACCGGGTGGCGGTCTCGGGGCGGAGCCGCTGGCTCATCAGGGCGCGGTAGGGCAGCGAGAACTCCAGGTGCTGGGTCACCAGCGCCGTCTCGAGCTCCTCGCCGTCGACCGAGGCGCGACCCTCGACGATGCCGACCGGGTGCACGGCCGGGATAGCGGCGCGGGTGAGGGCCCGGAGGATGGCGTACTCCCGGTCCGCCGCCCAGGCGCCGAGCTCCTTGACGGCGAAGACCGTCCCCTGCACCCGCACGAACCGCACCACGTGCCGGCTCACGCCGCGCGGCAGCCCGATCAGCGCCGAGGCAGGCCAGTCCTCGAGAGGGAGCTCCCAGGGGAGGTCCATCAGCTCGGGGTAGCTCGGCTCCCCACGCAGGCGCAGCGGCACCCGTTCAGGATGCCTCTCCCGTCACGCCAGCGCGATGAGGTCCGCCAGAGCGTCGGACCACTGGTCCTCCACGCCGTCGGGGAGCAGCAGCACCTTCTCGGGCTCGAGCGCCTGCACCGCACCCTCGTCGTGGGTGACGAGGACGACGGCGCCGGTGTACGACGCCAGAGCCCCCAGGACCTCCTCGCGCGAAGCAGGGTCGAGGTTGTTCGTGGGCTCGTCGAGGAGCAGCACGTTGGCGCCGCTGACCACGAGCGTCGCCAGGGCGAGCCTGGTCTTCTCCCCGCCCGACAAGGTGCCAGCAGGCTGGTGCACGACATCACCGGAGAAGAGGAACGAACCGAGCACCCGGCGGGCCTCCGGCTCCGGGAGGTCCGGGCAGGAGGAGCGCATGTTCTCCAGGACCGTGCGGTCGGTGTCGAGGGTGTCGTGCTCCTGCGCGTAGTAGCCGAGGCGCAGGCCGTGGCCCGGCACGACCTCGCCGGTGTCGGGAGCCTCCGTGCCGGAGAGCAGCTTCAGCAGGGTGGTCTTGCCGGCACCGTTGAGCCCGAGGACGACGACGCGCGCGCCGCGGTCGATGGCGAGGTCGACGTCGGTGAAGACCTCCAGCGACCCGTACGACTTCGAGAGCTCCTTGGCCGTCAGCGGCACCTTCCCGCAGGCCGCGGGCTCGGGGAACCGCAGCTTCGCCACGCGGTCCTGCTGGCGCGCGCCCTCGACCCCCGCGAGCATCCGCTCCGCGCGCTTGGCCATGCTCTGCGCAGCCTTGGCCTTCGTCGCCTTGGCGCGCATCTTGTCGGCCTGCGCGAGCAGCGCACCGGCCTGCTTCTCGGCGTTGGCCCGCTCGCGCTTGCGCCGCTTCTCGTCGGTCTCGCGCTGCTGCAGGTAGGGCTTCCAGCCGACGTTGTACTGGTCGAGCTCGGCGCGGTTGGCATCGAGGTGGAAGACCTTGTTCACCACCGCGTCGAGCAGCTCCACGTCGTGGCTGATGACGACGAGCCCGCCCTGGTGCTTCTTGAGGAAGTCGCGCAGCCACACGATGGAGTCGGCGTCCAGGTGGTTCGTGGGCTCGTCGAGCAGCAGCGTCGTGGCGCCGCTGAACAGGATCCGGGCGAGCTCGACGCGGCGACGCTGGCCGCCGGACAGGGTGCCGAGCCGCTGCTCGAGCGCCCGGGTCGGGAGCCCGAGGTTGCTGCAGATGCGGGCCGCTTCGGCCTCGGCCCCGTAGCCGTCGAGGGCGACGAAGCGCTCCTCGAGCTTGCCGTAGCGCGCGACGAGGTCGGTGTCGTCCGGCCGCTCGGCCATCTCGACCTGCGCCTTCTCCATCCTGCGGAGCAGCTCGTCGAGGCCACGGGCCGACAGCACCCGGTCGCGGGCGAGCACGTCGAGGTCGCCGGTGCGCGGGTCCTGCGGCAGGTAGCCGATGTCGCCGGAGCGGGTGATGGTGCCGGCGGCGGGGAGCGTCTCGCCGGCGAGGGTCTTGGTGAGCGTGGTCTTGCCCGCGCCGTTGCGGCCGACGAGGCCGATCCGGTCTCCGGGCTGGACGCGGAAGGTGACGCCGGTCAGGAGGGCGCGCGCCCCGGCGCGCAGCTCCAGGTCGGAGACGGTGATCATGGGATTCCTTCGGGTGACGGCAGGCAAGGACGGGCTTCGATCGGGGTTGGAGCTCGTCCGGCTCAGTGCGTCATGCGATCGAGTTTAGGGCACACTCCGCGCCGTGGAGTTCGACGACAACGCCCAGCTCGACACCTCGCAGGTGTCCGACATCCGCGGCCGCCGTGGCCCCGGACTCGCCATCGGCGGGGGTGGGCTCGGCATCGTCGGGCTGGTGATCGCCCTGCTGCTCGGCGTCAACCCGGCGGACCTCGTGGGATCGGGCGGCTCCGACCCCTCGTCGCAGACCGCCTCGGACCTGTCGACGCGTTGCCGCACGGGCGCTGACGCCAACCGCGACCTCGACTGCCGGATCGTCGGCATCGCGAACAGCGTCCAGGCCTACTGGCGGACCCAGGTCCGCGGCTACGAGAACGCGGAGACCGTGCTCTTCTCCGGCTCGGTCAGCACCGGCTGCGGGGACGCGACGTCCGACAGCGGCCCGTTCTACTGCCCGTCGGACAACCAGGTCTACCTCGACCTCGGCTTCTTCGACGACCTGCGGACGAAGTTCGGTGCGCAGGGAGGGACCTTCGCGCAGGCCTATGTCGTCGCGCACGAGTACGGCCACCACGTGCAGGACCTCCTGGGCCGGGATGCGGGCGGCTCGTTGCAGGGCGCCGAGTCGGGCTCGGTGAGGCTGGAGCTGCAGGCCGACTGCTATGCCGGCGTATGGGCGAATCACGCCGAGTCGACCGGGTTCATCACCGGGATCACGCAGGCCGACATCGCCGACGGGCTCGACGCCGCCGCGGCGGTCGGCGACGACCGCATCCAGAAGGAGTTCCAGGGTCGCGTCAACTCCGACACCTGGACCCACGGGTCGTCCGCCGACCGGCAGAAGTGGTTCACCACCGGCTACCGCACGGGCAGCGCGTCGCGCTGCGACACCTTCCGCGGGAGCATCTGAGCCGTTCGGCGACCCCGCCCTTGCGCGCGACGTACGCTCCGCCGTGGGGGTGTGCCCGTGCTGACGGACGACCGGCTCCGACCGTACGTGCCCGGCTTCGTCGTGGACTGGGTGCGCGACCACCCCCAGGTCCGGCACCGCTCCGTGGAGGGGACGCTGGCGTTCGTCGACGTCTCCGGGTTCACCCGGCTCACCGAGCGGCTCGCCCGCCGCGGCAAGAGCGGCGCCGAGGAGATGAGCGACCTGCTCGACCGCACCTTCGACGCGCTCCTCGCGGTGGCGTACAGCCAAGGCGCCTGGCTCGTGAAGTGGGGAGGCGACGCCGTCCTCCTGCTCTTCCAGGACGACGGGCACGCCGCCCGTGCCTGCACGGCCGCCGTCGAGATGCGTCGCACGATGGACCGGGTCGGCCGGCTCGAGACCTCGTGCGGCCGGGTCCGGCTGCGCGTCTCGACCGGCGTGCACTCCGGGCACTTCGACGTCTTCCTCGTCGGTGGCTCGCACCACGAGCTCGTCATCACCGGCCCTGGCGCGACGGCCACCGCGCTGTCGGAGGCAGCCGCCGCGGCCGGCGAGGTGGCGGTCACGGCGGCCACCGCAGAGCTGCTCCCCCAGGGGTGCGTGGCAGCACGGCCGGACGGCGTCCTGCTGCTCGTGCGGAGCCCTGGCAGCCCGCCGAAGCCGCTGCGGCCCGCCACCTCCGCCGACGGGGTGGACCTCGGGATGTGCCTGCCGGCCCCGACCCGCAGGCACCTGCTGACCGGCAGCGACGATGCGGAGCACCGGCTGGTCAGCGTGGCGTTCGTGGAGTTCAGCGGCGCCGACGCCCTGCTCCGGGAGCAGGGGCCGGGCGCCGCCGCCGCGGCGCTTGACCTCGTCGTGCGCGCGTGCCAGGACGCGTGCACCCGGCACGGGGTGTCGTTCTGGGAGACCGACATCAGCAAGGACGGCGGCAAGGTGATGCTGGTCGCCGGCGCCCCCGGCAGCCACGGTGACGAGGAGGACGCCCTCCTTGCGGTGGCCCGGGAGATCGTCGAGACGGGCGGACCGCTGTCGTTGCGGGTCGGCGTGAACAGCGGGCGGGTGTTCTTCGGCCAGTTCGGGCCCGGCTACCGGCGCACCATGTCCGTGAAGGGAGACGCGGTCAACCTGGCGGCCCGCCTGTGCGCCAAGGCCGAGCCGGGCACCGTCCTGGCGGCTGCCTCGACTGTCGCCCGGGCCCGGACGCCCTTCGCCACCGACGCCCTGCCGCCGTTCCGGGTCAAGGGCAAGAACGAGCCGGTGCACGCCTGCACGGTCGGGCCACCGCTGGCCGTGTCCGAGAGGCACGGCAGCGGCGATGTCCGTCTGGTCGGTCGCACGCGGGAGCTCGCCGCGCTGCTGGCGCTCTGGGAGCTCGCCGCGGGCGGGAGCCTTCAGACGTGCACGGTGACCGGCGAGGCGGGCATCGGCAGGTCCCGCCTGGCCCGCGAGCTCCCCCGCACCATCGACGGGCGGCTCGTCGAGCTGCGCAGCGACCCGTGGACCGCGACGAACGCCTACGTCCCCGTGCGTCGCGTGCTGCGTGACCTGCTAGGCGTACCGTTCGACGCCGCCGCCTCGGACGTCGGGCGGGCGCTGCTGGCGACGCTCACCCGGGTCACGCCGCAGCTGCTGCCGTGGGCGCCGCTCATCGCGGTCGTCGCAGGCGCCGACGTTCCGCAGACCGCAGAGACCGCCGCCCTGGACGACCGCTTCCGGGTGCGCCGTCAGGAGCAGGCCACGGCCGACCTGCTGCTCGCGCTGCTCCCCGG
>Ga0070658_10003157_pt1 | contig 13596 bp, 13 predicted proteins | sample KBSC13metaG_FD_64664 | JGI IMG/M metagenome (GOLD analysis project Ga0070658, IMG submission 64664) | Corn rhizosphere microbial communities from Kellogg Biological Station, Michigan, USA - KBS C1-3 metaG | ecosystem: Host-associated > Plants > Roots > Rhizosphere > Soil ... | reverse complement strand
TAGAACGACGCCTTGTCGCGCAGGTCGATCAGGCCCGAGAAGCGGCTGCGGCCGATGTTGAGCCCATCGTCGCCGCCATAGACCTCGAGGCTGGCGGCAACGTAGTAGACGAGCTGTGCGAACGCGAGCGTGATCATGATGAAGTAGACGCCGCGCGTGCGGAGCGACAGCGCGCCGATCAGGGCGGCCCATGCCGCCGCGGCCAGGATCGCGACCGGCCACTGCACCCAGCCATCGGGCACGCCGCTCGCCGACAGGATGCCCACGGCATAGCCGCCGATGCCGAAGAAGGCGGCGTGGCCGAAGCTCACCAGGCCGCCATAGCCCAGGATCATGTTGAGGCTGACGGCGGCGATCGACCAGATGACGATGCGCGTGCCGATCGACAGCAGGTAGCGCTGATCGAAGGCCTGGGTCAGCAGCGGCAGGGCGGCGAACAGCACCAGCAGCAGAGCTGTCGCCAGGCCACGCGGCGTGCGCAGCGCGCCTGTCACGAGCGCTGCCCGAACAGGCCGGTCGGCCGCCACACCAGCACGCCCGCCATGACGATGTAGACCATCATCTGCGACAATGCAGGCGCGGCCCCCGAGGCCGCGGCGGGGCTGAGGAAGGTCTTCAGCAGGTCGGGCAAATAGGTGCGGCCGAAGATGTCGATCTGGCCCACCATCATGGCGGCAACGAACGCACCCTTGATCGAGCCGATGCCGCCGATGACGATGATGACGAAGGCCAGGATCAGGATGTCGTCGCCCATGCCGATCTTCACGGATGCAATCGGCGCGGCCATCACGCCAGCCAGGCCCGCGAACACCGCGCCCAGGCCAAAGACCAGGCTGAACAGCAGCTCGATATTGACGCCCAGGGCCGCGATCATGCGCCGATTCGAGGCGCCGGCGCGGATCACCATGCCCATGCGCGTGCGCGTCACCAGCCACGCCAGCAGGATCGCCACGACGCCGCCGGCCACGATCAGCGCGAAGCGGTAGGCGGGGTAGGGCACGCCGGGCAGGATCTCGACGGTATGGCCCAGGAACGCCGGCACCGCGATGCTCTTGCCGGCCGGTCCCCAGACCGCGCGCACCAATTCGTTGAAGAAGAGGATGAGGCCGAAGGTCGCCAGAACCTGGTCGAGATGATCGCGCGCGTAGAGCCGGCGCATCACCACGGCCTCGACGACGACGCCCAGCAGGAAGGTCGCGGGCAGCGACAGCAGCACGCCCAGCACGAAGGAGTCGGTCCAGCCGATGAAGGTCCAGGCGAGATAGGCGCCCATCATGTAGAGCGACCCGTGCGCCAGGTTCACCAGGTCCATGATGCCGAAGGTGAGCGTGAGGCCGGCGGCGAGCAGGAACATCAGCAGCCCGAGTTGCACGCCGTTCAATGTCTGGATGAGGAGATAGTCCATCGACCGCCTACCTTGAACGAAACGGGAGCGCGTCGCCGCGCTCCCGTACGTTCGAAGTCACGAAGGCGTTATTTCATCGCGCACTTGTCATGGTACGGATCCTGGCCCGCCTTGACCGCCGTGGCGATGGTCTTGACGGTCATCATGCCTTCGGCGTCCTTCACCGTCTCCTGGATGTAGAAGTTCTCGATCGGGAAGTTGTTGTTGCCGAACTTGAAGTCGCCGCGCAGCGACTTGAAGTTGGCCTTCTTCATCTCGGCACGGACCTTGGCCTTGTCGCTGAGGTCGCCCTTCAGCGCCTCGGCGGCCGAGGCGATCAGCATGATCGCGTCGTAGCTCTGCGCGCCGTAGTACGACGGATAGACCTTGTACTTCTTCTTGAAGTCGGCGACGTACTTCTTGTTCTGCTCGTTCGGCAGGTCGTTGACCCATTCCTGGGCGCCGAGCGTGCCGAGCGCCAGCTCGCCCTGCTGCGGCAAGGTGATCGCGTCGATCGAGAACACCTGGTAGAGCGGCACGGTCTTGTTGAGGCCGGCCTGGACCCACTGCTTCACGAACTGCACGCCGTGCGCGCCGGGATAGAAGATGAAGATGCCACCCGGCTTGGCCGCGGCGATCTTGGTGAGCTCGGCCGAGAAGTCGAGCTGGTCGGGCCACTTGGTGTAGTCCTCGCCCGCGATCGTGCCCTTGTAGGTCCGCTTGACGCCCGCGAGCATGTCCTTGCCGGCGGCGTAGTTGGGGCCGACGACGTAGAGGCTCTTCACGCCCTTGGTGTTGAGGTACTCGCCCATCGCCATCGGCGTCTGGTCGTTCTGCCATGAGGTCGAGAAGAAATTCTTGTTGCACAGCTCGCCCGCGATCTGCGACGGGCCGGCATTGGCCGAGATCAGGATCGTGTCGCCTTCGTCGGTCACGGTCTTGAGCGAGGCCAGCAGCACGTTGGACCAGATGTAGCCGGCGACGAAGTTCACCTTGTCCTGCTGGACCAGCTTTTCCGAGCGCGCCTTGCCGACGTCGGGCTTGAACTGGTCGTCCTCGTAGACGATCTCGATCTTCTTGCCGGCGATCTTGCCGCCCAGATGCTCGACGGCGAGGTCGACCGAGCGGCGCATGTCCTCACCGATCGCGGCCTGCGATCCGGAGAAGGTGCTGACGAAGCCGATCTTGATCGACTGCTGCGCCGCCACGGGCTGCAGCCCGAACGCCAATGCCGCGATTGTTGCGGTCCCAAACAATATGCCCTTCATGGGTCCCCACTCCCTGTTTCAGTTGGTCTGTATAGAAGCCGAAAACGCTTTCTGTGTCAGCTACGCCCTGAGCCTGAAGCGCTGAATCTTGCCGGTCGCCGTCTTGGGCAGCTCAGGCACGTACTCCACCCAGCGCGGGTATTTATACGGGGCCAGCGTCTTCTTGCAGAGCGCCATCAACTCGTCGGTCAGCGCCGCCGAGCCACTGCCGGCCTGCTTCAACACGACGATGGCCTTGGGCTTGATCAGCGTGTCGGCGTCGGCGTGGCCGACGACGGCGACCTCGAGCACGGCGGTGTGGCCGACCAGGCAGTTCTCGATCTCGACCGGCGAGCACCAGATGCCGCCCACCTTCAGCATGTCGTCGCTGCGGCCCTCGTAGATGAAGTAGCCGTCGGGGTCCTGGCGGTAGGTGTCGCCGGTGTTGAGCCAGCCGTCGATCATGGTCTCGGCCGTCTTCTCGGGCTTGTTCCAGTAGTATTTGGCCGCCGATTCCGAGCGGATCCACAGCGCACCGCTCTCGCCCTTGGGCACCGGCTTGCGGCTCTCGTCGAGGATCTCGACCTCATAGCCGGGCACGGGCTTGCCACTGGTGCCGGGGCGATGATCGGCCAGGCTGTTGCCGATGAAGATGTGCAGGCATTCGGTCGAGCCGATGCCGTCGAGGATCACCGTGCCGGTCTTGCCCTTCCAGCGCCGGAACATGTCGGCTGGCAGCGCCTCGCCTGCCGACACGCAGGCGCGCACGCTCGACAGGTCGCGGGACTTCGACTCGAGCGCGGCGAGCTGGGCGGCGTAGAGCGTCGGCACGCCGTAATAGATCGACGGCTTGAATTTCTCGATGTTGTCGAATGTCGTGTCCGGCGTCGGCCGGCGATCGTCGAGGATCGCCGTGCCGCCGACCCACAGCGGGAAGGTCATGGCGTTGCCCAGCCCGTAGGCGAAGAACAGTTTGGCGGCGGAATAGTTGACGTCGGCTTCCGTGACGCCCAGCACACGCACGCCGTAGAGCTCGCTGGTCACCACCATGTCGCGCTGGGCGTGCACGGCACCCTTGGGCCGGCCGGTCGAGCCCGACGAGTAGAGCCAGAAGCAGTCGTCGCCCGGGGCGGCGAGGTGTGGTCCGAGTGCGGCCGGCGCCTTCGCCATCGCGGCCAGGAACGTATCGACAGTGAGCGCCTTGACCGGAAACTGCTTCAGCGCCGGCTCGATCTCGCCCGCGAACTCGCTCGAGTAGACGACCAGCCTGCAGCCCGAATCCTCGAACATGTAGGCATAGTCGGGCGCGCGCAGCAGCGTGTTGGGCGGCACCGGCACGATGCCGGCCTTGATGGCGCCCCAGAAGAGATAGAAGAACGCCGGGCAATCCTTCACCACCATCAGCAGCCGGTCGCCGGGCTTCATCCCGAGCGCCAGCAGCGCGTTGCCGGTGCGGTTCACGCGCTCGACCAGCTCGGCGTAGGTGACGGTCTCGCCATGGACGGTGCGGATCGCGGCCTTGGCGCCGCGGCCTTCGCCGATGTGCCGGTCGACGAACGGCACGGCCACGTTGAAGCGCGCGGGCAGGCGGACCTTGTTGTCCGGGCCGAATGTGATGCCTTGCACCATTTTCTTGTCGTCCTCCCTCCGGCCCCCACACTACCTCACCCTGAGGAGCGGGCGCAGCCCGCGTCTCGAAGGGTGGGAGACAGTCTTGTTGTTGCCCATCCTTCGGGACGCCGCGCTGCGCGCGGCTCCTCAGGATGAGGGTATGCTCAATTGAATCGCACGTACTCGAAATCGCCGGGCTGGCCGTTGATGCCGCGCGCCGGGGGCGCGATCCAGTGGGCGAACTTGCCCGGCTGGACGACGGCGGGGCCCATCAGGGACGTGACGTAGGTGCGGTCCTCGGCCGTCGGCAGCCACTTGCTCTCGTTGGCCTTCCACTCGGCCTTGCTCAGCACCCGGCCATCGGGCGAGACGTGGGCGCCGGCGAAGCCGCCGATGCGGCGATCGAAACCACGGTGCGGCAGCTTCATCTCGAAGTTCACGCCGGCCTTCTCGATCATCTTGTTCCAGCGCAGCACGCCGCGCGCGCAGTCGTCGATGTAATCCTGGCGCAGGCGCTCGTTCAGCGCGGCCAGCGCCGGCACGGTCTTCTTCACGATGCGGCCGTCCTCGACGGTCTCGATCTCGTAGGCGGCGTCGGTCAGCAGGTGATCGTCCTCGATGCGCGTCTCGAGGAAGCGGCCCTTCACGCCCTGCGTGTAGTAGTTGGCTGCGTTCGTGGACGCTTCCTGGCCGAACAGGTCGAGCGACACCGAGAAGTGGAAGTTGAGGTACTTCTGCATCGTCGGCAGGTCGATGGCGCCCAGCGCGCGCACGTCGTCGGTCTTGTGTTCCTTCATCAGCTCGCAGGTGCGCTGGAGGATGCGGCTGATGCCGGTCTCGCCGACGAACATGTGGTGGGCCTCCTCGGTCAGCATGAAGCGGCACGAGCGCGACAGCGGATCGAAGCCCGACTCCGCCAGCGACGCGAGCTGGAACTTGCCGTCGCGGTCGGTGAAGAATGTGAACATGAAGAACGACAGCCAGTCCGGCGTCTCCTCGTTGAAAGCGCCCAGGATGCGCGGCTTGTCGGGATCGCCCGAGTGGCGCTCCAGCATCGCCTCGGCCTCCTCGCGGCCATCGCGGCCGAAGTGGGCGTGCAGCAGGTAGACCATCGCCCACAGGTGGCGGCCTTCCTCGACGTTGATCTGGAAGAGGTTGCGCAGGTCGTAGAGCGACGGCGCGGTGCGGCCCAGCAGGCGCTGCTGCTCGACCGACGCCGGCTCGGTGTCGCCTTGCGTCACGATCAGGCGGCGGAGCGTCGTGCGCAGTTCGCCCGGCACGTCCTGCCACGCGGGCTTGCCCTTGTTGTCGCCGTAGGCGATGGCGCGGTTGGGGTCGCGGTCGGCCAAAAAGATGCCCCAGCGATAGTCCGGCATCTTTACATGGCCGAAGTTGGCCCAGCCGTTGGCGTCGGTCGAGATCGCGGTGCGCAAATAGACGTCGAAGGCCGAGGTGCCGTCGGGCCCCATGTCCTTCCACCAGTCGAGGAAGCGCGGCTGCCAGTTCTCCAGCGCGCGCTGCAGGCGGCGGTCGGACGAGAGATCGACGTTGTTGGGGATGAGCTGGCTGTAGTCGATGGCCATGGCTGTTCTCCTAAGCCCGTTTCCGGTCGTACCTGGATTGCTTGCCGGTGCCGTAGAGCTTCAGCGCGCCCTCGGGGCCGGTGGCGTTGGGACGCTGGAAGATCCAGTTCTGCCACGCCGACAGGCGGGCGAAGATCTTGGTCTCCATGGTCTCGGGGCCGGCGAAGCGCAGGTTGGCTTCCATGCCGATCAGCCCGTCGGGCGAGAAGCCGGCGCGCTCCTCGATCGAGAGCCGCACCTCGTCCTCCCAGTCGATGTCGTCGGGCGTGAAGGTGACGAGGCCGGCCTCGTCGGCCGCCGCTGCGTCCAGCGCCGCGCCGATCTCGTTCTGGAGATCGTCGACATGCTTCGGCTCCGACAGGAAGCGCGTGCCCAGCCGCGTCAGGCCGTTGCCCATCGGATAGGGGCCGAAGTTCATGGACGTCATCTTCACCGTGGCGGCCGGCAGGTTCGAGCCCTCGAAGACGCCGTCCAGCATGTAGGAGCGGTCGGCGGCCAGCACGAGCTCGAACAGCGTGCCGGCGAAGCACGAGCCCGGCTCGACCAGCGCGATCAGGCTGCGCGACGACACGTCGAGCCGCTTCAGGGTGCGCTTCCAGTAGAGCACGATCTCGTGCACCAGCCAGTCGTTCGCTTCCCCGGCCAGCAGCGCGTCGTAGGCCTCGACCAGCGCCGCATCGCCCTGGCTGTGCAGCACCCAGGTGCCGATCTCGGTCTCGTTGAGGCGCAGGTGCATCATCGCGTCGTCGAACGAACGCGCGAGCTGCAGCGGCCAGAAGGCGGCGCCCTGGGCGTGGATCGCCGAAGCATTTGCCGGCGGCGGGGCGGTCGGACCGCTCACGCGGAAATGCGCGGCGCGGCGCTCGCGGTCGATTTCCACGACGAGGCCCGGATAACGCAGCGTGTCGCCGTCGAAGGTGCGCTCGACCGCGGGGAGCGCAATGCCTCTGGCGCCCTTGGGCCGCTTTGACTTGGCGGCCACGTCCTCGGCGATCTTCTTGGTCTCGTCGGCGAGCTTGCTGGACGGGATCAGCCTGTCGACCAGCCGCCACTGTTGCGCGCGCTTGCCGCGCATGCCCTCGGCGGTCGTACAGAAGAAGTCGGCATGGTCGCGGCGCACCATGCGCTTGTCGACCAGGCGCGTCAGCCCGCCGGTGCCGGGCAGCACGGCCAGCAGCGGCAGCTCGGGCAGCGACACCGCGCTCGATCCGTCGTCGGCCAGCAGGATCTGGTCGCAGGCCAGCGCCAGCTCGTAGCCGCCGCCGGCGGCGATGCCGTTGATCGAGCAGATGTAGCCCTGACCGGAATTCTCGGTGGCGTCCTCGATCGCCATACGCGTCTCGTTGGTGAACTTGCAGAAGTTCACCTTGTGATCGTGCGTGCTGAGGCCAAGCATGTTGATGTTGGCGCCCGAGCAGAAGACGCGGTCGCGCTGCGAGCGGATGACGACGGCGCCGATCTCGGGATGCTCGAAGCGCAGGCGCTGGACCACGTCGGCCAGCTCGATGTCGACGCCGAGATCGTAGGAGTTGAGCTTCAGCTTGTAGCCGGGCTTCAGCCCGCCATCCTCGTTCACGTCCATGGTGAGGTAGGCCACGCCATTCTCGAGCGCGAGCTTCCAGTGCTTGTAGCGGCTGGGCTCGGTGCGGAAGTCGATGATGGCGGCCGGTTGGGACTCTGGAGCCATGGCGTTTCCTATTTCTGTAATTCGGTACTGAAATACCTATTTACTTTCTCCACCGCAAGCGCATCTTATTCACCCAGCTCATGACCGCCATCCGTCGCGCCCAAGCCACTGATCTGAAAGCGATTTCCGCCCTGGACGCGCGCGAGACCGGCGTTGCCAAGCCGGATTACTGGCGCGAGATGCTGGCACCCGACCGGCATTTTCTGGTGGCCGAGACCGACAAGGGCGCGCTGGCGGGCTTCATCGCCGGCGAGATCCGCGCCTGGGAGTTCGGCCAGCCGGCGGCGGGCTGGGTCTTCGCCATCCAGATCGATCCGAAGCTGAGGTTGAAAGGCGTCGGCAGCGAATTGTTCGAAGCGCTGGTCGCGCGCTTCAAGGCCAAGGGCGTGACGCGGGTGCGCACGCTCGTCGATCGCAAGGATCATCTCATCCTGTCGTTCTTCCGCGCGCAGGGCATGGTCGCCGGTCCCTCGCTACAGCTCGACATGGATTTGTCGTGAGGGATCTGTCGTGAAACTGCAGACGGCGACGCGGCTCGGCCTCTACGCCATCCTCGAACTGGCACGCGATCCCGAGCGCACCTTGTCATCGGCCGAATTGGCCGAGCGCTTCGGCGTGTCGGGCCACCATCTTGCCAAGGTGCTGGGCACGCTTTCGACTGCAGGCCTCGTGCGCGGTGGCCGCGGCGCGGCGGGCGGCTACCGCTTCACCGGCAACCGCCGGCGCATCACCCTGATGGATATCGTGGCGCTGTTCGAGCCTGCGCCCGGCAACCGTGCCAAGGAGCCCGGCGAGGACACCGACATCGGCGGCGCGCTGCAGCGCGTGCTGGTCGAGATCGACGAGATCGCCGAGGCGACCCTGGCGTCGATCACGCTTGAGACAATGCTGAAGAGCAAGGATTCCTCGCTCCGTTCGGGATGATGGGGTCTTGACAGGCAGGTAATCGACTGCATATAAGAAAGGCAGGTAAATGCCTGCATGAAGAAATCCCCTGACCTCCTGTTCAAGGCCTTGGCCGATCCCAGCCGCCGCAAGCTGCTGGACCGGCTCTATGCCGACGACGGGCAAACACTGAGCCAGCTCTGCGAACACCTGGACATGACACGGCAGTCCGTCACCCAGCACCTCGACCTGCTCGAGGCCGCGAATCTCGTGACCACGCTCAGGCGCGGCCGCGAGAAGGTGCACCTGCTGAACCCGGTGCCCTTGCAGGAAATATACGAACGCTGGCTCGCCAAGTTCGAGAAGCCGCGCCTGCGGGCGCTTCACGACCTCAAACGCCGCCTGGAGGGCGATGGAAAATGAGCAAGTCTACTTTCAACTACGTGACCTTCATCCGCACCACCCCCGAACGCCTGTGGGAGGCGCTGACCAAGCCCGAGTTCATCCAGCAGTACTGGTTCGGCATGAACGTCGAGGGCGACTTCAAGAAAGGCTCGAAGTGGAAGCTGTCGTTCGCCGACGGCCGTGTGGCGGACGAGGGCGAGATCGTCGAGTCCGACCCGCCGCGCCGCCTCGCGATCCGCTGGCAGAACCGGTGGAAGCCGGAAATGGAGGCCGAAGGCGTCTCGCTCTGCACCTTCACGATCGAGCCCGTGGCCGACAGCAAGCCGGCGGCCGTGAAGCTCTCCGTCCTTCATTCGATGGAGCGTGACGGCTCGAAGTTCATCGAAGCAGTCTCCGGCGGCTGGCCGGCGATCCTCTCCAATCTCAAGTCGCTGCTGGAGACGGGCGTCGTGACCATGACCAGCATGAACAAGGGCTGAGGAAAGGTCCCTCACTTCGTTCGGGATGACAGTTCTGCCGGTACGCGAAGTTTGCACCACGCACCGGCTGTCACCGCGAGCGCAGCGAGGGGTCTTTATCTTTTCTCTTGACTTGCATTGCGTTATCCGCAATAATGCGCATTGGGAGACCCGGACCCTTCAAGCGCGGGGACCGCTCCCGTTTAATTTCCGTTTATTAAACGGGAAGGGGACGTGCGACGATCCCCGAGATGAAGCTACCTCGCCCCGTTGCCGCCGTCGTGTTCGACATGGACGGTCTCTTGTTCGACACCGAGAAACTCTATGGCCAGGCGATCCTGACCGCTGCCGACGAACTCGGCGTCGAGATGACGACGGAAGTCTTTCTGAGGTTCATCGGCACGCCGTGGGCGCACAACCGGCGGCAGATGCTGGAAGCCTATGGTGAAGCCTATCCCGCCGAGGAATTGCGCGTGGCCTGGATGCGGCACTTCAAGCTGCTGGTCGCGGGCAATCTCGACCTCAAGCCGGGGGTCGCGGCGCTTCTCGACCTGCTCGATGAGCTCGGCCTGCCGCGTGCGATCGCCACGTCATCGGGGCACAGCACCGTCGATCATCACCTCGCGGCGCACGGCCTTGCCGGTCGCTTCCATCATGTCGTGGCGGCGGGCGACTACGCCAATTCCAAGCCGGCGCCGGATCCGTTCCTCAAGGCGGCGGAGCATCTGGGCATGGATCCGCGCCATTGCCTGGCGCTGGAGGATTCGCTGAACGGCGTGCGCTCGGCGTCGGCGGCCGGGATGATGACGGTGATGGTGCCCGACCTGATTCAGCCGCCGGGCGAGATCAGGGCTCTGTGTGCGGCGGTGGCGAAGAGCCTGCTCGACGTTCCGGCGCTGATTATGTCCAGCCGTCACGCGTCTGCGGCAGCTTCTTCTTGAGGAGCGCGCCCGCCACGACGTTGCGCAGCACCTCGGCCGTGCCGCCGCCGATCGTGAACATGCGCACGTCGCGCGCCATGCGCTCGAGCGGCAGCTCGCGGGAATAGCCGCGCGCGCCAAAGAACTGCAGCGCGTCGTTCACCACCGCGATGGCGTTCTCCGACGTGAACACCTTAGCCTGCGCGGCCAGCAGCATGTCGGGGAAGCCGCCTTCGCCCGAGCGCGCGGCGTTGTAGACCAGCGCCTGCGCCGCCGAGAGCTTGATCGACATGTCGGCCAGCTTCCATTGCAGGCCCTGGAATTCGTTGATCGGACGGCCGAACTGCTCGCGCTTGCCCGACCAGTCGAGCGCCAACTGGTAGGCGCCCTGGGCGATGCCGAGCGCCACGGTGGCGGCGCCGACCCGCTGGCTGTTGTAGGCGGTCATCAGGTCGGCGAAGCCCTTCTTGAGGCCGCGCGGCGGGATCACCAGCGACGAGGGCGGCACGTCCATGTCCTCGAAGTCGATGACGGCCTCGGGGATGCCGCGCAGGCCCATGGTCGGCTCGCGCTTGGTGATCTTGAGGCCCTTGGTCTCGTCGCGGATGGCGAGGAAGCCGCCGATGCCCTCGAAGTTGCCCTTCTCGTCGTAGACCTTGGCGAAGATCAAATGCAGGCGCGAGACGCCGCCGCCGGTGATCCAGTGCTTGCGGCCGTTGATGAGGTAGCGGTTGCCCTTCTTGTCGGCGCGCGTGGTCATGCCGTTGGCGTCGGAGCCGGCGTCGGGCTCGGTGATGCAGATCGCGGGCTTGTCGCCCGACAGCACCATGTCGGCCGCCATCTTCTTCTGCTCGTCGGAGCCGTAGGCCATGACCGCGCTGATGGCGCCCATGTTGGTCTCGACGGCGATGCGGCCGGTGACGGCGCAGGTGGCCGACAGCGCCTCGATCGCCAGCACCGCGTCGAGCCAGTTCTTACCCTGGCCGCCGTACTGGGTGGGGATCGTCATGCCGATCAGCTTGGCGTCCTTCAAGAGTTCGACATTGTCCCAGGGATACTGCTCGGTGCGGTCGACCTCGGCGGCGCGCGTGGCCACGAGGCCGGCGGCCAACTCGCGGGCGCGAGCCTGCAGCTTCACCTGGTCGGCGGACAGACCGGAAGGATTCATGGCTTATCGACCCATCGTGTAGAATTCGTCGTTCGGGCGCATCCCGGTGACGTTGGCCATACGATTGGACAATCCGAAGAACGATGCAATGGCCGCGATGTCCCAGGCGTCGTCGGGGCTGAAGCCGTGCGTGGCCAGGGTGGCGAAGGCCTCGTCGCCCACGGCATGGGCCTCGAAGGCCACCTTCATGGCGAAGTCGAGCATCGCCTTCTGGCGGTCGGTGATGTCGGCCTTGCGGTAGTTGATCGCGACCTGGTCGGCGATGAGCGGGTTCTTGGCGCGGATGCGCAGGATCGCGCCGTGCGCCACGACACAGTACTGGCACTGGTTGGCGTTGCTGGTCGCCACCACGATCATCTCGCGCTCGGCCTTGGAGAGATTGCCGGGCTTGTCCATCAGCGCGTCGTGGTAGGCGAAGAAGGCGCGGAACTCCTCGGGCCGGTGGGCCAACACCAGGAAGACGTTGGGCACGAAGCCCGCTTTCTCCTGCACCGCCAGCACCCTCTCGCGGATGTCCTGCGGCAGGTCGGCGATCGCGGGCACGGGAAAGCGGCTGATCGATGTGGGCGAGGGAGGTGGCATGGGTCAGGTCTCCTGCGATTGCGGATCGATGCTGTAGATCGCGATGGTCTCGCTGCGGCCGCGCACCGGAACGCTGCCCAGTGCGGCGAACGTGAACTCCGCACCACAGGCCGCATGCGTGCTCTGCGAGACCAGGATGCGCGTGCCGTGGTGCTTGTTCAGCTCCTCCAGGCGCGCGGCGAGGTTCACCGTGTCGCCGAGCAGCGTGAAGCTCATGCGCTGGCCGGCGCCGATCGAGCCGCCGATCACCGGGCCGGTGCTGATGCCGATGCGCGTGGCCAGCGCCACGCCCTGGCCGCCGAAGGTGCGGCCCCCGACGGCGCGCTGGATGTCGATCGCCGCGCGCACGGCGGCGCAGGCATGGTCGGCGCAGGGCAACGGCATGTTGAAGCTGGCGAACAACCCGTCGCCGATGAAAGTGTTGACCACGCCGCCGTGGGCTCGGATCGGCTCGAGCACGGTCTCGAGATACTCGTTCAGCGCCGCCACCAGCTCGTGCGGCTGCAGGTACTCGGCGATGGTGGTGAAGCCCGCGATGTCGGTGAACAGGATGGTGGCCTCGCGGATCTCGCCGTTGCCGGCGCCGGTCCCCGGGCCCTGCAGGATGGCGGCGGCGACGCTCTCGTCGACGTAGCGGCCGAAAGTCTCGCGGATGCGCTCGCGCTCGCGCAGCCCCTCGACCATGGCGTTGAACTGGCCGGTGACCTTGCCGATCTCGTCGTTGGAGGTGACGGGCACGCGAATATCGAGCGTCCCCTCGGCGACCCGGGCCATGGCGCCGGACAGCACGTTCAGCGGACGCAGGAACGAGCGGGCGATGAAGAAGGCCGAGATCGCCACGCCCATGACGGCGGAGGCGACATCGACCAGGATCTCGAGCTTCAGGCGCTCGCCCTCGTAGGAGTAGAGTTCGACCGTGATGGCGGCCAGCGGCCCGATCGAGATCACGATCAGCGCCACCAGCAGCTTGAGGCGGTAGCTGCCGAAGAACAGCCCCAGATTCTCGCCGGTATGCTCGAAGATGGCGGTGCAAAGCGTGGTGAGATAGTCGCTCACCACGAAGTAGGTGAAGGTGAAATAGAAGACCACGAGGACGGCGAGAGCGACGCAGAAGTGGGCGACGGTGGGGCTCCGCAGCAGGACCTCTTGCGAGTTGTCGGCGTACAGCCACCACGGCAGCGACAGGCGGAAGGCCCACACGAGGAACGCCAGGATGCCGACCACGCGCGCCGTCAGCAGCGGCAACTGGGTCAGCCGGCGCTGGATGGCATCGAACGGCAGGCGGCCCGCGAGATAGGCGGCGATCGGCCGGAACAGCCAGCGGGCGACCGTCCAGTTCACGATCAGCAGCAGGATCACGCCCATGCCGACAGTGCGCCAGGCGTTGGACCATGCGCCGGAGAGGATCATGAAGGACACGCTGATCGCCAGGTCGAGCCCGAAGATCGACGTCGACATCAGGATGTAGCGCCGCTGCAGGGCGGCGGCTTCGGTGGTGCCGATCATGCCGCGGGGTCGATCCGGTAGACCACGATCTCGCCTTCGTGGCCGCGCACGCCGGTCTCGCCAATGCGCTTGGCGGGGAAGCCATCGCCGGCTGAGCGCATGGTGCTCTCGGTCGCCAGGATCAGCGAACCGAACTGCTTGTTGAGCTGCTCGCATCGCG
>Ga0070658_10003153_pt1 | contig 13603 bp, 6 predicted proteins | sample KBSC13metaG_FD_64664 | JGI IMG/M metagenome (GOLD analysis project Ga0070658, IMG submission 64664) | Corn rhizosphere microbial communities from Kellogg Biological Station, Michigan, USA - KBS C1-3 metaG | ecosystem: Host-associated > Plants > Roots > Rhizosphere > Soil ... | reverse complement strand
TCCGGCGATGTTCTGAAGCTTGAGGTGGGTGGGCTTCAACTCACACCTCCGGAAATTTCGGCATATGTATTGCTGCAGCTAAAGAGGAATGCGGAGCGGTTCTTCGGCGCAGCGGTGACGAAGGCTGTTATTACCGTCCCGGCGTATTTCAACGACGCTCAGCGCCAGGCTACCAAGGATGCCGGCCGCATTGCAGGCCTGGACGTTTTGCGGCTGGTAAACGAACCAACGGCCGCTGCACTGGCGTATGGCTTGGATAAGAATCGAGATGGATTGATTGCTGTTTACGACTTCGGAGGCGGCACCTTCGATATCTCCATTCTGAAGCTGCACGAGGGCATTTTCGAGGTGATCGCTACCGGAGGAGATACGCACCTGGGCGGCGACGATATCGACAATGTGCTGATTGCTGTCGCACTGGATGACATGCGTGGTGATGCGGAGCTTGGGGCTGCCGCGTTGGTAGGGAATCCTACCGGCGAGCTTGTCCAATCGGTGCGCAAAGCCGTAATTGAGGCGAAGATCGCGTTGTCAGAGAGTGAATCCGCCAAGATACAGCTCATCCTTCCGAATGGAAAGCAGTATGCGCGTGAGATAACGCGGGCACAGTTCGAACAACTGACCAACAGCGTGATCGCGCGTACGGCCGCACCGTGCAAGCAGGCGCTGAAGGATGCCGGCGTAATCCCAGACCAGATCGACGAAGTGGTGCTGGTCGGGGGCTCTACGCGTATTCCCGCAGTACGCAAACTGGTGGACGAGGTATTCCAGCTCTCTGCGCGAGGCAAGAAGCCACACACAGAACTCAACCCAGACGAGGTGGTTGCGTTGGGAGCGGCTGTACAGGCGCACATTCTGGCCGGGGGATCAAAGGCCACGGAGGACCTCCTGCTGCTGGATGTGACACCGCTCTCGCTGGGAATTGAAGCGCTAGGTGGCGTGGTGGCTAAGATCATTCAGCGCAATTCGACCATTCCAGCGAGTGCGACGGAACACTTTACGACTGGAGTCGACGGGCAGACAAACGTTGCGATCCATGTAGTGCAGGGAGAACGTGAGCTCGCGAAGGATTGCCGCTCGCTGGCGCGCTTCGACCTGAAAGGTATTCCGCCGATGGTCGCAGGGCTGCCTCGCATTGAGGTGAAGTTCCTGATCGACGCGAATGGAATTTTGCATGTGAGCGCGCGCGAGCAGCGCAGCGGCAAAGAAGCGGATATCGAAGTCAAGCCAACATATGGCCTGACCGATGATCAGGTCGAGTCGATGATCCTGGCCTCGTTCGACAATGCAGAGGCTGACATCGAGGCACGGCAGTTGATCGAAGCGAAGAACGAGGCTGAGACGATTCTGCATGCGGTGGAAAAGGGAAAGAGTCACGAGGCTTGGCAGAAGCTTTCGTTTGACGAGATCCAGAAGATTAAAGCTGCGAAAGACGAGTTGAAGGCTTCTGTTGAGGGCGGGAACTACAGGGTAATCCGGCAAGGAATTGAGGAGCTCGACAAAGCAACCCGTCGATTTGCTGAGTTGATGATGGATGTGGAAGTGTCGGGCGCGATGAAGGGGCAGACGATGCAGGCGGCGGGCGAGAGTATTGGAGAAGGGCCCACAGCGCCACATCCGTTCGCACCGGCCGAGTTTCAGGAAGACAAAGTTAGCGACGCTTCGGATGATGCTGAAGGATCGGGAACGTCAGCTTGATTCCACGCGTTGGCGGGTCCGAAGTTTAGAATGGAGTTTATGGCAGAGCAAGCAGTTAGTTCTTCTGAAGTCGATCTTTCGAAACCACCCGCGGAGGGGATGGTTCGAGTTACGTTTCTGCCTGAGGGGCGCACAGTGGAGTTTGCGTTCGATTCGCTGCCTTACGAGGGGCACGGAGAACCGATGTCGTTCCTCGATGTTGCGGAGAACTTCGGCGTTTTCCTGGACCATGCGTGCGGCGGAGTGTGTGCCTGCACAACATGCCACCTGCACGTTCGTCAGGGGGCTGAGGGTCTTAGTGAGCCAGAGGACAAGGAATTGGATCGCATGGAGACGGCTGCGGGCATCGAGCTGAATTCAAGGCTAGGGTGCCAGGCAATCATTGAGAAGCCCGGGACGTATGTGGTTGAGATACCAAAGTGGAACCGCAATTACGTGCAGGAGGGCAAGCCTGCACACGGCCCTGGCAGTTAGCGCCAGCGTCTTGTGTCCAAGGGCGTAGGACGTCCTGCTGGCTCTTACTGGGCATACTCAGGATTGGTTGTAGGCGAGATGTAAGTGTATGACGATAGAGCGCGCCGAGCCTTGCGCTCAGTCCAATTTCAGCAGGAATTTTGTTTCCAGAAGCACTTCTAAAAAACCAATTGACAGTTGCACATCGGGTGTCCCACTATTTACTTCGTTCGGAAATGTATACGTTTGCATAAGCCGCGATAGCTTCACGAATCGTGGACGTGCCCGGGCCCATCTGCGCTGAGGATGCCAATTGTTAAAGCAAGGAGTAAGGAAGATGAACTCAATTTTGAGGGCAGTAGCGCTATGGATGCTCGTCTGCAGCACCGCACTATTGTGCAGCGCACAGACGTCCAGCGGAACGATAACCGGGCACGTAGTCGACCCCAGCGAAAGCGTCGTCGTAGGCGCAGAAGTCGATCTGTTGAACCAGCAAACAGGCGTGGCGATTTCTACCAAGGTCCACCCGAACGGAGACTTCATCTTCTCCAACATTCAACCCGGCACGTTTACCGTGATCATCAAGGCAAAGGGCTTCAAAGAGTACCGCCAAGTCGACCTCGCGTTAAACGCCTCACAGGTCCTGTCGGCTGGAACGATTACACTGCAGCTCGGTGAAGTATCAGAGACTGTTACTGTATCGGCTGAAATTACACCGCTTCAATCGGGCAGCTCTGAGCGTTCGGGTGTACTGGACAACAAACAGCTCGAGAACCTCCTCGCCATCGGTCGTGATGCGATGGCTCTTGTGCGAACCATGCCCGGAGTTGTGGGCAGCTCGGGCGCATCAAGTCTGGGTACTTCGACCACGCCGACCGTAAATGGCGTCAACAGCGAGTACAACTCAGCCACCATCGACGGCGTTGTGGGTAACACGCGCGGTCTGGCGACACTCGATACCCCCATCAATATGGATGCGGTTCAGGAAGTAACGTTGATGGGCTCCAACTATCAGGCACAGTACGGAAAGTCTGCCGGCGGCAATTTCAACTTCGTCACCAGGAGCGGAACCAACCAGTTCCACGGCGGCCTCTACTACTACTTCCGCAACGAAGATCTCAATGCCAATGCGTACTTTAATAAATATCTGAACAACCAAGTGCGTCCGCGGTACCGGTTCAATACGGTCGGCGGAACGATCGGCGGGCCTGTAACTTGGCCCGGGCACTTCAATCAGAACAGGGACAAGCTATTCTTCTTCGTCTCCCTCGAGTACGACCCGACGACGTCCCCAGACGGTTTGAAGACCTATAGGATTCCGACCCAGGCTGAGATCAACGGCGACTACTCCCATACATACCAGTCGGGATCGGCTACCAACAAGCTGGTCTACATCCGTGATCCAAGCGCCAGCGGCACCTGCAACACCTCGACCGGTGGCGCTGGTTGCTTCCCGGGAAACATCATTCCTGCGGGCCGAATCAACAAGCAGATGCAGGCGTTGATGCAGGTCATGTATGACAACACCCTCGGCAAGAACCCAAGCTTTGCGGTAAATAATCCGACACTGACCCAGAACAACTACAACTATCAGACCAACTACTCCGCGTTGAAACCCGTCAACCAGGAGATATTCCGCATCGACTATTACCCTACCCAGCGAATCCATATGTTCGGGCGGGGCGACTGGGAAACGGTCAACAACAACGGATATAGTTCGCCGGCGAATTCCATGGCGTGGCTGATGCGGGTCAACTACAAAACAACCAATCCCAACTGGGTCTATAACATCGCCTACACATTAAGCCCGACTCTGGTGAACGAGCTCAATCTTGGCACCGCAGGCTGGAGCGAGACTCAGCTTTACGACAAAGCCGATCTGGCGAAGGTTACGCTTGGTGCCAACGGTGTAAGCCTCCCGTCACTCTATGACGGGGTAAACCCGATGAATCTGTTCCCTGCCACTACTTTCGGCGTAACCAGCACCGCAAACTTTGGCTGGGACTCCCGATTCCCTATGGCCGATCAGGTCAGAACCTACAGCCTCACCGATAACATCACCAAAGTTTATAAGAACCACACGTTCAAATTGGGCATCGACGCGCAGACCGACTCCTATCTGCAGCCGAACCATAATCGCGTTGGAAACTTCAATACAAGCTCGAACTCGAGCAATCCGAATGACACGAATTACGGGTATTCCAACGCGTTGCTCGGATACCTGAACACCTATCAGCAAACTACCCAACTGCATGATTACCGGCCGCGCACGAATACTTTCGAGTGGTATTACCAGGACACCTGGAAAGTGACACCCAAACTCGTTCTGGACCTCGGCATCCGCAACTCCTGGGCATTGGCGCAGAAGCTTCACGAAGGCAACAACTTCGTACCGGAGCTCTACAATCCGGCGAAGGCGCCGACCCTATACCAGTTCTCCTCGAACGGCAGCCTTGCTGTGGACCCGACAACGGGCAAAACATATCCAAAGGCCTACGCGGGGCTGCTGGTGCCGAATACCGGTGACATCAACAACGGCATTCTCTACGTCAATACGCCTGGATATCCCCAGGGTATGACTTACGGAAACGGCATCCTATGGGCTCCACGGGTTGGCTTCGCTTACTCTCCCAGCTCGAAGACGGTCATTCGCGGCGGCTTCGGTATGTACTACAACACCCGAGCGCGCTCGGGCCAGATGGGTGATCTCACCAACAACGCTCCGACGACCAACGCGCCAACTCAGTTCTATAGCAACGTGAACGCCGGTACTTCCGGCTACTACGCTGCTGCGGGTACGAGCTCACTCAACGGACCGTTCAGTATCGGCCACGCGCTCCCATTGCATGCTCCGCAGTTGTACACAGAAGAGGCAAGCCTCGGGGTTCAGCGTCAGCTTCCGTTCGGAATGGTTCTGGACGTCGCCTATGTCGGCACCTTCACCAAGCATGCATCTGATTACAGCCCGATCAACGAAGTGCCCTATAACTCACAGTACCTGTACTCGCATCAGGTCGCTGGCGGAACACTGCCCGACAACTTCTTCCGGCCGTATCCAGGGTTCGGAAACATCAACATGCAACTCTTCAACCTTACAGCGAACTACAACTCGCTGCAGACCCGGGTAACGCGTCGCTTCCACAACGGCCTTGAATTCGGGATGGCGTACACGTATTCCAAAGCTATGGACTATGGATCCTGCAGTTCCAATGCGAATTCCAGTAGCGGTTGCACGGAATCCTACAACTTCACCGCTCCTCTCTATCAGGATGCCCGCGCGTGGAGCTACGGTCCGGCGGGTTATGACAGAAGGAACAACCTGATCGTGAACTATATATGGAGTCTGCCGCGTGGAAGCCGTATGTGGGACAACTTCGCCACTCGTACGGTTATGGATGGCTGGCAGATTTCCGGAATTGCCTCCTATATAAGCGGAGCTCCGTCACAGATCTATCTTTCCGTCAAGACGTCAACAAACATCACCGGAGGCGGCGATGGAGCACGCGTCGTCCTCACCTGCGATCCGATGCACAATGCGCCAAAGACCTTTAGTAAGTGGTTCAACACCAGTTGCGCGGAGGCTCCAATTGCCGGAGCAGTCGGCACTGCCGCGAACCCCAACGGAACGCCATTCTCCACGGGAAATGGTGTCTTCACTCCGAAGGTGAGCTACTTCCTTCCAGGCAATGGCAACTTCGACACGGCTCTGTTCAAGAACTGGGCGATCGAGAACAAGGCAACTGTCCAGTTGCGTGTCGAAACGTACAACACCTTCAACCATACTCAGTTCAACAGTACCAACGATACGGCTACGTTCCAGAACGCAAACCAGAGCAGTACGAACACTCAATTGACCGGTAATTTTGGGCAGATGAACGGTGCTCAGAACCCCCGGTACATGCAGTTGGCTTTACGGGTCAGCTTCTAGGCTGGCCAGGCACTGATAGCTTCCGCGGTCCGCATGGACTTCACCGTTCAAGCGGCCGCGGAGCGACTCCTCTGTCCCAAACCCATCTAGCTCATAAAGCGAGAACTCATGAACATTTTCTGCCGTCGCCTTGCAATTCTTGTGTGTCTTTCCGTGACATCCCTTGCGACTGCCCAGTCGAGCGACATCGCAGCGCGGCCTCCGATGGGCTGGAATAGCTGGAACCATTTCAAGCACCAGGTGAACGATGCTGCGGTGCGTGCTCAGGCAGAGGCCATGGTGTCGAGCGGCATGCGTGACGCGGGCTACACCTACATCAACATCGACGACACGTGGGAAGGCGGTCGCGATGCAGACGGCAAGATTCAGACGAACAGCAAGTTTCCAGACATGAAGGCGCTCGCCGACTTCGTGCACTCCAAGGGTTTGAAGCTGGGCATCTACTCTTCGCCTGGGGCGAAGACTTGCGCGAAGTTCGAAGGCAGCTACGGGCACGAGGTGCAGGATGCGCAGACGTATGCTGCATGGGGAATCGACTATCTGAAGTACGATCTCTGCGGGTTGAACGAAGTGATGAAGGCGGCGCCCAGCCCGGAGGCCGCCCACCAGATCATGTTCGATGCGTACGTCAAGATGCGGGACGCTCTGCGCAGCACTGGGCGGCCAATCGTCTACAGCCTTTGCCAGTACGGCAATGACGCCGTGTGGGAGTGGGGCGCTTCAGTGGGCGGCAATCTGTGGCGTACAACGGGGGACATCAGCGACAAGTACGCGAAGATGGCCGAGATCGGCTTTGGCCAGGCAGGCCTTGCGCGGTTTGCCGGGCCAGGGCATTGGAACGATCCCGACATGCTCGAGGTGGGGAACGGTGGGATGAACAACGAGGAGTACAAGACTCACATGAGCCTGTGGGCCATCCTTGCCGCTCCGCTGCTGGCGGGGAACGATCTTTCCAAGATGACGCCGGAGACACTGGCGATCCTCACGAATCGCGAGGTCATCGCGGTCGACCAGGATGCAGCGGGCAAGCAGGGCGATCGGGTCAGCGCGGAGGGCCCGATCGAGGTGTGGGCCAAGCCTCTTGCGGACGGTTCCAAGGCGGTTGGAATCTTCAATCGCCATCACCTGCCGCTAACCGCGCATGTGGACTTTAGGTTGCTCGGCTATGCGAGCGGGGCGAAGGCGCGGGATCTGTGGCTCGACAAGGATCTCGGTAAGATCGGGCCAGAGTATTCGGTGAAGATTCCGTCGCATGGGGTGGTGATGCTGCGGGTCACACAGTAGCTACCCCCCGGGGTGATACCGCCGGTTTTGTTGGAAGCGAAGAACTTAGCGGAGGGGAGTCACTGATTCAACAACAGTCAGTTACTCCGGAGAGGTAACGTTCAGGGGAGGCGGCGCTTCGCGCATCCTTCGGTAGCGATGAGAAAGATCGTGATGCTCCAGAGACCTGAGTCTGGTAAAGTCTGAGGTCCTGCGCGGGGCGCTTGCTCCTCCTTTAATTGTACGGGGGCCGTCAAGGGGTGCCTGTGGGAATCGGGGGCAGATTGAGTGCGCCAGAGAAGGCAGCAGCCGCGAGGATGGTTGGTGGCAGTATTCAGGCTGTTGGGGGCAAGAGCACCCCGTTAGGGCAGTGGTGGCGGGCCCACATCTTAGATACGCGACGTCGGCACCCGGCTATGGAACGACAACGACGGGTTGGTTTCCGTTTTCTAGCTGCGTTTGGTGCGGAGCTCTTCGTTCATGATGAGGAACGCGCCAATGCCGTGGAAGTCGTCGGTGCTCTTTGGCCGGGCGAGGTAGAAGGCCAGGTCGCCGACGTTCGTTCCCTCGCAGATGTTTGCAATATGGGCGTCGCCCTGCTCATCGCGTGAGAGCTGAGTGAGCACGCCGGCGTACCCCCTGCTCGCGACCCTGCGAAAGTGTTTGGGGATGTAGCCGCGATCGACCGCGCGTGAGAGGGTGTAGGTATACATGCAGGAGCTCGAAGTCTCGAGCCAGTTGCCGGAGAGGTTGCCCTTGTCGACCACCTGGTACCAGAGGCCGGTTGCCGGGTCCTGATACTTCTCATACGCGTGGGCGAGCTGTTTTACCAGCGCAATCAGGTCAGAGCGCTGGGCATGATTGTGCGGCAGCAACTCGAGGACCTCAATGAGTGCCATGCCGTACCAGCCGATGGCTCTACACCAGAAGATGGATGAGTGATGAGTTGTGGGATCGGCCCAAGGCTGCTTTCCCGATTCATCGTAGGCATGGAAGAGGAGGCCGGTAGCCGGGTCGTTGAGGTGGCGAGCGTAGATGAGGAGCTGCTTCACAGCCTCGTCGAACGCATACTTCTCGTCGCCGAATGCCACGCCATAGCGCACGAGGAAGGGCATGGACATGTACATGCCATCGAGCCACAGCTGGTGCTGGCGGGAGAGAGCGTGCCAGAAGCCGCCATCCTCTGTGCGAGGGTAAGTATCGAGGCGTTTGCGGATGCTGTCGGCTGCTTTGCGATACTTCTGCTCGCCTGTTTCCTTTGCCAGTACCACGAGCAGGTTTCCACCGAGCATGTAGTCCAGTGCGTTCAAGTTGCTCTTGATGCTGCCGTCATCGCTCACGTTGTTATCCACCCAACCCTGGATGTAGGTGAGGTACGACTTATCGCCCGTTCGCTTGTATACGAGATATTGCCCGAACAGGTAAAGCGCGGGTTGATAGCCCCATTTGCCGAGTGTGGCGGGATCGGGGTGCTGGTGCATAGCGTTGGAGATGACAGCCTGCGACCAGTCAACCTTCTCGGTATGCTTCGACTCGCTGCCGGGCAGCCAACTTGCTGCCGCTGCCACTCTGGGCAGGAAGGGTACTGAAAGGCACAGCTTTAGTGCATCGCGTCGATTCAACATTCCATAATCCTTTCGTTCAAAGGCGGATGCTGCTGTGGCCCGGGGGAGATGAACTCAGCGGCTGGAGACGGTGTTCGAAAATGTCTCGGGAGGCACGAATAATCACTTCAACCCCTAAAGGCGCTCCCTTCTCAAACGTAAAGTTTCAGCAGCTTCCTATTCTTCGTGAGTTATTTGTGGGGCAGAGGCCGTGGCGAAAGTGAAGTTACAGCCGATCATGTCCTCATCTTTACGGCCTTCTGGGCCGCCCCATTCTTGAGCACCAGAGGATGATTTGCCTTGGAAATGTCGCCACCATCGACCGTAATGCCTTCGTTGGCTGCGCCCTCCAGTTGAAGAAAGGCCGCGGTAGGAGTGATCAAGCGTGGAGCGGTGATGAGCACGTCTTTGCTGTCGATGAATCGAAGCGCGGATTCTGTGGAGGGGGCGGCCTGGACGCTAAGACCATTGATTGCCGCATCGGTTACGTGATCGAAGATGACGGCGGGGCGGAGGTCCGGCGTTGCGAACTGGAAGCGGATATTCCGGAGCGTGAGACCTTTCACGTTGCGGGCGTAGAGGCCGTAGGCGGGCATGGGTCCCATCATGAAGTATTCGCCGGCAATTTCGGGCAGGTCGCGCCGTGCTGCGTCCTCCGCCGTTCCTCCACCGCCGAAGGTGAGGTGGATGTTATCGAGCGAGATGTTTTCCATGGTCGCTCCGCCCACACAGTTCAGCGTGATGCAGGAGTGTTTTTCGCCGGGGTTTTCGACACTGGTGACCTTCGCTTCAGCGAGCTGCGGCGGGTCGGTGGTAACAGTCCCCTGAATGTTGCTGAAGGAGATATTGCGGAGAACCGCGGGTGTCGTGGTTCCCGGAGGCGCGCCGGTGGACACGTCCCAATCAGCAGACGGGTTGGCAGGACGAGGCGGAGCACCGGGTGCCGTGGGACGCGCCCCCCGAGGACCGACGCTGACATGGATGGGGCCGGTGACATCCTGCAGGATGAGGTTTGAGAACGACATGTTCTCGTAGCGGGAGCCTGGGTTGCCTTGGAACTTGATTGGACAACCGTATACCTGATAGAGCACGCAGTTGGATATGGCAATGTTCTCCGCCGTGCCGCCGCCGAAGCGGAATACCGACCAGCGGGTGCTGAAGACACTGTTGGTGACGGTTACGTACTTGCAACTGCCGAAGAGAGCGCAGGCGTCGTCCTGGGAGAGCACGGTGCAATTTGTAACCGTGACGTACTGCGAGCTGATGAAGTGGAAGCCGTCGTTGTTCCCATTCACCCGGTTGTGGATGTAAATGCCATCCATGTGCACGCGCTTGGACTGGATGACACGCAGGCTGTGGTAGGCACAGTCGAGCAGATCGATATCGCGAACGCGGAGCCCTTCACAGCGATAGGCGAGGAGATGATACGGCCGTTTGTTGCCACCGAGCCCGCTTGGGGGAGGTGTGCCGCGAACCTGCGAATGAAACTGATAACCCTGGCCATCGATGGTTCCGGGACCTTCGAGCGTAACGTTTTTTGCTTCGACGGCATAGAGCAGTGCCCAGTTTCCATCATTCAGGGTGGTATCGCCGCTGAGGGGGATTGCGTCTACGGCGTGGTAGCGGGTTCCGTCCGTTGTACCGAGAAGTTTGCCCGAGGAGGCGATGTGCAGGGTTACATTGCTTTTGAGCTCGACGGTACCGATGAGGAAAGTGCCGGCAGGTACGAGAACTGTGCCTCCGCCGGCGCCAGTGCAGGCATCGATCGCGGCCTGGAGGGCAGCTGTGTCCAAAGTTTTGCCATCGCCTTTGGCTCCGAAGTCGCGGACGTTATAGACGCGCGCCCCGAGATCGCTGCCGGCGGGGGTGGAGGTCTGCGCCTCGGCGGCTGTGACGCCGGCGCTGGCTAGACCGGCTGCCGCGATGGCGGGAATGGAAACCTGGGAGAGCCACTGGCGTCGTGTCAGGGTGCGGGGATTGGATTCCTGCGCTGCATCATGGTGCATCGTTGACCTCTACGGAAGTGGGTTGTGGAATTGCCAGTGACACCATAGATGAAAACGTATACATTTGGCAAATGCGAAGAACGGAAATAACTCCTCATCCTGTAGGCTGAGGAGCAGAAGAGGGCGAAACCATGGACATGCGCGATTTGGCGAAGGTAGCCGGAGTCTCCAGTGCGACGGTATCGCGCGTCATTAACGGATCGAATCTGGTGCGGCCTGCTACGGCAGAAAAGGTGCGCCGCGTGATCGATGAGCTGAAGTTCGTGCCGAATGGAAGCGCAACGACGCTGAAGCATGGCCGCAGCAGTAGTTATGGCCTTATTATTCCGGACATCACGAACCCATTTTTCCCGGAGTTTATTCGCAGCTTCGAAGAGATCCTAGTGACGAAAAAGCAGGACATGCTGATGGCGACGACAGACCTTCACGCGTCGCGAATGCAGCATACGATCCATCGAATGCTGGTGCGCCAGGTGGACGGTGTTGCGCTGCTTGCGTCGGAGATTGAGACGGGCCCGATTGAGACGTTGATCCGGAACAAGGTGCCGCTGGTCACGCTGGATCGCCGGGTAGTCGGCCGTGGGCTGAGCGACGTCTCGGTGCATTGCGCCAGTGGTATGGGGGAAGCTATAGAGCATCTGGCCAAGTTGCGCCATCAGAAGATTGCGTACATTGGGGGATCCGCGGGTCTGACGATCTCCGATCACCGCGAACAGGCGTTTCACAAAGCGATGCAGAAGGCGGGCCTCAAGGTGAACCCACAGTTCATCCGGGTAGGGAACTATCGCATCACGGGTGGCGAGAAGGGCATGGCAGAACTGCTCGCCCTGCCGGATCGGCCGACGGCGGTAATGTCGGCCAATGATCTGACAGCGATCGGCGCGCTGCGCGTGCTTCATCGGGAGAACATTTCAGTGCCGGATGAGATTTCGGTCGTTGGCTTCGACGACATTGAGCTGTGCGATCTGTTTTTTCCTCCGCTTACGACCATACGGCTGCCGCGGCATGAGGTCGCAGAGACGTTTGTGACAGCACTCGAGTCTGCGGGCCACGATCCACATGCGGTGGGCAAGCAGTACTCAGTGAAGACATCGCTGGTGGTGCGAAGTTCGACGGGACCTGCCCGAAAGAAGAGTAGGCCGCTTAACGGAAGAGCAGGTTAAGGGCGAGACATGCTACAGCAATGCCGGATGCCAGCCAGAGCGACGATGCGGGCAGGCGTACGTTCCGCTCCTGAGTAAAGTACGTGATGCCCTGCATCTCTTCCATTGGTTTGGGCTGGGTGAAGCGGCTTGTCACGGCAATGACGACCACGCAGGTCAGCCATCCGTAGATGGCGCCATAGAAGTTTGCGAGCATCTGACTGCCGTAGGGAATGATGCCAAAACGCACGGCGATATTGTGCGTGGCGGCGACGGCGACTCCACATAAGAGACCGGAGAAACCGGCGGTCGGGGTTGCCCACGTTGTGAACATACCCATGAGGAAGACGGCAAAGAGGGGCGCATTGAACAAAGAGAACAGCAACTGAAGGTAGTCCATCAGATTGTTGTAGTGAAATGCGAGATAGGCTGCGAAGACGCTCAGCAGGCAGGCAAATGCTGCCGAGGCGCGCCCAACGAGCAGATAGTGGGTGTCACTGCGGGCTGGGCGAAGATAGGTGCGATAGAGGTCATGCGTCCACACCGCGGAAAAGGCGCTGATATTTCCTGCGAGACCCGACATCAGACTGGCCAGCACGCCGCAGATGCCGAGTCCCAGGAGACCGGCGCCGTAGTAGTGGCGCATCAAGGAGGCGAGTGCCTGATCGTACTGGGTATTGCCTTGGCTGCGGAAGAAGATGCCGGCTGCGAATCCAGGTAGAACCACGAGCAGTGGGAAGAACAGCTTCGCAATTGCTGCAAATAACGGTGTGTTGATGGACCCTTGCAAGTCCCGGGATGCGAGGGCCCGCTGGATGAGGATGAAGTCGGTGCACCAGTATCCACAGCTAAGGACCAGGCCGAGTCCGAAAACGAGACCGATGACGTCCATCGGCGCTGTGCGGGGTTGCATCAGCGGCAGCGAGGTCCATGTGTGCGCCGTGGGCGCAGGCATGCGCTGCAAGATTCGATGGAGGCCGTGGAAGTCGCGGAGCACAAAATAAGCCAGCGGGATGAGACTTGCGATGGTGAGGCCGAATTGCAGGATCTCGTTGTAGATGGTTGCGCGGAGTCCTCCAGAGAGGGAATAGCAGAGGATGACAGCGGACGAGATGACCGCGACGCGAAAGAAGCTCCAGCCAAAGAACGAGTTCAGGACGGTAGAAATGGCATAGAGACTTATGCCGGACACAAAGATCATCATGACGGCGAGAGACACGGCGCTGAGGATCTGCGTCGGTGCGCCGTAGCGGACCCGAAGGAAATCGGGAACGGTCATGGCGCCACTGCGCGCGTAGACGGGCATCATGAACAGGGCGAGAAAGAGCATCGCCGGGATGGCGCCGATCCAGTAAAAGTGCAGCGCAATCGCGCCATACTTTGCGCTTGTCGCGACGATTCCTACAATCTCCAGGGCACCACAGTTGGCCGCCAGGAATGCAATGGCCGTGACGATGCCGGGTAGCGCCCGCCGGGCGTGAAGGAATTGTGAGGAGGTACGCGTACTTC
>Ga0070658_10003151_pt1 | contig 13607 bp, 11 predicted proteins | sample KBSC13metaG_FD_64664 | JGI IMG/M metagenome (GOLD analysis project Ga0070658, IMG submission 64664) | Corn rhizosphere microbial communities from Kellogg Biological Station, Michigan, USA - KBS C1-3 metaG | ecosystem: Host-associated > Plants > Roots > Rhizosphere > Soil ... | reverse complement strand
CCGAGAGAGATGTAACCGATGATCGGCTCGCCTCTGAGCGGGTTGCAGCACTTGGCTCGTGTCGTCAGGAGGTTGTCCACGCCCTTGACGACTATCGCGTCCTCACCAAGTCCGATAAACTTTTTGACGGCTTTTACGCCCGTACGAACCCGTCCCTCGGGTTGCTGCTCAGGGTCGAGGTCCTTGAACTTGTCACCCAGGAATTTGGCGATGACATTCCTCGGCAATGTCTTTCCGTAACCTACTGAGGCGAAGAGGTCGTCGCCTCGGCTGAGCCCGTACTCATTGGCTATCCGTTTTACCTCGGCCTCATTGTTGAGGAACTTCTTGGGAGTGACCTTAAATTTATCTGCCTCCTTCTCGAGGAGCTTGCGGCCGAGGTCGATAGATTCGGTTCGCTGCTGCTGCGATATGTAATGGCGGATGCGATTGCGTGCCCGTGACGTGATCGCGTGGTTTAGCCAATCCCCGGACGGATGAGCACTCTGATTCGTCAGTATCTCCACCACGTCGCCGTTCTGGAGCTCGCTCCTGAGGGGAACGATGCGGCCATTGATCTTTGCACCAGTGCAGGTATCGCCTACTCCTGAGTGGATCGCATAAGCAAAGTCGATGGGTGTGGCTCCGCGAGGCAACTGGATCACCTTGCCCATGGGCGTGAAGGCGTATACATCCTTTGGGTAAAGGTCGAGCTTGAGCGTCTCGACAAAGTCCTCGCTGTCCTCGTGCTCCTCCGACTCACGAACAAGCGGAAGAAGTAGTTTCTCAACCGTCTTTCTCAGTGTATCGAGAGCCTCGTCCTCCTCCTGCTGCCCCAGAGCCTTCTCTTTATACTTCCAGTGGGCCGCAACACCCTCCTCAGCGACGTGGTGCATCTCCTCGGTGCGTATCTGCACCTCGAAGGGCTGGCCACCGTCACCGATGACGGATGTATGAAGCGACTGGTAGAGGTTATCTCGAGGAATTGCGATCCAATCCTTGAATCGCTCCGGCACGGGAGTCCAAATGTCGTGGACCACACTCATGGCCACATAGCAGTACTTACGATCATTCTCGGTGATGATCCTGGCCGCGATCAGGTCGTAGACCTGCTCGATCCTGACCTTCTGCTTCTTGAGCTTTTTCCAAAGAGAGTAGAGCCGCTTCACACGCCCTTGTATCTCGATGAAGGGCACATCGTTCTCAGCGAGCTTTGTGCTGATCACAGAAGTGATCTTCTCGAGCGTCGCCTCGAGCTCCGGGCGGCGGACGTCGACCTCCCTGGCCAAGCGTTTGTACTCGTCCGGGTAGAGGTTTTGAAAGGCCAGGTCCTCGAGCTCACTCCGCATCTTACCCATACCAAGGCGATGGGCGATCGGAGCATAGATGTCCAACGTCTCTTGAGAGATCCGCTCGCGCTTCTCGGGCTTTAGATACTGCATCGTCCGCATGTTATGCAGACGATCGGCAAGCTTGATGAGCACCACTCGGACGTCGGTGATCATCGCGAGGACCATTTTTCGGATGTTCTCAGCCTGCTGCTTCTCTTTCGACAGCTGACTGATAGTTGCTATCTTTGTGAGCCCGTCAACAAGCTGAGCGATGGTGTCGCCAAAGTACGACTTGATCGTGTCGAGATCCACTAGGGTGTCCTCGACCACGTCGTGCAGCAGTCCGGTCGAGACACTTGTCTCGTCGAGCTTCATATCCGCCAGGATATTTGCCACCTCGAGCGGATGGACCAGATAGGGCTCACCGGACGCCCGGGTCTGCCCGCGATGATGGAGTGCAGAGAAGAGATACGCGCGCCGGATGAGATCGGCATCGGCCCCGGGCCGATTGTTTTGAACCTTATCGATGACGTCCTCGATGCGGATCATGCTGACCTAAACTCCTGTCTCAGTACGTTTTATGAGGTCTGGAATACAAAAGGCGATGCCCAATAAATAGAATTGAGCACCGCCAAGCTTTGGAAGAAAGCAGTGAGATTATTTGGATGAGTTCGCGTTAGAGTTACTCTTTGCGTTCTGCGCGGCTGCCTCCTTAGCTGCCGCCCGGTCATCCATCTCCTGCTGTATCTTCTTGTCGAGATCACCAAGCTCGTTATAGGACTGACGAAGCTGCTCCGACTCGTTCTTGAGCCTTTCAGCATCGTCTTTACGTCCTTCCATCTCGGCGAGGCGCATCGACTGGATCGTCATCGCAGCCTTATAAGAACGGCTCGACTCAAACGGCTTTACCATCTCCTGATAAAGGCGAAGCTGCTCGTCCGTCGCACCCTTGACGTCGAACGACTTGGCAGCGTTCTTGATCATTTGAGGCTCAAGAGCGATCGCCTTGTCGGCGGCGTCCATTCCCTCCTGGATGCACTTCTTCAGATTGTCGAGGTCTCCCGCATTAGCGGGCTTCACATAATGGAAAACATCCTTCCCGTTCTCCGTGACCTGCTTTTTGGTTGCCTCGGTATCGGTAATGTCGTTAGCGCAGGTGTTCGACTTAGCGGCCATCGAATTGTAGGCCGCTGCGCGAGCAGTTTCCGGGTTCTTGGCGTCGTTTGCGACCTGATTTCGCCAGGCTACCGCCTGATCGGGCTGCTGAATGTTGTCATAGAGACCACTGACAGCACCGAGCGTTGTGACCGCGTCTGAAAGTGCGCTCGCGTATCGACGCTGCGATGGAACGTCCATCGGAGCTTTCTCATACGCACCTCGCGCATCCGTGTACTCGCGGAGAGCCGCAGGCAATGCCTGCTTATAAGCCTCGATAGCAGCCTGCGCTTTCGCCTGATCCTGCCTATTGCCTATGTACTCGGAATGAAGCGTACGGGCAAGGAATAGCTGCGCTGTACGGCCCTCCAGGGTCTCACCATTGGGATCCCGTTGCGCAGCGAGCCGGAATTGCTGTTCTGCCTCCGGGAATTTACGGTCCTTGTACGCCTTGGAACCGTCAACCAGGTTTTTCCGGGCCATGACCCGGCTGTAGTAAGAGCAGCTCGTCCCTCCGAGTACCACGAGCAGAATGAATACAATTACCCCAAACTTTGAGGATCTCATCTATTTAACTCCAGTATTGACGCGGCGCTCGCGAACAAGCTGCACCGCATCAAGAGATCAATCCTGCAGATCGTCGATCTGCAGACCTATCGGCGAGGCGCCGGCCTGCTTTGCGGCGTCAATGACCTTGACGACATCACCATATCGCACGACTTTCGGCGACTTGATAAAGATCGTCTTCTCGATCTCGTTAGTGCCCTCGCGAAACACACCGTTGTTGGTGCGGTCCCTAAAGATCTCCGTGAGCCTGTCCCTAAGCTTGTCGGTATCCGACACATCGCCAAACGCCTCGTTGTTGAGGGTGATGGCCTTGGTGTCCTTGTTGATAGCGACGACGAGCGTCAGGGGATTCGGCTTTACGGCAACCTGCGGCTGGTCCTTGGGCTCAGCCGGAACCTTCGCCTCGAAACGGCTGGGCTTCGACGGTGTGATCACCATGAAGATGATCAGCAGCACGAGAAGCACGTCGATCAGAGGCGTAACGTTAATGCTTGGTGTGGCTCCCCCGGAGCCACCTGTCGACATTCCCATAACAAAATACCTGTGTTAAGCCGGGGGCGTGCCCGTAGCCACGCCGCCGGTCCTTAAGTCTTTGGAGCTTCTCCGCCCTTCTTTTTGTCAGCAACGAGCCCGATCTTATCGATGTCCTGTTTACGGATGGTGTCGATAGCCTGGACGACGCGACCGTAGTCGACGTCCACACCGCTCTTTATATAAACGATGCGCTTCTCAGGGGTCTTACCTTCCATACGACGCTTGATGACGTCGCCAAGGGCATCGAGCGGATACTGCTCCTTGCCGATATAGAAGTTGCTGTTGTCCGGGATCGCGATGATGACCGACGTGTCCTTTGCGATATCTGCGTCCTCATCAGGGCTGACCATATCGCGAGGAAGGTTCACCGAGACCCCCTGCTGCAGCAGCGGCGTTACGATCATGAAGATGATCAGAAGCACCAGCATGACATCAACCATCGGAGTTACATTGATCTCCGAGTTGAGTTCATTGGCACCGCCAACTTGCATTGCCATAGCGATTCTCCTTTCGGCCGGGTCTTTGAACCGCGTCCCAGCCGTCGCGCGTGCTTAGCCGCGCAGTGCTTTGCTGCGCTGCTTGATGAAGTAGTCGACAAGCTCCGAAGCGGAGTTCTCCATCTCAACACTGAAGCTGGTTACCTTGCTCGTGAAGTAGTTGAAGAGCCACACAGCGGGAACCGCCACAAGAATACCGCCAGCTGTTGTGATCAGGGCCTCGGCGATAGCTCCACCGACCGCACCGATACCGGCCGTCTCATTGGTACGCAGAGCATTGAAAGCACCGATAATACCCACGACCGTTCCAAACAGTCCCACGAAAGGAGCTGTTGAGCCGACCGTTGCGAGACCTGCGAGGCCACGCTTGAGCTCAGCCGTCTTCACCGCGATAGCACGCTCGAGGGCACGCTTGGAGGCCTCCATCTCGTCAGCTGAGATGTCCGAATTGCCCTGGTGAGCAGCGAACTCCTTAAGACCTGACGAAACGACCATCGCAAGGTGCGAATCCTTGTGCTTGTCGCTGATGTTGATCGCCTCATCGATATTGCTGTTTTTGAGTGCCTGGGCGACCTTGGGGGCGTACTGACGCGACTGCGCCTTGGCCTTGTTGTAGGTGAGCCAACGCTCAATGCCAACGGCGATCATATAGACCGACTCGATGAGCAGTGTAATGACAACGCCCCAGCCCGGAATGGTCAGGCTCTTAGCAATGTCGTAAGCTCCAAAAGAGATCCCGGGACCCCCCTTCTCCTGGAACAACAAAAACAAGCCCGTTCCGATCAGGCTGGCCAAAAATGTCATGATTTTTCCTCCAAAGAATTCAACAGAATCTTTTTCTCTTTTATAGCGATGAACTGATTTGAAGAGCGGCCGATTCTTGTCGAAAGGCCGCTCTTCTGCTGTTCCGTCTTAGGGAACGAAATTGTACGTGATCACACCTGAGACCTTTACGGCCTGTCCCGAGAGCAGTGTCGGACTAAAGTGTGCACCTCTTGCGGCGCCTTCAGCGGCCGCCTTCAGCAGCGGATGGCAGCTGACTGCCGATGCGGAGATCACGCTTCCGGTCTCACTGATGACGACCTGGACGCTGCATGCTCCCGCTGCATGAACCGCACGGGCTGCGGGCGGATATGCCGGTTTCGGCAGACTGGTCGCCTTACCATTCAGCACACCTCCGGACACCATCTTAGGCACCGGTCTCGGCGTGGCAGCACGCGGAGGAGGAGCATCCCCCTCGCCGTTGTCGCCGGTTGTTGCCGTACCGCTTCCGGTAGAAAGACCGCCGGTGCCGCCTTCCGAAGCCACTCGGCCGGTCGCACCCTGAATGAGAGCACCTGTATCAGACTCGGTATTACCCAGCTTGGTGATACGGTCCAGCCGCATCTCTTTAACGGCATTCTTCTGAGTTGAGATCTCGTCGGGCGGTTTAACAGGCGTCTGCATGATGTTCTGGATCAACTCCTTGCGAACATCGACGTCAGGCTGCTTTTGCTCAGGCTGCTTTTCAGGCTTTGGCGGCGGCGGCTCATCAGCCGGGGGCGGAGGAGCGACAAGCGTCGTCAACTCCAGATCCTCGCCTCCAACACCAAAGTCCTTACCCAGCAAGCTAACGGTCCACGCCGTCAGCATGAGGATCACCGCGAGTAATCCAATACCCAGAAAGAGTTCGGATGTCCGCTTGTTCTCAGCTGAGTTGCTTTTTGACTCTACTAACTGATCTAACATGATCTGCCTCCCTTACGGTGCCAACCTCAGGTCAAGGGTTACGAAACTGTATTTAGCTTGGATGATAGCCATCCATCCCCAGTTGTCACGGTATGAAACCGAACACAACCCGGATGCCGTAAAATGCCTGTATTTGCAGGTTACAAGTGCGGGGCTCGTATGGATTACCGGTCGCAATACGCCGATGTTCCACGTTTCCCGATCCCGTTCTTCAAAAGCCGAACCCGGGACAAACCGTCAACAGAGCATTTAATTGACCAGCAACGGGGAAAGTCTAAATTTTCAATGATCGAAAGTCAAGAATGGCCAAAGCTCTTTTTTGGCCCTGCTAAAGCTTTCTAAATCCTTGCGGAACAACGACTACCGCGTCACAGGCCGACGCGTGACGGACCGACGCGATGAGGACGCCAGCTTCTCCCCTTTTTGGGGTGCAAGGACCTCTTTCACGCGGGAATCGCCTAGTTTATTCTGCCACCAGATCGCTATCGGACTAGCGATGGCGATGGTCGAGTACGTTCCGAGGATAACGCCGACCAGCAGGGCCAGCGAAAAGCTCTTGAGCACCTCACCGCCGAAGAGAACGAGGGCCAGCACCGACAGCAGCACGAGCCCTGATGTAATGATCGTTCGTGACAGCGTTTGGTTGATCGAATGGTTCGTGATGCTGTACAGACTGTCTGTCCGGTTCTCCTGGAGGTTCTCTCGGACGCGGTCAAAGATAACGATCGAGTCGTTGACCGAGAACCCGACGATCGTTAAGAGAGCGGCAATAACCGTAAGGTTGATCTCCCACTGAAATACGGAGAAGAACGCGACCACCATCAGCACGTCATGGAAAACGGCGAGCACCGCGCCCACCGCGTAGGTCCAGTCGTACCTGAATGCGATGAACAGGAGTATGCCGACGAGGCCAAACAGCGTGGCCGTGACCGCCTGGTTCCTCAACTTAGAACCTGCGACCGCACCTACTGAATCGGTTCCCACGATCTTATAAGCAGCGTCCGGCGAATCCGCGAGAGAGGCGTCTCCGGCCTCCGCTCCAAAGGTGTCCAGGGCCTGCTTCACGGTCTGGCGGCCCGCTTGGACCTGAGCTGCGGTATTCCCGTCCTCGGAATTCCCCTCGATAAGCGGGATCTTGATCAACGCCTCATCCGGTTTATCGGTCGAGGACTGGATCACCGGGTCGTTGATGCCGGTCTTGTTGAGGGCTGCACGCAGATCGTCGTCGGATGGGCGCTGCTTGAACTTGGCCGTGACGACAGTACCGCCCTTAAAATCGACACCGAGGTTAAAAGCGTCTGTCCCGCCCGGAGTGTACTGACGGCCGATAGTGGACACAAGGCCGGCGAGCATGATGAAGCACGAGAATGCAATAAAGCCCTTGCGCTTGCCCAGCCAGTCAATATTTATGTTCTGAAAAAGGTTAAACATCGTAACTAAACCTTAGATACTCATCCGCTCACGGTTCGGCTTGAGTGAGAGCTCCCAGTTGAAGATGGTCCGCGAGACGAATACGGCCGTGAAAAGGTTGATCACCAGGCCGAGGATGAGCGTTACGGCGAATCCCTTGATCGCACTCGATCCCGTCATGTACAGAATGACCGACGAGATGATCGTCGTGATGTGCGTGTCGATGATCGTCACGAATGCCCGGTCGAAACCGATGCTGATCGCCTCCGGCACGGAATAGCCAAGGCGCAGCTCCTCGCGTATGCGCTCAAAGATGAGTACGTTTGAGTCGACCGCCATGCCGATGCCGAGGATCAGACCGGCGATACCCGGCAGGGTCAGCGTCGAGCCGATCATCACGAGAGCGGCGATCGTCAGGAGCATATTCAAGGCCAGTGCGACCACGGCATTGATACCCGACCCGCGGTAGTAAAAGAGCATGAAGAGAACGACCAGGATCAGGCCGCCGATCGACGCCGACACTCCGGCACGGATGGAGTCTGCTCCGAGACTCGGTCCGACGGTTCTCTCTTCCTGGTATTCGATACCTGCGGGCAGAGCTCCCGACTTGAGCGTTAACGCAAGGTCATCCGCGGACTGCTTTTGAAATTTACCGGAGATCTCTCCGGTATCAAAGATCTGCGACTTGATATAGGCGGCTGACTTGACCTCGTCGTTGAGTACCACGGCCATATAATTGCCGATGTTCTTACCCGTCCAGTCGCCAAACTTTTGAGCTCCGGATGGCTTGAACGAAAACGAGATCTGGTAATCACTACCGCCGCGGCCCTGAATAGCCGCAGCATCGCGGAGTTCGCTGCCATCGACGACCGCCGGCGATTCGACCACGACGAATTTGGTCGGTTTCTTGTCCTGCGCCGTATTCGCGTTTATGGACGGACTGTCGTCCCGCTCCGTATAGGGTAGAACCTTGCGGGTATCCGTCTCTTTCCCACCGATGGTCGCCAAAGCGGCTTCCTTCGTCGGATACGTCTGGACAGGCGTGGGATTCGGCGGGCTGACGATCTTCATGAGTTCGAGCCTCGACTCGCCCTTCACGAGTTCCTTAACGCGTTCGGGATTCTCAACCCCCGGCATTTGAAGAAGGATCAGACCTGAGTCTTTGCTTCCCTGTCTCTGCAGCAACGGCTCCTTGACACCAAATGCGTTGATGCGGCTGTCGATGATCCGATAAGCCTGCTCTGTCGCCGAATCTTTAAGGTTGGCCTGCTGCTGCTTGGGTAGATCAAACGATATCTGGTTTCCGCTCGTAGACTCGGTCCAGTTAGCGAAATCAACCTTCTTCTTGATCGCGTCGACGGCGGCCTGTGCCTTTGACGGATCCGAGAGGGTCAAGTTCACGGTGTAGTTGCCGTTCTCCGCCACTGTCGAACCCTCGGCGGTCACACCGAGCGGATTACCCGAATCATCCTTAGCATCCTTTAGGGCCTGAACTGCCGCCGCCTCGTTGTTCTCGGTCAGGCGCCTGAGGTACTCCTCAGTCTTGACCCTCATCACGAGATGAGAGCCGCCCTTGAGGTCGAGTCCAAGGTTGATGTTACTGGCGAGGTTATTTTTGATCCCCGCCCAGGTAAAGTCCGACGCCGAGGGAGTGTGCCGCGGGCCAAAGACCAAATAGATGCCGATCAGCATGATGGCGACGATCACGCCCGTCCTGATCCACAAACCGGTTCTGTTCATTTCTAAATCCCTTTACGGCCGCTTACCGACGACCGCACTTTTGCCGATCTCGAGAAAGGATTTCTCCGCACTCTGAATGATGAAGCTCGTGTCTCTAACTTCCTTTATCCGGCCGATGACGCCGCCGTTTGTGACGACCTCATCCCCGTTCTTGAGGCTGGCGATCAACTCCTCGAGCTGCTGCTTTTGCTTACGCTGCGGCAGGATCACGAGAAAGTAAAAGATGCCTCCCATCAGGAGGAGCGGGACGAGCAGGCTGAATATCGAGCCGCCGCCCGAGTCCTGAAAGAACAGTAGATACAGTTTCATTGCGAAGATTTGCCCGAAAGACAAAAAGCAAATCATATACAAAGCAATTGCCTTAATCAAACGTCAGTTGCAGGTGTGTTCGCTCTGAGGTTTTCGAGTACTCGCTTCTTGAAATTCGTGTACTCGCCGGCCATGATCGCGGCCCGTGCAGAGCGCATCAGGTCCAAGAAGAATGCCACGTTGTGATGGGACAACATAATGGACGCATTCATCTCACCCGCCTGATACAGGTGCCGCAGGTAGCCTAAGGGATAACGCTTACAGACCGAGCATGAACAGTCCGGATCGAGCGGCTCATCCGACAGGGCAAATTTCGCATTGCGGATGTTCAGCTTCCCTCTCGACGTGAAGACGCTGCCTGTCCGCCCATTCCGGGTCGGAATGACGCAGTCAAACATATCGACGCCGTTCTCGACCCCCTCAAGCAGGTCCTCGGGCGTGCCGACGCCCATCAAGTATCGCGGAGCATCCGCGGGCATCTGATGAGCGAGAAAGTCGAGCACTCCGTACATTACCGGCTTCTCCTCACCCACGCTGAGCCCGCCAATGGCATAGCCGTCAAAGCCGATCTCGACCGTCCGGTCAAGGCTCTCCCGGCGGAGGTCCGTGTGGCCGGCACCCTGGATGATCCCAAACAAGGCCTGCTTGCCGCTGAGGTCAGAATTCTGCTCGGTATCGAATGCTGCCGACTGTAGTTCGCCGAACTTCTTCTTCGAGCGTGCGGCCCAGCGGGCGGTGAGTTCGAGGCTCGATCTTGTTCGGTCGTAGCCGGCATCGCCGGGAGGGCACTCGTCAAAGACCATCACGATCTCCGAGTCGAGGGCCGCCTGCACCTCCATCGACACCTCCGGTGACAGAAATTTCTTACTACCATCGAGATGCGAACGAAATTCGACGCCCTCCTCCGTGAGCTTTCTAAGGTCCGTCAGAGAAAATACCTGAAAGCCTCCCGAGTCCGTCAGGAACGACCGCTCCCACGACGTAAAGCGGTGCAGACCTCCAAACGCGCGGATAGTCTCTATCCCCGGGCGTAAAAAGAGATGGTATGTATTGCCGAGTATGATCCGGGCATCCATCTCGTGCTCCAGCCACTCGAAGCGGAGGCCCTTGAGGGCACCCTGGGTACCCACCGGCATGAATACGGGAGTCTCGATTACGGACCGCCGCGTCCGCAGCGTGCCCGCACGTGCCTTCCCGTCTGCGGCATCGATCTTCCAATCGATCGGCTTACTCATTGGCGATGGTACCGTGTGAAGCTACTTATTCCGTCCGATGAGAGCCCAGATATCGCTGGCTCCGATGGCCGTCTCAGAAATGAAAGTTCCCTTCTCGTCGATGAGAACCGCCGACGGGGTGCCGAACATCCCGAGACCTTCCGCAGTTTTGTGTCCCGGATCGAGCACGACAGGAGAGGCGATGTTCATTCTTGCGTGGAACTCGGGATCCCCGTCCGAAAAGACGATCAAGTTCGGCTCGTCCTGACCCTTTGCGCGGTCCCAATCTCGCAGTTCGTCAAGCATCGCCACGCAATGAGGGCAGCTGTCGCTCCAAAAAGCGATCAGGGTCTTTTTGCCCCGGAAGTCGTCGCTGGTGATCTCGCGTCCTTTGATGTCCGAGACCCTCAACTCAGGAACTGGGGCCCCTATGGGTGCTCGCGAATGCCCCGCTCCGTTTGTGAAATGAACCCCTTCGCGGCTGAGGTCCTCTCCCTTGATCGCGTCCACTAGCGAGCGAATGGCGGTATCGCCGGCCGTAGTGTGACTCGCAATACGTCCCCGGGTGTCCATCAGGATCGCTGTGGGCGTCCACACAGCTCGTAACAGACCGGCGACCTCACGGTTGTCCTGCAGGAGCATGAGCTCAGCGATCTCATCGCCAAACTTGTCTATGTTCTCGGCGGCGCTCCCGCTGGAAACGAACGCAAAGCGCACCTTCCCGCTCAGCGCGGCGATCCACTCCTTAAACTCCGGAACGAGCGATCGGCAAGGGGCACAGTTCGGACTAACGAACAGAGTCAGGACAGGCAGCCCGTCGGCCCTAAGGTCGTCGAGAGTGACTCGGCCGCCACGAATATCCTTAGCCTCAAACCTGGGCGCCACAGCACCGATCGGCAGCCCTTCATTCGGATTCGATACCTCGGTCCGTTCGATGGGAGATCCATCCCGGGCCACGATCTCCATCACCTCGACATGCTTCAGGATCTGGTTCTGTAGGTCGAGGAGCTTCCGAAGGTAGGCCAGTGCGCCGATCAACAAAGCGACAATGGCGATGCCGAATCCTATCTCAATGACATTCACGGACGGATCTGTGAGAGATGTACCTTGGGAATCCTGTCCTCGAGCGACGAGCACAACCGCGGGGATCGCGAATATCGCGTTGCGGATAAGACTGACGGCACTCACGGGAGCGCTGTAGACCTGACCGAAACAATGGCAATCCGGAGCGTTACCCTTCGCGAGCTGATACGCCATCTGCCCAATGAAGACAAGTAGAAGAGCTAAAGATCCGACGGCACCAAACCACGAGGTGGTGGTGAAAAGCAGCATCCCCGCGATCGCGATCTCAAGTACCGAAAGAATGACCGGTCCGACATTCGTCAGCGGCAGCGGCACGCCAAACCCCTCGAAGGCTTTGCGGCTTCCCTCAAGGTCAGTGAGCTTTGCGACGCCCGCCAGAGCCATCACACCCGCGAGACCAAGCCTTAATAGAAGAAGAAGTGCATCCATTTCGAAACGGAGATTGTAGCCCAAAGATCAGCTCTTGTCCTTCTTCGACTTATGACGCTCGACGAGCCGGATCGGTGTGGCGAAGAAGTCAAACTCCTCACGTAGACGGTTTTCCACATACCTCGTGTAAGAGAAATGCAGTCCTGCCTTACCGCCGGAGGTGAAAAGGATGAACAGAGGCGGCCGGATGCCTGCCTGCGTGATGAACTGTACCTTCAGGCGAGACAGACCTCCCTTGACCGGTGCCGGGGCACCGCCGCCCTTCGGCTGGGAGATCATCTCCTCAAAGAAGCGATTCAGGACTGATGTCTGTATTCGCTTCTCACGAGCTTTATACGCCTGCTCGACGAGCGGCAGTATCTTTGTCACACGCTGCCCTGTAAGTGCAGATATCGTCACGATCGGCGCCCAGTCGAGGAATTTCATCGCCTCACGCAGCGACCGCTCAAACTCGTAGATCGTATTCGTCTCTTTCTCCTCCACCGCGTCCCATTTGTTGACGGCAATTATGATCGAGCAGCCGCTGTCGAGAGCGTACCCGGCGATATTAGCGTCGAGGTTGGTGACCCCCTCGACCGCATCGATCAACAGGATCGCCACGTCGGCTCTCTCAAGAGCTTTGCGGGCCATGATCACCGATAGTTTCTCGGCCATCTCTGTGGTCTTTCCCTTGCGCCTGATGCCCGCGGTGTCAATGAGCAGGTATTTCTGGTCATTGACGACAAGTTCTGTATCCACAGCATCGCGAGTCGTACCCGCGATAGGTGAAACGATCGCCCGCTCTTCGCCCAGTATCTGATTGAGCAGCGACGACTTTCCAACATTGGGACGGCCGATGATCGCCAGCTTGATCTCGTCCGATACCTCAGTCTCCTCAGCGATCTCTTGATCCGGTAACGCGTCAAGCACCAGATCGAGCATGTCTCCGATGCCGTTACCGTGCTCCGCCGAAATGGGCGTCAGCTCGTAACCAAACTTGTGAAACTCCCCCGCTTCATCTTCGACCTTGCGAGACTCCGCCTTGTTGGCGGCTATAAAGATCGGCTTTCCCGTATTGCGGAGCAGAATGCCAAGCTCCTCATCCAGAGGCGTGATGCCGGCGCGTGAGTCGACCACCCAGATGATCGCCGCGGATTCATTGATCGCTGTTGAAGCCTGCTTGAAGATATTCGCAGGGATGATCGCCTCGTCGTCCGGTACGATGCCGCCGGTGTCGACAAGTCGGAACTCACGCCCCTTCCATTCGACCTCACCGTACATCCTGTCCCGAGTGATGCCGGGCTCGTCGCCGACGATCGCCCTGCGGCTGCCCGTCAACCGGTTAAAGAGCGTGGATTTGCCGACGTTTGGGCGGCCGATTATAGCTACGAGAGGGCTGTACATTCGTGAGGATATCCTAACAAACGGTGCTATTATCCGCGATTGTATGAATTTCGACCTTGAGCTCTCGACACAGATCCTTCGCCAGACTCCCGAAACGCTTCAAAGTATGCTCGGGCATTTAGCACCAAACTGGACCCGGGACGGCGGCAGCACGGATGGCTGGAGTCCGTACGACGTGATGGGTCATTTGATACATGGCGAACGCCACGATTGGATGGGTCGAGCCGAGATCATTATTGGTCAGGCCG
>Ga0070658_10003150_pt1 | contig 13607 bp, 10 predicted proteins | sample KBSC13metaG_FD_64664 | JGI IMG/M metagenome (GOLD analysis project Ga0070658, IMG submission 64664) | Corn rhizosphere microbial communities from Kellogg Biological Station, Michigan, USA - KBS C1-3 metaG | ecosystem: Host-associated > Plants > Roots > Rhizosphere > Soil ... | reverse complement strand
AAGCCGCTCGGCGGAGCGGCGTCGCAGAAGCGTGCTCTTGCACTGCTTGCCATCGTCGCGGTATCCGGCGAAAGCGGGCTGAGCCGTGACAGACTGGTCGCGCTGCTGTGGCCGGAAGCCAATGAAGAGCGAGCTCGGCATTCACTGACGCAACTGATGTATTCGGCGCGGCGCTCAGTCGGTGTGGACGACCTGTTCCTCACCGACAGCAGCGAGGTTCGGCTCAATGCGGAGCGCATCACGAGCGACGTGCGCGAGCTCGACGAACTCCTCGCGGCCGGCGATCTCGAGGACGCGGTAGCGCTGTACGATGGTCCATTTCTCGACGGGTTCTTCCTGTCCGGGACTGCGCCATTCGAGCAATGGGTGGAGTCGCAGCGGACGCGCGTGGCGGAGCGCGTCGCCGACGCACTGGAGCAGCTGGGCAACGCGGCGGACACCGCTGGTGACACGCGCCGCGTGGTGGAGTGGCGGCGGAAGCTCGCGGCAATGCGGCCGCTGGATGCACACGCCGCGGTGCTGCTGATGAATGCGCTTGCGGCCGCTGGCGATCGGGCGGGCGCACTGCAGCACGCAACGCTGCACGCGACGCTGCTGCGCGAAGAGCTCGGCCTGGACCCGGACCCCGTGGTCGCCGAGCTCGCCGAAAAGCTGCGGGAGCCGGTGGCGTGGACGCCGGCGACGCCGGATCGGGCGGTGCCGGTGGTGGACGAGCCGGTCGCCGTGAAGCAGGCAGGCGCCGAGCCGGCGCGCGCGGGTGCCGTTGCGCTCACGGGCGATGCACTGGGGGTGTGGCGGCCACCGCGAGGTCTGCGTCATCGCTGGCTACCGGGGGCAGTGGCGGTCGGTGCGGCGCTCGTGCTCATCGTCGTCGTGCTCGTGTGGCGGAGCCGCTCGACGTCAGTGGATGCGCTGGCGGTGCGACAGGACGTGGTGGTCGCACCCTTCCGCGTGACCGGCGCGAACGCAGCGCTGCACTACCTGCGCGAAGGGATGGTGGAGCTGCTCTCCACGCGCCTTGCCGACGACACGGCGGCGCGGTCGGTCGATGCGGGTGCGGTGCTGGCAGCGTGGCGCGCGGCGGGACTGCTCTCGTCGTCCGACTGGGCACGCGACACCGTAGTGAGCCTCGCGCGCCAGCTCGGTGCGTCGCGCGTGGTGCTGGGCAGCGTGGTGGGCGCGCCGTCGCACGTGATCATCAGTGCGTCGGTGGTGGTGGCGAAGACCGGTACGGTGAGTGCGCAGGCATCCGTCGAAGGGCCGGCGGACAGCCTGACGACTCTGGTGGACCGCCTCGCGGCGCGATTGCTGGTGTCGGAGGCGGGAGACAGCGAGCGGCTCGCGGACCAGACGACTACCTCGCTTCCCGCACTGCGCGCCTATCTGGACGGACAGGCAGCGTACGTGCGGCGCGACTACACGTCGGCGCAGCGCTTCTATTCGCGCGCCCTGCAGGGCGATTCGTCATTCGCGCTCGCGGCGCTGCACCTGGCGCTCGTCTCCGAGCGACTCGGTGATCACGAGGGAATTCGTCGCGCCGTGGCGCGGGCGTGGCCGTTCCGTTCGGTACTCACGGAACGCGACCTCGCGCAGCTGGTGGCGTTCGGCGGACCGCGCTATCCGGCGCCATCGCCGGACTCGGAGCTGATCGAAGCCTGGCGACGCCTCGTGCGCGCCACGCCCAACCGCGCCGAAGGCTGGCTCGAGCTGGGCGCGCGGCTGTTCCACGACGGCGCGGTTGCCGGTGTCGCGGCGCCGGGCACGGAAGTGCGCTCGGCGCTGACACGTGCGCTCGCCCTCAACGCCGATACGGCGGCCGTGCAGCGCTATCTCTTCCAGATCGATTCGCGCGCCGGCGCCCGCACACTGCCTTCCGCGATCGTGATGGCGGACGCGCAGTTCAGCGCGCGACGTCCCTTCGCGCCCTTCCTGCGATGGCATGCGGCCGAAACGCGCGGCGACAGCGCAGCGCAGCGCGAGATGCGTGATACGCTCTGGCGGCTGGGCCGCGCGAACCTGCGAGCCATCGCGCAGGCGAGCCAGTTCGACGCGATCGGCGTGCGCGACGGTGCGGAAGCGGTGCGCCTCCTGCTCCAGCGTCCGAGCAGCGAGGCGGACCGGCGCGATGCATTGATGGCGGCGCACTCGCTGGCGAGCAACCGCGGCCGGCCGGACGCAGCGCGCGCGGTGGCGGACCAGATGGCGAGCACCGGCGCGGACCCGCGCGCGCCGCTGCGGTTGCACGTCCTCGATGCACTCTATGGACTGGGAGACACGACGCTCGCCGCCAGTGCCGCGGCGCAGCTCGCGAGCGCGAGCGCGTCGTCGGTCACGGAGAGTGTATCGAGCGCGGCAACGGACGGCTGCGTCCTGGCGCAGTGGCGATTGTCGCACGACGACACGACCGACGTTGCCGCGACGATCGCGTCGCTGCAGTCGGCGGCCACTTCGATGCAGGACGATGCCGCGGGCCCCGCTGCCGGCTGCGCCGCGCTGCTCGAGGCGTGGCTCGCCGTGACGGCGCGTCAGGCCGATGCGCGCGTGGTGCTCGATCGTACGTCGGCGCTGGCATTCACGCCGGTGGCGACGGGATCGGTGAGCGCGTATGCGCCGATGCTTCTCGCCCGCCTGTACGAGCGGCTCGGGCAACGTCGCCGAGCGCTGGCGGTGTTGCGGCGACAGCCGTACATGGCCGGTTGGCCCGCCTACCTGGCGGCGACATGGGCAGAGGAAGGGCGACTGTCCGAAGCGATGGCGGACTCCGCGTCAGCGCGGCGCGCATACGCGCGATACCTCGCGCTGCACGACGAGCCGGAGCCCGATGTGGCGCCACGAGTCGATGCGGTGCGACGGCGGCTGGAGAGCCTGGGAGGGGACGGGTTGCGCTGACGCTCAGGCGTGCAGCTTCATGCGGTGTCGGGCGGCCTTGGCGCGATTGCCACACGTCGCCATGTCGCACCAGCGACGGCGGCCGTTCTTCGTCTCGTCCTGGAAGACGCGGCCACAACGCGGATCGGCGCAGCGACGCACGCGCGGCAACTCGGCGAGAATGAGCGCATCGGCGGCGCTCTCCACGATCGGGATGAGCAGGCCGGCGAAGGCATCGCCGACGGGAACGAACGCGCGCGCGAAGGCGCCGTCGGGGCGCATCTCGACGCGCCGAGTGCCGGCGCTGCGGCCGAGCAGCCGGTTGATCTCGGCCAGGGCAGCGGCGCGGGCGTCGGACAGCACCGCACCGCGCTCGGCGAGCGCGCGCAGCACGGCGCGCATGCGTCGCGCGTCGGCAAGGACGGCGAGTGCGCCGGCCGGCTGCTGGATGGCGCGGCGCTGCATGGTGGCGGCGCGCTCCGCGTCGAACACGTGCGCGGACTCGAGCCAGTGCGCGAACCGTTCGAAGTCGTGCAGTGGATCGGTGCCGCGCGCGCCGGTGTCGGTGTTCACGAAGTCGAGCCAGAGGCGTTCGGCGACGAACGCGAACGGATGACGAACGCGATCGCCGACGAGCGCGGCGGACGTCGAGAGCTCGAGGGAGGGGGTCACGGCCCTAGCATACGCGGCGGTGCAGGGGCCGGCAACCGCTCGCGCAGAGCGGGCGCGGCACTAGCTTGCACGGCACGCCGACCTGAACCATGCGTGTGATGACCAATCCTCTCGCTTCCCTCCGACGCGTCGTCGTCGGCTCGACGAATCCGGTGAAAGTAGGCGCCGCGCGCGCCGTGCTGCAGCGTCTCGCGCCGGGGGTGGAGGTCGTCGGGCGTGCAGTGCCGAGTGGCGTTCCCGATCAGCCGTGGGGCGACGACGAGACGATTCGCGGCGCCCTGGCGCGCGCGCGAGGCGCGTGTGCGACGAACGACGCGGAGCTCGGCGTGGGCATCGAGGGTGGCGTGGTGGCGATGGGCGGCGGCAGCGTGCGCACCTGTGCGTGGGCGGCGGTAGTGACGCGCGACGGTCGCGAAGGCGTGGGCGGCTCGCTGGCGATGCAGCTTCCGGAGGAGGTGGCGGCGCTGGTGCGCGGCGGCCTGGAGCTGGGACACGCGATGGATCGCGTGACGGGCGCGCACGACGTGAAGCGCGGGGCCGGCGCGGTCGGAATTCTCACGGCGGGTCTGGTGAACCGACAGTCCGCGTACGAAGTGCTGGTGGCATACGCGCTCGCGCCGCTGCTGCAGCGGTCCACCAGCGATCCGGCGAACTAGTCGCCGACGACTTCGCGCGCGATGGAGGGCAGTCCGGGCAGCCTGGCGACACGACGCTGCAACCGCTGCAGCCCGTCATACGCCGCGTACTTGTACGCGTCGGTGAGCGACGGGAAGGTGAACGCCGCCTGGATGAAGTAGTCGAGCGTCCCGCCGAAGGCGAGCACCGTCATGCCGACGTGAATCAGCTCGCACGCGCCTTCGCCGACGATGGTGACGCCGAACAGGCGCTGGTCCTCCGGATGGAAGACGAGCTTGAGGAAGCCATCCGTGGCGCCGAGGATCTGGCCGCGCGGATTGAGTCGGAAGCTGGCGCGGCCCGTCTCACAGGCGATGCCGCGCGCGAGAAGCGATTCCTCCGTCTGGCCGACCGTGGCGACTTCGGGGATCGTCCACACGGCGTACGGCAGGACTTCCGACACGTGGCGCTTGTACTGCAGCTCGAAGGCATGACAGACGGCGACGCGTGCCTGCTCGATGGCAGCCGAGGCGAGCGCCGGATAGCCGATGGCATCTCCAGCAGCGGAGATGTGCGGCAGCGAGGTACGAAACTGCGCGTCCACCCGGAGGAAGCCACGTTCGTCGAGCTGCACGCCGAGCTGCTCGAGGCCGAGCGACGAGGCATTGCCGGCGCGACCAGTGCAGACGAGCACGACGTCGGCATCGAGCGTGATGCCGTCGGTAAGCGTGACGTGGGCGCGTCCATCAGCCACGTGCAGACCGGCGATCTCGCTGTTGCCGTGCACCGTGACGTCGAGCCTCGCCGTCATCGCCTGGCGCAGGGCGTCGCTCGCCTCGTGATCGAGGTGCGAGATCAGGCGGCTGCGCGCGTTCACGATCGTGACGCGCGTGCCGAGTCCGGCGAACATGCAGGCGAACTCGCAGCCCAGCACGCCGCCGCCGACGACGATCATCGAGCCCGGGATGCGCTGGAGCGTGAGCAGGGAGTCGCTGTCGACCACGACTTCGCCATCCACGGCGTAGCCGGACGGCGCGAGCGGAACGGAGCCGGTGGCGACGAGGAAGTGCGGCGCGGTGACGACGCGGGGCGCGGTGCCGTAGCGCGTGATCTCGACGGTGTGCGCGTCGAGGAAGCGGGCCGACCCCTGAATGGTGGTGATGCCGTGGCGCTCGATGTTCTGCGCGATGATCTCCCACTCCGTCTCGATCACCGAGCGTTCGCGACGCATGAAGTCGGAGATCGTGATGTCGGGCTTCACGCGCAGGTCCACGGCGTGGATGCCGCGCTGGCGGAGGCCCGTGAAGTGGAGCGCGCTCTCGCGCAGAGTCTTGGACGGGATGGTGCCCGTGTTCACCGCGGCGCCGCCGGGGCGTGGAGCTCGCTCGATGAGACAGACGCGCTTGCCGAAATACGCCGCCTGTGCGGCGCCTTTCTCGCCAGCGGGGCCGGCGCCGATGACGACGAGGTCGAACTGTTCTGGTGCGTTCAAGTGGGCGGGGCGTCCGGTTGGGTGGGAGCAGCCAGTGCGTCCTCACGATAGACGAGCCAGCCGGTCTGTTCGTCAGCCACCAGCTCGACTTCAGTGCCGATGGGAAGGGTGAGGTTCGGATTGTCGTGCCCGGCGGGGAAGTCCATCAGCACCGGCACGCCGAGGTCGGCCACGAGATCGAGGACGAAATCCTCGAACTCGTCCTCCTCGGACCGATCGAGCGACAGGTGCCCGAACACGATTCCCCTGACCTTGCCGAGCAGGCCGGCGGCGCGCAGCTGCACGAGGCGCTCGTCGACGAAGGACATCGGGTCGCGCACCTCCTCGAGAAAGAGAATGGCGTCGGTGGTGTCGATCTCGTACGGCGTGCCGATCGTCTGCTGGACCAGCGCGAGGTTCCCGCCGACGAGCCGGCCAACGGCGCGCCCCGGCTTCACGGGACGCACGAGATCGCGACCGAGCTTGGTGGCGGGACGCGGATTGGTGAGCGCCGCGAGGAGCGACGAGGTGGTGACGTCGCGCGCGCTGGGAATGAGGTCGTCGGCGGTAGGACCGTGAAAGGCGCGCAGGCCGGCAAGGCGCATGAGCCAGAGATGCAGCACCGTGATGTCGGAATAGCCGACGAACGACTTCGGGTTGGCGCGGAAGACCTCGGGGTCGAGGTAGGGGAGCATGCGCACGGCGCCGTAGCCGCCGGTGCCGCCGATGACGGCCTTCACGTTCGGGTCCAGCCACATGCGCGTGAATGCGGCGGCGCGGCGTTCGTCCTCCGCGCGCTGGTAGCGACGCGTGGTGAGGAGCTCCGGGTCCACCACCACGTTGTAGCCAGCGCGCTCGAGCGCTCGCACGCCCCGCGCGAGCCAGGCGGCACGAGGCGAGTACGACGAGGCAACGACACCGATCGTGTCGCCTTTCTGGAGGGGCGGAGGGCGGAGGAGGTCCATGGGGGGAAGGTAGTGAGGCGCGATGGACCGGAGGAGCGAGGAGGACCGTAGAGTCGGAGGACCGGAGGACCGGAGGACCGGAGGACCGGAGGACCGGAGGACCGGAGGACCGTTCGGTCCATCGGTCCCTCGGTCCATCCCGAGCCCCTCGAACCGGTTAGATTTCCGGCATGACCTCCCCCACCTACTTCCGCAAGGGCTTCGGCCTGAAGGCGGACGTCCAGGAAGATCTCGACGCGGATTATGCCGGGCGGATCGTGGATCGCATGCGCGAGCAGGATGGGACGCTCGTCGTCGGCGACGTCACCATCCGGCTGGCGGGCGAGTTCGGGTTCTGCTACGGGGTGGAGCGTGCGGTCGAGTACGCCTACCAGACGCGTCGCAAGTTCCCCGACCGGCACCTCGTGCTGGTGGGCGAGATCATCCACAACCCGCACGTGAACGCCAAGCTGCGCGGCATGGGGATCGAGATCCTCAAGCCCGACGCGGAGGGCAAGTTCGACTTCACGCACGTGAGCGCGGACGACGTGGTGATCCTGCCGGCGTTCGGCGTGACGATCGCCGACTTCGAGGCGCTGCGGCAGATCGGGTGCGTGATGGTGGACACCACCTGCGGCTCGGTGCTCAACGTCTGGAAGCGCGTGGAGAGCTACGCGCGCGACGGCTTCACGGCACTGATCCACGGGAAGTACCATCACGAGGAGACGCGGGCAACCGCGTCGCAGGTGATGAAGTACCCGGATGGCGCCTACATAGTGGTCCGCGAGATGGGCGAGGCGCGCGAGGTGTGCGACTACATCGAAGGGAAGGGCGACCGCGACGCGTTCATGGCGAAGTTCGGCAAGGCGTCGTCGCCGGGCTTCGATCCCGACGTGCATCTGCGGCGCATCGGCGTGGCGAACCAGACGACGATGCTGGCGAAGGAATCGCTGGCGATCGGCGAGGAAGTGGGACGGGCCATTGCGCGTGCCCGCGGCGAGGAGGCTCGCGCCGCCGACTTCCGCACCTTCGACACGATCTGCAGCGCGACGCAGGAGCGCCAGGACGCCGTGGTGGAGCTGCTCAAGGAGCCGCTCGACGCGATGGTGGTGATCGGTGGGTTCAACTCGAGCAACACGATCTCGCTCGCGGCCATCTGTGCCGACACGGTGCCGACCTACCATATCGGCGACGCGGGCGGCGTGGACCCGGAATCCGGCACGATCCACTTCCGGCACGCCGGCGTGCAGCACGTGGAAGAGACGCGTTCCGACTGGCTCCCGGCCGCGGGCCCGATCCGCATCGGCGTGACGGCCGGCGCGAGCACGCCGAACAACAAGATCGGCGAGGCGGTGGGGCGCATCCTCGCCACGCGCGGGCTGTCGCTCGGCGAGCTCTGAGCGCGTTCATCGCGCCGAGGCGATCCGGTTGAGCGACTTCTTCTCCGACTATGTCGCCCTCGGCGACTCGACGTCGATCGATCTCTACCCGGCGCTGGACGCGGGCGAGACCGACGTCGCCGTCGCGCTGGAGCGTGAGGTGCACGCCGGTGCGGTGGCGCCGCTCGGCGCGGCATCGCTGCTCTACCGGAACGACGATGCACGCTGGCCGGAGGAGCAGGGGAGTGACCTCGTCACGCGCTATCCGGGCATCGCATTCACGAACCTCGCGAGCGACGGTGCGACGATCGGGGACGTGTTCGGCGAACAGCTGCCGCAGCTCGCGGAGAGCGACACCGCATCGCTGATCACGCTCACGATCGGCGGGAACGACCTGTTGAGTGCGTTCTCGAACAAGCCGCGCATCTCGCTGCTGGAGGCGATCGCGCGCGACGTGGCGGAGGCGTACGAGTTCCTGATCGACGCGCTGCACCGTGTACGACCGAACGCGTTGCTGGTGCTGGCGACGATCTACGACCCGTCAGACGGCACGGGCCATATTCCCGGCGTGCTGGAGCAGGCAGGGCCGCTCCCCTTGCCGGTGCTCGGCGGATTGAACGATCGCATTCGCGCCCTGGCCGCTGGCACGCCACGCACCACGGTGGCCGACGTGCACGCGCGCTTCATGGGCCACGGCGTGACGGCACCGGAAGACGAACGCTGGTACTGGAAGCGCTCGCTGATCGAGCCGAACGCACTCGGAGCGAGCGAGATCAGGCGGTTGTGGTGGGAGACGCTCGAGGATCTCGAGTAGCGGGAGCGCTGGCGACGACGACAGCGGAGGAGCGGAAACGGCCAGAACGTCCCGGGACCACCTTATTCGCGTCTTTTCCTCCCGCTTCCTGCCATGGCCACCGTGGCGGCGCGATTCGTGAACGCAGCGGATCGCAACCACAACCGGAGCGACCGATGGCGAAGTGCGAGATGTGCGGGAACGACTACGACAAGTCCTTCACGGTGACGATGGCCGGGAAGAGCCACGTCTTCGATTCGTTCGAGTGCGCGATCGCCACGCTGGCACCGAAGTGTGCGCACTGCGATTGCCGCATCATCGGGCATGGCGTGGAGAGCAACGGCACCTTCTACTGCTGCGCGCACTGTGCGCATCAGAGCGGCGTGAAGGGAGTGGACGACCGCGCTCGCTGAGCGACGCAACGCTTGCGGCGTGGCGTGTGGGTGGCGAGCTTCGAGCCGTCCCCACCCATGTCGCATGCATCGCCGCATCTCCGAGCTCGTCGACTTCACTGACGCCACGCGCGCCGCCCTGCTCGATGCGGCGGCAACCATCCCTGCCGGCCGGTTTACCGATCGTCCGGAGCCGGGACGATGGTCGGCTGCCGAGCTGCTCGAGCACCTGGTGCGCGTGGAGTCGGGCTGCACCCGGGTGATTGCCAAGCGCGCCGCTGCCGCCCGGGAGTCGGGCGTGGGTCCGGAGCGCGAGGAGAGCTCGATGCTCGGGGCGCTGGACGGCCGACACGTGACCGATCGCAGTCGCAAGCTCACGGCGCCGGAGATCGTGGCGCCTGCAGGCGGCTTCACCCGGGAAGGAGCACTCGACGCGCTCGCGAAGTCCCGCGTCGAGTTCAAGCGCGCAGTCGCCGATGCGGACGGCCTCGCGCTCGGCACGGTGAAGCACACGCACGTGGTGCTCGGTGAGATCGACCTTTACCAGTGGATCCTGTTCGTCGGTCTGCACGAGCGGCGACACCTGGCGCAGCTCGAGGAGATCTCGTCACAACTGCGTTTCAAGAATTCGTAAGCCTGGTCCTTCCGATCGTCACCCTCAGGAGGTTCGCATGACGCTGCGTCGTTCCCTCGGTGCATTCTCCCTCGTGCTGCTCGCTGCCGCGCCGCTTTCGGCGCAGATGGGTGCGAAGGAGCACGACCCCGACGTCAAGGCCAACGGCGGCGCGCTGCCGGCCGGCTGGATGGGCCGCACGGACAAGCCCACCGCGAAGATCGAAGATGCGAAGTTCGTCACGATGGGACCGGGCTTTCACGTCACCTCCGGTCCGGCGGCGATCTACTGGCGCGACGCGAATACCGTCACGGGACCGTTCACGGCGTCGGCGACGTTCACGCAGACCAAGGCGCCGATGCACCCGGAAGCCTATGGCATCATCTTCATGGGAAAGAGCCTTCAGGGAGCAGATCAGAGCTACGCGTACTTCCTCGTGCGGGGCGACGGCAAGGTGATGGTGAAGCATCGGGCCGGCAGCGAAGTCCACACGATCCTGAACTGGACCGACAACGTCGCGGTGCACAAGCAGGACGCCGGCGGCAAGGCGACGAACACGCTCACGGTGGATGCGACGAAGCCGGACTCGGTGCGCCTGCGGGTGAACGGCGCCCAGGTGGCCGCGCTGCCCACGTCGAACCTCGGCAGCACGAACGGCGTCGTCGGCCTGCGGGTGAATCACAACCTCGACGTCCACATCGCGGACTTCAGCGTGACGCCGAAGAAGTGACCGTCGCGTAGGACGGGTGGGCGGCCTTACATTGGGGCCGCCCATGCCTCCCTTCCTGCTGCTCGCCGGCTTCGTCGTCGGCCTCCCGATCGCTACCCACACGCCGCGCGTCGCCGAGCGTGCGCTGCGTGAGCAGAGTCCGTCCGCCGGCGCAGTGTACAATGGCCGAGCGAACGAGCTGCGCGTGAAGCCGCCGCGCCTCGACGAAACCGGCAGCGCCGTCGATGGAGAGCTCGACGAGCCACAGTGGCGCCAGGCCGCGCTGCTCACCGGCTTTTCGCAGTTCGCACCACAGGACGGCGTGCCGGCGCAGGATTCCACGCAGGTGTTCGTGTGGTACTCGGCGACCGCGATCCATTTCGGCATCCGCGCGTTCGAGTCACATGGCGCGCCACGCGCCACGCTGGCCGATCGCGACAAGATCGACGCCGACGACAACGTCCAGCTCCTGCTGGGCACGTTCAACGACGGCCGGCAGGCGACGGTGTTCGCCGTGAACCCGCTCGGCGTGCAGTCGGACGGGACGATCACCGAGTCGAACCAGAGCCGCACCAGTGGCTTCGGGGGCAGCACGCTCGCGCGCGATCCCGCGGACCTGAGCGCCGACTACGTGTATCAGTCGAAGGGACGCGTCACGCCCGACGGCTACGTCGTGGAAGTGCGCATCCCGTTCAAGAGCCTCAAGTACCAGTCGACGGACGTGCAGACGTGGACGTTCAACGTCGTGCGCGAGGTGCAGCACTCGGGACACGAGGACAGCTGGGCGCCAGCGCGGCGAGCGGGGCTCACCTTCCTCGGCCAGTCAGGCGCGCTCGAGGGGCTCGCCGATCTGCGTCGCGGGCTGGTGCTCGACGTGAACCCCGAGCTCACGCAGCGCACGAGCGGCGCACCATCGCTGGACCCGGGAAGCGGCCGCTGGGCGTACAGCGCCGATCGCCCCGCCCTGGGCGGCAACGTGCGCTGGGGGGTGACGAGCAACCTCACGCTCAATGGCACGGTGAATCCGGACTTCTCGCAGATCGAATCCGATGCGGGGCAGCTCACCTTCGATCCGCGCCAGGCACTGTTCTTCGCCGAGAAGCGGCCGTTCTTCCTCGACGGCATCGAGCAGTTCGCCACGCCGCACAACCTCATCTACACACGGCGTGTCGTGCAGCCGGTGGGCGCGGTAAAGCTCACGGGCAAGGTGTCGGGCACCAGCGTCGCGTTCCTGAGCGCGGTGGACCAGGCGACCGATTCGTCGGTGGCGGGGGACCGGCCCGTGCTCAACCTGTTGCGCGTGCAGCGCGACGTCGGCGCGTCGTCGAAGCTCGGCTTGGCGTACACCGACCGCGCGAACGGCGACGCGTGGAATCGTGTTGCCGATGTGGACGGCACGTACCTGTTCGGTGGCGTCTACAGCTTCCAGGGGCAGTATGCCCAGAGCTTCACGCGCCAGGCCGACGGCAAGCGGCTCGACGCGCCGCTCTGGCATGCCGGGGTGAATCGCAACGGGCGCCACCTGGCGTTCGGCTATTCGCTCGACGGCGTGCACGAGGACTTCCGCGCGGCGAACGGCTTCATCCAGCGTGGCGGCGTGGTGAACGGCAACGTGGACCAGCGCTACACCTGGTTCGGCGCGCGTGGCGCATTGTTCGAGGCGGTGACCTTCAACCCTGCCTACACGGGCACGTGGCGCTACCAGAGCTTCGTGCACCAGGACGACGCGATCGAGAAGAAGCTGCACTTCACGCTCAATGGCACCATGCGAGGCGGCTGGAACGCCGGGATCGGCTACTTCGTGGAGACGTTCGGCTTCGATCCGGCACTGTACGCCAGCTACCGCGTGCTCGGTACGAATGGCGACACGCTGCCGTTCGTCGGGCGGCCGCGGATCCCGAACAGCGAGGCGTTCATCTCCATCAACACGCCGACGGGGCAGCGGTTGTCGTTCACCGCGTTCTACCTGTGGGGCCACGACGAGAACTTCTTCGAGTGGGCATCGTCGAACATCATCATCGCCCAGTACGGACTGAACTACCGGCCGACGGACAAGCTGCGCGTGAACGCGACGTACAACCTGCAGAGCTTCAACCGTCGGAGCGATGGGAGCATCGTCGGCAACAACCGCATCCCGCGGCTGAAGGTGGAGTACCAGATCGCGCGGCCGGTGTTCGTGCGGCTCGTCGGCGAGTACCAGTCGTCGTACCGCGATGCGTTGCGTGACGAGACTGGGAGCGGCCGGCCAATCATCACGTACGATCAATGCGCCGGCTACGCGTACCAGGTGACTGTCGCATGCCAGCGCAGCTCGTTCCGGGGCGATTTCCTCTTCTCGTACCAGCCGAGCCCGGGCACGGTGCTGTTCGTGGGCTATGGCGCCGGCTACGCCGACCGGCGCGCGGTGTCCGAACCGTTCGATTTTCCGGCGAGCTTCGGGTTCCGCGGCTACGATCGTACCGACGATGCATTGTTCGTGAAGGCCAGCTACCTCTTCCGCCTCTAGTCCACCACGGATGACCGACACCATCGCCCGCGTCGACGCGCCCGATTCGACGACGACGCTCAATCGCGCCCTCGGCCTGCGCGATCTCGTGCTGTTCAACCTCGTCGCCGTGGTGGGGCTGCGCTGGCTCGCCACGGCGGCCAAGTCGGGGCCGAGCGCGCTCGCGCTGTGGGTGCTGGCGGCGGTGTTCTTCTTCGTGCCACAGGGGCTGGTGGTGACCGAGCTCTCGTCGCGCTTCCCGCACGAGGGAGGCATCTATCAATGGACGAAGCGCGCCCTGGGCGAGAAGCATGGATACGTGTGCGGCTGGTGCTACTGGATCAACAACGTCCTGTACTACCCCAACCTGCTGATCTCCACTGCGGTGATCGCGACGTACGTGGTCGGGAAGGGCGACAGCACGTTGTCGAGCGACTGGACGTACGTGCTGACGGCCACCCTCGTCTGCCTCTGGCTGGCGGTGCTGATGAACGTCGTCGGCGTGGGAACGGGGAAGTGGCTGCAGAATGCGGGCGGCGTGGGCACGTACATTCCCGGCCTCATCCTGATTGTGCTCGGCGCCGTCGCGGTCGCGACGCACCACGCGCCAGCGAATCCGATCACCCGACAGAACATCGTGCCCGACCTGGGCAACCTCGGTGAGCT
>Ga0070658_10003148_pt1 | contig 13612 bp, 15 predicted proteins | sample KBSC13metaG_FD_64664 | JGI IMG/M metagenome (GOLD analysis project Ga0070658, IMG submission 64664) | Corn rhizosphere microbial communities from Kellogg Biological Station, Michigan, USA - KBS C1-3 metaG | ecosystem: Host-associated > Plants > Roots > Rhizosphere > Soil ... | reverse complement strand
GCCAGGTAGTAGTCGAACAGCCGGGTCGAGGCTGCCCCGCGGTCGGTGTCGGAATCCTCCGCGGTGGTCAGGCCGGTGGCGTAGGCGCGCAGCAGGTCGTGCATTCCGTACCGGCCCGGGCCGGTGGGGTGCACGAGGTGGGCCCGCGCGAGCCGGTCCAACGCGCGGCGGGCCCGAGGCAGGTCGGTGTCGGTGAGCGCGGCGACGGCGTAGGCGTCGACGTCGGGGCCGGGGTGCAGGCCCAGCAGGCGGAACGCCCGGGCGGTCTTGGCCGGCAGGTGGCGCAGCGACCAGGAGAACACCGCCGCGACGGCGGAGCGGGGATCGCCGTCGGCGTCCAGCAGGTCCAGCCGGTGTTGCTGGTCGGCCAGCTCGATCACCAGCTTGGACAGTGGCGTGCTGGGCCGGGCAACCGCCAGCTCCGCGGCGACCCGCAGCGCCAGCGGAAGGTACGCGCACTGGGCGGCCAGTTCGGCGGCGGCGCCGGGGTCGGCGTCGACCCGTGGGCCCACCAGCCGGCGCAGCAACGTGAGCGCGTCGTCCGGCGAGAGCAGGTCGAGGTCCAGCCGGCGGGCGCCGTGTACGGCGACCAGCCCGGCCAGGCTGTCCCGGCTCGTCACCAGCACCATGCTCGGACCGGTACCGGGCAGCAGCGGACGGACCTGGTCGACGGTGGCGGCGTTGTCCAGCACGATGAGCACGCGCCGGCCGGCAATCTCCGTGCGGTAGCGCGCTTCCCGCTCGTCGAGGTCGGCGGGCACGTCGGAGCCGGCCACGCCGAGCGCGGTCAGGAACCGGGCCAGCACGTCCCAGGGCGTGACGGGCTGGTCGGGGTCGTAGCCGCGCAGGTTCGCGTAGAGCTGTCCGTCGGGGAAGCGGTCGAGGACGCGGTGGGCCCAGTGCACGGCCAGCGCGGTCTTGCCCACGCCGGCGGTACCGGCGATGGCCGAGATGACCACGGTGTCGGGCCGGTCATCACCGTCGAGCAGCGCGCTGAGACGACCCAACTGGTCGGTACGGGCGACGAAGCCGGGTACGTCGGCGGGCAGTTGCGCGGGAACCGGCCGGTCGCGTACCACTTCGGTGTCCTCGAGCGCAGACTGGCAGAAGCGGTCGCGGTCGGCGCCGGCGAGCTCGAACGCGTCGGCGAGCAGCCGTACCGTGCCGGGCCGAGGGCGTCCCGTCCGGCCGCCCTCCAGATTGCGGATGCTGCGTACGCTCACGCCGGTGTGGGCGGCCAGGTCCTCCTGCGTCATACCTAGCCGCTGGCGGTGGACCCGCACGTGCGCGCCGAACATCCAATCCTTCCCGGTGGTGCCAACGGGTGAAGTTGCCGGTCAACTGCCGGTTTCCGACCTGGCAATTGTCCGCGCAGACGGCAATCGTAAGAGAGGCCCAGCCAGCGTCGGCCGACCGGTACCGAACCTTGCACAAGGATCACGTGCCTCAGGGCGGTGGGCCGGCAAACGGGGGCGGCCCACCGCCCTGAGGGTCGCGGCCCTCTCGCCGGCGGGCAGTAAACAAGTATTCGGGGGAAACTTGTCAAATGGGATCATCGGGATCGCACGTCTGCGGGCTTCGGTAAGGGTGCGTGCTCCTTAACCGTCCCGCGCGGCGGCCCCGGCCGCGTTACGCCACACGCGAATCGGCCTGGCGGGCCGCGCGATCCCCTGCTCAACTCGGGCAATGGACGTTCTCGTTCTCGGCGGGACCGGGTGGCTCGGCCGGGAAACAGCCCGGCTGGCCGTCGACCGTGGCCACAACGTCACCTGCCTGGCGCGCGGCCACAGCGGACCGCCGGCGCCCGGCGCCCACCTGATCGCCGCCGACCGGCGCGACCCGGCCGCGTACGACGAAGTCCGGCAACGGTCATGGGACGCGGTCGTCGAGGTCTCCTGGCAGCCCCGCTTCGTGACCGAGGCGCTCGGCGCCCTGAGCGGGCAGGCCCGGCACTGGACCTACGTGTCGTCCGCCAACGGGTACGCCGGCTACGACACCCCGGGCGCGGACGAGTCGTTCCCGCTGCGGGCGGCCACGGATCGCGACGAGGTGGACCGCGAACTCTACGGCGAAGCCAAGGTGGCCTGCGAACAGGCCAGCGCCGCCGCCCTCGGCGACCGGCTGCTCATCGCCCGCTCCGGCCTGATCGGCGGCCCCGGCGACAACACCGACCGCTCCGGCGCCTGGGTGGCCCGCGCCGCCCGCGCGCCCGAGGAACCGATGCTCGTCCCCGACACGCCAGACGTACCCACTCAGGTCATCGACGTCCGCGACCAGGCCGGCTGGATCCTCGACTGCGCCGAGCGCGGTACCGCCGGCACCTACGACACCGTCGGTCCCGTGGTGCCGTTCGGCGAGTGGGTCGAGTTGTGCCGCCGGATCGGGGGCCACACCGGGCCGGTGGTGCGCGTGCCGCGAGAGTGGCTCGTGGCGAAGGAAGTCGTGCAGTACATGGGCGAGGACTCGCTGGCGATGTGGCTCGTCGAGCCGGGATGGGAGGGCTGGTCCGCCCGTACCGGGGCGGCCGCCGTCGCGGCCGGCCTGCGCCACCGGGAGCGCGCTGAGCTGGTCACCGATGTTCTCGCGTACGAGCGGGCCGAGGGGCTCGACCGGCCGCGCAGATCCGGCCTCAGCGCGGACCGGGAGCGCGGCCTGCTCACGGAGTACCTGGCCGGCTGAGCCCGCAGGAATTGGCTTGCGCGGGCGGGCGATCGCCGTGACATTCGTCGTCATGGAGGAACCGGCATGGCGGCTGTTCGATCGTGTCGCCGCCGATTACGACCGGGTGGCCCCGTTCTTCGCCGAGTACGGCGCGGCCATCGTGGACGTCCTCGACCCGCCGGCCGGTTGCCGGTTCCTCGACCTAGGCGCGGGACGCGGCGCGCTGACCGCGCCGGCCCTTGAGCGGGGATGTGTCGTGACGGCCGTCGACGCGGCACCGGCGATGGTCGAGCGGCTCGCGGCGGACCATCCCGCGGCGGTCGCGCACGTGATGAACGCCGAAGCCCTGAGCCTTCCGTCCGACTGCTTCGACCTCGTCGCGTCCGCGTTCGTCATCCACATCCTCGACGATCCGGCGGCCGCGGTCGCGGAGGCGTACCGCGTGCTGGCGCCCGGCGGGCGGTTCGCCTTCACCGGCGGCAGCGCCCGCGGCTCCGGTGGCAACCCACGTGTACGGGCACCCTCGCTCGGCGGCCGCCTCGACGCGTTGTTCGCGGAGTTCGCCGACTACCTGCCCCCGAACGGAAGCATGGGTCGACCGGTCGACGCCGCGGACCTGTTGGAGGAGGCGGGTTTCGTCGACCTCCACGAGGACCACGTCGGGATCGCCGTCGCGTTTGCGGACAACGCGATGCTCTGGCGATGGGCCTGCAGCCATGGATACCGGGCCTTCATCGACGATCTGCCGGACGACCGCCGACGCGAATTCCACCGTCGGGTGATGGAACTTCCCGCCGACGACCGTGTCCTGCGGCGGGCGACGGGCATCTGGTCCGGCCGCAAACCGGTGTCAGCCGACGGCTGAGGCGGCGTCCCGGCTCCGCGTGGCCTCGATGAGGGTTCGCGTCGAATGAGCGACGAAGGCGCCGTACCGGCGGATCTCGGCGTCGAGCCGCGCCAGCACGTCGCGGTACCGGTCCACGTCGAAGTCCGGTACCCACCAGACACATTTGCGCAGGATGTACACGACCGCGCCGATGTCGAAGAACTCCATGCGGCAGCGCGCGGTCCTCAGGTCCACGATGTGCAGGCCCGCCTCCCGGGCGGCGGCCGCCTCACGATCCTGATGGCGGGCAAGTTGCTCGCGCGGCTGCGGACCGAGGAAGCGCTCGATGAGTTCGAAGGCGGACGCCGGACCGACATGCTGCGCGAGGTACGTGCCGTCCTCCGCCAGTACCCGGGAAATCTCACGCCAGTCCGGTGCGACCGGATGGCGGCTGGTCACCAGGTCGAAGGCCGCGTCTGGGAACGGTAGAGCCTGTCCCTGCGAGACGGCGACGACCTCGACGCCGCGCGGCGCGAGCAGGCGGCGGGCGCGTTCGACGTTCGGCGGCCAGCCTTCGGTCACCACCATCCTCGGCGGCAGCCGGGGCACCTCGCCGATGATCTCGCCGCCGCCGGTGTCGATGTCCAGAGCCGAGGCGGCGTGAGACAACCGCGACGCGAGCAGCCGCGAGTATCCCCACGGCGGCCGCTCCTCGGTCGCGCGACCGTCCAGCCAGCCGAAGTCCCATCCGGACACGTCGACCGTGGCGGCCTCGTCGACCAGTTCGTCAAAGGTGCGCATGCCGGACATCGTCACACCGTCCACCCGGACCTCACCGGACCGGTACCGGCAATGGCGATCCGGGGCACCGGGCAAGCGATCAGGATTCGAGAAGCACCGGTCACGCGGGCGCACCTAGCGTCATTGCCAGGGAAGCCACATCGACAACATGAGGAGTGACCATGGCTGACTCGACGACCCAGGGAATCAAGACGGTACTGCACCCGGTGACCGATCTGGAGAAGGCCAAGACGCTGTACACCGCCCTGCTCGGCGTGGCGCCGCAGGCCGACTCGCCCTACTACGTCGGCTTCGAGGCCGCCGGCCAGCAGATCGGGCTGGTACCGGGCGGGGTGGCGGGCGGTACCACTGAGGCGATGACCTCGCCGGTGGCCTACTGGCACGTGGCCGACATCGAGGCGAAGCTGGGCGAGGTGACCGCCGCGGGCGGCACGCTGAAGGACCCCGTACGCGACGTCGGCGGCGGCCGCCTGGTGGCCAGCTTCACCGACCCGGACGGCAACGTCCTCGGGCTGATCCAGGACCAGTGAGCCCGAAGCGCGTGACTCCGGCCGGCGGCGACTAACCTCGGCCGGAGTCGCGGCGTCACCCGGCACGGCGGAGCGTCACCCGGCACGGCGGAGGGAGAACGACGATGGGCACGACCACGAGGACGGACAGGCGGTCGCCCGCGCGGCACGCCGCCGACAGCCACGAGCTGATCCGCGTGCACGGGGCGCGTGTGAACAACCTCAAAGACGTCAGCGTCGAGATCCCGAAGCGCCGGCTGACCGTGTTCACCGGAGTGTCCGGTTCGGGGAAGAGCTCACTGGTCTTCGGTACCGTCGCCGCCGAGTCGCAGCGGCTCATCAACGAGACGTACAGCGCCTTCGTGCAGGGCTTCATGCCGACGCTGTCCCGGCCGGACGTCGACGTACTGGACGGGCTCACCACCGCGATCATCGTGGACCAGGAGCGGATGGGCTCGAACCCGCGCTCCACCGTCGGTACGGTCACGGACGCCAACGCGATGCTGCGCATCCTGTTCAGCCGGCTCGGCAAGCCGCACATCGGTTCGTCGCAGGCGTTCTCGTTCAACGTCGCGTCGATCTCGGGCGCCGGGGCGGTCACCGTCGAGCGCGGCGGCACCACCGTCAAGGAGCGGCGCAGCTTCAGCATCACCGGCGGCATGTGTCCGCGCTGCGAGGGCATGGGCTCCGTCAACGACTTCGACCTGTCCGCGCTGTACGACGCCGACAAGTCGCTCAACGAGGGCGCGCTGAAAATCCCCGGCTACTCGATGGACGGCTGGCAGGGCCGCATCTTCCGCGGCAGCGGCTTCTTCGACGCCGACAAGCCCATCCGCAAATACACCAAGAAGGAACTGCACGACCTGCTCCACAAGGAACCGACCAAGATAAAGGTTTCGGGCATCAACCTGACGTACGAGGGCCTGATTCCGAAAATCCAGAAGTCGATCCTGTCCAAGGACGTCGACGCGATGCAGCCGCACGTGCGTGCCTTCGTGGAGCGCGCGGTCACCTTCAGCACGTGCCCCGACTGCGGCGGTACCCGGCTGAGCGAGGCGGCCCGGTCGTCGAAGATCAAGGGGAAGAGCATCGCCGACGTGTGCGCGATGCAGATCAGCGACCTCGCCGAGTGGGTACGCGGTCTGCGCGAGCCGTCGGTCGCGCCGCTGCTCGAGTCGCTGCAGCGCAGCCTCGACTCGTTCGCCGAGATCGGGCTCGGGTACCTGTCGCTCGACCGGCCCTCGGGCACGCTGTCGGGCGGCGAGGCGCAGCGTACCAAGATGATCCGCCATCTCGGATCGTCGCTGACCGACGTCACGTACGTCTTCGACGAGCCCACCATCGGCCTGCACCCGCATGACATCCAGCGGATGAACGACCTGCTGCTCCAGTTGCGAGACAAGGGCAACACCGTACTCGTGGTGGAGCACAAGCCGGAGGCGATCGCGATCGCCGACCACGTCGTGGACCTCGGCCCGGGCGCCGGCACCGCCGGTGGCGAGGTGGTCTTCGAGGGTACCGTCGACGGCCTGCGGTCCAGCGGCACGCTCACCGGCCGGCACCTGGACGACCGGGCGTCGCTGAAGCCGTCGGTACGGGAACCGTCGGGCGCGCTCGAGGTGCGCGGCGCCAGTACCCACAACCTTCGCGACGTCGACGTCGACATTCCGCTCGGCGTGCTCGTGGTGGTGACCGGCGTGGCCGGCTCGGGAAAGAGCTCGCTGATCCACGGCTCGGTGTCCACAAGGGACGGTGTGGTATCGATCGACCAGGGCGGGATCCGCGGCTCGCGACGGAGCAACCCGGCCACGTACACCGGGCTGCTCGAGCCGATCCGCAAGGCCTTCGCGAAGGCCAACGGCGTGAAGCCGGCCCTGTTCAGCGCCAACTCCGAGGGCGCGTGCCCGACCTGCAACGGCGCCGGCGTCATCTACACCGACCTGGCGATGATGGCCGGCGTGGCCACGGTGTGCGAGGAGTGCGAGGGGAAGCGGTTCCAGGCTTCGGTGCTGGACTACCACTTCGGCGGCCGCGACATCAGCCAGGTACTCGCGATGTCCGTCACCGAGGCCGAGGAGTTCTTCGGCGCCGGCGAGGCGCACACGCCCGCGGCGCACGCCATCCTCGACCGGCTCGCCGACGTGGGGCTCGGCTACCTCAGCCTCGGGCAGCCGCTCACCACGCTGTCCGGCGGCGAGCGGCAGCGGCTCAAGCTGGCCACCCACATGGGGGAGAAGGGCGGCGTGTACATCCTCGACGAGCCGACCACCGGCCTGCACCTCGCCGACGTCGAGCAGCTGCTGGGCCTGCTCGACCGGCTGGTCGACGGCGGCAAGTCGGTCATCGTCATCGAGCACCACCAGGCGGTCATGGCGCACGCCGACTGGATCATCGACCTCGGCCCGGGCGCGGGCCACGACGGCGGCCGGATCGTCTTCGAGGGCACCCCCGCCGACCTCGTCGGCAAACGCCCGACGCTCACCGGCGAGCACCTCGCCGCCTACGTCGGTCGCTGATCGAAGATTGGTCGGCCGGGTGTCGATCCGCGGTCCGGTTGGATCGTCGTTGGGGTAGGCAGGCCCGACCGGGCTTACGCACGATGGGACACGAACATGGCGAAGTACCTGATTCTGATCTACGGCGACGAGCAGCGGTGGGACGCGATGACGCCGCAGCAGGTGAGCGCGCACCACGCCGCGCACCGCGCCTTCTCCGAGGCCGGCGGTGCGGCGGTGCTCGGCGGGGAGCAGTTGGAGGCGTCCTCGGTCGCGACGTCCCTGCGGGCGGACCCGGCGGGCGGGTACACGACCACGGACGGGCCGTTCCTGGAGACCAAGGAGGCGCTCGGCGGCTACTACGTGATCGACGTACCCGACCTCGACGCGGCCGTCGCGCTCGCCGCGCGGCTGCCTGAGGTGGCCGCCGACCACAGCGGCGTGGAGATCCGCCCAATCGTCGGCATGTGATGACAGCAGACGTTGTCGCGGCGGTGGCGGAGGCCCACCGCCGCGACTGGGCCCAGGTCTTCGCGGCCACGGCGCGCTTCACCCGCGACCTCGACCTGGCCGAGGAGTGCACCCAGGAGGCGTACGCGCAGGCCCTGCAGACCTGGCCGCGCACCGGCATCCCCGACCGGCCCGGCGCCTGGCTCACCACCACCGCGCGCAACCGCGCCCTGGACGCGCTGCGCCGGGAGTCGGTACTGCGCCGGTCGCTGCCGTTGCTGGTGGCCGAGCCGGTACCCGGGCCGGAGGACGGGTTCGCCTCCGACGACCGGCTGCGTCTGGTCTTCACCTGCTGCCACCCCGCCCTGTCCCGCGACGCCCAGGTCGCGCTGACGCTGCGGTTGGTCTGCGGACTGTCCACTGTGGAGGTCGCGCGCGCCTTCCTGGTCCAGGAGGCCACGATGGCCGCGCGGATCACCCGGGCCAAGAAGAAGATCGCCGCGGCCCGTATCCCGTACCGGGCACCGTCGCCCGAGCACCTCGGTGAGCGGCTGGACGCCGTACTCGGTGTGGTGTACCTGATCTTCACGACCGGGCACACGGCGCCCACCGGTACCCGACTGGTGCGGGCGGACCTCGTGGACTGCGCGATCGGACTGGCCCGCATGCTGCACCTGTTGATGCCGCGCGAGTACGAGATCACCGCGCTGCTCGCGCTGCTGCTGCTCGTCGACGCCCGGCGCGACAGCCGGGTGTCCGCGAGCGGCCGGCTGGTGCTGCTGGCGGAGCAGGACCGGTCGCGGTGGGACCGCGCGCAGATCGGCGAGGCGGCCGCTCTGGTCACCGAGGCGCTGCGGGGTCGACCACCCACGCGGTACGCGGTGGAGGCGGCGATCGCGGCGGTGCACGCGCAGGCGCCGAGTTGGGCGGAGACCGACTGGACGGAGATCGTCGGGCTCTACGACGTGCTGCGCGTGCTGTGGTCGTCGCCGGTGGTCGAGCTGAACCGGGCGGTCGCGATCGGCATGCGCGACGGTCCGGCGGCCGGCCTCGACGCGCTCGCGCCGCTGCTGGCCGAGCCGGCGCTGGCCACCTACGGGTACCTGAGCGCGGCGCGCGCGGACTTCCTGCGCCGGTTGGGTCGCCTGCCCGAGGCGGCCGAGGCGTACGAGGAGGCGCTCACGCTCACCGACAACGAGGTGGAGCGCGCCTTCCTCGCCGGGCGGCTCAGCGAGGTGAGACGGGCCGCAGACCATCGAGGATGACGCCGATGATCCGGGTACGGACGGGGTCGGTGCCCGCGTGCTCGGCGGCCCGTGACGCGCCGATGAGCAGCGCGATCAGCTCGGGCAGCCCGACGTCCGGCCGCACCGCGCCGGCCTCCTGCGCCCGTACCAGCAGCCGGCCGAGCCCGCCGGCCAGGTCGTGCCCCTCCTGCGCCGACGCCGTCACGTCGATCCCGGCCTCGGCCAGTGCGTCGGCGACGGCGACCTTCGTCGCGGAGTGTGCGACCGCGTCGGCGAGGAAGCCGAACAGCGCGGCACCCGGATCCTCGGCGGTACCCAGGTCGCGCAGTTCGTCGGAGGTCCGGCTCAACCGCGCCCGGTAGACCGCCTCGAGCAGGGCCTCCTTGGTGGGGAAGTGGCGGAACAGCGTGCCGACGCCGACGCCCGCGGCGCGCGCGACCTCCTCGGTGGGTGCCGATACGCCGCGGGCGGCGAAGACCGCCTCGGCCGCCTCGAGCAGCAGCGCCCGGTTGCGCCGGGCATCGGCCCGCAGCGGCCGGTCGTCCGGGCTCATCGCGGTACCCGCTGGACAAACGGAGTCGTCAGTCCGTATCGTACAAACGGAGTCACGAGTCCGATTCTAACGAGGGGGAACGGCATGTCGCTCAGTGCCCGAGAGGTCTTCGACCGGCTGATCACCGGGATCAGCGAGTCCCGTTGGCAGGATCTGGCCGACCTGTACGCGGAGGACGCGGTCGTCGACCAGCCGTTCATGGCGCCGGAGCCCGCCCGCATCCACGGTCGCGAGCAGGTCCGCGCGCACTTCCTGGCGGCCGTCGGTGGCCCGCTGGAACTGCGTGCCCGCAACGTGGTCGTGCACGAGACGGGCGATCCCGAGGTGGTCGTCGCGGAGTTCGACTACGACGTGCGCAACACGGCAACGCGACGGGAGAGCACGGTCGCCAACGTGCAGGTGCTGCGGGTACGCGACGGCCTGATCGTCGCCACCCGGGACTACCACGACCATCTGCGCCTCGCGGCGCTGTCCGGCCACGCCGCCACGCTCGCGGCCGCGCTCGACTGATCCCGGTGCCCTGCGCCGGTGGGCCAGTACTGCGAACGGACCGCGGCCGGCCTGTGGGGTGAGCCGTTCAACGCGGTCAGCAACGTGGCGTTCCTGTTGGCGTGCGCGGTGCTGCTGTCGCTGGTGGTCCGGCGCGCTGACCTAATGGGTCGCGCAGGACGGCCTCGAGGTGGTGACCATCGATGCCCCGGTACGCGCTCGACGCCACCCGCGTGATCAAGCCGCAGGTACCGCTGATCGGCGCGTACGGCATCCCGCTGCGCGACGCGTTGACCCTCGAACTGACTCTCTGATCGCTGTCATAGCCAGCGGGCATGATGGCCGCGTGCCGCTGCAGAACCGGGTCACACCGACCGGGGAGATCGTCGCCGACCCCGGGCGGGGCCTGCTGACCGGCAACCGGGGCTGCCTGCACACCCCCGACGGCCGGCTCGGCGTGTCCCGGTGGCGCTCCAAGCTGTGGATCTGCTGCACCCTCGACTGGCGCGGGCGGCGGCGCGATCCCATGCCGCCCGGCCGCTGGACCATGCTGTTCTTCCTGGACGAGGCGACCGCGCTGGCCGCCGGGCACCGGCCCTGCGCCTACTGCCGGCGCGCGGACTACGTCGCCTTCGCCGAGGCATGGGGCCGGGCGGCCGGGCTGGAGCGGCGGCCGAAGGCGGTGGAGATGGACGCGCGGCTGCACGGCGAACGGGTCGACTCCCGGTCCCGGCGGCAGCTCACCCGGGCGGCACCGGTCATAGACCTGCCGGACGGGGTGATGGTCCGGCATCGGGGGACCGTCGGCCTGGTCTCCGGGGACCGGCTGCTGCCGTGGTCGTTCGCCGGCTACGGGCCGCCGGTACCGTTGCCGGACTGCGGCGACGTCGAGCTGCTCACGCCGCCGGCGATCGTCGGCGCCATCCGGGCCGGGTACCGGCCGGCGACCCACCCGTCCGCCCGACCGTCCAGCCCGTGACCCGCCCGCCGCAGTTGCGTTGATCTGTCGTGGGCGAGCCACGGCTGGACGAGACGCGGGGGACCGGGATGACGTGGAGCCGACGACTGATCGCGGTCGCCGCCGCGGCATCGGCCGGCGCCGTGGTGCCGATGATCGGTGGCGCGCCGGCCCTCGCCGCTCCGGTGGCGCCCGCTCCTGTGGCACCGCTGCTGGCCATCGCCGTCGACGACGGCGCGCGGCAGGTCGAGGCGGGGCAGGCGATGCACTACAAGATCACGCTTCGTAACCACGGTACCGCGGCGGTGCCGTTGACCGTGACGGTCGACGCCCCGTCGGCGTTGACCGGACCCGCCCCGGACAGCTCCGGTACCGTCGCCGGCCACACCGTCCGGTGGCAGGTGACGGTACCGGCCAGGGGGCAGGCCGAGTTGCGGGTTGCGGGACGGGTCGCGGGCACCGTACCGGCGGATCTCACCCGGCTCGCGCTCGTGGCCTGCGCGACGTTGCCGGACGGGAAGGCGCCGATCGTCTGCGGTACCGATCAGGACGGGGTGGCCCGCCCCGCCGCGGCCCCGGCCCGGTCGGCCTGGTGGCGCTGGCCCCTGATCGGCCTCGCCGGCCTCCAGGTCCTCACCGTGCCGGGCACCCTCCTGTGGCGGCGCCGGCGCGTCCCGGCCTTCGCCTCGCTCCCGCTGGGCGCGTGAGACGCCACCGGGCGCGTGAGACGGCCGCGAGACGGGCTCAGGCGGACAGGCGGCGCGGCGGGCCGGCCGTGCGGCGCGCGTGGGTGAGCAGCGCGGTGACCGCGACCAGCATGTCCGGGCCGACCCGCTGCTCGTGCAGGGCCGAGAGCAGGTAGTGGCCGAGCAGGTTGCGCTCCTCGATCGGCAACGCCGCGATCGGCAACGCCGCGAGCAGACCGTCCACCCGGTCAGGTCGCGGGCCCTCCGGCGCCGTGTCCAGTACCGCGGCCAACTGGCGCTGGCGCCGTGGCAGGCCGGCCGCCGGGAAGTACGGCCGCAGCAACGGATCGGCCTGTACCCGCCGGTGGAAGGCGGCCACCGCGGGTGCGAGTGAGGGGATCGCCCGCGGAGTTCCGGACTGAGAACCCATGTCGCCCCCCTGCCCGCCGGTGGAGACCATTCACCGGCAGAGGTATCAACGGGCGAGCGGCCGTTCGGTGACGTCTGACCGATCTGACTGATTTCCCGTCGCGTCCAATTGGTGCCGCCAGTACGCCCACAGGTCCGTCAGCCAGTGCTGCAGGGCGAAGAACCGGTCGGTGCGCAGCCGGTAGACCGTGCCCTGCCGGTCGATGGCCGCCTCGACCAGGCCGCGCTCGGTCAGCTCGCGCAGGTGGCGGCCGGCCGCGGGTCGGCTGGCGCCGGCCAGTTCGGCCAGTTCGGCGGTACGCAGGGGGCGCTCGGCCAGCAGTTCGACCGCGCGCCGCCGGCCCGGATCGGCCAGCGCGGCAAGGGTTGTCTGTATGTCTTCCGTCACGCGCCCATCCTTTGAGGTCAGGTGAGCCCGGGTCAAGCCGGGGTGGGCAAGGCGACGCCGAGGAAGGTCCACGTCCGTTAACCCAGCGACGCTCCGTCGCCCCTAGGTTTATTGACCGTGGTGTTCACTGGCCAACCGACCACCAACCGACCGGGCGAGAACCGGCCCGATGGCGGCTACTTCCAGGACGGCGACCCGGCCGGACAGTCGGGCAACACCAACCGTCTGCGCGTGCGGTACGGCGGCGTGGCCTATCCGGCCGAGCCGGTCGCCAAGGGCGCGGCCTACGAGATCTTCACCTCCGAGCCGGTAGCGGGGTTCCTGCCCAACCCGCGACCGGGCGCCCGCCAAGCCGTACCGCCGCTTCGTACCGGCCACCGAGGTCGAGGTGGTCGAGGGGCAACCCCCGCGGCCACTGGACGGTCCACTGGTCGCGCCGCTGTCGCGCAGCCTGAGCTGGCCGACGGCGCACCGGATGACCCAGTCGCCGCAGGGCGGGAACGGCGGGGACATGGTCGCGAAGATCCGCGGCAGCGCGACGATCTCCCGCGGTACCCGGATGGTGAAGATCCTGTCCGGGAAGCAGTTGGCCGGGTACCCGCACGGCTGGCTGCCGCAGGGATTCTGCTACCGCGAGTTCGACATCGCTCATTTGCGCACTCCGGCGGAGCTCGCGATCCTGCGCAGCGACGGCGACGAGGGCGGCCCGGAACCGGCGGTCTTCGCGTGCGCTGGCGTGCGGTGGACGCGGTACGGCGTGGAGGCGCTCGCGCGCCACACCCCGTACGTCAGGTGGTGCGATGCGCCGTGCACCGTGGTACGGGATGAGGGGGAGTGGCTGCGGGTGCGGCTGATCCGCCCGTCCGGCGACCTCGTGGCCCGGGTCCGCGCGAACGCCGTGGAGCGTGGCGTCTACGAGGCCTGGGCACCCCGCGCGGAGGCCCTCGGGTACCGCGAGGTCGACGTCTGGTACGAGGGGATCAGCCACCCATCCGAGCCAGCTCTTCGTCCACAATGGACGGATCGAGCTTCCTGAACACCGGCTTCGGCGGTTGCAGCGCCCGGCCCGCCTCGATCGGCGTGGACTCCCACCGGGCGCCCTGCCGGTAGTCGCCGGTGA
>Ga0070658_10003147_pt1 | contig 13615 bp, 15 predicted proteins | sample KBSC13metaG_FD_64664 | JGI IMG/M metagenome (GOLD analysis project Ga0070658, IMG submission 64664) | Corn rhizosphere microbial communities from Kellogg Biological Station, Michigan, USA - KBS C1-3 metaG | ecosystem: Host-associated > Plants > Roots > Rhizosphere > Soil ... | reverse complement strand
CCGACGGCGGCGGGCTGTCGTCGGTGTCCATGTGGCGCGGGTCGGTCTTCTTCAGCGTCACCATCTGCAAGTCATTCTGCGCATCGTCGAGCGAGTCGGAGAATGAGACGTCCTTACGCTTGTAACCAGGCGTATTGACGTTGGCCATGTTGTTGGCGATCGCCTGAACTTGAGCCGATCCGGTGTTGAGGGCCTGTTTCAAGGCGTTAATGGTGCTAAAGTCCATGTGCCTATTTTCGGCCGCGTCGGAAGAGATCTTTAGGGTGTGGGAGAAAATAATCCGGTATTTTTGCGGTAAGGATTTGGCGTGCGGTTTCAGGAAGGCTTTACGATGTACGGGCTGAAAGGGTAGATCGCGCTCCAATTAGGTTTGTCGGGCAAATAGAGAACAGTGACTTGATCGCCCACGTCGACACAGGACGACTCGGCCTCTGTCACTGTCGTGGTAGCGATTTGCGAAGTCGCCCCATTCGAGCCCGCTGGATCAAACCGATAATGCAGGAGGTAATTTGTATGGCCGTCGGATTCGGATCTCGTCTTCTTAGAGATTTCGCCGACTGTGGCGATGCCGTGGACGAGTATCTTCCTTGTCAGGAGCGACCTAACGAATATTAGATGTAAGAATACAGAGACAATCGCGTTCCAGAAGAGCGTAATACCCCAAAAGAACTTCACGGTGCTCCAGCGTTCGGCGCTAGCGCCGACGATTTCCGGAGACTTATCCGGTAACAGGGGTAGGATCTTGATGGTGACATGCTGGTCTTCGTACAACCTGGCATAGTCCGAACTGGACACTTTGCTAGAGCTCGACTCGAACTCTCCGCCTACTCTATAGTCAAGATACACCCGATAGGAAGTGCCACTTTCGCTGTCGTCTTCAACCTGCTTGCCGGAGACATCGGCGCTTATGGTTGTTCCCATCAGCGATACAGCCGTTGCGATTGAGGTGTCGAAGAATGTTGACAGTCCGACGTAAACGAACGGGCACAGGAATATAAACATGAACAACAACGCACCAATCGATCGACGGTCCTTGAAACGAACCGTTCGTGGCGTAGAACCTAGCAATTCCGGTTCGATGGTGTGGCTTTTGTTCATTGGCCCTCCGTAACTAATGAGACACGGTGAGGGGCTGTCGGTTGCGTCGACCCTTGCACATTTTTATCAACCCGTCTGGCGTCGGCATGCCCGTCCCCGGCTATGGGCACGGCACCCGGACCCAGATCCATCTACTTCGCCGGGTTCTGTTCTTTGTACGCCTTTATGAAATCGTCGATAGAGGTGTCGCTTGTGTCGGAGAGCGTTTTTGCGAGATCGTACCGCCCTATGTTGCCGTAGTACTCCGACCGCCACGTTTGTCCGTAGGTGATGACCGGGGAGTCGCGGACGAGGCGTACGGTTTCGATGAGTTCCCAGGTGAGGGTGTACGAGTAATTGCCCGCGTCGTTGCGAATCCCGCCGATGGACAGGTCGAGGAGGGCGGCGCTATCGTTGCCAGAGGAGCCACTGGCGTCGAAGAGGGGAATGCCGGCGGCCTTGAGACGGTCGATCGCCTTGCTTTTGAGGGCGGCAGTGTCGACACCATCCGCCTTGGGGTCAGAGCCGACGTCGGTCACGTCGACGGCCACGCCTTTCAGTCCGGCAAGCGGTTTGTCTGTGTAGCTTGTTCCCGCCACTGCGGAGGGGGACGCTGCCGCGGCCGGCGTGGGCGTTGTGGCGGTGGGAGACGCTGTGGTGCTCGCCGCTTGATCGGCGGTAGGAGTCGTGTTCCCGTTGTCCGCCGGGTGTGCCGCTCGCCACTGCTCGATTTCGGCCCACGACATATAGGTGATGAGCCCGTGCGGGACGAGATCCTTGAGGTACTTACTGGCGTAGGCGAAGTTGAGGTTCTGGCCGTCTTTGACGAAAAACGACGTGATCCCCAGCACGCGGCCGTGACTATCGACAAGTGCGCCGCCGCTCGATCCGTGTGAGATTGGCGCGGTCGTCTGCACAATCTTCGTACCCTTGTAGTTGCGAATGCCGCTGACGATGCCCGTGCTCACCGATGCGCCGAGTCCTTCCGGACAGCCGAGCGCCGTGACGGGGTCGCCGACCTCGACAGAGTCGAGGGTCGCCAGGGGCAGCGGGGCGATGCCATTCGTGTTTGCATAGAGGAGGCACATGTCCTTATCTATGTCGTAACCGACAATGCCGAAGACCTTTTCGGATCGACCGTTTGGGAAGTTAGCCGTGACGGAATGGGCATCTTCGACGACGTGGACATTGGTGGCGATAAGGTTGGGCGCGATGACGAAGCCGGAACCCTGTACCGCCGGCTCACCCTGCGCGTTGAGGACCGTGATGCTGACGATGGACGGCAGGCACTGCTTGGCAATCTGCTGCGTTGTCGGCGGCTTTGCATGGCGTCCGCCGCTGCTCGCCCACGCTGGGAGCGAGAACAGGCAAACTGCTGTTAGTATCCATGCGATACGATAGTTTCGATGAACGCCCTCACCCATCTCCGCTCCTAGCCTCCGCTAACGTTGGTTCGACGGCCGCTTGCCATCAACTCTATTTTACTCGCACTTTCAGGGCGAAATAGGAAGGTGAATCGGAAAGATTTTAAAGGCTCGTTAAGCCTTGACAACGGGGGTCTGGTGACGGGCGACGGCGTGGTTGTTTTGCAGGCTTTTACGGAAGTCTCGCGGGGACATTCCGACGATCTGCTTGAAGCGTTCGGAGAAGTGGAACTCGTTGCAGAAACCGCAGCGCTGCGCGATTTCTTTGTTGGTGATGCTGCCTTCGTACATCCACTGGCAGGCACGTTCCATGAGTTTGGCAGTGTGATAGCGGCCGGGCGGAATGCCGGCGAGGGAGACGAATTTGCGCCGGAAGTTGGAGTAGGACATGTTGAGGACGCGGGCGATTTCAGTGAGATCGAGGTCCTCCGCGCGCTCGACGGCGTCGAGGAGGCCCTTGGCCTGTCCAATCCAGCCCTGATCTTCGCGGTTGACGCCGGCGTGTTCCTCATGCGCCAGGACTTCGGCGATGAGGCTTTGCAGTGTCGATACGGCGACAACCTGTCCGAGTGCATCTTTCTTCAGCCGCTCGAACATGGTTTCGAACTTGCCGAGCCAGAACTCCACAGGGTCGAGGTGGAGGGCGAATTTGTCGGGGGCAAGTAGGCCGTTGTCTCGCCATAAGTCGAAAGCCGGACCGGAGAACGAGCACCAGAATTCACTGAACTGGTCGCCTGGCAGGGGGTCTAGGCGATGTGGCACGCCGGGGAAGCAGAAGAAGAGATCACCGGGGCCGAAGACTACGCGACGCCCGTCCGGTTCGCTGTACTGGCATCGCCCGTCGAGGATGTAGGTCAGCGTGTAGTGGCTGAGGGTCCGCCATCCTTCAAAGGTCCATCTACTGTCAATGTATACCGCCGCCCAGCCGACGAAGCCGACGGGAGATCCGGTCGCATTGTAGTAGACGAGCCGCGTGCGTAAATCGAGAGCCATGATGTCTCAATATACCACGCCTGGCAACCTGCCGCGTGTTACGTCCGGCGCGGTGCGACGAGCGCGCGAGGGCGGGCGTTGGCCATGTTGTCGGCCCGGTCTTTTCCAACGATCTTTGCGGCGGCTTTGCGTGCATTCGACATCAGATTGGGCGGGCGATGTTGGAGGTCATGCGTGTCGGAGGAGATGACGATTTCGAACTCGGCGTGCCGTTTGAGAAACGCCTCTGCGGACGCCTGGGCCTTGCCGCCGAACCGTCCGAGGATGCTGCCCGTCGTCAACTGGAAGAGAATGCCTAGATCCGCGCAGGCCTCCGCGAAGGTCAGGTCCTTTTGGATGACCCCGTTACGTTCCGGGTGGGCGAGCACGACATTGATGCCCGTGTTGACGATCAACTCCAGGTTCGCGAGGGAGTCGGCCGGGATGTAATCGAAGGGCAGCTCGATCAATGCGCAGGTCCCCGCGTCGCCCAGTGTCAAGAGCCGGCGGTCGACGAGGTCGATGGCAACTCTTGGGCCGATGGGGATCTCGACGCCGGGGAGGACGGTCAGCGGTATTTTCGCGGCGACAAGTTCGGTGTTAAGGGCAGCCACCTGCTCGCGAACCCAGTCGGCAGGGGCGTCGACGCGGGTCGTCCAGGTACGGTGCGGAGTGGCGACCATGATGTCGGTGCCGTCGGCGACAGCCAGCCTCGCCATCTCCAGCGCGAATTCCATTGTGGGAGACCCGTCGTCGATACCGGGAAGTATGTGGTTGTGGATGTCGACGAACAAAGCCTGACATCAGCCTTCCAGCGCGTATATAATCTGCGAAAGCATGACTAGTGCGGCAGTTTCGGTGCGAAGGATGCGTTTGCCGAGCGAGACGCTGACCAGCCCGCTCTTGCGAGCTGCCGTGGCCTCATGGTCCGTGAATCCACCTTCCGGGCCGATCACGATCAGTACATTCTCCGGAGTCTTCGCCTGCGATTCGAGTGCGGTTCTCAGTGTCGTCTTTGCTTCACCTTCATAAGCGAACAGGGCGAGGTCAAAGTTCCCGGCGTTCTGAGCGACGTCGGCGAAGGCTCCGTCGATACGAAGCGTCGGTAGCAGAGCGCGATGAGACTGCTCGGCGGCGGTCTTGATGATCTGGTTCCAGCGCACCATCCGCTTGGCCTGACGCTCGCCCGTGAGATGGTCCAGGCTGCGGGCGCTCTGATATGCCCAGAACGCGGCCGCGCCGGCCTCGGTTCCGCGCTGCAACACCTGCTCCATCTTGTCCGCCATCTTGGGGAGTGCCTGCGCGATGGTGACTCTAGTTCGGCACTCGGTATCCAGAGGTTTGGATTTAGTGATTCGGCCCCGGGCGTGCGACTTGCCGACTTCGGTGAGCGCGACGGTATGCTCGACGCCGCGGCCGTCGAGGACCGCGATGACGTCGCCGGGCTTCGACTTGAGAACGGTGCGGAGGTGATGGGCATCGTCGGCGTCGAGGTCGACGTCAGCGCCGCGAATTTGGTTAGGGTCGATGAAGAAACGGGTCATTGGCTAGTCGCGCTCTTGCCAGCGGCCTTCGAATTCCACACCTCGTCGAATTCGCACTACTGACGATAAAACAATGAGTGCTATCCCGGCTAAGCCAATCATCTCTGTCCAAAGCGGAGTTACCGTGACAAGGCCCCTGTCGACCAACCTGATTCCGATACAGAGAAGTCCGGATGCCGACAAAAGCACCGACGTACGATTCATATTGTTCAGAGACTTGCGGAACGCCACACCGATGACGAAGAGCGCGAGCGGAACCGAGATGATGCCGAACGTAAAGTTCACCCAATTGTGGATATGCATGGTGCCGATCCCTCCACCGGTCATGATAGACATTTAGGCCCTGAGAATAATCGCCACCCATTCGCCTTCGCGGCGGATTTCGAGTTGGGTGAGGCCGCGTTGCTGGAGGGCGTCGCTGACGTCGGTTTCGCGGGTGTCGATGATGCCGGAGGCGATGAGTGTGCCGCCCCCGGGGGCGAGACGGGCGATGAGGTCGTCGGCGAGGCCAATGATGACGTCGGCGAGGATGTTGGCGACCAGGATGTCGAAGGTGCCGGCCGGCATGTCGACGCCAAACTCGATGTCGACGCCGTTGGCCGCCGCGTTGCCCTTGGCAATGTCGACGGCGAGGGTGTCGATGTCGTTGGCCTTGACGCTCGACGCGCCGAGTTTGGCCGCGCCGATGGCGAGGATGCCGGAGCCGGTGCCGACATCGGCGACGGTCATGCCGGGGTTTACGTAGTCTTCCAGCGAGGCGAGGCAAAGGCGCGTGGTGGGGTGGCTGCCGGTGCCGAACGCCATGCCGGGGTCCATGATGATGACCAGGTCACCGTCCTCAAGCTCGGGGGTCTCCCAGGGCGGCGTGACGACAATATGTCGACCGACGCGGCTCGGCTTGTAGTAGGCCTTCCAGGCGTTGGCCCAGTCGTCCTCCTCCACATAGCGGAGAGTAATTTCGGTGCCGGCGCCCTCGACACCGAAGCCGGCAAGGGCGGCCAGGGATTCGGTGAGAGTGTCGAGTCGCATTTCGAGGCGGTCGTCGACGGGCACATAGCCGCTGACTTCGTTCGGGGTCGGCTTGTCGTTGACCATGAAGCCGCCCGAGCCGATCTCGTTCAGACAGTTCCCAACGGCGTCGATGGCGGCGTCGTCGGCCTCGACAGTGATTTGTGCCCAGCGCATGTGTTAGCGTTCCATTCAGTTTCTGTTTCGCAGGGAGTATACCCGAAGGCTGAAAGATGGGTCTGAAGACCTATCTTTACATCGCCGGTACAGATGTATAATCGAGGTCGAGAGGTGATGCAACTAGAGGGTGGTGAGCAGATGGAGCAGTATCCGACGTCCGACAAGAGCAAGCTGTTGTTCGCCGCTCCCGGCGGCGCGCTCCTTGGTGCGGTAACCGGGGGGCGGTATCGCTCTCTTCGTGCTTTCCGCGGCGCTGGCGGCACCTGAGATCGTGAACAGCCCTAGCGGCGGATTTGGCGCTGGGTTTGCTCTGTTGCTGGGTATCGCGATCGCCGCAATCGTTGGGGCAGCGGCCGGTGGATGTCTGATCGGCTGGATGTCGACCAGACGTCGCGGGCGGAACGTGGCGTTGATACTGGCGGCTTTGGGATATATTACCGGCGCTGTGGTCGGTTGGAGGCTGCTGGCCTTCGAGCTCAGGGGCCAGGCCGACGCCCATCAAGTTGCGCACAGGCTTGTTGTCGACGAACAGCGACAAGATCAGACAAACGCGATGACATCGGCTGCCTACTCCCGGCAGGCCGCGGCGGACTTTCCGTCGCTGCTAGGGCCGCTGTACTATCCGGGCGCAAAGGTAACGCCCTGGGCGGAGCAGCCCGTCGATCGAACGTACCCGCTGATCTATCTGGTCACTCGCGATAGTGTCGGCAAAGTCATCGCCTACTATCAGCGAGTCGCACCAGGCGGCGTTTACGATCCCGAGCCTGATATACATTTTCACACGACGGCCTATCGACCCGGCGACCGCCGACACGTGTACGTCGGTATCGAGAAGGACTATGGGTACGTGCAGATCGGCATTGCGCTGATACATGACGACGCCGTTGTCCCACCCGTCGCCACCGCGCCAACGGCTCCGTCGACCCCGCTACCGTCGGCGGCTGAGACCGCCGAACTTCAGGCGGCATACGGAAATCTCGTCTACCCGAATGCCACATTGAGACCGAGTACTCTGCCGTCGAAATATCCCGATATCCCCTGCGCAATGGAGATGATGCAAGCGGCGGATGGGTTCGACCAGGTGGTGGCCTACTACCGGTCACGTCTCAACACCCGCGCGGACATGGCCACCGAGTACACCGGCACTACCAACCGTACGAGCGATGGACGCCTGACGGTGATCCACGTCAAGGTGGATCACGGAATTGTGTTCATTGAACTGAGTGCGTTGTAGCTGCGATTCGTAAGTTCGCTCCGTCGAATCTCTGTAAACTGGGTCATCGATAGTAAGGGCCGGGTGGCGGCGGGTACGCGCCGGGGTCTTGATAATAACCGCCGCCGCTACTGTAAGGTGGCCTCGCGCTCCAGATGCGGTTCAGCGTGTCTTGTTGCAGATAGGCGTTGACGATACCAAATCCGAGGAGGTCGAGAATAAGGTAAAGGACAGCGTTGTCGGTCGGGGTGATGCCGGCGGTGAGGCACATGTCGGCCATGCGTTTGCCAATCTTATAGTCCCAGAAGATGTCCCACAATCCGCAAGTGACGATGGTGAGGACGACCTCGACGAGCGGGCTCTGTTCGTTGCGACCTGTGTATCGGTTTACTTCTTCGGTCACTACGTACATGAAATAGAAGTAGTACAGGCCGCACGTCACAAGGCTGAGGAGAAGCACAACAACAGGGCTGCGGTACGTTCCGATCATCATGCCTGTATTCTACACTAATAGGAGGCGGGGCAGTGCAACTGCGCCGTAGATTCGGTGTCATACTGAGTAAGAGTAAACTTTGTTGGAGTAGCCAGGAGGATGAATGGCAAAGCCGATGTATCGCAGCGCGGGAGGATGGGATGCGGATCAGGTCTTTGGCAAGCTGGGGACTCCCGTGCCAACGCCGCCGACCACATCGTCGTCGACGCCCACCTCCGCGACAGCAAACGATTCGCCCCGACACTTTGTGACATCGGAGCAGTGGTCTGTCGATAGGCCCGATGTGATGGTGGTGGCATGCTCCGACGGGCGCTTGCAGTTCAGCATCGACCATTTCCTCAACGCCCAGCTCAACGTCAAGCATTACGACCGCATGTTCATGCCCGGTGGATCGGGCGCGCTGGTTGCTGGCGGCTGCGAGTTCCTACGCGCCGAGCATTACCGGCGCGACCTCTACTTCCTCCTTGAAGCCCACGGTACCGACGACCTTATTCTCCTTGCGCACGGCGCGGCGGAAGGCGGGCCGCCGGAGGCAACCTGCGCTCACTATCGACGGTTGATGCCCTACGCATCTCTTGAGGAGGTCCGCAACCAGCAGATCGTCGACATTCGAGAGTTCCTCAAGTCGGCGCATACGCAGCTCAGTAAGGTTCGCGTCCGTGCGTTTCGCGCCGAGGTCATGGAGGACCTGACCGTTCGATACGTCGAAATCGAGAAGGACGGTTGACACTCGTGATCGGATGCTGTATACTTTAGGTAAAGGACTTTGAAACGTAAAGTTTTATATGCCGGCAACGAGGAGACACAGCCCATGTCCGCACTAGGCGCATCGATCGACGAGGCGCGTGACCATCTGCGAGTGATCCGCCAGACGATGGAGCGGTCGACTCAGTATTCGACGCTCTCCGGCTGGTCGGGCATTCTGATTGGCCTTGTCGCCATCGTCGGCGTGTACATCACGCGGTCGATGCTCGGTGGTCAACCGGTCGCCATGCACACGGTTCGGGATGCCGCGCCCAGGCTTGCGATGCTATGGGGTGCCGCGTTGCTGCTGGCAGTCGCCATCGAGTTCCTCTACAATAAGCGGCGTGCCGCTCGTGTCGGCAAGCGGGTCGTGTCGAGGCTGGGGGCGCACATTATTCTGGCGGCGCTGCCGGCGTTCCTCGCGGGAGGCGTGTTGACGGCCTTCTTCTATGAGCACAATCTCGTCCCTTATATCCTGGGAATCTGGATGCTTTGCTATGGGCTGGCAATCGCCGCGGTCGGCCTGTTTTCAGTTCGAAATGTCTCGTTCCTGGGCGCGGCGTTCGTCATTTCGGGGGCAATCACACTGCTCATGCCGCTGACGATCCATCTCTATATGATGGCGCTGACGTTCGGCGGTTTCCACATCATCTACGGTATTGTTATGGCGAGGCGTCACGGATGGTAGTGCAGGCGCGATCGGAGCTCTTCGACTCGGTTGAGTCGCTGGATGAGGTGATCCACCAGAAGGTACGCCTCGGCATCATGTCGGCGCTGATGGCGCGGCCTGAGGCCGACTTCCGCTTTTTGAAGGAGACGCTCAACGTCACAGACGGCAACCTGTCGATCCACCTGACCAAGCTCGAGGAAGCAGGCTACATTCAGAGCCACAAAGAGTTCGTTCGCAAGAAGCCTCACACGACGTATACACCCACCGACGCCGGACGCGATGCCTTTTCGCGCTATCTGGCGGCTCTGGAACGGATTGTACAGGCTGCCGGCCAGAATGTATGAACGTGCTTTTGCATGACGGCGATGTTCGGCCGCTTCCCAATGTTCTCTGGAATCTCCTGCTTGCCATTATCCCCGTCCTTGCCGCCTTCGCCCTTGCCAGATCAGCCCGAGGCAACCTCGCCGCGGGGCGTCGCCCGATTTCCCTGGCGGTCTTGCTCGAACTTCTCATCTGGGCGGGATTTCTCCCCAACGCCTGCTACCTGTTGACCGAGTGGCGGCACTACATTGTCAATATCGCCACCGGTGACTTCTATCCCGCGGTAAGATGGAGTCACGACGCCGTTGTGCGCCTGTTGATCTCAACGGCCTTTTACATTGCGTATTCAGGGTCGGGGCTCCTGGCATTCTTCCTGGCTATCTGGCCGCTCGACAAACTTGTCCGTGAACGTGCCCCTCGGCGGGCGGCCGGACTCACCATTGTCATCTTCGCTCTCTGCGCGCTTGGTGTCTATCTCGGTCTGATCCACCGCTACAACACATGGGACCTCATCAATCCGTCCACGCTGCCGTCGGTGCTGCACACCGTGTCAACAGTCTTCACCCGGCGATTTGTCACCGTGCTGATGATCGGATTTACCGGTGTGCTCTGGCTGTTGTATTTCGGTTTCAATATTTGGATGGACGGGTTGACGCTTCGGCTGAAAGCGCGACGGTTGCCTGAAGCCGGGTGATACCGTTCCGTCCGTTCCCGTGTCAAAATAATTGAGGACGCCGGCAAAAAGTTGTTGGATTTTAACCTGCTTGATTCCACTTGATTACAGGCATAATAGATTTGAGAGACGATTGTGAAGTTGGGGGGCGTCTGAAGCATCGGACCGCTGCCCAGATCACACTAAGCACAACCGTCGTGAGATCCTTGCCGGAGGATTGCCCAGTTCGACACCAGTGGCGCGGGCCGCACTCGACAGGGCTTATCGCGCTTGCTTCGTGGCCAGATTTTCGAAGTGAGTGGAAAGGCAAACCATGATACGCAATCAGCGCGCATTCGTTTCGATGACTGCGCTCGCCATTTCGGGACTATCGATTTATCAGTCCCAAACGCCGGCCGTCGGCCAACAGATGCAGTTCGTTGGCGCCCCGAACATCTTCGACCAGAACGGCCACGTCAACACGCAAATCAACTCGAATCTGCCGAACGCCTTTAATTGGCACCCGTACCAACCCGGCGTTGCGCCTCAAGTTGGTTCGGGGCAGGCGCCGCCGCCGACGGTTCAGATCATACCGCCACTCGGTCAGGGCGGGCCGTCGTATCCCATCATCCAGTACGACACCAATGGCTATTATGGCGGCGGTGGATACAACCGGTGGAACGGTGGCGGCGGCTATGGATACGGTAATGGCTACAACGACGGCGGGTACTACCACATTCAGGACGTCACGCCCGTCGTCGCCCAGCCCAACGTGCCGGTAAGGCCGACACAACCGACACCCCCGAACCGGACGTTCCGACCACCGCTGGAGGGCACCGTGATCCCAATCACCGTCACGCCACCGTCGAGGCCGGAACATCACCATCAACATCAGCCGCCGCCCTACTACAGCACGGTGACGATCGTCGATGGCGGCACGCCCACACTCATTGGCGGATACTACTATCCGAACTACTGCGAAGATCCGAACGGCCCGAACGTCTACCCTTCCATCTATTCGATCTATGGCGGGTTCCCGGGCTATATTTACAGCCCAGATCCCGGCGTCACCGTAGTTTCCGACCCATACTATCCTAACTACGCGACGGGCTATTCGCCCTTTAGCACGCCGACGTACCAGGTTACGTACAATCAGAACAACTACTACGCGGCAACGCCCCAGGCGGCAGAGGCGATCGAAGACGGCGGCAATCAGGCGGCGCATGCCATCAAATCGGCTTATGCGGAGGACACCTACCAGGCCGCATTTGCCGACGTTGAGCAGGCGTGGATGTCCGGCAACCTCGGCCTCATCCGCAAGCATCTGCGTGACGCCGACACCAAGATCAGCGTGCTCATCAACCGGAAGTACGCCTACTCGATCTCGTCGGACGATTTCTCCCAGATCACGCGCGATGCCATGCAGAAGCTGGACACGGTGTCGTTCAAGTTCACCCGCCTGCGCAAGGCGAAGAACGGCGATGTGACTGCGTACGGCATCCACACCTATGTCCCTGGAACTCAAGCCGACGATAAGTCTGACGACACCGTCGCCTTCGATACGAAGTCTGACAATGGCGACAGCTCACAGGATTCCTCGACGAACACTGTGTCGAACGAAGACTCCGCAACCAAGCCGGCCGAGACGCCGAGCGGAGCGCACAAGGTGATGTTCGTCTCCTACACGATGCGCAAGGATGAGGACGGCTGGATCATAGTGCTGGTGGATTCGTCGGCGAAGAAGCTCGTGCCGAGTCAAGGTGACGACGCAGCGAGCCCGTCGAACTAATAGGCTGTATCCTCAATCCGACAGAGGAGTACATCGATATCAAGAATGGCCAGGATTTATCTCTTAAATCCCGGCCATCTTTACGTCGATGTTAAATTTCCGACCTATAATCGAATATCGAGATCACTCGACCAAATGCTCGCGCCACCACGACGCTATGCGGGTCTACGCTTCCGGGCCACCGTGCGTGTGAACGATAGCAGGCTCTGTCTTGAGGAGAGGGGCGTGTGTTGTCGATGCCGGCTTGGTCGACGGCGGGCCGATCGGCCGCAGAGCAAGCCGCGAGCCGATCACCCCATCGTACCGTACCGGTTTCCCATTCATCGAGATCTCCACCGACCGATCCTCGACGGCGGCGACGCATCCCGGTTGCAGGGTGATGTGTACAGTCGGCGACACGTGCGCTTTCGTCGTTACCAGAATGTCCTCAGCTTCGACGGTGAGGGGGCGCTGCGCGGAGTGGGCGAGTGTCACGGCGTTGTCGATGTCGCCCTGAATGTCGGATGTGATGGACGCCGTCTTGATCTCTGCCGGACGGACCGTCGACTTGATGTCGAGCTCGACATCGCCGAAGCGAACCGTGGCGGGATAGAGGCAATTGATGCTAAGACCGGCGCTTCCTCGCGTGAACGCGACAGCCATTGGCCAGACGCTGGTCGATCGATAATCGCGGAGTCCGTCGAGGTACCGGCGGTTGCCGGTCAGGCTGAAGATTTCCGCGCTGAATTGAGGCGAGGCGGAATCCCGAAACCTCGCCACAGGCCTCTCCTTGGAAGGGACGGGGAGTCGGTCGACCTTCCCCTTCTTCGGTACAGGCACGTACTTCCAGGACCGGCGCGCCATCGTCAGATAGCCGGGTTGACCAGTCGCCTCGTACAGGGCGCACAGTCCGAGCCCATCACAACCACGCGCCGCTTCTTCCCGCTCCGCAAAATGCAGGTACTTGGTATCCCCGCACGCCTGGTAGAGGCGGGTGAGCGCGTACACCAACCCGTCTTCGGCGCCGGTCTCTTCATTGCCGGGGTCGGGGTCGTAGTTGTCCATCAGGAAGTCGCCGCCACGGATAGCGGCATACAGCGCGGCCGGCTGATGAGTGAGGCGGTAGTAGGCTAGAAGGCCGCGCAGGTTATTCGCATGCGCGCTGATGTCGTCGGCCGTGTATTCGTGGACAGGCTCGACGGCGCCGAGGTAACCTGCGGCATCCTGAGCAGTCATCAGGCGAGTGGCGACGCTGTTCATCACCGGATCGATTTCTTTGCTCCAGGGAGCGACCACAGCAGCCTGTTCCAACCAAACTCCGGGCTTCCCCGCCGATAGTCGATCCTGCGGCGGCATATGTCCAGTGTTCTCGATATTGGAAAACATGTTGTTTTCGTCGGCACGCAGGAGAGTGGCGGCGATAGGGAGTGAGGCGAAGTGGACGTTGGCGACCGGAAGCGGCGCGGCGTCGACACGGCCGAGCGGGGCCGGCGGCGTGGGCGTCATCCGTTCCCAATCCGGCAGGTTGGAGACGTCGTAACGGCTAGGG
>Ga0070658_10003146_pt1 | contig 13617 bp, 10 predicted proteins | sample KBSC13metaG_FD_64664 | JGI IMG/M metagenome (GOLD analysis project Ga0070658, IMG submission 64664) | Corn rhizosphere microbial communities from Kellogg Biological Station, Michigan, USA - KBS C1-3 metaG | ecosystem: Host-associated > Plants > Roots > Rhizosphere > Soil ... | reverse complement strand
AACGCCGACTTTTTGGGACTTCTGGCGCAGGTGCGGGTTCGGCAGGGCAATGATGTCGTCTTTGGTCATAACCGTAACAGTATAACAGATTACAGTAGGTCTATTGGGTCGATGTCGTAGGACCAGCCAGAACTAGGTAAAAGCTTAATAACTTCCAGGAGTTGCGAGCGGTCTTTGGCCTTCAAAACCAGTTGCCATTGGTATTTGTTTTGGAACCTTTCGTGGAAGGCTGGGGCTGGACCGTCTACTTCTATTTTTAATTTAGCTTTTCGCAAAACTTCGGCGAAATCTTCGGCGGCTTTTTCGGCAGATTTATAGCTAGCACGTCGAACAGTGAGTTTTAGTAAGTATACAAAGGGCGGGAAGTTGAAGAGCTTTCTAGACTCTAATTCTGCTTCATAAAAACTTTGCCATTCACCACTTATGGCTGCTTGGATGGCGGGGTGTTCTGGCTGGTAGGTTTGGATGATGGCGTGGCCGGCTATGTGCCCGCGGCCAACCCGGCCGAGCACCTGGCTCAGCAGCTGGTAAGTACGCTCATTGGCCGAAAAGTCTGGCATGGCGAGCGACGTGTCGGCGGCTATGATGCCCAATGTACTTAAACGGGGAAGATCGAGGCCTTTGGCCAGCAGCTGGGTGCCGACCAATATATCGACCTCGCCGGCATGAACGGCTTCGAAGTGGTTTTCGAACCGCTCGGCTTTCGTATTGTCGGTATCGAAGCGCTGTACGCGGGCACCAGGGAACAATCGGCCAACTTCCTCGGCGATTGCTTTAGTGCCAACCGCGCGGAAAAGTATAGACGGGTGCTTGCAGGCTGGGCAGGCTGCCGGTACCGGTTCGTGGTGGTTACAGACGTGGCAGCGCAATTCATGGACATCGCCATGGTAAGTAAGTGGTAGGTCGCAGTGTGGGCACAGCGCTTGCCAGCCGCAGTTTTCGCAGAGGATTATACGGGCTGTACCACGGCGGTTTAGGTACAGCAGCACCTGTTCTTTACGCAATAGGGCAGATTCGATTGCTTCAAGCAATGATTGGCTGAGGTACGGATTGCGACTAAGTAAAGAGCGGTCTTTGAGGTCCACTACCTGTACTTCCGTTTCGGCGTGTTCGCTGGCAGTTGCTAGCTCGGTGAGCTCTACAATTGGCCGGTCTTTTTGCTCGGCAAGGTAGTAGTCGCTAACCGATGGCGTAGCACTACCGAGTACCAGCATGGAACTGTGCAGGTTTGCTAGCTTGGCGGCCACGCGGCCAGCTTGATAATGCGGTGCTTGCTCTTGTTTGTAGGCTGGTTCATGAGACTCATCGAGCACAATAAGCCCGATGTTCTTGAGCGGACTAAAGAGGGCAGAACGCGGGCCAATAACTACCAGCGGCTCCTTGGTTAAAAGTATTTGTTGCCAAGTTTCGCGGCGTTCTTTGGGCGTGAGCTGCGAATGTAGTACCATAACCCGCTCGCCGAATACACTACGGAAACGCTCGGCCAGCTGTGAGGTTAGACTAATTTCTGGCGTAAGAATAATGCACGAGCGGCCATTGGCTAGCCGGCGGTAGGCAAGTTCTATGTATACTCGGGTTTTGCCGCTGCCGGTTTTGCCGTGGAGCAAATACGTACCTGGACTAGCAATTTGGTCAACGGCTGCTTGCTGTTCGTCGTTCAGCGGCGGAAGGGTTTTTAAATCTGGCGCACCCGCTTTTAATGGCGTTGGTAACTTCTTATCGTTTGCGTCTGCAGGCAATACTTGCTGACTTACTAACCCGAGTGGGGCCGGGTAGTAGGCATGCAGCCAATCTGCCAGGCTAAGCAGATGTTCTGGCACGGGCGGTAAGTCGTATATGCGCTCAATGGGCTTTGTTGCAAAGCTCGGTTTGGCCACTTGCCGGGTTATAACGGCTAAAACTTTGGCACGCTGCAGTGGCGCGTCCACGATTTGGCCTATGTTCAGTTGTTGTTCGGATTGATACGTTAGCGGAGCATCAGAATGATACTTGTTACTGCGTACCCAGACCTCATAAAAGTGCATACCTACAGTATACCTCCCCTTAAAGCACTACTGTTGCTGGTGTGCGTTTGAGCACAAAAACGCCTCTCCTCAAAGTGTTAAACGTGTGATATCCTAGGATTATCGCAATGTTGATTTTGCAGTTGAAAAGCTCGGAGTCAAACGTTATACTAATAGCCACGTTGTTCTAATAACAATATAAGCTAAAGCTTAAAGGGATTATGCTAGACATCTTTATTACATCTCGGGTGAGGCGGAAGATAATCGTAATCTATGCGAAGTATCCGGATTTTAAGACGCACGTCCGTGGCTTAGCTAAACTCATAAAAGAAGATGCCGGTAACATTCAACGCGAACTGAAGCGTCTCGAGAAGGTAGGTTTTCTTACCAGCGAAAAACAGGGCAACACCAAGGTATACTCTACCAATAAGTCCTTTCCGATCTTCAAGGAACTTCAAAGTATAGTTCTCAAATCTCAGCGAACTGCTCAGAAGCGAATCACATCTTAATTACCCTTGTCAGAAACTTAGTTTTCAGGTAGAATAGTCCGGATGATACAGGTGACCCGCAAAGATTCTAAGGAATCTCTCGAAAACTTATTGCGTCGCTTTAACCGCAAGGTTCAGCAGTCCGGCGCTATTGCCGTTGTTAAGCAAAACCAGTACTTTGAAAAGCCGATGAGCAAGCGCGACCGCCGCAGCAAAGCCATAATCAGAAACGAAAGAAAAGCTCTCAAGCTAAAGAAAATGAAGCTTGGTCTTCGCTAGGAACTTTATCGCTGCACATTCTGGGCGCTAGACTCCGAGTCGCTCCTCACGTACCATTAAAAGTACGCTGCGGTGCGATTCTCGACCATCATCCCAGACTGCACTAGCGAGTAAAGTTCCTTTTAGCTTCGATTTATAAACGGTTGTTATTTGGTTGAGAGGTGTTAATTTGGTACACTTTTCGTACGGAGAGATATGGAATTAGAGAAGCAAATTGACCAAGATTTAAAAGCCGCCTTACTAGGTGGCGATAAAGTCACAACTGAAAGCTTGCGCGGGCTTAAGGCCGCGCTTTTAAGTGTAAAAGTCGAACAGGGCAAACGCGATACTGGCCTCGCCGACGATGAAGTTACGGTAATTTTAAGCAAAGAAGCTAAAAAGCGGCAGGAAAGTGCTGACCTATTTAAACAAGGTGGTAACCAGGAAAAGGCCGAAGCTGAACTCACCGAAAAAGCTTTAATTGAGAAGTATTTACCTGCACAACTCAGCGAAGAAGAGATTGCAAAATTAGTCGATGAAGCTATTGCAGCTACTGGCGCTAATGGACCGCAAGCTATGGGCCAAGTGATTGGCGCCGTTAGGGCTAAAGCTGGTGCTAGTGCCGATGGAGCAATTATTGCTCGTATTGCTAAAGAAAGGCTGGCCCAGTGATTCTGCTGATGGGGCTTCCAGGTTCTGGTAAGGGTACCCAGGGCAAGATGCTGTCCGACCACCACAATCTACACTTGATTTCTATGGGTGAGATTATCCGAATGTATGTAACGGGTGCCCGCCGCCAGCGCATGTTAGCAGGCGAATTGCTTGACGACGACGAGGTCATAGATATATTGGAAAGGGTGCTAGACAGTCTGCCAGACGATAGTGAATATGTTCTGGATGGGTTTCCGCGTACCGTGCCGCAGGCCGAATGGCTTAAAAAGCGCTTGCAGGACAAACACTCCAAGATTCGCTGTGTTATACACCTGACGGCATCACCGGAAGCTGTGAAGAGCCGTCTACATGCACGCGGTCGTATAGATGATAGAGACGAAGTGATTGAAGAGCGATTCAGGGAGTACGAGCAACTTACTCGGCCTCTGCTCAAATGGTACGAAACGAACAGCATCAAAGTTTGTGATGTGAATGCTGAACGAACACCTGACCAAGTGCACGACGAAATCATGCAGGCCCTGGAAGTATCCGATTGATGATGACCAAAATTAAAACAGCCAAAGAGCTGGAAGCAATGCGCGAAAGTGGCCGAATGCTCGCGACCGTGCTGCAACTTTTGAAGGGCAAAGTCGAAGCCGGCATATCTACTAAAGACTTGGCAGACATTGCCGCTAGCGAGCTCAAAGCTTTGGGCGGCGAACCGGCGTTCTTGGGATACCAAGGCTTCCCGGACGTTATATGCATAAGCCTGAATAACGAAGTGGTGCATGGCATACCTAAGCCCGAGGCAGTCGTAGAAGATGGCGATATTATAAGCTTGGATTTCGGCGTTATTTATCGTGGCATGGTTACCGACAGTGCTATAAGTATGATTGTTGGCCGGGCTAGCCAAAAGCGGCATTTGGAGCTGCTAGCAGACACAGAAAAAGCTATGCACATAGGTATAAGTGAGCTGCATGACCAAGTGCGTACCGGTGACATCGGAAGTGCCATAGAACAGTTTTTAAAGCGCAAAAAGTACGGCATAGTTCGCGACCTAGTGGGGCATGGGGTCGGGCACTCGCTGCACGAAGACCCCAACATACCAAACTATGGCCGCCCAGATAGCGGCCCGTACCTTTCTAAGGGCATGACAATAGCTATAGAACCAATGGTAACACTCGGCACCGACCGGGTAGCTATAGCGCCCGATGGCTGGACGGTTATGACACTCGATGGTTCGTGGTCTGCCCATTTCGAACACACTGTACTCATCACCGAAGACGGCGCCGAAATCCTCACAAAACTGTAGCTGATTTGCTCTATTGCAAGCAATAGCGGTATACTGTCGACAAGATGCGCGAAACGCATGACAATTATTTTGTAGGCCTAGACGTGGGTACTAGCACCGTGCGTGCTGTTGTGGGTATGTTTGACCCCAATGGTACCGGCAAGCCACAGATTATTGGCCACGGCAGTGCACCCAATAGTGGTATGCGTAAAGGTGCTGTCGTGCATGTCGACGAAGTGGCTGAGGCAATCGTACACGCTATAACCGAAGCAGAGCGAATAAGCGGTAAGCACATTACGAGTGCCACAGTGAATGTAAATGGGGCACACGTAACTGGCTTTAACAGTACAGGTGTTATAGCTATAAGTGCTGCAAACCGTGAAATAACCCTTGAAGACCGTTTGCGGGTTGAAGAGGCGGCTACAGTCGTTTCTATGCCTCCAAACCGCGAAATAGTGCAGTTCTTCGCTAAAAACTACAGCCTGGACGGCCAGCACAATATAAAAGACCCAGTTAGTATGCACGGCATTCGTCTGGAAGTTGATGCACACATAGTAACTGCTAGTACGCCTAACTTACGCAGCCTAGACCAAGCACTCGAAAAGGCCGAGGTGCGGCCAACGCACCACACAGTCAGTAGCTTGGCTGCTGCCGAAGCAGTGCTAACACGCCAGCAAAAGGAAGCGGGAACGGTAGTACTCGACATAGGAGCCGGTACGACGAACCTGATTGTGGTTGAAGATGGTGAAGTCCAGCACGCAGCTGTGCTACCTATAGGCGGCATGCACCTTACGAATGACCTAGCCATAGGGCTTAAGACTGACCTTGATGTGGCTGAAAAAGTTAAATTGGAGCATGCCACCTTGGCCGCTGCTTCAAACAAGAAGACAGTCAGCGTAAAAGTAAACGGTGCTTCTCACACCTTTGATTATGGTGACGTAGAAATGATTACCGAAGCCCGCATAGAAGAGCTATTTGAATACGTCGACAAAGAGCTGACCCGTATACGCAAGAGCCGTAAATTACCGGGCGGAGCGGTACTAGTGGGTGGAACAGCTAAGCTGCCAGGTATAGCAGAGTTTGCTAAAGACCAATTGCAGCTGCCAGCCCGTATAGGCAAACTGCAAAATATAGGCGGGCTGGTTGATACTGTAGAGGGCACTGACTACTGCACAGTTGTAGGTCTTATGCTGCTCGATATGCTGCTCTTGCCAAGCGCTCCGGCGGGCCAAATGTCTGGGTCCCAAAGCACATTAGGCATGGTCGAAGGGCTATTCAAGCGCTTTCGTAAGTAAACTTACGTACTTTTCAACAGATACAAACTTACTATTGAACACAAAATTTATTATTTTTGATGCGCCAAGGCCTGCGTTGTATACAGAACATGGTTGGGGACAAAAGCTGTCATTTGCGCCGTATAAATTTGTTGAACTCCCACCCCTAAACCGTTATACTACAGTCATTAGTAGTATCTTCAGGGGAGAAACAGATGCCACAAGCAGTTGAGCCAGCTATAGAGACCTTTGCCCAGATTAAAGTAGTCGGTGTAGGTGGGGCCGGTGGTGCCGCTATAAACCGAATGGTGGAAGCTGGCATAGAAAATGTTGAATTTATTGCCGTTAATACCGATGCCCAAGCCTTGCACCACAGTAAGGCACACAAAAAGATACATATTGGCAAAGACACTACTCGGGGCTTAGGCGCTGGCGCCGACCCTAAAATAGGTGAAACTGCCGCAACCGAATCGGAAAGCGAAATTAAGAAAGCACTGGAAGGTGCCGACATGGTCTTTGTAACCATTGGCGCAGGTGGTGGTACCGGCAGTGGTGCTGGCCACATAGTTGCTCAGGCTGCCAAAGATTCAGGTGCTTTAGTTGTTGGCTTTGCGACCAAACCCTTTGCCTTTGAAGGTGAGCGTCGCCGTCATAACGCCGAGACAGCCATAGATAATATGCGTAAGTCTGTCGATACGCTCATTGTTATTCCAAATGACCGCTTGCTCCAGACTATAGATCGTCAAACACCCCTAATGGAGGCGTTTAAGGTGGCCGATGACGTACTGCGCCAGGGCGTGCAAGGCATAAGTGACCTTATTACTGTCCACGGGCTTATAAATCTCGACTTTGCAGATGTGAAAACTGTAATGGCCGACGCCGGTAGTGCTCTTATGGGTATTGGCCGGGCTAGTGGCGAAAACCGCGCAATTACTGCTGCCCAACAGGCTATAGAATCACCGCTGCTCGAAGTATCGATTGACGGCGCTCGCGGCATACTCTTTAACGTTATTGGTGGCAATGACCTGGCCATGCACGAAATTAATGCTGCGGCCGAAACCATTACGACTGCTGCCGACCCAGATGCCAATATTATATTTGGTGCCACTATTGACCCGAGCTTAGAAGGCGAAATCATCATCACGGTCGTAGCAACTGGTTTTGACGCCAGCTACTTCGCCAAGCGCCAGGCAACTGCCGCAACCAAGAAGCGCGAGGAAGAGCCGGCACTAGCCGCTACGCCAACACTCGAAGGCAAGCAAGACGAAGCGGTGGTGGCTGACCTAGACATGAGCCTGGACGACGAACCGGCACACAGCGACTTTGCATCGGACACGCCTATCCCGAACATCTGGTCACTCGATGACGACGAAGAAGACAAACCGAGCATAGACTTGCAAGACGATGACCATGTCGTAGGCAGTAGCTTAGAAGAAGACCTAGAACGACCCTCATTCTTACGTCGTTTAGCCAAAAAGCGTGGTAAAAAAGAAGATTCCGACGACGAACCAAAGGGTGAATAGCCTGTATTAAATAATACAGCGGAAAATGCTTGCAAAGCACTAGCAGTGGGGCTATATTAAAAGTACAAAGCACTATATGTGGAAAATAAACATACAGTGTTAGTACGTTAAACAAGTGGATTAAATCCCAACAGTACTGACATTAAAAGCGTGGAAATCAAAAGACAAACGCACTAGCTTACAGCAATGTGTGTGTCTTTGATGCCCCCTTAAGTCAGGAAATTTGGGCTAAAAGTAAAAGGAGGCGTGGATGAAATGCAGCCAATGCCAGTCCGATGACATCAAAGTGATAGAATCACGCGATGTCGCTGACGGACAAGCAATCCGCCGCCGCCGAATGTGTAATGCCTGCGGGTATCGCTTTACAACGTACGAACGTATTGAGCGACCGCAGCTGATAGTCATAAAGAATGACGGCACACGTGAACTTTTCAACCGTTCTAAGCTACTGGCTGGCTTGTACCGGGCGTGCGAAAAAACGCCGGTCACCAGCTTGCAACTGGAGCGGGTCGTGAACCATATAGAGCAAGAGCTCTATGCTTGCGGAGACTCGGAAGTCCAGTCAGCGAAAGTTGGTGAACTGGTCATGGACGAGCTAGCACGCTTAAACGAAGTTGCCTATGTGCGGTTCGCCAGTGTGTACCGACGGTTCAAAGACATAGCTAGCTTCGAGCGTGAGCTATCACAAATTCGGCAAAGGCAAGGTGAAGGCGTCAAATCGTAGAGTCGGTTTGACGGCTCCCTTCGGTTCTTAAACCTTTAAGACTCGTAGGGAGCCTCCCCGAAGCAGAATCACTTCAGGGTTACTCTAATAAAAACCATAAAAATATATAAATCTAACAAACAGTCTGCGAATGAGAGCCGCAGACATGGAGGGTAAAAAAATTATGGGACAAGCAACTAGCTTAGGAGTAGAGCGTCTGTTCACTCCCGAGAACAGCAAAGCGTACGACCAGCTCAAGTGGGCCAAGCGTGATAGTGTCATTATGAACCCGGCAACCAATAAGCCGGTGTTCGAGCAGAAGGGCGTCGAGTTTCCGCAAGGCTGGAGCCTGAACGCTATTAATATTGTGGCGCAAAAATACTTTAGCGGCACACCGGGTACACCAGAGCGCGAAAGTAGCCTCAAACACCTCATAGACCGCGTAGTTGACACTGTTACGCGTCAAGGTTTGCAGGAGGGTTACTTCGCAAGTGATGTGGAAGCAGAGAACTTCCGTGAAGAACTGAAGTACGTACTGGCTACGCAGCGCGCAGCCTTTAACAGCCCAGTTTGGTTCAACATAGGTGTGCCAGAACGAAGTCAGCAGGCCAGCGCCTGCTTCATCCTCGGTATTGAGGACACCATGCCAGCAATTCTTAACTGGTACGTTGAAGAAGGCATGATATTCAAGGGTGGTAGTGGTTCGGGCATCAACATTAGTCCGATTCGCTCAAGCGTCGAACAGCTTGGTAAGAGTGCGGGTACAGCTAGCGGCCCGCTTAGCTTCATGCGTGGTGCCGACGCCAGCGCCGGTGCCATTAAGAGTGGTGGCAAGACTCGCCGCGCAGCCAAGATGGTCATATTGAACGTTGACCACCCAGATGTTGAAGAGTTCATATGGAGCAAAGCAATCGAGGAGCGCAAGGCGCGCGACCTACAAAGCTTAGGCTGGGACATGAGCCTAGATGGCAAGGATGCCTTTAGCGTTCAGTATCAGAACGCTAACATTTCAGTGCGAGTAACCGACGACTTCATGCAAGCTGTCGAAAACGACGAAAACTGGGACCTCAAGGCTGTTACTAGCGGCAAGACTGTGAAGACGGTCAAGGCGCGCGATCTGTTCCGACAGTTCGCCGAAGCCGCTTGGGAATGTGCCGACCCCGGCATGCAGTTCGACACGACTATTAACCATTGGCACACAGCACCAAACGCTGGTCGTATCAATGGTTCTAATCCGTGTAGCGAATATATGCACCTCGATAACTCGGCATGTAACTTGGCTTCACTCAACCTGCTCAAGTTTCTAAACGACGACAATTCGTTCAACATTAAGCAGTTCATCCACACCGTAGAACTCATCTTTACCGCTCAAGAAATCTTGGTCGGCTACAGTGAATACCCAACCGAACGCATCACCAAGAATGCAAAAGCCTACCGTGAACTTGGTATTGGTTATGCAAACTTAGGCGCACTCCTAATGGCGCAGGGCTTGCCATACGATAGTGACGAAGGCCGCGCCCAAGCTGCTGCTATAACCGCACTGCTTACCGGTCAAGCCTACGCTACTAGCGCTAAGATGGCTGCCAAGGTTGGCCCGTTTACCGGCTTCGCTAAAGACCGCGACGCTATGTTGCGCGTACTTAAGCAGCATCGAGAAGAAGTCAGCAAAATTGATGCCAGCTTAGTCAGCGAAGAGCTGCTGAACGCTGCCGCAACCGCATGGGATGAAGCTGTTGAGCTCGGCGATCGCTATGGTGTCCGTAACAGCCAGGCAAGCGTGCTGGCTCCAACCGGTACTATTGGCCTGATGATGGACTGCGATACGACTGGCATTGAACCGGACCTCGGCCTGGTAAAAGTTAAGAAACTAGTTGGTGGCGGTACCATGAGTATCGTTAACCAGACTGTACCGCGTGCCCTAAAAGCACTTGGTTACAGCAAACAGCAGATTGACGACATTGTTAACTACATCGACGTCGAGAAGACCATACTTGGTGCGCCGCACCTCAAAAAGGACCATGAACCTGTCTTTGCATGTTCTATGGGCGACAACGCCATACATTACCTCGGCCACGTTAAGATGATGGCTGCTGTGCAGCCTTTCATTAGCGGTGCTATAAGTAAGACCGTCAACATGCCAGAGAGCGCGACGGTAGAAGATATAGAACAACTGCACATTGACTCCTGGAAGATGGGCCTAAAGGCAGTTGCTATATACCGTGACAACTGTAAAGTTGCCCAGCCACTGAGCATGGCTAAGAAAGAAGGTAGCGAAGAGAAAGCTCCTGTAGCACTAGCTACACAACCGGTCATTGTACGGGCTGCCCGCCGCAAGCTGCCACGCGTGCGCTCGAGCCGCACTTACCGGTTTGCACTAAGCGACCTTAAAGGCTACTTCACGGTCAGTGAGTACGAAGATGGTACGCCAGGCGAAGTATTCATCAATGTCAGCAAGCAGGGAAGTACGCTTTCTGGTTTGATGGACTCGTTTGCCATAAGCGTTAGCCATGGTTTGCAGTACGGCGTACCGCTAAAGAGCTACGTCAAAACGCTCCGTGGTACATCGTATGCCCCAAGTGGCATCACTGATGACCCAGAAATCCGCACCGCTAGCAGCCTTACGGACTACATAATGCGTAGGTTAGCGATGGATTACCTGAGCTTTGATGACCGTTTGGAGCTTGGCCTTGCCGACCTAGACGACATGTCTATAGACGAGCAAACCTCACTGCTTACGGAAACTAAGGTAGTCGAGGCAGCGGTTACGGAGGCGCCTGTAATTCAGGCACAGGTACCAACACCAACACCCGAGCCAGTGCCTGCCCAAACTGCAACTACTCCTGCAGAAGGCAAGAAAGCAGTCAGTAAGGACGACAGCGCACCGCTCTGCTACAACTGTGGTAATCAAACCCAGCGTGCCGGTAGCTGCTACGTCTGTAGCTCCTGCGGCTCAACCACGGGCTGTAGTTAGGCGCTTGTCTAACTCGTAAAAAGAGGACCGGAAAAGGTCCTCTTTTTGTGTAATCTAGCCCTTTTAAGTTCATTCAGCTGTGGATAAGAACGGCAGTAGTCGACACGGTATTGTAATTCGAGCAACAATACTTCACATCTGTAAAGAAGCAATTCTGAGGTTAACTTTGCTTATTCACACCGGTAATGCTTAAAAGCGGCGAAAATAGTACAACAAAAGGTTGTTGGAAATAATTGACAGCCATCACCTTTCGTATTTGTGATGTACTGCACAAAAACACCTTGAATTACCCTTGTTAGCTAGGGCATACTGTAACTACAGGATTGGTGGACCTCGCCGGGAACCATCTCGCTAGCGATCCTGAGGTAACAAAAATTGGTAAAACTGCCAAACAAGGCAGGCGATACCAATACAAAAACTATTAAAACCTAAATGCCCAAACTAAAACTCCTAAAACGAGTCTTTATTCAACATGCTCTTAGGCTAAGTGCCAGAAGGGCATTTCTTGCTGTTTATAATCTTGCATTTTCTACCCCTGTTTTTTCTTATACGCGTACGCGCGCGCGGGTGCGGCCGGGCCGCGCGAGTCTGGTGCTTTTTGGTGTAGTACTGCTAGCGGCTTTTAGCTTCGCTAGTTTTGCCACGCTTGCTGGGCCAGAACGCGCTGACGCTACTACCGCCAACACCGTAAACTTCCAAGCTCGCCTAATGACCGCCAGTGGCGCTATCGTTCCAGATGGCACATACAACGTAGAATTCAAGCTGTACAGTGCTGCAACCAGTACCGGTACGCCAAACCAGGGCGCCTGTACCATGACGCCTGGCACTACGGCTGACCCGAGCTGTTTGTGGGTTGAAACTCGCACTGGCGCTAATACCGTTTCTGTAGCCAACGGCTACCTGACAGTTAACCTCGGCAGCGTTACCAATTTCCCGGCCAGCATGAACTGGGGTCAGCAACTGTGGTTGAGTATGCGCATAGGCGGTACTGGTGCACCTAGCTGGGACACCGAAATGAGCCCACGTTTGCTACTTACTGCCGTACCTGCAGCTTACAGCCTAACCCAGTACAACTCGGCCAACACATTCTCGAGCAGTCTTGCTCTGCAAGCTCCGACCGGTGGTAACCAAACATTCGTCATTCAGGACCAAACCGCAGCCGGAACGTACAACTTGTGTATTCAAAACTCCACAGCCTGCGGCTTTGCGCCCGCCAGCAGTAGTGGTAGCTACATCCAAAACCAAAATGCATCCGCTCAAAGTACTTCGGTCTTCTGGATTTCTGGAGATGGCAGGAGTACAACCTCGTTCACGACCCCATTGCTGCAGTCTGCAGCTGGGACGGCGCTGGATGTCGAAGCTGGAACAACTGGCAATCTAACCTTGGGTACGAGCGCCAGCAACAAGACAATTAACATCGGCAATGTTACTAATGGTAATGCTAACACCACGGCCATAAATATCGGTACCAGCACCGGGGCAGGGCAGACTATAGCTATTGGTTCGAGCAATGGCAGTAGCAGCGTTACGCTGACTGGCGGCGCCAGTAGCATAAGCGTGGCAAACGCCAACACTACTATTCTCGGTACGGCTGTAAACGTTAACAACAGTGGCAGCGGCACGACGACTATCGGCAACACGACATCCGGGGGAGCAGTGGGCATCAACACCTCAGGGGCCAACAACATTACATTACAGACCAACAATAGCAGTGCCAGTGTTTTAGTTAAATCTACCGCCAACAGCACTACCGCATTTCAAGTCCAAAATGCATCTGGCACACCTATCTTCCTAGTTGATACCTCGACCACGAGCAATCTCATAACCAACCCTGGCTTCGAAGTAAATACTTCTACCGGCTGGACCTACACCAATGCTACAGGTACGCAGAACCTCACCAAACCCAATACCTACCATGGCCAAGCGAGCAACAGCGTCAACGTTACGGTTGCGGGCGGCGGCGCGAACGTTACTAGCTTTACCGGTAGTATCACACCAGCGCAATACACCTTTAGTTTTTATGCCATGAAGGGAACCAATGGCGGCACGCTGAGCGTGGCAATTACCGGTGGTAGTGCCCCAACCTGTACGCTTGTGAATTACGTGGCGCCTGTGACAACCGGTTTTCAACGCTACACCTGTACCTTTACCAGTACCAGCACTAATGTTACGCAGATTTCAATTAACTCGAGCGCAACCGGTACGTTCTACCTGGATGCCGTCGAGCTTAACACTGGCGCAACGGCCGCTCCGTACGGTGCACAGGGTACAGTGCAGATTCGCGGTACAGTAAACAGTCCGCTCACATTGCAAAACACTGCCGACAGCACTACCGCCTTCCAGATTCAAAACGCCTCAGGTACTTCTAACTTGTTCGTGGCGGATACTCTTAATGGGCAAGTAAATATTGGCGGTAATAATATTACCCCGTTAGTTGTAAGTGGTTCCAACACCA
>Ga0070658_10003145_pt1 | contig 13618 bp, 16 predicted proteins | sample KBSC13metaG_FD_64664 | JGI IMG/M metagenome (GOLD analysis project Ga0070658, IMG submission 64664) | Corn rhizosphere microbial communities from Kellogg Biological Station, Michigan, USA - KBS C1-3 metaG | ecosystem: Host-associated > Plants > Roots > Rhizosphere > Soil ... | reverse complement strand
GCGCCGGGGCGTCAGCGCGTCGGAACCGGCCGTTCGCCCGAGTAGTCGTAGAAGCCGCGCTTGACCTTGCGGCCGATCCAGCCGGCCTCGACGTACTTCACCAGCAGCGGACAGGGGCGGTACTTCGAATCGGCCAGGCCCTCGTGGAGGACCTGCATGACCGACAGGCAGGTGTCGAGGCCGATGAAGTCGGCGAGCTCGAGCGGACCCATCGGATGGTTGGCGCCGAGCTTCATGCCGGTGTCGATCGCGTCTACGTTGCCGACGCCCTCGTAGAGCGCATAGACCGCCTCGTTGATCATCGGCAGCAGGATGCGGTTGACGATGAAGGCCGGGAAATCCTCGGCATTGACCGGCTTCTTCTCGAGCTTGACCACGACCTCGCGGACGGTGCGGAAGGTCTCCTCTTCCGTGGCGATGCCGCGGATCAGCTCGACCAGGCCCATCAGCGGCACCGGGTTCATGAAGTGCATGCCCATGAACTTGCCGGGGCGGTCGGTCCCGGACGCCAGGCGCGTCACCGAGATCGACGAGGTGTTGGTGGCCAGCAGGACGTTGGCCGGCAGGCCGTCGCAGACCTTCTTGAAGATCTCGCGCTTGATGGCCTCGTTCTCGGTCGCCGCCTCGACGACCAGGTCGCAGTCGGCGAACTGCTTGTAGTCGGTGCCGGTGACGATGCGCTTGAGGGCGGCGTCCTTGTCCTCGGGCCGGATCATGCCGCGGCCGATCTGGCGATCCATGTTGCGGCCGATGTTGTCGAGGCCTGCGTCGAGGTGGGACTGGTCGACATCGAGCAGCCGGATGTCGTACCCCTTGAGGGCGCAGACGTGGGCGATGCCGCTGCCCATCTGGCCGGCGCCGATGACGCCGATGCGCTTGATCATGACGGGTACTCCTGAGCTCTACTTCTTCTCTATGGCGGCAGTGAACTCGGGAACGATCTGGAAAAGATCGCCCACGATGCCGTAGTCGGCGACCTGGAAGATCGGCGCCTCTTCGTCCTTGTTGATCGCCACGATCGTCTTGCTGTCCTTCATGCCGGCGAGATGCTGGATCGCGCCGGAGATGCCGATGGCGATGTAGAGGTCGGGCGCCACGACCTTGCCGGTCTGGCCGACCTGGTAGTCGTTGGGCACATAGCCCGCGTCGACCGCGGCGCGGCTGGCGCCGAGGCCGGCACCCATCGCGTCGGCGAGCTTCTCGAGCATCTTGAAGTTCTCGCTGCTGGCGAGGCCGCGGCCGCCCGAGACGACGATCTTGGCCGACGTGAGTTCCGGCCGCTCGCTCTTGGACAGTTCGGCGCCGACGTAGGAAGAAAGGCCCTTGGAGCCCTCGCCGGCGATCTGCTCGATCGGAGCGGAACCGCCGCCGGCCGCCGCCTTGAAGTTGGTCGGCCGAATGGTCACGACCTTGATCTTCTCGGCCGTCTGCACGGTGGCCATGGCGTTGCCGGCATAGATCGGGCGCACGAACGTGTCGGGCGAAACGACCTTGATGGCTTCGGAAACCTGCGCCACGTCGAGCAGGGCCGCGACCCGCGGCGAGACGTTCTTGCCCAGTGAATCGGCGGCCATGACGATATGGCTGTAGTTCGGCGCCAGCTTCACGACCAGCGGCGCGATGTCCTCGGCCAGCCAGTTGGCGTAAGCCGCGTCCTCGACCTGGATCACCTTGGCGACGCCGGCGATGGCGGCGGCGGCCTTGGCGGCGTCGCCGCAGTTGCTGCCCGCGACGAGGACGGCGACGTCGGAGCCCATCTGGCCCGCGGCGGCGACGGCATTGGCGACATTGGCGCGGACGGTCTTGCCGTCGTGGCCGGCGATGACGAGAATGGCCATGCTCAGATCACTCCCGCTTCGTTCTTCAGTTTGTCGACCAGTTCGGCGACGGTCTTCACCTTGATGCCGGCCTTGCGCTTGGGCGGCTCCTCGACTTTCAGGGTCTTGAGGCGCGGCGTCACGTCGACGCCGAGCGCGTCGGGCGCCAGCACTTCGATCGGCTTCTTCTTGGCCTTCATGATGTTCGGCAGCGAGGCGTAGCGCGGCTCGTTGAGGCGCAGGTCGGTGGTGATCACCGCCGGCATCTTGATCTTGATGTTTTCGAGGCCGCCGTCGACCTCGCGCTTCACCTCGATCGAGCCGTCGGCGACGTTGAGCTTGTTGGCGAACGTGCCCTGCGACCAGCCGAGAAGGGCGGCCAGCATCTGGCCGGTCTGGTTGCTGTCGTCGTCGATCGCCTGCTTGCCGACGATGACGAGGCCGGGCTGTTCCTTGTCGACCACGGCCTTCATCAGCTTGGCCACGGCCAGCGGCTGGAGCTCGCCGTCGGTCTGCACCAGGATGCCACGGTCGGCGCCCATGGCGAGCGCGGTGCGGATCGTCTCCTGGCACTGCGCCGGGCCGGCGGAGAAGGCGATGATCTCGGTCGCGGTGCCCTTCTCTCTCATGCGGATCGCCTCTTCCACGGCGATCTCGTCGAAGGGGTTCATGGACATCTTGACGTTCGCCGTCTCGACGCCCGTGTTGTCGGCCTTGACGCGAATCTTGACGTTGTAGTCGATGACCCGCTTGACCGCGACCAGCACTTTCATGCGTTACGCCTATGGTGAGTTGCCGCCGGACTCCCATCCGGCAAGGGGGTTTTCGTGTAGGGGTGTTGAGCCGATCATGTCAAGGCTATGGCGCACTGCACAAAATCGCAGCGCGGAAGCATTTAGCTCTATCTTTCAACAACTTAGACGGACTAGCGCGCCCCGCCGGGAACCCACAGAACGTCCGCGGCACCGTTTTCGTTGAGCCGGCGGGCCAGCACGAACAGGTGGTCGGACAGGCGGTTGACGTACTTGATCGCCTCCGGGTTGATGGCCTGCTTGGCGGCCAGCGCGGTCATGCAGCGCTCGGCCCGGCGCACCACGGTGCGGCCGAGATGGAGATACGCCGCAGCCTCGCTGCCGCCCGGCAGGATGAACGACTTCAGCGGACCGAGCCGGGCGTTCATCGCGTCGATCTCGCGCTCGAGGCGGTCGACCTGGCTGGGCACGATGCGCAGCGCCGGCTGTCCCTTCCTGCTCTTGCCCATGACGGTGCAGAGATCGGCGCCCAGGTCGAACAGGTCGTTCTGGATGCGCGCCAGCATCGCCTCGGCCTCGGCGCGCGGGCGGCCCTTCTTGAGCGTGCGCGTGATCGCCGCGCGCGCCATGCCGATCACGGAGTTGGCCTCGTCGACGGTGCCGTAGGCCTCGACCCGCGGATCGTGCTTGGCCACCCTCTCGCCGCGGCCGAGCGAGGTCTGCCCCTTGTCGCCGCCCCGGGTGTAGATGCGCGTCAGCGTGACCATGGTCAGCTCCGGCTGGCGAGATACCACAGGAAGACGAGCGCGAGCGTCAGCATCTGCAGGCGCACGCGCCACCACATCAGCCGGTTGCTGCCCTTGGCGCGCTCGAGGCTGTCGGAGGGACCGCGCGCCATGGTGATCAGGCCGGCGAACAGCACGCCCAGCGTGGCCAGGGCGGAGATGATGACGAGGACGAAGAGGACGCTTGCGAGCTTCATGCTTCCTTATCCTCCATTGTGCCGGCCGGCGCCACGCCGCGCGCCCGCCCACGGCCTCTTGTCACGGCCGGCGGCGGTCCCGGTGGCGGCGGCATAGAGCGCCTCGGCCGACTGCTCGCCCGACCACAAGGCGGCATGCACGGTGCCATATTCGACCGGCTCGGTGGCCTCCCCGGCGAAGAACACGCGGTTGCCCAGCGGCCGGGCGTGGAGGTCGCGATCCTCCGGCGCGCTGCCGACGCCGGGATAGGAATAGCCGCCCTGGCTCCACGGATCGGACAGCCAGCGCGGGAAGGCGATGGCCTCGGGCGCGGGAATGTCGGGGCCGAACATCTTGCGCAGCGAGTTCATGGCGACCTCGGCCACCTCCGCGTCGCTCGCCTGGCGATCGAGCCGCGCCGCGGTGGCGCCGTTGGCGAAGCTCAGCAGGATCGGCAGGCCGGTCTCGTCCATGTGGCTGACGAAGGTGTTGAAGGTGCCGCGCTTGTCCGGCCCGTCGGGCAGGCGACCGAACCATTTGGGATGCTCGGGCCAGAAGCGCCGCGGGAATCGCAGATAGATCTTGCCCAGCACGCCCGCGCCATAGCCCAGCCGGCCGATCGCCTGCTGCTGCGCAAGCGGCGGCAGCGGATCGAGCGTCGGCAATCCGGCGCGCAGGAGGCCGAGCGGCACCGTGACCAGCGCGCGATCGGCCGCGATCGTCTCGCCGCTCTTCAGGGTGGCGCTGACGCCCGCCGCGCTCCACGCCAGCCGGTGCACTGGCGTGGCGAGGCGCACGTCCAGTCCGCTGGCGGCATCGTCGACCAGCTGGCGGAAGCCGCCCTTCGGTTGACCGTTGCGATCGAGCCCCTCGGTCGGGAACCACTCCTCGACCGAGATGGCGTCCCAGGGCGCGCCCTGCACGCCTTCGCTCATCTCCACGAACGTCGCCACGACCAGCCGGTCGACCTCGGGCAGCCACGACGCGTGCAGGAGATGCTCGACGGCCTGCTTCACCGAGATCGAGCGCGGGCCGCGCGCGGCGGTCAGCATCCTGCTTTTCCAGCTCGACCACTCGATGGCGGTCTTGAAGGCGGCACGGCCGAGGATGGCGCGCCGGCGCTGGCCCTCGCGGGTCTTGGCCGTCGCGCGATCGTCGATCAGGAGACGTTCGCCCTGGTTCTCGATCAGCTCGACGCCGAGTTTCGCGCACCACAGCGCGAGCGGATTGCCGTCGACGCCGTGCACCCACGAGCCGCCCAGATCGAGCGCCGCGCCGAGGCTGTCGTCGGTCCAGGTGCGGCCGCCCAGACGCTCGCGCGCCTCCAGCACCGTCACCTTGAATCCCGAATCGTGGAGCAGCCGCGCGGCCACCAGCCCCGCCATGCCCGCGCCGACGACGATGACCCGCTCGCCGTTGCCGGGGCCCGTCCCGGTGTCCATCGACCACGAGGAGGTCATCCGCGCACCAGGCCGGGCAACTGCTTCATGTCGGTGAACAGGAAGGCGCCGGCCGCGCCCATGGCGTCGCGATCGGTGTGTGGCGCGCCGACATATCCCAGCGCGCGCATGCCGGCCGCCTTCGCCGCCTGCGCGCCGGGCACGGAATCCTCGACGACGACGCAGTCGAACGGCTGTTCGTTCATCTCCATGGCGGCATGCAGGAACAGGTCGGGGAACGGCTTTCCGCGCGACACCTGGCTCGAACTGAAGATGCGGCCCTCGAAGCGCGACCACAGGCCGGTGACGCCCAGCGACACCTCCATCTTGTCGAAGCCGCCCGAACTGGCGATGCAGGTCTTGATGCCCTGGGCCTCGATGGCGTCGATCGCCTCGTTGATGCCGGGGACCGGCTGCAGCGGCGCGGCGCGGAAGGCCTGCAAGGTGTCGGCCTGCATCCTGTGCACGAAGTCTTCCGGCAGGCTTCGCGCCAGCACGCCCTCGACGATCTCGACGCAGGCCTTCATCGAGCGCCCCATCAGCCGGCGCATCGTCTCCTCGACCGACCAGTCGAGCCCTTCGCGCCGCAGCGCCCGGGCGAACACGGTGTTGGACAGCGGCTCGCTGTCGACCAGCACGCCGTCGCAATCGAAGATGACCAGCAATCTAAACCACTCCTGGGGCTCTCCCCCTCCGGCCCTTCGGGCCACCTCCCCTGTAAGACGGGGGAGGTATTCATACACCTCCCTCGTCTCACGGGGGAGGCAGGGAGGGGGAAGGCATCAGAACGGCTTGTCGCCCGCCACCGTCACCCGGTTGCCGTGGCGCGTGTGGGGCCAGTAGTCCCACATGGCGCGGTGCTGGACGGCGCGGTTGTCCCAGAAGGCGATGGAGTTCGCCTGCCAGCGGAAGCGGCACTGGAACAGCGGGTTCTCCATGTGCTGGTAGAGATAGGAGAGGATGCCGTCGCTCTCGTCGCGCGGCACGCCGATCAGGAAACGCGTGAAGCCGCGGTTGACGTAGAGCGCCTTGCGCCGCGTCACCGGATGCGTGCGCACCACCGGATGCGTCGCGCGCGGGTACTGCGCCTTCTCCTCGACACCGAAGTTCTTGTAGAGGCCGCGGTACACCCCCTCGCCGTCGTGGAAGGCGGTCAGGCCGTCGAGATAGGTCTTCATGCGGTCCGACAGCGCCTCGTAGGCGGCGTACATGTTGGCGAACAGCGTGTCGCCGCCCTTGGGCGGGCACTCCTTGATATAGAGGATCGATCCCATCGGCGGCTCGACGTCGCAGCTCACGTCGGTGTGCCAGCCCTCGCCGTTCGCGCGTGGGGAATCCTTGTCGGCGTGGATGATCATCAGCTCGGGCCGGCCGGGCTCGTGCGGCGCCGCGGGATGGACGTGCAGGTCGCCGAACAGGCGGCCGAACGAGACCTGCTGATCGGGCGTGATGTGCTGGTCGCGGAAGAAGATCACGCAGTTCTCGGCCAGCGCGCGATGGACCTCGTCCTGCTGGCGGTTCGACAGCGGCTGCGACAGGTCGATGTTGCCGATCTCCGCCCCGATCACGGGCGTCAGCTTGTCGACGGTGATGGTCTCGTACGGCGCGCTCTCGCCCTCGACGTGGCGAATGCGCGGTCCGCCCTTGCTGCTCAGGGATCCTTGCATGGTTCGCTCCTATTCCACCTTGATATTGGCACGTTTGATGATCTTGCCCCACCGCTCCTTCTCGGAGCGCGTGAAGGCGCCGAACTGGTCGGGCGTCATGAGCTTCGGCACGCCACCGATGCCGGCCAGCCGCGCCAGCACCTCCGGCATCGCCGCCACCTTGGCGATATCGTCGTGGATCTGCTGGACGATCTCGCGCGGCGTGCCCTTGGGGACGTAGAAGCCGGTCCAGGTCGTCAGCAGCACGTCGGGCATGCCGGCCTCGGCCGCCGTCGGCATGGCGGGCACGGCGGCGTAGCGCTCGCTGTCGGTCACGAACAGGCCCTTCAGCGCGCCGCGGTCCATCGCCACCTTGGCGTTCACCGTGTCGATCATCATGAAGGTGAGCAGGCCGCTCTGCACGTCGGGGATGGCCTGCGGGTTGCTCTTGTAGCCGACGTAGACCGCGTCGACGCCGGCCGAGAGCTTGTAGAGCTCGGAGGCGACGCGCGCGGGCAGCGCCCCGGCGCCGTAGTTGTACTTGCCCGGCGCGCGCTTCAGCAGCGCGGTCAGCTCGGCGGCGCTGTTGATCGGGCTGTTCCCGTCGACCAGCAGCACGAAGGGCGAGGTGCCCATGCGCGTGATCGGCTCGAAGCTCTCGACCGGATCGTAGGGCAGCTTGTCGTAGATCGCGGGATTGACCGCCTGCGTCATCGCCGACGTGGCGAAGATCGTGAGCCCGTCGGGCCTGGCGCGCGCCACGGACTCGGCGGCCGGGATGCCGTTGCCGCCACCGCGATTGTCGACCACCACCGCCTGGTCCCACAGCGCCGACAGCCGTTCGGCATAGATGCGCGCGCTTATGTCGGTCGCGGCGCCGGCCGGGAACGGCACCACCACCGTCACCCTGCCGGAGGGAAATTTCTGCGCCCGCGCGATCGCCGGCGCGGCCAGAACCGTGGCCGCCGCAATCGCTCCCAACCGTCGTCTGCCGAACATGCTCCCTCTACGCAGATTGCCTGCGTCGAAGATAAGCCCTCCGCCGGCGGATTTCCCGGCCGATGTCGACAGAGTCCGTAATACGAAATAGGCTCCCACCTCATGATCGAACCCCGATGATCGAACCGGTCAGCCGCAGTTTCGCCGTTCTCGAGGCGCTGAGCCGCCGGCCGCACGGCACGATCGCGACCCTGGCCGGCGAGACCGGCCTGCCGCGGCCCACCGTCGTGCGCCTGCTCAAGACGCTCATGGAACTGGGCTACGCCACCCAGGTCTCGCGCGAGACGGGCTATCGCCTCACCGACAAGGTGCTGGGGCTGGCCCAGGGCATCCGCTTCGTCGACCATTTCGTCGATGTCGCGGCGCCGCACATGAGCCGCTTCACCCGCAAGTACGGCTGGCCGCTCTACCTCGGCACGATCAGCGAGCGCGCCATCACCATCCGCCATTCGACCGCGGCCGAGAGCCCGATGTCGTTCGAGCGCTCGGCACTGCAGAAGCGCAGCCCCATCCTGTCGAGCGCGCTCGGCCGTGCATGGCTGGCTTTCTGCTCGGCCGAGGAGCGCCGCACCGTGCTGCGCGACCTCGGCGTGCGCCAGGATGCGAAGCTCACCGCCGCCTTTGCCCGCGTCAGGCGCGACGGCTATTCGTTCACGATCATGCCGCGCTCGGGCCGGCTGCAGGGCATCGGTGTCGCCATCCGCAAGGACGACCGCGTGATGGGCTGCCTGTCCATGCGCTTCATCCGCTCGGCCATGACCGAACGCGAAGCCGGCATGCGATACGGCGGCCCTCTCAACGCGCTCGCCGCCGCGATTGCCGCGGAGGCCGGCCGCTAGCCGGCGTCGCGGTCCGCCCCCGCTTCGCCGCGACCCGGCGCGCGGCCGCGAGCGCGGCCCCGGCCCAGACGACGAGTTCGTCAGGCTCGTCGAACAGCCGTTCCGGCACGCGCCAGAAGGAGAGGTCGATCGTGGTGCCCTTCTTCTCGTAGTTCAGCGGCGGAGAAGACGCGGCCTCCGCGAAGAGCGCCTTGTTCAGCGCGTCGACCCGGAAATACAGCGTGTTCTCCGTCACCATGCCGAACATCACGCCCGCGCAGAACACGCCGGTCTTGCCGAACATGCGCCGCAGCGTGACGCGACCCAGCGGCGCCAGCTGCTCGCACAGGAAGTCGGCAAAGGTGTCGCTGGCAACCACGCCCGATCCTACACCGGTACAATAGGCACCGTGCATCGAACTTGCGTCGGCCGACGGAAGGATTGCTCCCGGGCGCCGCGACTGGAACACTCCGGCCGACAACAGGGGGAAACATGCCGACATTCGATCCGATCGCCACGGCGACCGTGCGCAAGGCCGATCATCTCGAGCCGGCCTTCGTGCACGCCCACAACGTCGAGGTCGCGAAGCGGAAGCTCGGCGGCCGCAGGAAGCCGCCCAACATCCTCATCTACCTGATGGACGACGTCGGCTGGGGCGACTTCGGCTGCTACGGCGGCGGCGTGGCGGTCGGCGCGCCGACGCCCAACTTCGACAAGCTCGCGCGCCAGGGACTGCAGCTCACCTCGTGCTACTCCGAGCCCTCGTGCTCGCCCTCGCGCGCCACCCTGCACACCGGCCGCGTGCCCAACCGCCACGGCCTGCACCGCCCGCCGATGTACGGCGAGCCCGGCGGCCTGCAGGGCGAAGTGACCCTGCCGATGCTGCTGGGCCAGGCGGGCTACACCACGCAGGCCGTGGGCAAATGGCACATCGGCGAGAACATCGAATCGCAGCCGCAGAATGTGGGCTACGACGATTTCTACGGCTTCCTCTCGGTGTCGGACATGTACACCGAATGGCGCGATCCGCACTTCTTCCCCGAGATCGTCTACTCGGAGGCGCGCACCGAGTGGGTGAAGAACATGCCGTTCAACAAGTGCTTCGTGCACGCGAAGAAAGGCCAGCAAGCCACCAACGTCGAGGAGGTGACCATCCCCGTCCTCTCCGAGCTCGACGACAAATGGTGCGTCTACTCCGAGAACTTCATCAAGGCGCAGGCCACGAGCGATAGACCGTGGCTGCTCTACCACTGCACGCGCGGCGCGCACTTCGACAACTACCCGCACGAGAAGTTCCTCGGCAAGTCGCCGGCGCGCCATCCCTACAAGGACACGCTGATCGAGCTCGACGACATCATGGGCCGGCTGGTCGAGTCGCTGCGCCAGTCGGGCCAGCTGGAGGACACGCTGATCTTCGTGTCGTCCGACAACGGCCCGCACATGGAGACCTGGCCCGACGCGGCCTTCACACCCTTCCGCTGCGCCAAAGGCTCGACCTGGGAAGGCGGCGTGCGCGTGCCGGGTCTGATGTTCTGGCCGGGCACGATCGATGCCGGCGGCGCCAGCGACGGGCTGTTCGACTTCAACGACATCCTGCCGACGGCGCTCGGCCTGGCCGGCGCGTCCGAGCTGCTGCCGTCGGATCGCTACATCGACGGCGTCGACCAGACCAGCTTTCTGCTGGCACCCGACGGCCTCAGCAACCGCAAGTACCACTATTACTGGCTGTCGCAGACCTTCTCGGGCCTGCGCTGCGGCGAATACAAGATGGTGCTGTCGGCCACCAGCGACGACTCGACCGACGCCTTCGGCACCGGCGGCTTCACCGGCGTGCTCGAGCGCTTCGCCTACCCGCGGCTCTACAATCTCTATCTCGACCCGAAGGAACAGCACAATTACCTGACCCGGAAGCTGGCCTACGTCGAGGCCTTCCAGCTCGGCCTGCGCAACCACCTCGGCACGTTCAGGAAATATCCGGCGAAGAAGGTGATGGGCGTGAAGGTGGCCGACAAGCGCGCCTAGGCTTCATGCACCTCCCCCGTCTCGGGAGTTCCTAAGGGCCGAACGTCACGTACCCTTCCGGACTGATTGGCCACGCCGGATTCCACGCGATCTCCCAGGTGTGCTCGTCGGGATCGGCGACGTAGCCGCGCAACCCGCCGTAGGGGGGCGCGTCGGCGGCGCGCAACAGCGTTCCGCCGAACCGGACGAGACGGTCGAGCGTCGGCCGCACCTCCTCGCGCGTCGCCACATTGTGCGCGACGGAGAAGGCACCGGCGGCCGCGCTCTTGCGTTGCATGTCGGCCTCGAGCGCGCTCCTCATCCAGGTGCCGAGCATCAGGCCGTTCATCTGATAGAAAATGATCTCGGGCGTCTCGAGCACCGGTTTCCAGCCGAAGCCGTCGACGTAGAACCGGCGCGAGCGCGCGAGGTCGGCGATGCCGAGGGTGATGACAGAGATCTGCTGCTGCATGGTCCGCACTCCTGTTGTCGCCGGCGCACCATGCACCGGCGGTTCAGGTCGCGGGACTTGGGGAAATCCCCAGCCAGAGCTCCCTCTTCAGGAGCGACCGGGCTAACCATACCGGTCCGTCTTTTTCGACACGGCAAAAATAGGTCGTTGGCTGCGGCAGTTCAAGATTCCTTGGTGGCACAAAAACGCGCCACGGCGACGGCCAGGGCGGCGCCCACGACTTGCGCCACGACGAACCCCGGAACACTCGCCGGGGCGATGCCGGCAAAGGTGTTCGACAGGGCGCGGGCGACCGTCACGGCGGGATTGGCGAACGAGGTCGACGACGTGAACCAGTAGGCGCCCACGATGTAGCAGGCGATCGCCGACGGCAGCGCGGGTTCGGCCGCCCGGCGTACCCCCACGACGATCAGCAGGACGAGTCCGAAGGTCGCCACCACCTCGCCCATCCAGAGACCCGCCCCGTCGCGCGCCTTGGTCGAGAGTTCGAGGATCGGCAGGCCGAACATGAAGTGGGCGAGCCACGCGCCGACGATCGCGCCGGCGAGCTGCGCGGCAATGTAGGGAGCGATCCTTCGCCGGCCGGCGGGGTCGCCGGCGGCGAGCGCGATCGTCACCAGGGGATTGAAATGCGCACCGGAGATCGGACCGAACAGAACGATCAGCGCATAGAGCGCGCCGCCTGTGGCGATGGCATTGGCGAGCAGCGCGATGGCGACGTTCCCGCCCGACAGGCGCTCGCCCATGATGCCCGAGCCGATCACGGCGGCAAGCAGCAGCGCCGTGCCGATCGCTTCGGCAACCGCCGATCGCAGCATCAGGCGGCGGCCGAGCTGGGTGTCTTGCGGCCGATCGCGTCGAGGCGCTGCTGCAGTGCCATCCCGTCCAGCGAGGCAAACGGCAAGCTCATGAAGAGACGGATGCGGTTCTCGAGCGCCGAGAAGGCCGCGCGGAAAGCAGCGCGCCTGTCGATTTCGCTGCCCTCGACGGCGGCGGGATCGGGCACGCCCCAATGCGCGGTCATCGGCTGGCCCGGCCAGATCGGGCAGGCCTCGCCCGCCGCGCTGTCGCAGACGGTGAAGACGAAATCCATGTGCGGGGCGCCGGCGGCGGCGAATGCTTCCCAGCTCTTGGAATGCATGCCGGTCGCGGGATAGCCGAGGCTCGCCAGCAGATCGAGCACGTAAGGATGGACCTGTCCCTTGGGCCGGCTGCCGGCACTGAAGCCCTTGAAGCGCCCCGCCTCAAACCGATTCACGATCGACTCGGCCAGGATGCTGCGCGCGGTGTTGCCGGTGCAGAGGAAGAGGATATTGAAAGCGCGATCGGACATCGTGGACCTCAGTGACGGGCGACGCGCCTGCGACGGGTAGCCATCGCCTTGACCGGCGCACAGGCCGGAACCGCGCAGCCGCCGACATCGGCCCCCGCGCAGCAATTCTCGGTCAGAAAGCCCATCAGCTCGTTCATGCCGTCATAGTCGGCCGAATAGATCAGCGAGCGCCCATCCCGGCGCATCGCCAGCAGTCCGGCCTGGCGAAGCTGCGCCAGATGAAAGGACAGGGTCGGCGGCGAGATCTTCAGGCGCTCGGCGATGTCGCCCGCGGCCATGCCCTCGGGGCCCGCCTGCACGAGCAGGCGAAAGACATCGAGGCGATTGTCCTGCGCAAGGGCTCCAAGGGCGGCGACGGCATCCGATGTTTCCATGATTCGACAATTATCAAAATAATGGCTAGCCTGTCAATCGAACGACGCGGAGAGTGGCATGAGCGATACCAAGACGGTGGCGATCCTGGGCGGCGGTCCGGTCGGACTGGCGGCCGCCGCACATGTGCTGGAGCGCGGCATGACGCCGGTCGTGCTCGAAGCCGGCCGCGAGATCGGCCACGCCGTCCGCCAATGGGCGCATGTCCGGATGTTCTCGCCGTGGGAGTACAATGTCGACAAGGCGGCCGAACGCCTGCTCGCGGCGACCGGCTGGAACTCGCCGCCGCCCGACCGCTATCCGACCGGCGGCGAACTGGTCGAGCGCTATCTCGAGCCGCTGGCGACGCGCACGCCGCTCGAGGGCCACATCCGCACCTCGAGCAAGGTCGTGAGCGTGGGCCGCGTGGGCTTCGACAAGGTGAAGACCAACGGCCGCGCGGCCGCACCGTTCGAGATCCGCTACCACAACGGCGCCGGCCCGAAGACGATGCTGGCCGCTGCGGTGATCGACGCCTCGGGCACCTGGTTCTCGCCCAATCCGGCGGGTGCCAACGGCCTGCCCGCCTTCGGCGAACACGAACTGTCGTCGCGCATTGCCTATGGCATGCCCGATGTCGCCGGCACGGCCCGCGCGCGCTATCTCGGCAAGACCGTCGCGGTGCTGGGCGCGGGACACTCCGCCATCGGCACCCTGATCGACCTCGCGCGCCTGCAGGACGAAGCGCCGGGCACGCAGGCGGTCTGGCTGTTGCGCGGCGACCGGCCCGAGAAGGCATTCGGCGGCGGCGCCAACGACAAGCTCGCCGCGCGCGGTGCGCTGGGCTCGGCGTTCGCGTCGCTCGTCGCGGGCGGCCGGATCAAGGTCGAGACCGGTTTTCGTATCGCCGAGCTGTCGGAAGTCGAAGGCCGCCTGCGCCTCTCCGCCGGCTCTACCTGCTGCGGCCGTTCCGTCGTCGTCGACGAACTCGTGGTTGCCACCGGCTTCCGTCCCGACCTCGACATGCT
>Ga0070658_10003143_pt1 | contig 13622 bp, 12 predicted proteins | sample KBSC13metaG_FD_64664 | JGI IMG/M metagenome (GOLD analysis project Ga0070658, IMG submission 64664) | Corn rhizosphere microbial communities from Kellogg Biological Station, Michigan, USA - KBS C1-3 metaG | ecosystem: Host-associated > Plants > Roots > Rhizosphere > Soil ... | reverse complement strand
GTGCGAAGTCGATCGGCGGCGGGGGCAGTTCGACCCACTGCGGCGGTCGGCCGATCGCTTTGACGATCTGCCGCTCCAGTTCGTTCCCCCGGCACAGGGCCTGCGTGTTGGTGGACGCGAAGATGACGCCGCCGCGGTGCAACAGCTCGGCGGCTTCGCGGACGAGGCGGGCGTAGTCGCTTTCGGCGCTCCACGGGCGGATGCCCTTGCGCTTGTTGCCGCTGCCGAAGCTCGGCGGGTCGAGCAGGATCAGGTCGTAACGCAAACCCTTACGGCGGGCGTAGGCGAAGAACTCGAACGTATCCATCCGCGCGAAGCGGTGGCGGCCGAGCTCCGGCGAAGGATCGATGTTGTTGTGGGCGAGGTTCCGCTTGCCCCAGTCGAGGTATCGGGGCGAGACGTCGACGCTGGTCGTGTTCGCTCCGCCGACGGCGGCGGCGACGCTGAAGGCGCAGGTGTACGCGAAGGTATTCAGTACCTCGGCGGGGCGGGGAGCTTTGAAGCGTTGAGCGAAGTCGTGGACGAAGCGACGGTTGTCGCGCTGGTCGAGGAAGACGCCGGTGGAGAGGCCGTCGTAGAGGTGGATTTCGAGCTGCCAGGCGTGCTCGCGGACGAGGAACGATTCCGGCAGCGGGTCGCCGACGGTGGGGGTGGGGTCGGTCGCGACGGCAGGCAGCTCGCCGCCAAGGCGCGAGCGGTCGCGGGCGAAAGGTTTGAGGTAGACGGCCCGCACGCCGAGGGGGCGGAGGACGTCGAGGACGACGTCGGCTTCGCGGGCGGGATCGAACGAGCGGGGCGGGCGGCCCTCGTAGACGATCAGCGTGGCACCCGCGTCGTAGACGTCGACGTAGATGCCGTCGACGCCGTCGGCCAGTCCAGAGAAGGCGCGGAAGGCTTGGGCCGTGCCGCTGGCGATGAGCGGTTGCCGTCGAGACACGGCGGCGGAAAGGAGTTGGCGGAAATCGACGCCGGGCGCGGGCATGCGGACGGTGTAGCCGATCGGTCCGTGAGTTGCCAAGGGACGAAGGCGCTGAAGGCGTAGAGCACGCGATCGAACCTTGCGCAAAAAAAGATGGTTAAGCCACAGAGATCACGGAGAGCACAGAGAAAAACTCTTACTGCAGACCCTCTCTGTGTTCTCCGTGATCTTTGTGGCTTATTTCTGTCCTGCTCTGAGAAAGCAACGTCGGCGAAGCGACGTTTCAGGATGTGCAAGATTTTGTTGCGTGCCGTTTGCTTCGCTCGCTCGTCGCGGCACGCAGTTAAACGTGCCGACGACGACGGGACTTCAGCAAGGTGCGGGGCGAGCGATTCTTATGCCTCCCCCGGAGGAGAGGGATGAGAAAAGGCGCGGCGTCATGGATCGCTCAACCGAATCGATCGATCAGGCGTTCGCTTCGCGCTTCAGCTCGGCTTCGGCGCGGTGCCAGTTGTCGTGCTCGCTGCCGCCGGTGCCGCTGATGGAGATGTAGTAAGCGCGCTCGGCGATCATCTCGTAGGTGATCGTCATCGGGGCGGCGACGGTGGTGTTGGCGGTCGCGACGGGGTCGGCGGCGGTCGTTTTGACGGCGGCCTTGGCGGGCTGGGCCACGCGGGGCACCTCGGCCATCACCGGCTTGGCCGGCATGGCGGCTTTGGCGGTGGTCTTGGGGGCGGCGGCGCGGCTGGCTTTCGGCTGCATCGCCGGGGCCTCGGCCTGTTGCTGGGCCTGGGGGACGACTTCGGGGGTGTACGGGATGGCGGACTTCTTCGCGGATCCGGTTTGCTTCTTGGCCATGTCGAACTTCCTTCTTTGCCGGCATAGCGCCGGGAACTGCGCGGTTCAAAAAAACCTGATCTCCTGGCCGCCGAATCTTTGTCTAACAGATGATCCGGCTTGCAGCAACGAAAACTTCAGGCCGCCGGACTAAGGAGTTTCAGAACCTCCTGATCGTGGCCTTCGGGCTTCACGTTCTGGATCACGTGCGTCACTTTGCCGTCGGGCCCGACGATGAAGGTGGTGCGGGCCGAGCCCATGTACTTGTTGCCGGCGAAGGTCTTTTCGCCCCAGGTGCCGAAGGCCTCGCAGACGGCGTGGTCTTCGTCGGCCAGGAGGGGGAAATTCAGGTCGAACTTCTTGGCGAACATGACCACGTCCTTCACCGGATCGGGGCTGATGCCGAAGACGGGGACGCCGATGGATTTGTAGCTGGCGATGGCGTCGCGGAAGCCGCAGGCCTCCTTAGTGCAGCCGGGGGTGTCGGCCTTGGGGTAAAAGTAGAGCACGAAGGTCTTGCCGAGCAGGGTTTTGGAGCTGACGCGGGTGCCGTCGCTGGCGGGCAGATCGAAGGCCGGAACGGGTTGGTTGAGCAGGGCGGCACTGACGGGGGATTCGGTGGGCATGGGGAGAGTATATGCGAAATGCCGCGGAGGATGTCTAATGAGCAGAAAGACCAAAATCCAAAGCCCGAAGACCAATTGGGGAAGGATTTCGGCGCTGCCATTTTGGTCTTTGGACTTTGGTTTTTGGACTTTGGACTTACGCCCCACGAGCAGCATTGACTAACTACAAACCATCTCCTTTCGAAGACGCGATTTCCGTCATCCGCACCCTCCGCGACGCCGGCCATATCGCGTACCTGGCCGGCGGATGCGTGCGCGACCGGCTGCTGGGGATCGAGCCGAAGGACTACGACGTCGCCACCGACGCGCCGCCGGCGAGGGTGCAGTCGCTGTTCCGGCGCACCCAGGCGGTTGGGGCGGCGTTCGGGGTGATCCTGGTGCTGGCTGGCCGAAGCAAGATCGAAGTCGCAACCTTCCGCGCCGACGGCAATTACGCCGACGGGCGGCACCCGGAGTCGGTGCGCTTCACGTCCGCCGAGGAAGACGCGCAGCGGCGGGATTTTACGATCAACGGGCTGTTCTTCGATCCGCTGGCCGACGACGGCCGGGGCCGGGTGATCGATTACGTCGGCGGGCAGGCCGATCTGGCGGCACGGCGCCTGCGGGCAATCGGCGATCCGCTGCAGCGGTTTTCCGAAGACCATCTGCGCATGCTGCGCGCGGTGCGGTTCGCGGCGCGGTTTGGCTTCGAAGTGGAGGAGCGGACGGCGGCGGCGATTCGGGCGGATGCTTCGAAGATCGCTGCGATCGCCGCGGAACGCATCGCCGATGAACTGCGGCGAATGCTCACGGCGCCAACCCGTGCGGCGGCGGTGGAACTGCTGCTCTCGTTGGGGCTGGCGAGCGTCATTCTGTTCCCCCTCCCCTTGAGGGAGGGGGTAGGGGGAGGGGTTCAGGGGGGCCATCGATTCACAACGTCCGATCGTTCCTCTGGACCCCTCCCCCCAACCCCCTCGCGCAAGGGGAGGGGAGGAAGACTTGTCGACCATCTGGCCGGCGATCAAGTCCTGTCTGTCGGCCTCTCATTGCTCGCCGCCATCATCGATGTGCGGATCGAACTCGCGGGGGGGCAGCACGACCGCCTCTCCAACTTCGCCCCGGCCGAAGTGAAAAAACTCGTCGCCTTTGCCCGCCAGCGCCTCAAGCTCAGCAACGAAGAACTCGGCGAAATGGAAGGCATCGCTACGTCGCTCCACGCGTTGCTGACGACGCGCGAGCCGACGGTCGCGCAGCTTAAGCGGTTTCTCGCCAAATCTTATGCGACGAACGCCCGGCTCCTGCTCGCGGCAGTGCGCCAGACGGGTGAAGCGGCCGGTCGCATCGCAACGCTCGAAGCACGCCTCGCGACCTTCGACGGAACCGAAGTCGCACCCCAACCATTGCTGAAGGGGGACGACCTCATCGCAGCGGGTGCACAACCGGGCCCACAATTCAAGAAAGCGCTCGACGCCGTTTACGACGCACAACTGGAAGGGCGCATCACCGATCGGGACACCGCGCTTAGAACGGGTTTGGAGCTGCTTGCAAGCGCTCATTGAAACAAGAACGCCCACCCCATGCATGGAGTGGGCTTGAAGTTCATCTCCACCAGGAAGGAGCAACTCAGCTCGTCATCGAGCGAATGATTTCTCGAACGTCCCCGATCTGCGTGATCCGGAGACCGAAGTTCTCTCCAACCTTCACCGCATCCCCGACCGCGATCGTCTTGTTGTTGATCATCAGCTCGAGGGGCTTATCCGAGGACTTATCGAACTCCAGGATCGTCCCAGCCTGCAGGCGAAGGACCTCAGCAAGCCCGATCTTTTTCTCGGCGAGCTTCACGATCACCGGCACCTGGAGGTTCAACACCCGGGCCAATTCCTTGGCCATGGTGGCGGGGCGGGGTGTGGAGCTGAGGACGGCCATCGCTGATTTCGTTATCGGTCCAATCCGCCCCGGAGATGAAAAAACGGGGTTGCTGCCGTCAGAAAACCGGCCGTTCGCAACCGGGCAGGCTTCCCGGCATAATCCCGGCCATGGGATCGAAGACCGTTCTGCTGGCTGGCGGGGGCACCGGCGGGCATTTGTACCCGGGCGTCGCCGTCGCTTCGGCGCTGACCAAGTTGCGGCCCGACGTGAAGCCGCTGTTCCTGTGCACCAATCGCCCGATCGACGCCACGATCCTTGAGCCGACCGGATTCGCCTTCACGCGCCAGCCGATCGTCCCGCCCACCAAGTCCGTCGGCGGGCTGTTGCGGTACTTCAAATCGTGGCGCGAGACCCGCGAACAGATCCGCGGCCTGCGCCGCGAGCTGCAACCCGCCGCCATCCTCGGCCTGGGCGGTTACGCCGCCGAGCCGGCCGTCCGCTACTTCGCCGAGCGCAAAGTGCCGGCGCTGATGCTCAACCCCGACGTCATCCCCGGCAAGGCCAACCAGTTCCTGTTCAAAAAGGTGACCCAGATCTGCTGCCAGTTCGAAGCCACCCGCCAGCACCTGCCGGCCGCCCAGCAATCGAAGATGGTCGTCACCGGCTGCCCGATCCGGGATGACCTGATCAACCTCCCGCCCCGCGCCGAAGCCTGCCAGCGCCTCGGCCTGAACGCCAAGATGATGACGCTGACGATCACCGGCGCCAGCCAGGGCGCTCAGACCGTCAACGAAGCCACCCTGACTTCGCTGAAGGCGATCAAGCTGCAAGGCTGGAACATCCTGCACCTGGCCGGCAAGGAGCACGCCGAGAAGGTGCGGGCCGAGTACCGCGAGGCCGAAATCCCCGCGGCCGTGCTCGATTTCACGCCCGCGATGCACGACGTGTGGGCCGTCACCGACCTGACCGTATCCCGCAGCGGCGCCAGCACCTGCGCCGAACTGACCGCCTGCGGCATCGCCGGCGTGCTGATGCCGTACCCGTTCCACAAGGACATGCACCAGCGGGCCAACGCCCAGGTGCTCGCAGATGCCGGGGCCGCGGTGCTGCTGGACGACCAGAAGGATCGCAAAAAGAACAGCGAACGGCTGACCCCAATCCTGCAGTCCCTGCTGTACGACGCCACCAAGCGGACATCGATGGCCGCCGCCGCCAAGGCGCTGGGCCGTCCGGATGCCGCCGAGGCGGTGGCGAAATTGCTAGCGGATGTGATCTGACGTTCTTGCCCGTCCCCCGGGGAAGATTGTGCACGAGCATCGACAGAGCCCTGTGCCTGCGTCGCCGTTTTCTCGCAGGCCGTTAGACCATGGGAAATGTCACCAGAACCTGGAGAGGCGACGCGGGCGTCGCAGCTACGTGCATGATCGCCGGACGGGGAGGATAGGAGAAGCCTGTCACTCCACCTTTTTCCCCGGGCAACTCCACCAGATTTCTGCTACGATGTCGCGAATTGCTCAGTTTCCCTGGGCGAGCACGGATGCTCCGCTGCGGGTCGCTTTTCGCCGGCCGATTTGGTTGGCGCGAAGAGACCTGCCGAGCCGATGAATGGAGTCAGACCGGATGGCTTTCGATCGATCCGAAAGCGTCCGGCAGCAGGCCAACAGGAAAACGCATGTCCGCACTCACGTCGAAGTTGTTGCCGCAGTCCGCCGTTTCGAGCCAGCCGAACCCTGTTACGACGCCCGTTTTTCGCGACCTGTCGCTCCCCAAGCCGTTCCGCCCGGGCAGCAAGTTCGCCGGGATGCGCGTGCACTTCGTTGGCATCGGCGGCAGCGGCATGAACGGGCTGGCCCGCGTGCTTTTGGACTGCGGCGCGATTGTCACCGGCAGCGACAAGTCGCCCAACCGGGCCGTCTTCGACCTGACGCAGCGCGGCGTGAAAATCAGCCGCACCCAGCACGGCGAACTGCTCGATAAAAATATCGACCTTGTCGTCCGCACGGCGGCCGTCCCGGATAGCCACCTCGAGATCAAGGCCGCCCAGGCGCTCGGCCTCGAAGTCATCAAGTACGCCAAGTTGCTCGGCGAAGTGATGCAGGAACGCCTCGGCGTCGCCATCGCCGGCACGCACGGCAAGTCGACCACGACGGCCATGACGGCCCTGGCGTTGCTCGAATGCGGGCTCGACCCGTCCTTCGTCGTCGGCGGCACGGCCCCGCAGCTCGGCGGCGTCGGATCGCGCAGCGGCGGGGGCGATGCGTTCGTGGCCGAGGCGTGCGAGTACGACCGCAGCTTCCACAACCTCGCCCCGACGGTGGCCGTCATCCTCAACATCGAGGAAGACCACCTCGACTGCTACAAGAACATCTACGAGATCATCGAAAGCTTCCGTAAGTTCAGCTCGATCGTCCCGCAAGGCGGCAAGATCATCGCCAACGGCCGCGATGCGAATGTGGCCAAGGTGATCATGAACGCCGGCGTGCCGGTCGAGACCGTTTCGATCAACGGCGAGACCACTTGGAGTGTCCGCCCGCGCGGCATCATCAACGGCTGTCACCAGGGCCAGGTGCTCCTCAACGGCGTACCGGTCGCCACGCTGCGGCTGAGCGTCGCCGGCGAGCACAACCTGATGAACGCCACGATGGCGCTGGCCGCCGCCTGTGCCTGCGGGGCGGACCCGGAGCAGGCCGCCGCCGCCATCAGCAGCTTCAAGGGCGTCGATCGGCGGATGACAGAAATGGGCACGTTCAACGGCGCAACGGTCGTTGACGACTACGGCCATCACCCCACCGAAATCCGCGCCACGCTGGCGGCCCTTCGCGAGAAGTACGCCCCGGAGCGTTTGATCTGCGTCTTCCAGCCGCACCAGCACAGCCGCACGCGGTTCCTACTCGACGATTTCGCCGTCAGCTTCACCGCCGCCGATGAAACGATTCTCCCGGACATCTACTTCGTCCGCGATAGCGAGGAAGAACGCCACGCCGTCTGCGCCCAGGATCTGGCGAAAAAAATCATCGCCGCCGGCCAAAACGCGGTTCACATCCCGGATTTCGCGGCTATCGTCTCGTACCTGAAGACCCACGCTCGGCCGGGCGATCTGATCGTCACGATGGGCGCGGGCAATGTGAACGAGATTGGCGCTGAATTAGTCGGATAGGAAGAGAAACCGCAGATTTCGCAGATGAGGGAAAGACATTCTTCAAATCTGCGTCATCTGCGTAATCTGCGGTTCCGCTCTTCGTCTCTAAGCAAAAAGCAATGCAGCTCGTAGGCTCACAACCCTTCGCCGACCTCGACTTCGTCACTGAAGACGTCGCGCTCGCGCCGTTCACCTGGTACAAGATCGGCGGGGCGGCGAAGTACTTCGTCAAGCCGCGATCACTCGAAGAACTGCAGGAAGCGGCCAAGCGCTGCGCCGAATCGAATATCCCGATTTACGTGCTCGGCCTCGGTGCAAACCTGTTGGTGGCCGATAGCGGAGTCGATGGCGCGGTGTTTCGCCTGAATGATCCGTTCTGGTCGAACCTGGAGATCGACGGCACCACGCTCAGCGTCGGGGCCGGCTTTGACATGCAGAAGCTCGTCCTCCGCACTGCCCGCGAGGGCTTGGCCGGGCTCGAATGCCTGGCCGGCATCCCCGGCACCGTCGGCGGCGGTATCCGCATGAACGCCGGCGGGAAGTTCGGCGACATCGGGGCCTCGGTTCAGACCGTTACCGTCATGGATTCGCACGGCACCGTCTTCGAGCGGAAGAAGGAAGACCTGCTCTTCGAATACCGTCGCACGAACATCGCCGCGCCGTTCATCCTCGGGGCTACCTTCGAGCTGGAGAAGGAAGACCCCGACGCGCTGGCCGCCCGAACCAAAGAAATCTGGATGTACAAGCGGAACACCCAGCCGCTGAACAGCAAGAACAGCGGCTGCATGTTCAAGAACCCGCGCGGAGCGAATGGTACGGTCAGCGCCGGCGCCCTGATCGATCAGGCGGGCCTGAAAGGCCTGCGCGTCGGCGGGGCGGAAGTGAGCGACAAGCACGCCAATTTCATCATTGCCCACAAAGGCGCGGCCAGCGACGACATCCTCAAGCTCGTCAAAATCATCCAGGAACGCGTGCTTGCCAAGCACGGCGTGGTGCTGGAGAGCGAAGTGAAAATCTGGGGCGCGTGAGGTGATTCCGTAGCTGCGACGCCTGCGTCGCTTATCGCAGAAGACGCATCCGCGGGCGACGCAGGCGTCGCAGCTACGGGAAGCATCGAAAGGATTCGAATGCGAGTAACGGTTCTCTGCGGCGGCCCCAGCGCCGAGCGTGAAGTCTCTCTCCGCTCCGGCAAGTGCGTCGCACGCGCGCTCGAACAGGCCGGCCACACCGTATTCGTCTCCGACGTCTCCCCGACCGACCTCGCCGGCCTCGATACGCCGGCCGACGTGATCTTCCCCGTCCTGCACGGCGACTTCGGCGAATCGGGCGAACTACAGGAAATCCTCGAAGCCCGCGGCCTGCCGTTCGTCGGCAGTGGCAGCGTCGCCAGCCGGCTGGGGATGGATAAGATCGAAGCCAAGAAAGTCTGGCTGAAGCACGGCCTGCGCACGCCGCGGTTCAAAATCTGTCGCGAAATCCCCACCAATCCGGCCGAGTTGGGTCTCCCCGTCGTCGCCAAGGCGATCAGCAGCGGCAGCAGCATCGACGTACACTTGTGCAAGACCAAGGCCGACGTGCGCGAGGCGGCGAAGCAACTGCTCGCCCGCCACGACCGGTTCATGCTGGAAGAATTCGCCACCGGAGTGGAGCTGACGATCGGCCTTCTCGACGGCGCCGCACTGCCGCCGATCCGCATTGCCACGAAGAACGCGTTCTACGACTTCCAGGCGAAGTACAATACCGGCACCGAGGCCCACCACTTCGACACCGGCCTGCCGGCCGACGTGCTGAAGCGCTGCGCCGACCTCGCCGTCGCCGCCAGCGACACGCTCGGCTGCCGCGATGTTGGCCGGGTCGATCTGATCGTCGACGATCAGGGCTGGCCGACGCTATTGGAGATCAACACGCTGCCGGGGTTCACCGACGTCAGCCTGCTGCCGGATGCGGCGCGGCAGGCGGGTATCGCTTTTCCCCAATTGGTGGACAAACTCGTGAAACTAGCGGCCGCCCGCGCTTCCTACCCCTCCCCCTCCGGGGGAGGCCGGGTGGGGGCGGGGGCGGGGAGCGTGGTTCGACAAGCGAGCGCGTTTTGACGCTCAATCCCCTCACCTAACCTCTCCCCGAGGGAGAGGGACCGGATTTGCTACGCAGGCGGGTTGTCGCTCAATTGGGCCTTCGCTGCCAGGTCTTTCTCGCTCGTCGGCAGATCCTTGATCGTGTTCAATCCGAACACTTCCAGAAACCGCTTCGTCGTCCCGTACAGAATCGGCCGTCCCGGCTCTTCCGCCCGGCCGGCGATCTGAACGAGGCGTTTTTCCATCAGGCCGCGGATTTGTTCGCCGCACGCCACGCCGCGGATGTTTTCCACGTCGGCCCGCAGGATCGGCTGCTTGTAGGCGATGATCGCCAGCGTTTCGATGGCGGCCTTGGTCAGTTTCGCGTCGGCGTCCTTTTGGTGATGCTTGCGGATGACCTCGGCGTATTGCGGCAGGGTGAGCATCTGGTACCCGCCGGCCACCTGCTCGATGCGGAACGATCTGCCGGCGTCTTCGTACTGCTTGTTTAGGTCGTTCACCGCCCGGCGGATCGGCTTGACCGATTCGATCTCCAGCAGCTCCGCCACGCGGCCCGGCGTCAGCGGCGTGCGCGTCGAAAACAACAGCGCCTCGATCGCGGCCAGATCGATCGCGACATCGGGTTCGCCGGCCTGTTGCGGCTCGGCCGCCTCGACGGGGCCGTCCGCCGGCTCGGCCGATTCGGTCGTCTCGACCGGCGCAACGGGGCCCTCGGCGGGTTCGCCGGCCTGCGTGGTGTCCTCGGCGGGGGCGCCATCAGTCATTTCCCCAATGTAGCGGTTGGCGGGCCCGCGGCAACTCGTTGTGCGGCAAAGATGTGCCGCTTTTCATTCGCTGTTAGCCAGTCGCTGAACACGGCGTCTCTACTGTCCGGGAACATTTGGAGCCGGACGTGAGTCGAACGCAACAACGGTGGATGGAACCTCTGGAATCTCGCCTGAATCTGAGCGTCAGCTTTTCCGCGCACATTAATTTTCAGCCGAAAGCCTCGGCCGTGCCCAGCGGGTATGTCGCCGATACCGGCACCCCCGTGGCCAAGCGCGTCAATGGGCTCAATTACGGTTGGAGCACCGACGTTTCCGCATCGGCCGTCGATCGGAAAGTCCCCGGGGCGGGCATTTACAGCACGTACATCCCCATGAACAGCCGTCTGGCGTGGGAGATCATCCTGCCGAACGGAACGTACTCGGTCAGCCTTTCCGCCGGCGATGCGACGCGTGTCGGCGGGGTGTATCAGCTCGATGTGAACGGCAAACAGTTCCTCACCGGCACGCCCACGCGAAGGCAACACATTCTCAAGGCCGCGCACAACGTGACGGTGACGAACAACCGCCTGATCCTCACCAGCGAAAAATCCGCCACCGCCGCCAACATCGATGCGATCGACGTCACCAGCATCGCGACCACCAGCTCTCTGCAGAGCTCGACCAATGTCATCCAGGCGCACGGCGGCGACATCGTCTATCACAACGGCGTCTATTACTGGTACGGCGAGAACAAGAACGCCCCGACGACCACGCAACGGAAGATCGGCCAGCCGCGGGCGAACGTCGTCGGCGTGAGCGTCTACGAATCGCTCGACCTGCACACCTGGGATTACCGCGGTTTGGCCCTGCCGGTCGGCACGGGCGATTTGTCGCCAAGCGGCGTCGTCGAGCGGCCGAAGGTGCTCTACAACGCTCACACGCACCAGTGGGTGATGTGGATGCACATCGACAACGCCACCTACACCGATTCCCGCGTCGGCGTCGCCGTGTCGGATTCGCCGATCGGGCCGTTCACGTACCGCGGCAGCTTCAAACCGCTGGGCCGGATGAGCCGCGACATGACCGTCTTCCAGGACGACGACGGCGTGGCTTACCTGGTGTTCACGACCGACAATAATGATTCGCTCCGTATCGCGCAGATGAACTCGTCCTATACCGCCCTCACCGGCAAAAACGTCAAGCCCTTCAGCGGCCAAGGCCAGCGCGAAGCGCCACAACTCTTCAAACGCGATGGTCGCTATTATTTGATCACGAGCGGGGCGACGTGGTTCAAGCCGAACGCGGCGATGTACGCCGTGTCGAGCAAGGTGCTGGGTAAATACAAGCCGATGGGGAACCCGATCAGCGGCACGGGCGCGTCCACCACGTTCAGCTCGCAGGGCGCCTTCGCCTTCGAAGACGTCGCCACCGGCAACTGGTATCTGCTGGCCGACCAGTGGAACACGAAGAATCTTGGCGCGAGCAAATACGTCTTCCTGCCGATCAAATTCAGCGGCAGCAAGATCACGCTCGGTTCGCCGACGAAGTGGAGGCTGGGCGTGTTCGCGTAGTACGCGTAGGGCACGCTATCGCGTGCCGCCGATGCCGCTGGTCAACCACGGTACGCAATAGCGTGCCCTACGGAATCAGTGCTGCTTCGCCAGCAGCAGATACCCAATCACCGCCACCGCCGCCAGCGCTGCGATCGACAGGAAGATCGCCACCGACAGCATCACCGTGAACCGCGTTCCCTGGCGCATCAGCACCTGCTGCAGTTCGTTATCGCGGCTGGTCATGTTGTCGCGCATGCTTTCGAGGATCTGTGCCCCCGTGCTCGTGCTGCGGCCGAGTTCCTGCATGGTGCTGCCGACGTTGTTGAGGTTGCTCGCGATCTGCTCGTCGGTCTGCCGCATGCGGTCCATGCGGTCGGTCATGCCTTCGAGCGTCTCGCTCTGCTTGACGGTGCCTTTGCTGACTTCGTCGAGGATCTGCGTCAGCTTTTCCTGCTGCGCGTGCCCGGCCATCAGTTCCTGGTGCAGGGCCTTGAGGGTTTCGCCCTGGATGCGGGCGCTCTCCGGCAGTTGCTCGATGACGGCCGGCAGGCGGGCGAGGTGCTCCATGAGCTGGTCGTTGCGCTCGTTCTGCCGTTCGAGGTTCTGGCGAATGCCCACCATCAGGTCGGTGAGCGTGACGAACCCCTGCTGCATCGATTGGATGGCCGCGTCGCGCTTGGCGAAGGGGTGGAACAGGCTGTTGCGCACCTGCGTCTGCTGGGACGGCCGATCGAGCAACGTCTGGGTGCCGTGCGATTCGCCTTCTTCCAGGCCTGAGCGACGGAACCAGCCACGCACGCGGGACATCAAGGTTGTTTCTTCGGACATGGGCAACGTACTCCAACGAACCCCAATCAGAGCGGCACACCTTTGACGGTCGGTTAGGGGCAATCTAGCATCGCGCCCCGATGCGTCAATCCAAAGCCGTACGGGTAATCCGGCTCTTCGGCATTCTATTCAGCTTGGCCGCCACGGCGTGCGATAAAGGCGGCGGAATCGGCGCAACCAGCACTGGAAAAATCGTCTGCCTGACGCCGGCCGGTACAAATCTGATCGCGGCGATGGGGCTGGGAGACCGCATCGTGGGCGTGAGCGGGTACGAGGCCGATCCGAAGCTGAAACTGCTGCCAAAGGTGGGAGATTACGAGCGAATCGATTGGGAACGGTTCCTGGCGCTCAAACCCGGCGTCTTAGTTGTCCAGGGTCGGCGCGATCGGCTGCCGCCAGGCGTCCGCGAGCGGTGCGAGGACAACGGCATCGCAATCGCGATCTTGCAGATCGATCGGCTGGACGACATTTTTTCCGCCGCGGGGCAACTCGGCAAAGCGCTTCACGCCGAAGACGCCGCCGCCAAACTGACGGCCGACATGAAGGCGAAGCTCGCCGCACTGCCGACGCCCGCTGCGCCGGTGCCGTCGCTGATCGTGCTGAACGACAGCGGCACCTCGGTCGTCGGCCGAGATAACTATTTGAATGACCTGCTCGAAGCCGCCGGCGGGACGAACGTCATCACGGCCAGCGGTTACAACGCGATTGATTCGGAAAAACTCCGCTCGCTGAAGCCGACCGACGTATTCCTGATGATGCCCGGCGCAACGCCCGAGATGATCGCCTCGGCCAGGCAGCACATCGATCTGCCGGCCGTGCGGAACGGGCATCTGCACGTGATCACCGACGATAACGCGCTGCTGCCCGGGGCGAACGTGGTGGAGTTGGCGCAACAGTTCTCGAACGGGTTGAACGGCAAGTGAGGCGCTTCGACCTGACTACGCTTCTGCTGCTGCTCGGGGCTTCCGCGCTCGTTTGGGCGATCGCGGCCGGGTTGTGCACGCTCGTCGGCTCGACCGGCACGATCGGCTGGCCGTCGTATGAGATCGCC
>Ga0070658_10003142_pt1 | contig 13625 bp, 12 predicted proteins | sample KBSC13metaG_FD_64664 | JGI IMG/M metagenome (GOLD analysis project Ga0070658, IMG submission 64664) | Corn rhizosphere microbial communities from Kellogg Biological Station, Michigan, USA - KBS C1-3 metaG | ecosystem: Host-associated > Plants > Roots > Rhizosphere > Soil ... | reverse complement strand
GATCTCGCGGTAGATCGCCTTCGCGTGGTTCGCGACCGTGAGCGCGCCCGGATTCAGCACCAGCGGGGGACGGCGGCGCTCGAAGGTGAGCTCGACCTTGGCGTTCGGCACGATCTGCTTCGGCATGCGCTCGCGGATGGCCGCTTCGATCTTGTCGAAGCCGTCGGCGCGATCGACGCGCACATCCCCGTGCGCCGAGGCCGATTCGGGAATCACATTGTGCGAGCCGCTTCCTGCGTGCGCGCCGGTCCAGTTCATCTGATAGCCGGGGCCGCGCGGGCCGAGGTCCTTCATGAGGAGAATCTGGTTGGCGAGCTCGACGAGCGCGTTCACGCCGCGCTCCGGGCCGGAGCCGGAGTGCGATGCCTTGCCCTTTACGTCGATGTACGCGCTGCCCACGCCCGAAGTGGCGAGCGAGAGCTTGTCGGAATTGGCGCGCGACGCCTCGAAGGACATCGTCACGTCGTGCTCGGCGCCAAGCCGCGACATCATGTTGCGCGCGCCGGGCGTGCTGATCTCCTCATCGGCGTTGATGAGGACGGACACCGTGCCGTAATCGCGGAAGCCCAGCTGCTTCAGTACCGTGATCGTATGGATGATCATCGCGACACCCTGCTTGTCGTCCGAGATCGCGAGCCCGTAGGCCTTCTCGCCATCGACGCGGAACGGCTGGCGCGCCAGCATGCCGCGGCGGTAGACCGTGTCCATGTGGCCGATCATCAGCACTTTCTTCGTGCCCGTGCCCTTGAACGTCGCGTGCACCATGCGGCCGATCTTGGGCGGCGTGTCGCGCATCCGGTACGCATCGCTGCCCGGCTCGACGAATTCGACTTCGCCGCCCAGCGCCTTCAGCTTGTCGAAGATGAGCTGCGAGATGCGGTCGAGGCCCTCGCGATCGTCGCTGCCGGATTCGATATTCACGAGGTCCTTCAGCGTGTCGAGGTACGCCTGCTTCTGTCCCTGCACGGCCGAGAGCACCGGCTGGACGGGTTCGGCGAGCGCGGCACTGGAAATGGCGATGGCGAGGATGGCGAGGGTGGTACGGAGGTGCACTTTCTAGACTCCCTGTTTGAGGCTTGCGGTGATGAATTCGTCGAGGTCGCCGTCGAGGACCTTCTGCGTATTGCCCTCCTCGACGTTGGTGCGAAGGTCCTTGATGCGCGACTGGTCGAGGACGTACGAGCGAATCTGGTGTCCCCAGCCGATGTCGGTCTTGCTGTCCTCGAGCTTCTGCTTCTGCTCCGTCTGCTTGCGCAATTCCAGCTCGTAGAGCTTCGCCTTCAGCATGGAGAAGGCCTCGGCGCGGTTGCGGTGCTGCGAGCGGTCGTTCTGCGAGGAGACGACGATGTTGGTCGGCAGGTGCGTGATGCGAACCGCGGAGTCCGTCTTGTTCACGTGCTGCCCGCCCGCGCCCGAGGCGCGATACGTGTCGATGCGCAAATCCGCCGGGTTGATCTCGATCTCGATGGTCTCGTCGACCTCGGGATAGACGAACACGCTCGCGAAGGAGGTGTGGCGGCGCGCGTTCGAATCGAAGGGAGACTTGCGCACGAGGCGGTGGATGCCGGTCTCGGTGCGCAGGTAGCCGAACGCGTACGGTCCGGTGATCTTGATCGCGGCGCTCTTGATGCCGGCCACCTCGCCATCGGAAATCTCGAGGATCTCCGCCTTGAAGCCGCGCCGGTCGCAGTACTTGAGGTACATGCGCAGCAGCATGTTGGCCCAGTCCTGCGCCTCGGTGCCGCCCTGGCCCGCGTTGATGTCGAGGAAGCAGTTGTTCGGATCCATCGGGTTCGCGAACATCCGCTGGAACTCGAGGTCCTCGACCAGCTTGCCGATCGCCATCACGTCCGTCTCGACGGACTGTAGCGTGGCGTCGTCGCCCTCGGCTTTCGCGAGGTCGAAGAGCTCGCGCGAATCCGCGAGGCCGCCCGCGATCTTTTCCAGGTTTCCGACGGTGGCGTCGAGCGCGCTGCGCTCCTTGCCGAGGTCCTGCGCGCGCTTTGAGTCGTTCCAGACGCCCGGGTCTTCGAGCGCTTTCGCGACTTCTACGAGGCGCGACTTCTTGGTGTCGTAGTCAAAGATACCTCCGCAGTTCCGCCGCGCGAAGCGAGAGGTCCTGGAGGGCATTGTCGATGAGGTTGAGGCGGTCGGCTTCCATTTTTTTGCGGCTGCGGCGGCGAACTACAAATTATAGCTGGTGCGACGACATCGATCGGACGAGCGCCTCCCGGCTCATGCGCGCGGCGTTGTCGCGTAACGGCGACGCGCGAGCGTTGTCTTCCATTGCAGTTGGCAATTCGACGCGAGGCGCACATGACCGTCATGACCTTGGCCAAGGGACTGGCCACCTGGATCCCGGGCGTCCACCGGGCGTTCAACGATCTCAAGGCGGGCACGGGCACTGGCGCTGCATCGTATTGCTACGGAGTGTGGTTGAAGCACCTGACTCTGTTGTCGGCGCATGGGATGCGCGACATGCCGCGGACCGTCGTGGAGCTGGGGCCCGGCTCCTCGATCGGCACCGGCCTCGCGGCATTGCTCTCGGGCGCGGAGCGCTACGTGGGCATCGATGCCGTCGCGCATGCCACGCCGGATGCGAACCTCGCCGTTTTCCGCGAGCTCTGCCGCATGTTCGAGCGGCGCGCCCCGAGACCCACCGCGGGATTTCCCTCATTCGACCAGTACCTCGACGCGAATCTCTTCCCGAGCGCCATCCTCACGCCCGAGCGCTTGCACGCATCGCTCGCGCCCGAGCGGCTCAACAAATTGCAGGAGGCGGTGGTCGCGCTGTCGAGCCCTTCGCCGCATCCCGCCATTCGCTACCACACGTGGAACGACCGCAACGGGCTGGGCGAGGCGCAGGTCGATCTTCTTTTCTCGCACGTGGTGATGAACGAGATCGAGGACCTCGAGCCGATGTACGAACGCTGCGCGCGCTGGTTGCGGCCGGGCGCGTGGATGTCGCATCACATCGACTTCAGCTCGCTCGACACGACGCCCGAGTGGAACGGGCACCGCCGTTATGGCGAGCTCACGTGGAGGCTCATCGCCGGCAATCGCCCGTATTTCGTGAATCGCGAGACGGTGGACACGCACCTGGGCATCATGGAGCGCAAGGGTTTCCAGGTCGTGGAGGTGATCCGCGCTCGGGGCAAAGGCGGTCTCACGCGCGAGGAACACGCGCCACGCTGGCGCTCGCGCACCGATGAGGACCTCACGACGCGGTCGGCCTTCGTGATCGCTCGCAGGAAAGGTTGATCGCCTGCGGCGATCCCCCGCCTTAGTCGTGCAGCGTCAGTCGATGTGCTCGATCACCAGCTGGAGTGAAGAGGCGCCCTGGTACTCGTTGACGTCGAGGCGATAAACCAGCCGCACCTCGTCGGGCACGGCATCGGCCGAGCCGAAGCGGATGCCGTAAAAGCGCTGCCCGCCAAGCACCAGAGCGAGTTTGAGGTGCTTCTCCCCCACCACGCGCTGGCTCTCGACCCGGAAGCGTCCGGCGAACCGGGGCTCCGGAAATCCCTGCCCCCACACGTGCTCGCGCAGGAGCTGCGCGAATTCGCAAGTCATCTCGGCCGCTCCGAGCTCGCCATCCACCTCGATGGTCTGCGCGAGATCGGCCAGCGTGAGCCGTTCGCGCGCGACGGATTCGAATGCCGCGCGGAAGTCGTCCAGGCGTGCGCGCGGCAGCGTCGCCCCGGCCGCCGCGGCGTGGCCGCCGAACCGGATGAGCATGCCCGGATGGCGCTTGTCGACGAGATCGAGCGCATCGCGCAGGTGCAACGCCGCGATCGAGCGGCCCGAGCCCTTGAGATTCTCGCCGTCGCTCGCGAAGGCGAACGCGGGCCGGTGGAAGCGGTCCTTGAGGCGCGAGGCGAGCAGCCCCACGACGCCCGCATGCCAGTCGTCGCGATGCAGCGCCATGGTGTAGCCGTCGCCCGCTTGCACCTCGTCCACGAGCTTGAGCGCGGAGACCTGCATCTCGCCCTCGATCTCGCGCCGCTCCTTGTTGAGCCGGTCGAGTTGCGAGGCGAGGCCCATCGCGGTGGTGACGTCCTTCGCGAGCAGGCAGGAGATGCCCAGGGACATGTCGTCGAGGCGCCCCGCGGCGTTGAGCCGTGGGCCGACCGAATAGCCGAGGTCGAATGCGGTGACGCGCTTCGCGTCGCGCGCGGCGACTTCCAGCAGGGCTGCGACGCCCGGCGAGGCTTTACCGGCGCGAATGCGCGCGATGCCTTGCGTGACGAGGATGCGATTGTTCGAATCGAGGCGCACGACATCGGCCACGGTGCCGAGCGCCACGAGGTCGAGAAGCTCCGCCAGGTTGGGCTCGGCGCGCGAGGCGAACGCGCCGCGGCGGCGCAGCTCCGCGCGCAGTGCCAGCATCACGTAGAAGATCACGCCGACGCCGGCGAGATGCTTGCTCGGGAACCCGCAGTCCGCCTGGTTCGGGTTCACGATGCAAGCCGCATCGGGAAGCGTCGCGGCGGGAAGGTGATGATCCGTCACGAGCACGCGCATGCCGAGGCGATTGGCCTCCGCGATGCCGTCGTGGGACGCGATCCCGTTGTCCACGGTGATGAGGACGTCCGGCGAGCGCTTGGCGGCCTCGCGCACGATCTCGGGTGACAGCCCGTACGCGTGGTCGAAACGGTTGGGCACGATGAAGTCCACCACGGCGCCCATGGACCGCAGCGCTTTCACGCCGACCGCGCAAGCCGTTGCCCCATCCGCGTCGTAGTCGGCCACGATCAGCAGCCGCTCGCGCTTCTCGATGCAGTTGGCCAGCATGCGCGCGGCGTCGTCGACGTGGTGGAGCTTCTCGGGCGCCACGAGGGAGGCCAGGGTGGTGGCGAGGAGGGCGAGGTCGTCCAGCCCGCGGGCGGCGTAGAGGCGTGCCAGGCGGCGGTCGCAGCCGGCGCCCACGAGGCGTTCGCAGGCGGCGGTGTCGATGGGGCGGTCGCGGATCTCAGGCATCGGCGTTGAGTGGAACACGAGCGCGGAACCAGCGCCAGCGTGCACCCGGATCAATTGTGCTCAGGCGGGTTTCGTGATGGGACGGGAGCACGATGCGCACCGCCTCGAATCGCTCGAGCAGGCGGGGCATGTGCGCGAACCACTTTTCGTCGAGATGGCCCGCGGATTTCAGCCATGCCGCGCTATCGCCCCGGCGCAGCGGGCCCGTCAGCGAATCGAGGACCACCAGCGCCGAGTGCCCGGGCTCGACGCTATCCACGCGCTCCGGATCGACCGGCGACTCCGCCAAGCGCGCGCCCGACAGCCGCGCCAGGCCGCGCGCGAATGCGTCATCGGCATACACCGATTCATACGGGCTGGCGACGCGATCCGGCGCAAGGCCTTCGCCCCAGAACCACACGCTGTTGATCGCGGGCCGGCCACGGGCCTCGCGCTCCACGTTGACGGGGTGCTCGGCGAAGAGCATCTGGGTCTCGGTGATGGCGCCGCCCCAATTGATGCGGCCTTCGCCGCGCGGCAACAGACCGAACACGTTGCGGCCGACGGCGTCTTCGAGCGACGTGGTGCGCGGCACCTCGCTTTCGGGCACGCGCACATACCAGCGCGAAGGATAGGCGGCCACGAACTCGAGTCCGTCGGCTGCGAAGTGCCGCTGCAGCGTACCCACCAGCGCGCTCGCTTCGTCGCGATGCACCTCGAGCACGCTGGCATCGTGGAGGGTGACCGCCTCGTTCCCCACGCGCAGGTGGACCGGGTCCGCGCGCAACCACTGCCCCTCGCGCGGGCCGGCATCGGCCGCGAGCGTCACGGCCGCGACCGGCCAGGGCGAGTCCAATGCGAACTGCGTTGCGAGCCATGCGGATGTGCCCGGCAAATCGATGCGCTCGCGCCGCCCGCGCGCGATCCAGCGCTCGAGGTGCGGCAGGCGCAGGGCACGGAGTTCGGCAGGAGCCTGCGCGGGCAGCAGGAGATCGGGGACGACGACATCGAGAGACACCCCGCAAGGATACCCGCTGGTTGCGCGCCTCGCGTGTTCCGCCGGTGCCGCCGCAGGGAATAGAATTTGGCGATGCCGTCCCGCCAGGAGATCCGCTTCTGCACTGCCTCCGACGGCGTGCGCCTCGCGTACGCCACGGTAGGCCGCGGCACGCCGATCGTGCGCGCGGCGCATTGGCTCACGCACCTCGAATACGACCGCGAGTCGCCCATCTGGCGTCCCTTCCTCGACGCCGTCGCGCGCAACCACGCGTTCGTGCGCTACGACCAGCGCGGCTGCGGGCTGTCGGATCGCGATCCCGTGGATGTGTCCTTCGAAGCTTACGTGCGCGATCTCGAGACCGTGGTCAATGCGGCGGGGCTGGAGCGCTTCGCCCTGCTCGGCATCTCGCAGGGCGGGGCGGCGGCCGTCGCGTACGCCGCGCGCCATCCCGAGCGCGTGAGCCATCTCATCCTGTATGGCGCATTCGCGCGCGGGCGGCTCAAGCGCGGGGAAGGGCCCAAGGCGGTGGAGGAGTGCCTGCTCTACTTCAAGCTCGCGGAGCTGGGGTGGGGCAAGGAGGATCCCGCTTTCCGCCAGGTGTTCACGTCGCAGTTCATGCCCGAAGGCACGCGCGAGCAGTTCCATGCCTTCGACGAGTTGCAGCGCCGCTCCGCATCCCCCAAGGATGCGGTGCGCCTGATGCAGGCCGTGGCGCAGATCGATGTGACCGATGTCGCGCCCAAGGTGGCGTGTCCCACGCTCGTGCTGCACGGCCGCGAGGACCGCCGCATCCCGTTCGAGGAAGGCCGCCTGCTGAGCGCGCTGATCCCGGGCTCGCGCTTCGTGCCGCTGGACAGCCGCAATCACGTGCTCTTCGAGCGTGACGCGGTGTTCGATGCCTTCCTGCAGGAGATGGAGACGTTCATCGGGGGCGAGCGCCGCCACGATGCGTTTCCCGAGCTCACCGCCCGCGAGCGCGAGCTCCTCGAGCTCCTCGCCCGCGGCCTGGACAACCACCAGATCGCCGCCCACCTCGATCTCAGCGAAAAGACCGTGCGCAACCATGTCTCCAGCGTTTTCACGAAATTGGGCGCCGAGTCCCGCGCCCAGGCGATCGTGCGCGCGCGCGAGGCGGGGTTCGGGACGCCGGTCCCGGGTGCCGCGGCGCCCAAGGCCGCTTCCACGCGCTGATCCGGGACAACCGCCTCATGCGCGCTCGCGCGTGGACGCGGAGCATGGCTCCTGCAGTCCCAACCCCAACAGGAGCCTCAAATGCAACCGATCACGCACGATCCTTCACCCGAGCGCTATGCCAAGTGCATCGACGCCTCCAAGCGCATCCGCTGGGACATCGACAAGGATGTCATTCGCGGGCGGCAATTCGACTTCACGCGCAAATTCCTGCCGGACGCGCTGGCGCGCATCGAGCGCTTCTCCTTCCTTTCTGCCGGCGAGAAGAAGCTCGTGAGCCAGATCCAGGGCCGCACCTACACGAACATGTTCGGCCTGGTCGAGCGCTTCATCGGCGCCAAGGTGCTCGACGTGAGCCGCGACCACTGGCTGGGCGACCAGGTGGCGCTCGAAGCGCTGGTTCGATTCACCGACGAGGAGCTCAAGCACCAGGAGCTCTTCCGGCGTTTGGAGGGAATGATCGCCGCGGGCATGCCGCAGGGATACACGTTCCTGCCGCAGCCGAACGATGTGGCGAACGTGGTGCTGGGCAAGAGCACATGGGCGGTTCTCGCGCTCACGTGCCATATCGAGCTCTTCAGCCAGCAGCATTACCGCCAGAGCATCGAGAATGACCCCGAGGATTCGCCCCTGTGGAAAGACGTGTTCTTCTACCACTGGAAGGAGGAGAGCCAGCACGCGATCCTGGACGAGATGGAATGGAAGCGCGAGCACGCGAAGCTCACGGCTCGCGAGCGCGAGGCGGGCGTCGACGACCTGATCGCGCTGGTGGCCGCGGTCGACGGCATCCTGCAGGTTCAGAGCGCGGCGGACGTGGACTACTTCCTGCGCATCGCACAGCGGCCTTTCACGAAGGCGCAGGTTCAGGAGCTCAAGGCCGCGATGCTTGCGGCTTACCGGTGGCAGTACATCGTGACCGGATGCCAGAACGAGCGCTTCCAGGCGGTGCTCGCCTCGCTCACGACCGAGGCGCAGATGGCTCGCATCGGCAAGGCGCTGGCGCCGATCATGGGCGAGGCCGTGGCTGCATAGTTGTTGGCTGCGCCGAGTTAAAGCGCGGAACGCCGATGGCCGCCGATAGCCGCCGATAAAACAAAGATGGTCGTGTTGTCGTGCCCGGAATCGAGGTCGTGCCGGCGTTAGGCACGGACATTCATCACGGGGTTATCGGCGGTCATCGGCGGCCATCGGCGTTCCCCGCCTTAATAGCGGCAGCGTCAGGTTAAACTGCAGGGCTCATGCGCCCTTACGAGCTTTTCATCGGCCTGCGCTACACGCGCGCGAAACGCCGAACGCATTTCATCTCCTTCATCTCGCTCATCTCGATGCTCGGCATCGCGCTGGGCATTGCGGCGTTGATCACCGTGATGTCGGTGATGAACGGATTCGAGAAGGAGATCCGCGGCCGCATCCTCGGGGCGGCGGCGCACATCCAGATCATCGGTCCGGAGCAGGGCATCGCCGACTGGCAATCGATCGCGGCGATCGCGAAGCAGAATCCGGAGGTCGTCGCGGCGGCCCCATTCGTGAACGCGCAGGGCCTGCTCTCGACCGGCTCGTCGGTGCGCGGCGTCTTCGTGCGCGGCATCGTCCCCGAGATGGAAGAGACGGTGGCGGACTTCGGCTCGCACATGCGGGCGGGCAAGCTCGAGGACCTGCAGCCGGGCCGCTTCGGCATCGTGCTCGGCATCGGCATCGCGCGGGCGCTGCAGCTGCGCGTGGGCGACCGGGTCACGCTCATCTCGCCGCAGGGGCAGGTCACGCCCGCCGGCCTCATGCCGCGCTTGAAGCAGTTCACGGTCGTGGGCATCTTCGCGATGGACCACAACGAGTTCGATTCCGCGCTGGCCCTGGCGCGCCTCGAGGACACGCAAGTGCTCTACCGCATGGAGTCGAGCGTGAGCGGCGTGCGGCTCAAGGTGAGGGACATCGATCGCGCGCCGACGGTGGCGCGCGAGCTGGCGCAGAAGCTGCCGCCGGACACGTACACCTCCGACTGGACGCAGCAGAACGTGAATTACTTTCGCGCCATCCAGATCGAGAAGCGGATGATGTTCATCATCCTCACCCTCATCATCGCGGTGGCGGCCTTCAACCTGGTCTCGACGCTCGTGATGGTGGTGACGGACAAGCATCCGGACATCGCGATCCTGCGCACGCTGGGCGCCTCGCCGGGCAGCATCATGAAGATCTTCGTCGTGCAGGGCGCGGTGATCGGAGTGATCGGCACGCTCCTGGGCGTGGGCACCGGGATCCTCCTCGCGCTCAACATCGACACGGTGGTGCCTTTGATCGAGCGCACGTTCAATTTCCAGATCCTCTCGCGCGAGGTCTACTACATCAGCGAGCTGCCCTCGGACCTCCACTGGCAGGACGTGTGGAGCGTGGCGGGCGTCTCGTTGCTGCTCGCCTTCGTGGCGACGATCTATCCCAGCTGGCGCGCCTCGCGCGTGAATCCCGCGGAGGCGCTGCGCTATGAGTGAGCGCGGCGAGGCTCAGGTCGTGCTCGAATGCCGCGGTCTCACCAAGACGTACGGCATGGGCGACGTCGCGGTGCCGGTGCTGAAGGGCGTGGACTTCCAGGTGCGGCGCGGCGAGTCCATCGCCATCGTGGGCGCCTCCGGCTCGGGCAAGAGCACGCTCCTGCATTTGCTCGGTGGCCTGGACGCGGCCACGTCGGGCGAAGTCCACTTGCAGGGACGCAAGATGAGCGGTCTCGATCCCGCGGCGCAGGGGCGCTTGCGCAACGAGGCGCTCGGGTTCGTCTACCAGTTTCACCACCTGCTGCCCGAATTCTCGGCGCTGGAGAACGTGGCGATGCCGCTCACGATCCGGCGCATGTCCGACCGCGAAGCGCGCGAGCGCGCCGCGACGATGCTGGAGGAAGTTGGTCTCGCGCATCGCGTGACGCACCGGCCGGGCGAGCTCTCGGGCGGTGAACGCCAACGGGTTGCGGTTGCACGCGCGCTGGTCACGGGCCCGGCCTGCGTGCTCGCCGACGAGCCCACCGGCAACCTCGATCGCGACAACGCCTCGCGGGTGTTCGACCTGATCCTCGAGCTCAACCGGCGCCACGATGCGGCTTTTGTGATGGTGACGCACGATCCCGACCTCGCGGGCCGCATGGACCGCAAGCTTCAGATGGTGGATGGGAAGATCGTGTAGTTGCCGCTGCGCGGCGTTAAGGCAGGGTCGCCGATGGCCGCCGATGACGCCGATAGCCGCCGATAAAACCAACTGATAAAACCAAATCTATGTTTGGTGCCCAAATGGCCGCTGTGCCAGCGTCGGGCACGATCAATCATCATTGGGCTTTATCGGCGGCTATCGGCGGCCATCGGCGATCCCCGCCTTGATCGGCGGAGCCGACAACGAATCAGCGAGAGGCGACCGCCGTCACCATCGGCATGCCGGGCTGCGAGAGCTCCGCCGCGCGACGCTTCATCACGTCCAACAGATTCTGGCGAGCGAGCTTGAGGCCGCGCTTGTAGAAGTCGATCCGCTCTTCGTCGGAATTGGTCCGCACGATGCGCCGGAGCTTGAGCCCATCCATCGGCGCCCAGACGCCGCGGCGAGCCAGCGCGAGCGCATGCTCGGCCAGGTCCACCTGCGAAGACGCGTTCAGCACCTCCTGGTCGTTCGCGAGGGCCTCCATCGCGGCGGTGCGCGGCGACGCCGGTGCGCTCGCCTGCGGCATGCCGGGCAGCGTCCCGATCGCCGCACCGAGCTCGCGCTGCTCCACGACCTTGGCGCCGGCGGGCGGCGTATCGGAGAACTCGATCACGCCGTTCGGGCCGACCGATTTGTACAGGACAGCCGCATGCGCCGCGGGAATGAGCGCGACGGCGACGAGGGCGATCCAGGTGCGTGCGGTGACCATGTGCGCAGCATCGCCGGTGCGCACTACACGGGGTCGCGTTGCTTTTCGAGTGGTGCTGGTCGCTTCAGACCAAAAGCGTCGGCGGTGGACTACGCCTGCGTGCGAGGGTCCGCGACATCGAGCCAGGGTCTGACAGCCGCCCGCACATCCTCCGGCGAGCGCACGAGGCGTATCGGCTTGCCGGGCGTCACGTCCGGGCGGCGCCATTCGATTTCCATCGCTATCATCTTGGCAAGCTCTCGCCGAACAAGGGTGTACATGACGATCGCCGCTCGCCGTGCGGCCATGACGGCCGTGTTGTTGCTGCTGCTTGCGTCGAGGCGCTGGGACCAGCTGCTGTGGCCGCAAGTGTGGGACGAGGATGGCCCACGAAATATCCACGACTTCGTGGTGAACGGGCTGGCCTCGCTTTTCTATCCGGTCAACGGATACCTGATTACGGTCCCGAAGCTGATTTCCGCGCTGGCGCTGTCGATCTCGTTCTCGAGGTATCCGATGGTCAGCACCGTGTTCGCGTGGGCCTTCATCGCCTTCGTCGGAATGGCCGTCGCATCGAGCCCGACGAAGCTGCGCGGTCGTTGGTGGTGTGCCGTCGCGATATTCCTCGTTCCGACGGACCCGGAGGTCTTCGGCTTGCCGCTGTACACGTTCTGGTGGTCTTCGCTGCTGCTGTTCCTGCTGGCTCTCTGGGATGAGCAGCGGCCATCCATCGGATGGAGGATCGCGTTTCTCCTGCTCGGCGGACTGTCCTCCCCCGTCATCCTGCTCGTGGTTCCCGTCCTTTACTGGCGGGCGTGGGCCTACCGCGCTTGGCGTGCGGAGTGGATCATCGCGTGCGTCGCTACGGTCATCGCGCTGATCCAGGCGGGCTTCATCCTCAAAGGCGCGGAGTCCCGCTTGCCGCCATTGGGGTCGATCCTCATGAACACGGGGCCGGTTTTCCTCGGGCGGTTTGTGGTCGGCAACTGGGTCGAAAGTCCGATAGGGCTGGCGCTCGCCGGGTTGTGCGTGGCGTGCTGGCTGGCGCTATGCGCCTGGCAGCTTCGGCGAGAAGCGGCGTTCTGGATCTGCGTGTACCTGTTCGTCGGCGCCATCGGCCTGTCCGTGATTCGCATCGATCCGGCCGTTCTGCATCCCATACGGGGCGGGGCGCGCTATCTCTTCTTTCCGTTCGTGCTGATCTCCTGGCTGCTCGTGCAGGGAATCTACGCCGCACGCTTCACGTGGGTGCGCGCGCTCGCGGCGGGCATCGGGACGGTGGCCGTGATGAATGCGTTTCCGGCTTGGTCCCATTCGCACGACGACCTCCATTGGACCGAGCATGCCGTCAGCTGTCGACGCTTTGCGACGTACGAGATGCCCGTGCAGTTCGTGGGGTTGCGCGAGTCGTCCTGGAGGTTGCCCTTGTCGGGCGAGGATTGTGCGAGGTTGCTCGATCGCGACCTGCTCTTGACCCGATCGGAGCTCGAATCGCGCCCGACATTCCCCTACGCGACGTACACCCTGTCCGCGCCGAACGGCACGGAAGGCGCAGCCCTGGTGGGCGGCACGATGGCCGGAAGCGACTTCACGAGGTCCCGCATACCCGGGTTCGTGGTGGTGGGGTCATACGAGGCCTCCGACGCCGACGTGGGCACCGTGGATGTGAGGCTGCACCGGGGCGACTCGCTGCGCTACCGGTCCGGTCCGGCGGGCCATGGGCAGACGCTCACTATCCTCGACCACGAGAAGGAATTCGTTCGCGACCTGCCCCTGGCGAACGATTGGGTGACGCTCGTGTTCTCCAACTCGACGCTGCCCGCGGAGTTCGTCGTCAGGATCGCGGACGAGGGGCGCGCATGGGGTGAGTGGTCGGCGATCGCCGTTCCGCAAGCGTCTCGATGAAGCGGAGTTGCGCGGGCTCGCCGTCTTCCGACCCCGGGCGGCGAACCCTTCATGTTTCGAGCCAGGGTCTGACAGCCGCCCGCACATCCTCCGGCGAGCGTACGAGAACCGCCGGCATCCCGAGCTCGCGCGCCGCGGTGATGTTCGCCTCGGTATCGTCGAAGAACAGGATGCGCCCGACAGGGGTGCCGATCTCCCCCGCAACGCGCTCGAAAGCCTCGCGCTCGGGCTTGCGCGCGCCGATCTCGCTCGACACGAAGACGCGGTCGAACGGCTGGAGGGCGGTGGCGTAACGCGCGCGCCAGAACGCGTGGTGCGTCGCGTTGGTGTTCGAGAAGACATACATCGGGATGCGGCCCTGGAGCTCGCGTACGAGCTGCACCGTGGGCTCGATCTCTGAGAGGAATACCCGCTGCCAGCCATCGATGAGCGCGTCGTCGTCGAGCGCGAGGCCCAGGTCGGTGCGCAACGCATCGCCATAAGCGGCCATGTCGATCTCGCCGCGTTCGTGGCGCTGATAGGCGGGGCCGTGCGCGAAGCGCGGTGCCAGCTGCTGCGCCGGCACGCGAGCGAGCTCGGCCCAGCGCGCGATCACGCGCTGGAAGTCGATCTCGACCAGTACCCCGCCCAGGTCGAATAGCAGCGCGTCGATGTCGTCTCGCCCGATCATGGGATCACGTGGGTGCGGAAGGTGATGGAATAGCGTAACGC
>Ga0070658_10003141_pt1 | contig 13625 bp, 10 predicted proteins | sample KBSC13metaG_FD_64664 | JGI IMG/M metagenome (GOLD analysis project Ga0070658, IMG submission 64664) | Corn rhizosphere microbial communities from Kellogg Biological Station, Michigan, USA - KBS C1-3 metaG | ecosystem: Host-associated > Plants > Roots > Rhizosphere > Soil ... | reverse complement strand
TGGACTTTCTCGAACACAGGCAAGCTGCTGAAGGTGAAGGATGAGAAGACCACGCAATATCCGCCGCAGTTCAACACCGCGGGATCCCACGACCTGAAAAAGGTGGCGCGTCTCGAGAGCTATCGCGGTTTTCTGTTCGGCAGCCTCAACGCGGACGTTCAGCCACTCGCGGATTACCTCGGCGCGGCCACGGTCATCATCGATCAGATCGTCGATCAGGCGCCGAACGGTTTGGAGGTCTTGCGCGGCAATTCGTCCTACATCTACGAAGGCAACTGGAAGATGCAGATGGAGAACGGTTGCGACGGCTATCACGTCAGCACCGTGCACTGGAATTACGCGGCGACGATGGGGCGGCGCAAGGAGGGTGGCACGCAGGCCGTCGATGCGAACAGCTGGTGCAAATCCATTGCAGGTGTGTACGGGTTCGACCATGGCCATATTCTGCTGTGGACCAGAACGATGAATCCGGAGGTACGCCCCGTCTATCGGCACCGCGACGAGATCAAGGCGCGCGTCGGTGAAGCGAAGGCCGAGTTCATCGTCAATCAGACGAGAAATCTCTGCCTGTATCCGAACGTTTTCCTGATGGATCAGTTCAGTACGCAGATCCGTGTGGTCCGGCCAATCAGCGTGGACAAGACCGAGGTCACGATCTTCTGCTTCGCACCGAAGGGCGAGGACTCGACCGATCGCGCAACGCGCATTCGCCAGTACGAGGATTTCTTCAACGTCACCGGCATGGGCACCGCCGACGATCTCGAAGAGTTTCGTGCCTGCCAGACAGCTTATGCGGGCACAACTGCGAAATGGAACGACCTTTCGCGCGGCGCGCCGTTGTGGGTGGAAGGCCCCGACGAAAACGCGAAGAAGATGGGATTGATGCCGCATATCTCGGGCGAGCGCAGCGAAGACGAGGGGCTCTTTGTCTGTCAGCACGAATACTGGGTGCGGGTCATGCGCGATGCATTGAACAAGGAACGAGAGGAGGCATCGGTATGAGCTTCGACTACCGTACCGTCTGCGACGTGCTTTACCGCGAGGCGCGCTTGCTCGACGACCGCCAGTGGGACGAGTGGCTCGCTTGCTATACCGGCGACGTGACCTACTGGATGCCGGCGTGGGACGATGACGATCGGATCACGGACGACCCCGAGCGTCAGATTTCGTTGATGTATTACGGGGACCGCGGCGGTCTGGAAGACCGCGTGTTCCGCATCAAGACCGAGCGCAGCGGTGCGTCGACACCCGAACCGCGGACCAGCCATTACGTTGCCAACGTGGAAGTGCTGGCCGAGCGCGGCGATGAATTGGACGTGCGCTACAACTTTCACACGCTCAGCCATCGCTATAAGGTCACCGATCAGTTCTTCGGCACGATGTTCGTCACGTTGAGACAGGTCGACGGGCAACTGTTGATCTCGTCCAAGAAGATCGTATTGAAGAACGACTATATCCGTCAGGTGCTCGACGTCTATCACGTCTGAGATTCAGAGCCTGGCGAACAACATGGGAGTGAAGGAGGTTCCATGTCAAGCTATAACATTGCGCTTAACTTCGAAGACGGCGTAACCCGCTTCATCGAATGCAAGGCCGGCGAGAAAGTGCTCGATGCCGCCTTTCGCGCGAAGATCAATCTGCCGATGGACTGCGCGGACGGCGTATGCGGCACCTGTAAATGCCGCGCCGAAAGCGGCCGTTACGACCTCGGCGACGACTACATCGAAGACGCGTTGAGCGAGGACGAAAAGCGCAATGGCCTCGTGCTGGCTTGCCAGATGGTGCCCGAGAGCGATTGTGTGATTGCGGTGCCCGCGTCTTCCTCGGGATGCAAGATCGAGCAGAGCCGGTTCACCGCGACCGTGGCGAAGGTCGAGCCTCACAACGATGCCGCGGTCGTACTGGAACTCGATGCGGGCGTGAGCGCGCCAGTGTTTCTCCCGGGGCAGTACGTCAATATCGACGTGCCGGGTAGCGGGCAGAAACGTTCCTATTCATTCTCGTCGGCTCCGGGCCAATCGACGATCAGCTTTTTGATCAAAAAGATTCCCGGTGGAGTGATGAGCACGTGGCTCGAATCCGCACAGCCGGGCGACAGACTGGATCTGATCGGGCCGTTCGGCAGCTTTTATCTGCGGGAGCCGCAGCGGCCGTTGCTCTTCCTTGCCGGCGGCACGGGCCTCGCACCGTTCCTCTCGATGCTGGAGGTGCTGGCGCGCGGCGATTCACAGCGCAAGGTGCATATGGTCTACGGGGTCACGCGGGATCTCGATCTGGTGAAGGTGGATGCGATCGAGGCGTACACGGCAAGGCTGCCGCATTTCAGCTATGCGACCGTGGTGGCCGATGCGGTGTCGAGCCATCCGCGCAAGGGATGGGTGACGCAACACATTCCGGCCGACGCGCTCAACGGCGGCGACGTCGACGTCTATCTATGCGGGCCGCCGCCGATGGTCGACGCGGTACGCAAGCATTTCGACGACAACGGCGTGAGGCCCAGCAGCTTCCATTACGAGAAGTTCACGCCCAACGCAAGCGCGGGGGCAGTATGACCATGCAGCGATTCGCAGGCAAAGTGGTGGTCGTGACGGGCGCGGCGCAGGGTATCGGTCGGGGTGTCGCGCTGCGTGTGGCGGCCGAAGGCGGCAAAGTCGTCCTGGTCGATCGCGCCGATTTCGTTGCGGAAGTCGCAGCGCATGCGCCCGAGGCGAGCGCGGCCGGCTTCGTCGCGGATCTGGAGACCTACGAGGGCGCTCGAGCGGCGATGGCGTTTGCGGCGCAACGGTTCGGCGGCATCGACGTGCTCGTCAACGGTGTGGGCGGGGCCATCCGCATGCGTCCGTTTGCGCAGTTCGAACCGGCGCAGATCGATGCGGAAATTCGTCGTTCGTTGATGCCCACACTGTACGCGTGCCATGCGGTGTTGCCGCATCTGCTTCGGCGCGGTCGAGGCACCATCGTCAACGTTTCGTCCAATGCGACGCGTGGCATTCGACGCGTGCCGTATTCGGCCGCGAAGGGCGGCGTCAATGCGCTGACTCAGTCGCTGGCAATGGAATATGCGGAGCACGACATACGGGTGGTGGCGACGGCGCCCGGCGGGACCGAGGCACCCGCCCGGCGCGTCGCACGCAATCCGGAAGGCGATAGTGCGCAGGAACGCATCTGGATGAGCGAGGCCGTGCGGCAGGTCAACGAATCCACGTTCCTCAAGCGCTACGGCACGATCGAAGAACAGGTCGCGCCGATTCTGTTTCTGGCTTCGGATGAGGCCAGCTATATCACCGGCACCGTTTTGCCCGTTGCGGGCGGCGATACCGGTTGAGCCGCGGCCGGCGGCAGCGGCGCTTATCGGTGGTTTCTGTAGTACTCCCGATTGTAGTACTGGCGGTTGTAATACTGCCTGTTGTAGTACTGACGGTTGTAAAGCTGGTTGTTATAACGCTGGTTCTCGTATTGCCGGTCGTAGTACTGGCGGTTGTAGTAATCCCGGTCGGCGTCCTCACGACTGCGAGCCTGGTCCGCGGTAACGGCGTTCGTGTACCAGTCCACGGGCTGCATACCGGCAGCGGAGACGGGCTGCGCCGGTGCGAGCGAAGCCGACGTTGCAAGGAGCGCGACCAAGGCAGCTTTGGGAAGCACGTGGGGCATGGGCTCGTGGATGTTGCCGTCGAGTGAGATGAAGCTCCATGATCGCGCGGCAGCGAACGGGCCGGATGCACGAATGCGAAGTCATGGTTCGTCGTGCGACGCACGAACCCGCAATCGGCCCAGGGCCTGAATGCGACGATTTTGCCGCGCCGAGGGCTTCGCTGACGATAACCAAAGCGTTATCGATATCCAAAGAAATATTGACTGTCGGGTTTGGTGCGTCCGCCCGTATTCTCGCCACACATTGGTGCATGAGATGCCCCGAAATATTGTGTCGATAGCGAGCGATACGGATGAAAAACGGAGACGGGCAAGGTAAGCGCATTCGATCGTGTCTGGGTGCGTTGTTCGGCATCGCCTTTACGGGCTGGGCGGCGCATGCCGTCCTCGGTATGGACATGGAAACGCCGTTGCTCGTTGCGCCGATGGGCGCGTCGGCGGTATTGCTGTTCGCGGTGCCGGAAAGCCCGCTTGCCCAACCGTGGTCGATCATGGGCGGCAATATCTGCGCGGCGATCGTTGGCGTGGTATGTGCGAAGTTGATCGGCACGCCGATCGTTGCGGCCGCAACGGCGGTGGCCTTGGCCATCAGTGTCATGCTGGCATTTCGCTGCGTACACCCGCCCTCAGGCGCCGTTGCCCTGACTGCCGTACTCGGCGGCCCCGCGGTTCACGAACTCGGTTATCGCTTCGTCTTGGTGCCGATCGCACTGCAATCGGCGGCACTCCTGAGCGCCGCGCTTGCGTTTCACCTGACGATGGGGCACCGCTATCCGCGCTCGTTCAGCGGCGACGCCAGCCATGCGGCGGCCGGACGCTGGGCGAGCCTCTGGCAACGCCTGTCGTCTGTCGTTCAGCGGCGCGGCGGCGCTGAGGATGCCTCGATGCCGGGCGCGAGTGCGCACCGCCATTCGCCCGGAATTGAAGCGTTACTGCACGGCGACGGAGACCGCTTCGCCCTTTCTCGCGGCTGCGGGGAACTCACCTGCGCGGACATCATGTCTGCCCTGCCGCATTCGCCCAGGGTGCCGAACCCGAGTCACTATGACTGTACCGTCCGCACCGATACACCGATCAGCGAATTGGCGCCGCACTTCAAGGATCACGCGTGCGATCGCGTAGGCGTGCTCGACGGCGGCGGCCGGCTCGTAGGGGCGATCAGCCAACTCGATTTGATCTGGGGGCTCTACCGCCAAATGCGAACGCCAGAGGGCATCGCTGCATAACGGAGCAGCTTTGGGCGTCCGCTACGTACCTATTCATCATCATCAATGTTGACGATAAAAAACTTTAACTTTTCCTAATAGATCGACTCCCGCACTATTTGTCCATGCAAGCGGCCTGCAATGCGTGAGCTGCAGGAATCAGAAGCTAGCTGACGAAGTGCCACGCTCGGGCAGCCCGCCCTGGCACTCCAACAAAACTTACCGCTTGAAGGAGACACGCGTGTTCGACGCCGATCGATTGATCGCGCGGCACTGCTGCGAAGGGCGTTCGCTCCTCGCGGTGCTGCACGCGATACAGGACGAAGCCGGTTTCATCCCGCCCGAAGTGGTAACGCCGCTGGCGCGGGCGATGAACCTCTCGCGCGCCGAAGTGCATGGCGTGCTGACGTACTACCACCATTTCCGCACGAGCGCGCCGCCGCGCGTGGGCGTGGCACTGTGCCGGGCCGAATCGTGCCGCAGCATGGGCACCGAAGCGCTGGCCGCGCATATCGAAGCACGCACCGGTTGCCGCTTCGATGCCAAGCATGCCGACGGCACGAACCACGGCCACACTGCCGAAGGCGCGCCGGTCGAACTCGAATCGGTCTATTGCTTGGGCCAATGCGCGCTGTCGCCGGCCATGACGATCAACGGCACGCTGCACGCGAAGGTGACGCCGGCCAAGTTCGATGCGCTGTTCGAAGCCGCCTGCACGCAGGCTGGCATCGAGCCCGCTCATAAGGAGTCCGTATGAATTCGCAGGCCGGGACACCCCCGTCGGCGGTGCGCATCTTCGTGCCGCGCGATTCGTCGGCGCTCGCGCTGGGCGCCGATGCACTGGCCGCGGCGATCGAGGCCGAAGCCGCGCGGCGCGGCGTGGCCATCGAGCTCGTGCGCAACGGCTCGCGCGGGCTCTTGTGGCTCGAGCCGCTCGTGGAAGTGCAAACGAGCGCGGGCCGCGTGGGCTACGGCAACGTCGAGGCGGCCGATGTCGCCGCGCTGTTCGACGCGGGCTGGCTCGACGGCGGCGGCAGCACGCACGCGCGGGCGGTGGGCCTCGTCGAGGAGATTCCGTATCTGAAGCGCCAGCAGCGGCTCACGTTCGCGCGCCTGGGGCTCGCCGATCCGCTGTCGATCGACGATTACCTGGCCCACGAAGGCCTCGTGGGCCTCAAAGCGGCGCTGGCGATGGACGGCGACGCGGCCGTCGAGGCGCTGATCGAATCGGGCCTGCGCGGGCGCGGCGGCGCGGCGTTTCCGGCCGGCATCAAATGGCGCACGGTGCGCGCGGCCCAGGCCGCCCAGAAGTACATCGTGTGCAATGCCGACGAGGGCGACTCCGGCACGTTCTCGGACCGCTTGTCGATGGAGGGCGATCCGTACGGGCTGATCGAAGGCATGATCATCGCGGGCGTGGTCACGGGCGCCACGCGCGGCTACATCTACGTGCGCAGCGAATACCCGCATGCGATTGCGATGCTGAACGCGGCGATCGAGCGTGCGCGCGAGGCGGGCTGGCTCGGCGCGAGCGTGCTCGGCTCGGGCCATGCGTTCGAGCTGGAAGTGGCCAAGGGCGCGGGCTCGTACGTGTGCGGCGAGGAAACGGCGCTGCTCGAGTCGCTCGAGGGCAAGCGCGGCATCGTGCGGGCCAAGCCGCCGGTGCCGGCGCTCGCGGGCCTGTACGGCCAGCCCACGGTGATCAACAACGTCATCACGCTGGCCACGGTGCCGGTGATCTTCGCGCGCGGCGCGGCGTACTACCGCGACTTCGGCATGGGCCGCTCACGCGGCACGCTGCCGTTTCAGCTGGCGGGCAACATCTTGCGCGGCGGGCTCGTGGAGCTGGCCTTCGGCGTGACGCTGCGCGAGCTCATCGACGAGTACGGCGGCGGCACGGCCAGCGGGCGGCCCGCGCGTGCGGTGCAAGTGGGCGGGCCGCTGGGCACGTACTTGCCGGAGAGCCAGTGGGACATTCCGCTGGACTACGAAGCGTATGCGGCCGTGGGCGCGGTGGTGGGCCACGGCGGGCTGGTGGTGCACGACGACACGTCGAACCTGGCGGAGCTGGCGCAATACGCGATGCACTTCTGTGCGATCGAGTCGTGCGGCAAGTGCACGCCGTGCCGTATCGGCTCCACGCGCGGCGTCGAGGTGATCCAGCGCATTCGCAATGGCGACACCTCGGACAAGCAGGTGCAACTGCTGCGCGATCTGTGCGACACGATGGTGTCGGGCTCGCTGTGCGCGATGGGCGGCATGACGCCGTATCCGGTGCGCTCCGCGCTCGATCATTTCCCGGAAGATTTCGGTCTGCGTGCCGAGCCCAAAGCGGCTGCGGCTTAAAGCATCAGCACGAGACCCTCAGGAGTAGCGATTCATGTCCGACGCAATTGTTTCCCCTTCGAAGACTGGCGGCTGCGGCTCGGGCAACTGCGCCTGCAAGAGCGCCGCGCAGAACCTGAACCCGCTCGATGACATCGACTACGGCACGCCGCGCCGGCACGCCGACACGGACGTGACGCTCACGATCGACGATCGCGAGGTGACGGTGGCCGCGGGCACCTCGGTGATGCGCGCGGCGATCGAAGCGGGCGTGAACGTGCCCAAGCTGTGCGCGACCGATTCGCTGGAGCCGTTCGGCTCGTGCCGGCTGTGCCTGGTGGAGATCGAAGGCCGGCGCGGTTATCCGGCCTCGTGCACGACGCCGGTCGAAGCGGGCATGCGCGTGGCCACGCAAACGCCGCGGCTGCAGGAGCTGCGGCGCAACGTGATGGAGCTGTACATCTCGGACCATCCGCTCGATTGTCTGACGTGTCCGGCCAACGGCAACTGCGAGCTGCAGGACATGGCGGGCGTGGTGGGCTTGCGCGAGGTGCGCTATGGCTTTGACGGGGCCAATCACCTGTTGGACCAAAAGGACGAATCGAACCCGTACTTCACCTTCGATCCGTCCAAGTGCATCGTGTGCAACCGCTGCGTGCGCGCGTGCGAGGAGACGCAGGGCACGTTCGCGCTGACGATCGCCGCGCGCGGGTTCGACTCTCGCGTGGCGGCCAGCGAGAACGTGCCGTTCATGGACTCGGAGTGCGTCTCGTGCGGCGCGTGCGTGGCGGCGTGTCCGACGGCCACCTTGATGGAAAAGTCCGTCACGGTGCTGGGCCAGGCGGAACATTCGGTGGTGACGACGTGCGCGTACTGCGGCGTGGGCTGCGCGTTCAAGGCGGAGATGAAGGGCAGCCAGGTGGTGCGCATGGTGCCGTACCGCAACGGGCAGGCCAACGAGGGCCACGCCTGCGTGAAGGGGCGCTTTGCGTGGGGCTACGCGACGCACAAGGACCGCATCACCAAGCCGATGATCCGCGCGAAGATCACGGACCCGTGGCGCGAAGTGAGCTGGGACGAGGCGATCGCGTATGCGGCCTCGGAGTTCAAGCGCATCCAGGCCAAGTACGGGCGCGATTCGATCGGCGGCATTACCTCGTCGCGCTGCACGAACGAGGAGACGTATCTCGTGCAAAAGCTCGTGCGCGCGGCGTTCGGCAACAACAACGTGGATACCTGCGCGCGCGTGTGCCACTCGCCCACGGGCTACGGGCTGAAGACGACGCTGGGCGAATCGGCGGGCACGCAGACGTTTGCCTCGGTGGCGCACTCGGACGTGATCGTGGTGATCGGGGCGAACCCGACGGACGGGCATCCGGTGTTCGCCTCGCGCTTGAAGCGGCGCGTGCGCGAGGGCGCGAAGCTGATCGTGGCCGATCCGCGGCGCATCGATCTGGTGGACGGCCCGCACCTGAAGGCCGATTACCACTTGCCGCTGCGCCCGGGCACGAACGTGGCGCTGATCAATGCGCTGGCGCACGTGGTGGTCACGGAAAACCTGGTGGCCGAGGCGTTCGTGGCCGAGCGCTGCGAGCCGGTCTCGTTTGCGCAGTGGCGCGAGTTCGTGGCGCGCGAGGAGAACTCGCCGGAGGCCACCGAGGCGGTCACGGGCGTGCCGGCCGCCGATGTGCGCGCGGCCGCCCGGCTGTACGCGACGGGCGGCAATGCGGCGATCTACTACGGGCTCGGGGTGACCGAGCATGCGCAGGGCTCGACGATGGTGATGGGCATCGCGAATCTGGCGATGGCCACCGGCAACGTCGGGCGCGAGGGCGTGGGCGTGAATCCGCTGCGCGGGCAGAACAACGTGCAGGGCTCGTGCGACATGGGCTCGTTTCCGCACGAGCTGCCGGGCTACCGGCACGTGGGCGGCGACGCGGTGCGCACGCAGTTCGAGGCGGCCTGGCACGTGGCGCTGCAAGCGGAGCCGGGGCTGCGCATTCCGAACATGTTCGATGCGGCGCTGGACGGCACGTTCCTGGGGCTGTACTGCCAGGGCGAGGACATCGTGCAGTCGGACCCGGACACGCAGCATGTGGCCGCGGCGCTCTCGGCGATGGAGTGCATCGTGGTGCAGGACATCTTCCTGAACGAGACGGCCAAGTATGCGCACGTGTTCCTGCCGGGCTCGTCGTTCCTGGAGAAGGACGGCACGTTCACGAACGCGGAGCGGCGCATCTCGCGGGTGCGCCGCGTGATGCCGCCGATGGCCGGCTTCGCGGACTGGGAGGTGACGCTCAAGCTGTCGAAGGCGCTGGGCTACGAGATGGACTACGCGCATCCGGGCGAGATCATGGACGAGATCGCGCGGCTCACGCCGACGTTCGAGGGGGTCTCGTATGCGCTGATCGACGAGTTGGGCAGCGTGCAGTGGCCGTGCAACGCGCAGGCGCCCGAGGGCACGCCGACGATGCACGTGGACGAGTTCGTGCGGGGCAAGGGCAAGTTCGTGATCACGAAGTTCGTGGCGTCCGACGAGAAGGTGACGCGGCGCTTCCCGCTGCTGTTGACCACAGGGCGGATTCTGTCGCAGTACAACGTGGGGGCGCAGACACGGCGCACGGAGAACGTGCGCTGGCACGACGAGGACCGGCTCGAGCTGCATCCGCACGATGCCGAGGAGCGCGGCGTGAAGACGGGCGACTGGGTGGGCATCGAATCGCGCGCGGGGACGACGGTGCTGCGCGCGCTGGTGACCGAGCGCATGCAGCCCGGGGTGGTCTATACGACGTTCCACTTCCCCGAATCGGGGGCGAACGTGATTACGACGGACAGCTCGGACTGGGCGACCAACTGCCCCGAGTACAAGGTGACGGCGGTGCAGGTGATGCCGGTGCAGCAGCCTTCGGCGTGGCAGCAGGCGTACTCGCGCTTTACCGACGAGCAGCTCACGCTGCTCAACGAGCGCGAGCGCGGCGCGGCCCATGCGGGCACGGGCAAATGAGCACAGCGAGAGACCGACGATGAACGAGCAGCACCTGATCGAGATGGCCAACCGCATCGGCGAGTTCTTCGAGTCGATGCCCGATCGCGACGAGGCCCTCGCCGGCATCTCGGAGCATATCCGGCGCTTCTGGGAGCCGCGCATGCGGCGGGCGATTCTGGCGACACTCGACGATGCTCAAGCGAGCGCCGCGATGCTGCCGATCGTCAAAGACGCGTTGGTCCGGACACGCGAGAAGCTCACGCCAGCCGAAGCCGCTTGACGTTTTCCCCCGGGGAATCGCTCCCCGGGGAAACATGAATCATCAACCGTTTTCGCGCCTCGCCGCGAACCAGCTCTCGCAATGCCTTGCCAGTGCGCTGGCATCGGTTGCCGGACGGCCGCGCGCACAAATGTAGCCGTCGGGCCTCAGCAGATAGAACGCCGGGCGAGTCCTTCCGTAAGCCTCCATCAGCGGCGTGCCGCTTCCGCTTTGCGCATCGGTCACATGCCAAATGCGCACATTCCCCGCCAATACACGCTCGACGAGCGAGGCAAGCTTCTCGATGCTCGGATCGGGCGGGGTGGACGTCGCGGCAAGCGCGTCGGTGGCATCGAAACCCCTCGGATTGTGGCCGGGCGCGCCCACCAGTAAAAAGAGCGAAAAGTAGGCTGGGTCATGCAGATCGAAAATGCAGCCGGTGCCCGGGGCCCGGCCGAGCGGCCCATCGATCACATGCACGAGTGCATCCGGCGCGCGCTCGCCGGCACGTGGGCCTCCATCGAGCACGCGCTCGAGCGTGAGCGCGCTGCGCCGGTACTGGATCGAGAGCTCGCTCACCATCAGGCGCGCCGCATCGCGCAGCGGCCCGAATGCCGCGAGGATCGGCATCGCCCGTTCGCGCAACAGCTTCAGCGCCCCCCGTTCGGCCTCGGCCAACTGAGTAATGAAGTTCGTCTGCCGCAGCACGTCGCGCTCGATGGGGTGACGCTCCGCCTGGTAGGTATCGAGCAGATGCTCCGCGGCGTGCCCTTTGAGCACGCGCGCCAGTTTCCAGCCCAGGTTGAATGCTTCCTGGATGCCGGTGTTCATGCCTTGTGCGCCGGCCGGACTATGCACGTGCGCCGCGTCGCCCACGAGGAAAGTACGCTGCACGCGCAATCGCTCGACCATCCTGCTGTTCAATCGAAAGTACGACGACCATTCAAGCCCCGACAACTCGAGCGGACGATGAATGCGGCGCCCGGCAGTCTCGCGAAAAAGCGCGAGCGGTGGATCGCCGGGCGGATCGTCACCGTCGCGCGAACTCGCCTCGGCGTGCGCCTGTGGCTTTGCCTTTCCATCGGCGACCGGCTCCGGATGATCGGCGATGAACCGGTGACGGCCGCCGCCCATCGGGAACAGGGCCGCCAAGCCTTCTCCCGATGCGAATAGATGGAACTCGTCGTCGGGCAAATCCCAATCGGCATGCAGGTCTGCCAACATGAACGTCTGTTCGAACGTCTTGCCGGCAAAGCTCAGTCCGAGCAAACGGCGCACCGTGCTATGAGCGCCGTCGGCCGCGACGATGAATGGGACGTGCACCGTCTCGCGCCGGCCGTCGGCGTCAACAAGTTCGGCCTCGGCGCGCGCGGCCCCCTGCGTCAGGCCGACCAGTTCGGTACCCCGTTCCACCGTCACGCCGAAAGTGGCGAGATGCTCGGTCAGGATGCGCTCCGTCACCGTCTGATCGAGGCACATCAAGTAGGGATAGCGCGTGTGCAACGGGTCGAAATCGAGCCGCGCGAGCCGATGACCGTTCGAATACAGGTTGGCGGCTCGCAGCCGGTGGCCGGCCGCGAGAAACGGCTCGACGACGCGATGCTGCTCCAGGAGTTCGAGCGTGCGGGCTTGTATGCCGATCGCACGCGAGTGCGCCGCCGGTTGCGGCGCTCGATCGATGATGCGCACGGCGACCTGCGCACGTGCGAGGCTCATCGCGGCGGCAAGCCCGGTTGGGCCCGCGCCGACGATCAGCACGGGCTGCTCGTTTGCGGCGGCGGCCATGCGTTTTCCTCCGGCGAACCACGACTCGCCTAGTGTACGCTGGCCGCCCGCTGGCCGGCGCGGCGAACGCGCTTTTCGCGTGGCGCGGCGAGTGTGGGAAAATGCCGCGTTCACCGCTTTTCCTGCCGTCATGGATTCTCTTTTCGCTCGCGCTTACGCGGCGCATCGTGACGGAAGGCTCGCCGACGCCGAGCGCGATTATCGCGCGGCGCTCGCCGCCGACCCCACGCACGCCGACGCCCTGCATCTGCTCGGCGTACTGCGCCATCAGCAAGGACGACACGCCGAAGCTGCCGATCTCGTCGGCCGCGCTGTACGGCTGCGTCCGGACGACGCCGGTCTGCAGCTCAATCTCGGCAATGCGCTGAAGGCGCTCGGCCAACTGGACGGCGCCATCGAGCGGTTTCGAAACGCGCTGACGCTTGCACCGGAGTTCCCGCTCGCGCATTACAACCTCGGCAACGCCTATGCAGCGGCGGGCCGGCACGCGGACGCCGTCGATGCATTCGAGCGCTCGCTGCTTCTTACGCCCGGCGACGCGCCGACCTGGAACAATCTCGGCAACGCGCTGCACGCGGTCGGACGGCACGACGACGCGATCGAGGCTTTCAGGCAGGCGCTGGCCCTGCGCCCCGATCACGCAGGCGCTCATAACAACCTCGGCATGGCCTATGCGGCGCTCGGCCGAGCCGATGATGCCATCGTCCATTTCCGCCGGGCGCTGGCGCTCGAGCCGCGCTTCATCGCCGCACACTTCAATCTGGGTAACACGCTCGACGCGACAGGCCAGCACGAGCAAGCCGTCATGGCATTCGAGGCGGCACTCGCGCTGCACGCGCCATTTGCACCGGCACTCCTCGGGCTCGGCAATGCGCTCGCCGCGCTGGGCCGTCATGCGCAGGCGATCCCCGCACTCGAGCGCGCGGTCGGGCTCGATCCGCGCATGAGCCTCGCCTGGCTCAGTCTCGGCAACGCGCACCACGCGCTTTGCGCGCACGATGCAGCGTTGCGCGCCTACGATCAGGCATTGCGGCTGCGTCCGGAACTCGCTTCGGCCCGGCTCAACCGGGCGCTGACGCTGCTTGCGCTCGGCGACTTCGCACGGGGCTTGCCCGAATACGAAGCCCGGCTGGAACTCGCGGCGACCGCCGACGCGGCGTCGGGCCGCGCGGTGCAATGTGCCCTGCCCCGCTGGCATGGCGAGCCGATCGAGACGCGGACGCTACTCGTCGAAACCGAACAGGGCTTCGGCGATACGCTTCAATTCATGCGCTTCGTGCCGCTCGCCCGCGAACGCGCGGGGCGTGTCGTATTTGCCGTGCAGCCCGAGCTGCTGCCGCTCGTCGAGCCGCTCGGGCCGCTTTGGCGGGTCAAGATCGTCGCGCGCGACGAAGCTCGGGTCGAAGCGGATCTG
>Ga0070658_10003140_pt1 | contig 13627 bp, 13 predicted proteins | sample KBSC13metaG_FD_64664 | JGI IMG/M metagenome (GOLD analysis project Ga0070658, IMG submission 64664) | Corn rhizosphere microbial communities from Kellogg Biological Station, Michigan, USA - KBS C1-3 metaG | ecosystem: Host-associated > Plants > Roots > Rhizosphere > Soil ... | reverse complement strand
CGAGCGATGGCTCCCCGCTGGCGACCTCGATCATCGCCGGCGAAGGATCCACCGCCACGATGCGACTGTCGGCGTCCAGGCGCTCGGCCACGGCGCGCGTCAGCTTGCCGGTGGCGCAGCCGTACTCGAACGCCGTGGTCTTCGGCCGGCGGGGCAGCGCGCGCAGCAGGGGCTCCGCCGCCCGCGACGGGCCCAGCGGCCACACGTCCGCGTCATAGACCGACGCCAGCTTTTGCTGCCGGGGCGAGGGCCGCTTCATGATCTGGTCGTCACCGGGACCGCAGCTTCACTTGGCAAAGCGGGCTCGCACGGCGCGCGCGTGACCGTCCAGCCCCTCGACCTCGGCCAGGCGCTCGATGTCGGCGGCCTGCTCGGCCAGCGATCCCGCGTCGTACTCGATGATCGACGTGCGCTTCACGAAGTCGGCCACACCCAGCGGTGACGCGAACCGCGCGCTGCCGGACGTGGGCAACACGTGGCTGGGGCCAGCCAGGTAGTCGCCCACCGACTCGGGCGTGTAGTGGCCCAGGAACAGCGCGCCAGCCGTGGTCACCCGCTCGGACAGCGCGCGCGCGTTGGCCATGGCGATCTCGGCGTGCTCCGGCGCCAGCTGGTTCATGATGTCGATGGCCTGGTCCGCGTCGTCGACCACGATGATGGCGCCCTGGTCGGTCAGGGAACGCTCGGCGATGGCGCGCTTGGGCAACGCCGCCAGCTGCGTCTCCAGCTCCGCGGCCACGCGGTCGGCCAGGTCCCGTCCCACGGTGATCAGCACCGGGACCGCCAGCTCGTCGTGCTCGGCCTGCGCCAGCAGATCGGCCGCCAGACAGCGCGGGTGGGCGGTGTCGTCCGCCGCGATGACCACCTCGGTCGGTCCGGCGATGGAGTCGATCCCCACGTCGCCGAACACCAGCCGCTTGGCGGCCGCCACGTAGGCGTTGCCCGGGCCGACGATGATGTCGACGCGGGGGACCGACTCGGTGCCGTACGCCATGGCGGCGATCGCCTGCGCGCCGCCGATGGTGAACACGCGGTCGACGCCCGCCACCAGCGCGGCGGCCAGCGTCTCGGGCGACGGCCCGGGCGTGGTCATCACGATCTCGCGCACGCCGGCGGTACGCGCCGGCACCGCCGTCATCAGGACGGTGGACGGGTACAGGGCCTTGCCCCCCGGGACGTAGATGCCGGCCAGCGCCAGCGGCGCCACGCGCAGGCCCAGGCGCACGCCGTTCGGCTCGCGCAGCTCGAAGGACTGGTAGCGCTCCCGCTCGTGAAACGCGCGGATGCGGGTCGCGGCGCGCTCGATGGCGCCCCTGGTGCGCGAATCGACCCGGCTGGCGATCGCCTCCCACTCCGCGCGCGGTAGCTCCAGCGCGCCCAGCGTCCGCTTTTCGAACCGTTCGGTCAGCTCGCGGATGGCGGCGTCGCCGCCCCGGCGGACGGCCCGGATCACGTCGCGGGCGGCGGTCTCGATATGGTCGGGGATGGTCGCCGCTCGATCTACCAGGGCGCGCACGCGCGCCGCGAAGTCAGCGTCCGCCTTCCCGATAATACGAATCATCGCGGGAGCATAGAGCTTTTTGCCGGGATTGCCACGGGGCGCGCCGCGGTTCGCGACATTTCGATCCGGATCCGGTGAATTTCCATTGGATGTAACCGGTCACAGCCCGCGGGAGTTCTAAAAGGGGGGGCCAGCGATTCCGGGTGGATGCCGGGCAGGGAAGGTCGGTACCGTCCCGATGGGGCCCCGCGGAAGGCGCGGCGCGGTTGATGCACAGGCCAGCCCGTGATAACCGGGCGCTCGATGGTTGAAAATTTCTTGATGGAGGACCTTTTCCGACACCTCCAACAAGTGTTGAGGACTCTACTCCCCGTATGAATATTTCCGAGATAGCCGAGCTGTACGAGCGCTACGCGCCCGCGATCTACGCGCGGTGCCGGCGCCTGCTCGGCTCCAGCGCCGCCGGCCGGGACGCCCTGCAAGAGTCCTTCGTCCGCGTGCTGCAACGCCATCGCACGCTGGAACCGGGGGAGCAGACCTTGCGTTACCTCTACAAGACGGCGACGAACGTCTGCATCAACCAGCTACGGCAGCGCTCGGTGCGCGATCGGGCGGTCGCGCAGCTGACCGCCCAGCTGGCGGCCCGGCCGTCGCGCCAGCCGGCCCTGGCCGACCGCGAGTTCGTGAAGCAGTTGCTGGATCAGTGCGACGAGACCGCGGTGGGCGTCGCCGTCATGCACTTCGTCGACGGCATGACCCAGGTCGAGGTGGCCGAGGCGCTGGGCATCACCCGCCGCACCGTCTACAACCGCATTCGTCAGATCGAGCGGCTGGCCGGCGCGCTGATGGACGAGCCGCTGGAACTGTCGGCGGCCAGCTGAGCGCGCGCCAGGTTCGACGTCAGTCGAGCCCGCCATCGGAAGGCGAGTTCAAGGCCCCGCCCGAGATCCATCCTCGTACCAGCGCCACCACGCAGTCCGGTAATGGGATGGGCAGGATGTCTCCCTGAGGCATCCGCGAACCCGAGCACGGGTGATCGCTCTCCAGCTTCTGCATCAGGTAGCTTCCCGCCGGATCGCCCGGAACGACCAGCGTCCCGCCGCACGACTCCGCCGCCGGCGCGGGATGATTGACCAGCGCGCCCCAGGCGACACCACTGGACAGATCCAGGTCGGCCACGCCGCTGTGACAGGTCACGCAGTTGTCGTTGAAGATCTGCTGAATGGTACCGAAAGGAGGCGGAACCATCATCGCCCCCGCGGTCGCACAAACCTGGTCCCGGGGATCGACGCGCTCCATGGGTAGCGCGTCCATCGGCGAGGCGTCGCTGGCCCGGGAACCACCGCTCGCCGCGCAGCCCCAGGACCAGGCGACCAGAACCGCCAAGCATCCTGGGTGAGCGGCCCGCAACCACGATGACTCCAGCGCCATGCCTTGGCCCGTGCTCAGCTGGGCAGCCCGGCGTCGCGACGCAGGCCCTGGCGAATGTTCTCCAGCGCGGCGTCCGTGAAGTCGTAGCGGGCCCGGCAGAACTCGCAGGTGACGTCGGCCGCGCCCTCCTCGCGGATGAGCGCCAGCAGATCCTGCTCGCCCAGCAGCGCCAGCGTCGACGCGGCCCGCTCGCGCGAGCAGGGACAGTGGAAGCGCAGCGGCAGCTCGCCCGCCAGCAGGCGCACCTGGCCGGCGTCGTCGCCCAGCGCCGCGGCGATGACGGCCGCCACGTCGGCATCGTCCGGCAACTCGCGCAGCGCCCCGGCGCGCAGCCGGGCCCGCGCCTCGGCGACGTAGCGGGCGCCCGCCTCCTGCGGCAGCGCCTGGACCAGCACCCCCACCGCCAGCGCGACGCCTCCGCGCGCGTCCAGCCGCGTCTCGCAGCCCAGCGCGCTCTCGATCTGCTCGCTCTGGCAAAGGTAGTGCTCGACGTCCGTGTCGATCTCGCCGTCGACCAGCGGCGTCTGGCCGCTGAAATCGTGCCCGGGACCGAGATCCCGCACCACGTTCACGACGCCCCGGTTCCCCACGGCCCGGGCGACCCCGGCCGCGCCGGCCGCGGCCCGCGTCTGCAGCGCGAAGCGGGGATTGGTCACGAAGACGCGCGCGGTCCCGCCCGATCCGGCGTCCACCGTCAGCGTCCCCAGCGGCACGTTGCCCAAAAGCTGCAGCGTCACCCGCTCGTCGTCCTTGGTCAGGGTGGCCAGCAGCAACGCGGCGGTCGCGGCGCGGCCCATCGCCACCGCTGCCACGGGACCGGCGTCGTGACGGCGCGCGGCCTCGCCCGCCACGCCGGTGGCGATGGCGACGACGACCCGCGCCGCGCCGTCGTCGACGATCGCGCGCACCAGGCGATCGCCCGCCTGCCCGGCCAGGACGTCGCGGCGCTGTTCATCGTTGGTGGCCATCCCTCTTCCATGACGGCGGAATGCGAACCCGTCAAGCAGCCGCGCGGTCGCCGACCGCAAGGCGGCGGGCTTTCCCGCGGCGGCAACGCGGTTAGGCTACAGGGGCCCGGGCCGCGCCTGCGCCACCGGACAGGCCATGCCCCCTCGCGACTCCGTCTTCACGCTCGCCAACCTGCTCAGCCTGTCCCGGCTGCCGCTGGCCGTGGCCTTCGTGTGGGCGCTGAACGCCGGCGCGGGCTGGGGCCCGCCGTTGCTGGTGCTGCTGCTGGCGGGCGCCAGCGATGCGCTCGACGGGTGGTGCGCGCGGCGCGCGGCCGCCCGGGCCTCCGGCGGCACTGCCGTCGGCACCCCCGCGGGCATCGGCTCGTGGCTGGACCCCATCTGCGACAAGCTCTTCGTGTCGACGGTGCTGGGCGCCCTGTGGAGGCGGTACCGGCCGCCGCTGACCTGGCTGGCCCTGATCCTGGCGCGCGAGCTGGCCCAGCTGCCGCTGTCGCTGGTGTACGTGGCGGTCCCCGCGCTGCGCCGCTGGCTGCGCTACGACTTCCGCGCCAACGTGCCCGGCAAAGCGGCCACGATCTTGCAATTTTGCGCGATCGTGGCCTTGATCTTCCGTAGCCGCCTCAGTCTGGCCCTGGCCGTGGCGGCCTTCGTGATGGGGATGATCGCGCTCATCGACTACGTCTGGCGCGCCGTGCGCATGGGCCGGCAGCGCCTGACCGCGGAACAGGCGCCGGAAAAGACGAGCGATCGGCGGATTTCGTGAGCCGGGCGAGCTGGCCGAAGCACCCCATGGCCGAGGACCCGGCTGCGGTGAGTGCCAAGGTGCTGAAGAGCGAGCTCGACTGGGCGGCCCCGGCGGCCACGACAGTCGAGTCGCGCTCTGGTCGCGTCCCCGCGGCGCGGGAGCGGCCGGCCGACGCGGCGGCCCTGTTTCATCGCCACGCCTCGTACGTGGCCGGCGTCGCGACGAAGCTGCTGGGCCGCGACCACGAGGTCGATGACGTGGTCCAGGACGTGTTCGTGATCGCGCTCCGCGGCCTGCACGCGCTGCGGGACCCCGAGGCCGCGCGCGCCTGGCTGACGAAGGTGACGGTGCGAACCGCCATCCGCCGGCTGCGCTGGCGACGCCTGCGCCGCACCCTGGGGATGGACCCGACCACGGGGTACGACGAGCTGCCTGACCATTCGCTGGCCCCCGAGCAGCGGGCGATCATGGCGCGCGTCTATGCGTTGCTGGATCGCCTGCCCGCCGCCGACCGCGTGGCGTGGACGCTGAGGCAGGTGGATGGCCAGCCGGCCGAAGCGGTGGCCCGCCTGTGTGGGTGCTCGCTGGCGACGGCGAAGCGGCGCATCAGCCGGGTGGACCAGGCGGTGAGACGGGAGCTGTCGTCGTGAGGCCCGGGGGGCTGCCGGACGAGCTGCGCGTGAAGGACGCGTGGACGCCCGCGCGCGAGGCCGCCGTGTGGGACCGCGTGATGCGCATGCAAGGACAGCAGGAGGGCACGCGGACGGCCGGGGTGGTGGTGGGGTTCTTCTGCCTGGCCGCCTTCACCGCCGTCGGGATCTTCGGCCTGGTGCGCAGTCGCACCGCCGTCGTCGCGCTGTCCGGCGACGAGGCGGCCGATGATAGCGAGCTCGCCCACGCGCCGGGGCGGTTCGCCGCCGGCGCGCCGGCACCGGGCAATCGTGACCACGCGCCGGCGGGCAGCGAGCCGGTCGCGGCCGGGCCTGCGGCGCCAGAGCCTTCCACAGGGGGGCCGGATGGGGACGATGCGAGCGGCGCATCCGCGCCTGACGCGGCGCCGGGCGAGCCGCCAGGGACCGCCACCAGTGGCCGAAGGCTGCGCTTTCGCGACGGTTCGATCGCCATCCTGCAGTCGGCGGAGACGGTGCTGGAGCCGGTGTCCGTCGAGAGCCACCGCATCGTGAACGTGCTGCGCGCCGGGGCGGCGCGCTTCGAGATCACGAAGCGGCCCGGGCGGCTGTTCCGGGTCGTGGGCGGGGACGCCATCGTCGAGGTGCTGGGCACGAAGTTCGAGCTGGCCCGGCTGGGCTCCGGGCTGCGCGTCGTGGTGCTGGAGGGGCGCGTGCGCGTGAGCTGGGCGGGCGGAGAGCGGCGCCTGACCCGCGGTGAATCGGGCGTGTTCCCGCCGCAGCCGCTGCGCCGGCGGGCCAAGCGCGCGGACGTCGCGGCGGCGGCCGAGGTTCCCCCGACGCCGGCGCCGGCCGAAGCGGTCCGCGAGACCGCCGCCCCGCCTGTGCCCGTCGCCCCCGCCCCGGCACGCGCCGACGACGAGCTGGGGGAGCTGCTGCGCACCGCCGATCGCGCGCACGCCTCCGGGCGGGCGCTGGATGCGGCGCGGGCGCTGCGCGCTGCGATCGACAAGGCCCCCGCCGATTCTCGCGCGCCCCTGGCGGAGTTCAGGCTGGGCCGCTTGCTGCTGGAGGACATGGGCAAGCCGGCCGAGGCCGCCGCGGCGTTCGCACGGGCGCGGGCGCTGGCGCCCGACGGGCCGCTGGCGCCCGACGCGCTGGCGCGAGAGATCGAGTCGCGCGCGGCCGCCGGCGATCGGGCGACGGCGCGCGCGCTGGCACGCGCCTACCTGGCGCAGTACCCCGGCGGCAGCCACGCCGCCTGGGTCCGTCGCTGGGGCGCCGCGGAGTGAGCCTGGTCTTTTCCGTGCTGGCGATGTTGCTGGCGGGGGAGGTCGCGGCGACGGACGGATCGATCGGGGCGGACCCAGCGGCGCCGCTGACGTTCCAGTTCCTGGGTTGTCCGGACGACCTGGCCCGCGAGGTCGAGGAGCTGGTCCGGGCCGACGTCGCGTGGGCGCCGGGCGATCCGCCCGCCGCGCTGACCATCCGCTGCGAGGAGGCGCGGGTCACCTTGCTGCTGGCCGGCGACGATGCGCGCGTGACCGAGCGGAAGCTCGAGCTCGCGACGACGGCGCCCGAGGCCCGCGCCCGCACCACCGCGCTGGTGGCGACCGAGCTGATCCTGGTGGGCCGCCGGTCACCGGCGCCGGTGCTGCCGGCGCGCCGCGCCCCGGCGCCGGTGGCCGGCGACGAGCCGGTGGCCCGCGCGACGCCGCTTGATGACCAGCCGCCCCGCCGGCCAGCGCCGGTCGGCCGGCGGCACCCCGCGTTGCTGGCGGTCTTCGGTGGGTCCTTGCAAGGCGTCGCGAACGATGTGCCGACGTTCAACGCCGGCGCGCGGGGACGCCTTCCGGTGGCGCGGGCGTTCGACGTGGCGGCGGACGCCGTGGCGCTGTACCAGCGCAGGTCGACTGCTTACGGGACGTCGCAGGGGCTGGGCGGGCAGCTATCGCTGGTGGGCGAGCGCCGGGTGGGATTCGAGGGCGGCGCCCTGCGCGCTGGCCTGGGCGTGCGCGTGGTCGGACTGCGGGTGGCCGGCCAGACCGCGAACACGGCGGCGTCTCAGTCCAGCGCGTGGGGATCGTCGCTGGGGCCGATGGCGCGCCTGGCGATCTCGGGGCAGGGCGTTCACGTGGTGGGCGAGCTGGCGCTGGAGGGCGGCTGGTGCGGCCCGGACGTGGTGGGTACGGTGGCGGGGGGCTCGCCCATCGGAGTCGGCGGGTGGTGGGCGGGCCTGTCGCTCGCCGCTGGCTGGATGTCCGGTGTAGACTGACCGACCCCCCGGCGGCGCGTGGCGCCGCGTCCCCCGCTTCGGAGGAATCCCGATGACGAGCTCGATCCTTGTCACGCCTGTCGTTCGCCGCCGCACCACCCCTTCCGGCAGGCGAGGCCCCGCATTCAGGCGCGCCACGCTGTTGTGCGCCGTCTCGGGACTGGCCGCGCTGGCCGCGGCCGGCTGTGGTTCGACGGCAAGCACGGGCGGGGGGACCGACGCTGGTAGCGGCGGCGCGGCCCAGACGGCGGGGTCGGGCGGCACCACCACTGCCTCGGGAGGGAGCGTCGGTTCCGGCGGCATGCCGGGCAGCGGCGGCATCACGGCCAGCGGCGGTGTTGGAATGACGACCGGTTCGGGCGGCAAGGGCAGCGGTGGCGCCGGGGCAGGCGGCGGCGGGATCCCGGCGACCGGAGGGACCGTGGGTGGCGGTCCTGGCGGGCGCGTGGGGGCCGGCGGTGGAGCAGGCCGGAACGGCGGCGGTGGCGCGGCCGCGGGGGGAAGCAGGGGCAGCACTGGCGGCGCCTCCGGCAGCGGCGGCAGCAGCGGGGCGGGCGGCGCCAGCGGCGTCGACGCCTGCGGCCGGCCCAACGACGTGACCGTCCCCAGCGGCTACACGAAGCTGGTGTGGCACGACGAGTTCGACAGCGACGGCCAACCCAGCACCGCGAACTGGGGCTACGAGCAGGGCTTCGTTCGCAACGAAGAGCTGCAGTGGTACCAGGCCGACAACGCCACCATCGCGAACGGCCTGCTGACGATCACGGCCAGGCGCGAGACGAAGGCCAACCCGAACTACAAGGCGGGCAGCAGCGACTGGAAGACCAGCCGCCAGAACGCCGACTACACCTCGACCAGCATGACCACCAGCGGCAAGCAGAGCTGGCAATACGGCCGCTTCGAGATGTGCGCGAAGATCCCGATCAGCAACGGCATGTGGCCCGCGTGGTGGACGCTGGGGGTCAGCGGCGAATGGCCCTCGAACGGCGAGATCGACATCATGGAGTTCTACAAGGGGAAGATCCTGGCGAACGTCGCCTGCGGCACCAGCACCGAGTGGCAGGCGAAGTGGGACTCGGCCACCAAGGCCGTGGACGCCACCTGGGCGGCCAAGTTCCACGTCTGGCGCATGGACTGGGACGGCACGCAGATCAGCCTGTACGTGGACGACACGCTGATGAACAACGCGAAGCTGTCCGACATGCTGAACGCCGACGGCCACAGCCCGTTCATGCAGAAGGCCTACATGATCGTGAACCTGGCCATCGGCGGGCAGAACGGCGGCGATCCGTCGGGGACCACGTTCCCGCAGGTGTATCAGATCGACAACCTGCGGGTGTTCCAGTAGCGGCTACGGGCGCCCGCCGCGGTCAGTTCAGCAGGCAATCGATGGTGGCGTCGAGCGACGCGTTCGCGGCCGTGGCGCAGGCGGTATCGTCACAGATCGAAAGCAGCGTCGTGTCGATCATCGATTCCTGCACGCAGGCGTCGGCGTCGAAGGTCAGCCGGTAGCACGGCGCGTTCACGGCGGCGCCCGCCGGCGCGCACTCGGGCAGCACGCGGCGCGCGCTGCCGCCCGACGCGGCCGGCACGGTGACCTGGCAGTCGTGCCCCTTCGCGGGATCCTTCGCGTCGATCAGCGCGATGTCGCCCGCCACGCAGGCGTTCTTCAGGTGCTGGTTGATCTTGTCGGCGATCCCCTTCATGGCGGCGCCGAAGTCGTCCGCGCAGATGGGATAGAAGACGCCGTTCTCGTCGAACGCCTTCACCCACTGGTGAATGCGCACGGCCGGGTCTGCGTACTCGGGCATGCCGGGATCCTGGGAGGGGTGGGTGCAGGAGTGGTCGACCACCGGATCGATCTCGCCGTTCGCCGAGGGGTTCGCCTGTCCCAGCACGCGGTACAGCGACTGCCCGTCGTCGCCGACCGTGGGACCGGCCAGCGCCGCCACCAGCACGTCGTCAGGGTTGCCCTTCAGGCTGCGCAGGAACGCGGTCAGGTCGGCCACGGTCGGCCACAGGTGGCCCATGCTGGGGTCGGGGCTGCCGTCGGGCGCGCGCAGGTCAGGGTCGGTCTTGCCGTTCTGCTCGGCCGAGACGCAGTTCTGCAGCGTCACGCTGCCGTTCGGGGCGTCATGGGGCGGCGGCTGTCCGTTGCAAAGGTGGCCGAACTCGTTGCACCGGTACGACTGCAGCGCGCCCAGTCCGATCGGATCCGAGACCGAGTTGACGCTGGGATCCAGCAGCAGCGCGTTCCCCGCCACCGAGCAGTCGTCCTCGTTGGTGACCATGACGACGGCCAGCAGCGCGTCGTCGCGCAGGAACCCGCCGTTGTCGGGATCGTCCGGCTGCCTGCCCTTGTCGAGGGCGGTGTACACGGCCCCGAACTGGCTCTCGAAGCCGCAGCCGTCGTCGCCCAGCAGCGCCATGCACTTGAACGCGTCGCGAATGTCGCCGTCGTAGTTGGGGCTGGTGGTATCGCCGTTCCCGTTGGCCAGGAAGGTCTGTCCGGCGTGCAGCATGGTGCAGGCGCCGTGGCCCGCGCCGCCGGGGCCTTGCAGAAACTTGCCGCCGTCGTCGCCGGGGTGCTGTCCGACGTGGCACTGCGGCACGTTGCCCCACGCGCCACCCCCGAACGACGACGACACGACGGCGACGTGCAGGTCGGGCAACCGGCCGGTGGCGGGGCTCGCCAGCGCGTCGATGAAGTGCCCCAGTTGCTGCGACAACTTCGTTTGCAACGGCGCCATGGAGGGTGAGTCGTCCACCATGAACAGGATGTCCAGCTTCCGATTGATCGACTGCGCGTAGCGGTGCTTGTCCAGGGTGCGGGTGGATGGGGTGGGCTCGGCCAGGCGATGCGTGGTGCAGGCCGCCATCGGCGGCAGCAACGCGGCCAGGACCAGCCAGGGAAGAGGGGAGACGACGCAGGGAAGAGAAGATCGATTCAAGGGGGGCCTCCAGCGCGAGCAGCGCGGATACTGCTTCGAGCAAGGGCGAGGCCACCCGTGAAGTCGCGGAGATTGGGCAGGGAAAGTCGCCAATCGCAAACTGGGTTGGCAGGGACCGGCAATGCCGTTGTGGGGCTGCCCGGATGCGTGTCGCAATGGCTGGATCGACGTGGCACCATAGCGGCAGGCCGCCATGAAGAAGATCGACGCAGTCGTGAAGACGTCCCGCTTCGAGGAGATCGTCGACCGCCTGCGGCTGATCGGCGTGACCGGCCTGACCGCCGCCGAGGTCCAGGGCATCAGCCCCAGCGCCATGACCGAGGGGATCTTCCAGGGGCAGCGCTATGTGAACGCCAGCGCCCCGCGCTACCAGATCACGGTGGTGGTGGAGGACGGCGACGTGGCCGCGGTGGTGAACGCCATCCGGCTGCGTGGCCAGACCGGGTCGCCCGGGGACGGCATCATCACCGTCTCGGACGCGCTGGAGGCGATCCGCATCCGAACGGGCGAGATCGGCAGCGACGCACTGACCTGAGCGGCCCCGCCGGGCGATGCCGGTGTCGCGTCCGTGATCTACTCCCCGGGGCCCGGCGTGATCGCCGTGCCGGATCCGGGGCGGGCAGATATGACCTCCGCCACGCCGGGGGGGTAGCGTTCGGTTTTGGAACACGTTAGGTTGCCAGTTTCGCGTTGGACCCCTCACCGATTTCACGGGAGAAAGTTCCATGAAGCTGAAGCTCTTCCACGTCACCCTGGCCGTCTCGCTGGCGGTCGGATTTTCCGGACTTTCGTGTTCTTCATCCAGTAGCGACAACGGCGGATCGGGGGGGAGCTCCAGCAGCGGTGGTTCGACCGGCTCGGGCGGGTCGGGCTCGGGCGGCTCTGGTTCGGGCGGCCACGTCGGGTCCGGCGGCTCCGCCTCGGGCGGCACCACGTCCTCGGGCGGTTCGACCGGCTCGGGCGGCTCTGGTTCCGGCGGCCATGTCGGCTCGGGCGGTTCCGCCTCGGGCGGTTCCGGCTCGGGCGGTTCGGCCACCGGCGGCTCTGCCTCGGGTGGTTCGGCCACCGGTGGCGAGGCCAGCGGCGGCTCGTCGTCCGGCGGTGCCGTGGGGACGGGCGGCGGTGCGGCCGGCGGCCCTGGCTCGGGAGGCATGACCGGCTCCGCGGGGGCCAAGGGTTCGGGCGGCACCGGCAACGGCGGTTCGGCGGCCGGCGGGGCCTCGGGTGGCGGCTTCATGGCGGTGGCCACGCTGCTGGGCAATAGCTGCGGCACCGGCACCTGCCACGACGGCTCGGCGCATACGGACCTGCGCAACAACGCCGGCCTGTACAGCCGCCTCGTCAACGCCATGCCGACGGGCTCCGCGGCCATGTCGATGTGCAAGACGAAGAAGCTGGTCGTTCCGAACGACGCAACGATGAGCGTGCTGAGCCAGATCGTGAAGGCGGCCGTGTCTGGATGCTCGAACGCCCGCATGCCCGACGACTGCTCGACCAGCAGCGCCAACCCGCGCCGCTGCCTGACCACGGATCAGATCAACACGATCGATTCGTGGATCATGGCCGGCGCGCCGATGTAGGTCGCCGCTGCGAGATCGGTAGCGCCCGCGCCGCACGGCCGGGCGCTACAGCGGTTGCCGGCAGACACCGCCGGCGGGCTATCGACCGAGGACATCCAGGCGCACGGGGACGATCCCGGCGCGCATCATGTCCAGGCGCCGCGCGGCCGCCTCCGACAGGTCGATGATCTTGCGCCCACCGGCGCAGCGATCGTTGACGCGGACCACGACCGGGGGCAGGCCGGTGTCCAGGCGCGTGACCTGGACGCGCGTGCCGAACGGCAGCGCCGGGTGCGCGGCGGTCAGCAGCGCGGGGTCGTAGCGCTCGCCGTTGGCGGTCCGGTGGCCCGTCAGCCGGCGCGCGTAGTATGTCGCGTTCCCCTCCTCGACCGCGCCGGGCTGCCCCTGTCGGATCTCCGGGGCCGGGCCGGCGCAGCCGCAGGCCGCCGCCAGCACCGTCAGGATCAGCCATGCGCGCGCGGGCGGCCCCAGGCGCGTGGCGTCCAGAGCTCGCGCCGTGGCACGCCGGGCGGCCCGTCGCGAACGCAACATGGCAGGGATCCTAGACCAATCTCGCGCCCCTACCATTTTCTGGGTCGTCCGGCCTCCCGGCGGCGAAAGGGAGCGGCGTCAGCAAGGGGGTCGTGCGGCGGAACGGGCTACTTCGACCCGGGCGTCGGCGGGGGGCCGTCGCCCAGCAGGGCCTCTTTGTCGCCGTCGCCCGCGGCCCCCTCGGCCTCGCGCTCGCCGCGGCTGGCGATCACGCCAATGCCGTACTTCTCCAGCTTGTAGTACAGGGCGCTGGTCTTCACGCCCAGCAAGCGCGCGCACTCGGTCTTCACGCCCCCCGCCTTGTCGTACGCGCGCTGGATCAGCTGCCGCTCCAGATCCTCCAGGATCTCGGTCAGCGACATGTTGCCCTGGGGCAGCGCCAGCGCGTGCTCGGGCGACGCGGATTTCAGGAAGCCGGGCAGGGCGCGCACATCGATGCGGTCGCCCTCCGCGAACACCAGGCTCTGCTCGATGGCGTTCTCCAGCTCGCGGACGTTGCCTGGCCAGCCGTAGACCTGCAGGCGCGCCAGCGCGGCGTCGTCGATGCCGTGCACGGCGGGGTTGGTGCGCGGTCCCAGCTTGGCGATGAAGTGCGCCACCAGCCGCGTGATGTCCTCGGGCCGCTCGCGCAGCGGCGGGACCTCGATGGGCACCACGTGCAGGCGATAGAAAAGATCCTCGCGGAATCGCCCGGCGGCGACCTCGCTCTTCATGTCGCGGTGGGTGGCCGACACGACGCGCACATCGACGGTGACCGTGTCCTCGCCGCCCACGCGCTCGAACTGCCGCTCTTGCAGCACGCGCAGCAGCTTCACCTGCACGGCGGGCGACACGTCGCCGATCTCGTCCAGGAACAGCGTCCCCTTGTCGGCCAGCTCGAACCGGCCCAGCTTGCGCTTGATGGCGCCCGTGAAGGCGCCCTTCTCGTGGCCGAACAGCTCGGACTCCAGCAACGTCTCGGCCAGCGCGCCGCAGTTCACCTTCACGAAGGGACCGCCCGCGCGCTTCGAACG
>Ga0070658_10003139_pt1 | contig 13627 bp, 14 predicted proteins | sample KBSC13metaG_FD_64664 | JGI IMG/M metagenome (GOLD analysis project Ga0070658, IMG submission 64664) | Corn rhizosphere microbial communities from Kellogg Biological Station, Michigan, USA - KBS C1-3 metaG | ecosystem: Host-associated > Plants > Roots > Rhizosphere > Soil ... | reverse complement strand
TGCCAGGCACGGGTGCCAGGCACCGGTGCCTGGCACCGAGTCAGTAGGAGTCTGAGTTCAGCGAGGCGAAGGGGTCAGAGCCCTCGGGCGGCGCCCTCGGGGTCTGACCCCGGCATCCGCCCTCGGGGTCTGACCCCAGCATCCGCCCTCGGGGTCTGACCCCACCCGGGCCAATTGGCTTGCGTAGCTCGCAGGGTGCTCGTGTGTGGCAGCCTCGCTACGAGTTGTGAGCGCCGTCCGCCAGAACTCGCTAGTGCGTATGGGGCCGTACGGAAGCGAAAAACCCCACTAACGGAAAGCAGCACAACGACTTGGCCCGATCCATCGAGATCGCTTGGGCCTTGCGTTGGGTGTCGCCTCGACTGGCCACCTCATTCGACGGCGACCCCTCGTGCACACCTACCATCCGGAATCCCGCGTCATCCTGCAGCGCTTCCCCGACGGGGCGGTGCTGTATACGCCGAGCAACGAGACCTACCTCGGGCTGAACGAGACCGGCGTCCGCATCTGGGAGCTCCTGCCCAAGGATGGGATCGCGTTCGAGCCGCTCCTGCGCGAGGTCGCCGCGGTCTATCCGGACGTGCCCGCCGATGAGCTCCGGGCGGACCTGACGGCATGGTTGGGCGAGGTGGAGTCGGTCGGGCTCCTCCGTCGCGAACCTGCCGTCGCTGCCTGATCCGAACGCCGCTCGGCATTCCTCGGTCGACCATGGCCTCCCTCTCCGCCATCCTCCACGGCGACGTCGGGTCTCCGACGCGCCCGTGGCTCGGTGACGACGCGCCGACGGCGGTGCGGGGTGGCGTGCACGTGGCCGCCGACGCGACGCTGTACGATCGGCAGACGCTCGCGTCCGCATTGCGCGCGGCGGGACAGCCGGTCGCTGCCGACGCGACCGCCGCGGAGCAGATCGCCGCGTGCTATCGCGCATTCGGCGCCGACGGGCTGATCCGGCTCAACGGCGACTTCGCCTTCGTGTTGTGGGACGCCGAGCGCCGCCTGCTCTTCCTCGGCCGCGACTTCGCCGCCACCCGTCCGCTGCACTTCTCGGTGCACGCGCATCGTCTGCTCGTCGCGTCGTCGCTCGACGATCTGCTCGAGCTCCGCGGGTCGCGCCCCGAGCTCGACCTGCTCGGTCTCGCCGAGTCGGCGTCGGGGCTCGTCGACGTCGGCGGACGGAGCTGTTGGCGTGGCGTGCAGAGCGTGCCGCCGGGCTGCGTGCTCGTCGTCGACGCCAGTCTGCGCGTTCGCGAGGCCGCGCGCTGGCGTGCGCCGACGTTCGAGACCGGGTCGGCGACGTCGTTCACCGACGCGGCGATGGAGCTGCGCGACGTCCTGCGGCGCGCCGTGGCCGATCGCATGGCGCCGGACGTCACCGCGGTGTGGATGAGCGGCGGCTACGACTCGTCGTCCGTGTTCGCCACCGCGCGCTCGGCGCTCGGCCGCGAGGCATCGGGCCGCGTCGAGACGATCTCGGTGAGCTATCCCGTCGGCGACAGCGGACGCGAGGACGAGATCATCGAGCGCATCCTCGCGCATCACGGCGCGCAGGGGCGCTGGATCGACGGCGGCGCGCTCCCCCTCCTCGGCGACGTCGCCGCGGAGGCGCCGCTGCGCGATCAGCCGTTCGCCGCGATGTACGACGGCTTCTTCCGGAGCGCCGCGCGTGCGGCGCGTCGCGCCGGCGCGCGCGTCGCGCTGAGTGGGCATGGTGGCGACGTGCTGTTCGACAGCTCGCTCGTCTACTTCGCCGACCTGTTCGGCGGACTGCACCTGAAGACGTATCTCGAAGAGTGGCGCGCCGCGCGCGAGGCGATGTGGCGTCCCGCGCAGATCCTGGAGGAGACGTTCGAGCCGCTCGTTCCCGAGGCGCTCGCGCGCTCGGCGCTGCATGCGGTCGGCCGGCGGAAGGAGCGCGAGCATCTCCCCGCGGCGTGGCTGCGACGCGACGTGGCGTCGCGCATCGCCGACAGCGGATGGATGTCACTCGATCGCCGGCGCGGTGAGAGTCGCACGAGTGCCGTCGCGCGCTGGTCGCTCGGCTTTCCCTTCTTCACGAAATCGCAGGAGGGGGCGGCGGCCGCCGCTCGCGCCGAAGGCGTGGAGTATCGCATGCCGCTGCTCGATCCGCGCGTCATCGCGCTTGCCGCGACGCGGCCGCGGTGGGAGAAGCGGAAGGGCGCGCACAACAAGTCGCTGCTGCGCGCGGCGATGAAGGGGATGCTCCCGGACGACGTCCTCCTGCCGCGGCTCTACAAGACCGGCCTCACGCAGGACTACCTGCTGCGCTGCGTGCAGCGCGAGTTCCCGACGCACGCGTCGGCGCTGCGTCGCGAGTCGGTGCTCGGCGATCTCGGGATCATCGATCCGTCGGGGCTCGCGCGCGCCGTGAACGAGTGCGCGCGCGATCGCGGTGGATGGGTCGCCGGACAGCTCTACTTCACCTTCCAGACCGAGTACTGGCTGCGCGGACGCCTGTCGTCCGATCCGCCGGCGCACACGTCGCACGTCGTCGACCGAGAACCTTCTCTCGTCTGATCCTCTCCACTCGTAGCAGGGGTGGTACCGCGCGGCCCCGGTCGGGCCGCAACATACCGCCGGTAATCTCCGGCACGCCATACGGAGGCAGCATGTACGCTCGTCCCACGGTTCAGAAGTTCGGCACGCTGCGCGAGCTCACGCTCGGCGGCTCGGCTTCGAACTACGATTTCGGCAACGCGAACAACAACACCTGCAACAAGTCGGCTCCGAACTGCTGGGTGCCGATCCCGAACCCGCGCTCGTAACCCGAACGCGGTCGAACGAGTCGTCTTCACGGACGGGTGTCGGTCGATCCCGCATCCGTCCGTGAGCCGGCTCTCCGCTCCGCGACCGGTGTCGCGCGTGCGGAGCGCCGATCGAGCATTTCCGTCCATCCCGACGTCGTGACGATCTCTCCCAAGTGCTACCAGATCTTCGGCGGCTCACTCCGCTCGGATCTGGATTTTCCCATCCTCCCGCCGGCGCCGGCGGGGGCCGCGACGACCTGGACGCTGCACACGACGCCGGCACCCGCGCCGGAGTGTGCGGCGGTGCCGTCGATCATCGAGCAGCTCGGCGAGTCGCTGAGCGTCTCCGTCGCCCGTACATCGGATGGCCTGCGCGTCGTCTACACCGACACCGGTGCCTTCGACGTCACGCGCGATGGCCGCACGATCACCTGGTATCGCCCGTCCGACGCCGACGAGGGGAATGCGCGTCTCGACATCGTCGGGACGCTGCTCCCCTTCGCGCTGCATCTCACCGATCGGCTCGTCCTGCACGGGAGCTCGGTCGCGTTCGAAGGCGGCGCCGTCGCCTTCCTCGCTCCGTCGGGCACCGGCAAGTCGACGCTGGCGATGGGGCTCACCATGGCCGGCGCGCGCTTCCTCTCCGACGACGCCGTGCCGGTGCGCATCGCAGGCGATGGCGCGATCGCGGCGCCCGGTGTGCCGAGCCCGCGGTTCCGTGAGGATTCCTTCGCACGGTTCAGTGCGATGCTCCCGGCCGACGCGATCCCGAGCAGCGGCAAGCTCTCGCTGAGCGAGCGCCTCGGCGACGATCTCGTCGAGACGCGCGAGACGCCGCTGTCGGCCGTCTATGTATTGTGCCCCGTCCCCGCTGGGGACGGGGCGGGCGCGGCGCGCACCGCCATGCCGCCGATCGCGGCGACGATGGCGCTCGTGCAGAACGCGAAGCTGGCCAAGCTGCTCTGGGGAGAAGAGGCCGAGCGGCTGCTCCACCTCGTCGCGGAGGTGAGCCGTCGCGTGCCCGTGTGGACGCTCGACGTGCCGCGCGACCTGGATCTGCTCCCCGGCGTCGTCGAGCGGCTGCTGGAGTGGCACGCCGTGCCGGAGCCGCAGTCCGCGTGATCAGCGCCACGGAGATTTCGGTCGTCACGCCGGCGCCGCTCACGCAGCGGCCGACGGCGATCGCATGCGACGGGCTCGTGAAATCGTTTCCCATCCGGCGCGGCTGGCGCGAGGCGCTGCGTGCGCCGTTCGCGACGCGCTGGCAGCTCGTCACCGATCACCTCTCGTGCGACATCGCGCAGGGCGAGCTGTTCGGCCTCCTCGGCCCGAACGGGGCGGGGAAGTCGACGTTGATGCGCATGCTCGCCACCGCCGTGCTCCCCGACGCGGGGACCGCCACCATTCACGGGGCGGACGTCGTCAGCGACGCCCGGGCCGTGCGCGACATGATCGGCAACGTCGCGGCGAACGAACGCGCCGTCCTCTGGCGCATCAGTGCGCGCGACAACCTGCGCTACTTCGCCGCGCTGCTCGGCCTGCGCGGCGCGGCGCGCACGAGACGCATCGAAGAAGTGCTGGAGCTGGTGGAGCTCGCCGACACGGGCGAGAAGATGGTTGGAGAATTTTCCTCCGGCATGCGGCAACGACTCCTCATCGCGCGTGCCCTGCTCGGCTCACCGCGCGTGCTCCTGCTCGACGAGCCGACGCGGAGCCTCGATCCCATCTCGGCGCGACAGTTCCGCCGGTTCATCACGCGGCTCATCCGCGAGGAGACGAAGTGCACCGTGCTTCTCGCGACGCACAGCACGGACGAAGCGATGGAGCTCTGCGATCGGATCGGCGTGCTCGATCGCGGGCGGCTGCTCGCCGTGGGCAAGCCGACCGAGCTCGGCGCCGAGCTGACGCGAAACAGCTTTCGTGCCTGGCTCGGTCTCGACGCGGAGGCTGCGCTGGACCGGCTCGTCGCGCGCGGCGTGGTCGTCGGCTGGAGCGCGGGGCCGGGGATGGAGGATCTCTTCCGTGAGTTCGCCGTCGAGGTGACGGACGGTCATCAGGGCGCCGCGGAGCTCGTGCGCGCGCTCGTCGGCGCCGGCGTGGACGTGGCGCGCGTGGAGCGCGTCCCCGTGAGCGCGGCGGACATCATCGAGCGCGTGCTCGCCACCTCCAGCGGACGTGACGCCGATGTATAAGGTCGCCGAGATGATGCGCGCGAGCTGGCGGATCGCGCGCAGCTACAAGATGAATCTGGTCTTTTCGATCCTGGCGCTATTTTTCACCACCATCCCGTTCTACCTCGTCGCACACGCGATGCAGCCGATGATGGGCAAGGTGGTGGCCAACGAGGGCGGGGACTACTTCGGCTTCGTGCTGCTCGGCCTCATCGCCATCTCGCTGCTCTCGACGGCGCTCACCTCGGTGTATCAGGCCGTGTCCGGCTCCATCTCGAGCGGGTGGCTCGAGGCCCAGCTCGGGACGTCGACGTCGATGCCCGTACTGCTTCTCGGGATGTCGGCGTACGAGTTTCTGTGGACGCTGCTCCGGGTGACGGTGCTCCTGCTGTACGGGTGGACGCTCGGCGTACACGTGCACTGGTCCGGCATCGCGCTCGGGCTGCCGGTGCTCCTGCTGTTGTGCGTGGCGTACTACGGGCTCGGGCTCGTGCTCGCCGCGATGTATCTCGCCTTTCGCACGATCGGGCCGCTGCAGAGCGTGATCGTCACCGGCTCGGTGCTGCTCGGCGGCGTGTACTATCCGACGACGGTGATCCCGTCGTGGATCCAGTCGCTGTCGGTGGTGGTGCCGATGACGTACGGGCTGCGCGCGACGCGGCGGCTCCTGCTCGACGGCGCGTCGTGGTCGGCGGTGCAGACGGACGTCGGGATGATCGCGGCGATCGCGGCGCTGATGATGATGCTGGGGGTCGCGGCATTTCAGCTGTCGTTCGATCATGCGCGGCGACGCGGGACGCTGTCTCTCTATTGAACTACAACTACGAGTAGCGGGTAGTGGGTAGCGGGTAGCGGGTACCTGGTAGCGGGACTGGCATCCGGGCTACCAGAAACAGGCGGCCCTTGGGGTCGGACACCGAAGTCAGAGGTGGGGTCAGATACCGCAGGTGTCTGACCCCTTGGTGGTTACAGGTGTCTGACCCCTTGGTGGTTAGTGTCATCCCGAGCGAGCGCAGATCCCGAGCGAGCGGAGCGAGTCGAAGGATCGTCATCCGCTGGCGTCGAGGGATCTGCACCTGCCGAGCGGCGAGCGATGAGCGGTCGAGCCGTCGAGCGGCGAGCGGTCAGCTTGCGAGCCCTCAGCGGTCAGCCAACACCAGCCGCCGGGATCGGCGGCGCCGCGCTAACTTCTCCGGATGCCGCAGGAGCCTGTCGCCCAGCCTCACATCGTGCGGAGCATCCGCGCCGCGCAGGCCGGGGTCGCTACGAACGCCATGCTCGCGATGGCGAAGATCACGGCTGGGGTGGTGGGGACGACGTACGCGCTCATCGCCGATGGCGTCGAGTCGCTGGCCGACGTCGCGAGCTCGCTGATCGTCTGGGGCGGGGTCGCGCTCGGGGCGCGGCCGGCGGACGAGAATCATCCGTACGGCCATGGCCGCGCCGAAGCGCTCGCCGCGGCGGTCGTGTCGGTGATGATGCTCGGCGCCGCGGTGTTCGTCGCCACGGAGTCGATCCGCGAGATCCGCACGCCGCACCAGTTCCCGGCGCGGTGGACGCTCGTCTTCCTCGTCGCCGTCGTCGCCGTGAAGGCGATGCTGGCGCACCGCGTCTCGGTCATCAGCGTGGAGAGCGGGAGCACGGCGGTCGCCGCCGACGCGTCGCATCATCTGAGCGACGCGATCACCTCGGCGGCCGCCTTCATCGGCATCTCGGCCGCGCTGCTCGGCCGGCACTTCGGGGGCGGCCCGCGCTGGGCCTCGGCAGACGACTGGGCGGCGCTCGCATCGTCGCTCGTCATCGCGCGGAACGGGATCACGATGGCGTTCGCCGCGCTGCACGATCTGATGGACCGCAGTCCGGGTGAACCCGTGCTCGCGCCCCTTCGCGCTGCCGCGCTCAGCGTGCCTGGCGTCTGTGCGATCGAGAAGCTCGCGGCGCGCCGCGTCGGCACGGGCTATCGCGTCGCGGTGCACGTGCAGGCGGCGCCCGACCTCTCACTCGCCGACGCGCACGCGATCGGAGGGCGGGTCAAGTACGCCATGTCGCACGTCGGTCTGCGGGTCGACTCCGTGCTGGTGCATATGGAGCCCTATTTCGGGGATACGGAGATACGGGGATGAGGGGATGCGGATACGACCTCGGGGAGGCAGATGCTTCCCGGGGCCGCCGCAGTTCCGTATCTCCGTATCCCCGTATGCCCGTAGCCCCGCAAGACACGATCGTTCAATCGCCCTCTGCCCACCCCGAGTAAGGTCCGAGCATACCGACCACACCGCCGAACCCGACCATGCGTCTCAGACTCGCTTCCATCGCACTGCTCGCCGTCGCGACGACGACCGTGCACGGGCAGGACATGCGCCGCGCGGCGCCGCTCAAGTCTCCGTCGAAGACCACCGGCGTCCCACGCACGCTCCCGCTCAAGTTCGAGGGGCCGCCGACCACCGGCGAGATCACGCCGCTCGACCTGATGACGCGGCTGTACAAGTTCGCCGACGATTCCATGATGGGCCGGCTCGCCGGCACGCCGTGGAACGACAAGGGCACCGACTACATCGCCGCCGAGGTGAAGCGGCTCGGGCTCGTCCCCGCGGGGGACGACGGCTACTTCCAGCATCCGCTCGTCAGCAAGGCGTTCGCCGATTCGTCGTGGATCGCCGTCGGCGGCAAGCGCTACACGCTCTGGAAGGATTTCGCCCCGCGCTATCAGGGCGACACGGCGGCCCGGATCACCAGCGCGCCCGTCGTCTTCGGCGGCACGTTCGGCGACACGGCGAGCTACCTCCCGAACGATCAGGTCACCGGCAAGGTCGTCGTCATCCGGCTCGCCAAGCAGCCCGACGGGACCACCAACTATCAGCTCGTCAACCGCGCGCAGCTCACCGGGCGCTTCTCCAACGCGGCGGCGATCGCCGTCGAGCAGCTCGACTACCTGCCGCCCGGCTATCTCGAGCAGAACTTCGCCGCGCCGAGCGTCGGGGTGAAGCCGGACAGCGAAGAGCCGGTGCGGCGCGTGCCGTCGTACTTCTACATCACCGGTGCGCTCGCCGACGACATGCTCGGCGCGCCGCTCGCCCAGGCCAAGACTGGTGCTTCCGGTCGCATGGTCGACGGCTTCCTGCATCAGAGCACGGGCGTCGCGCCGGGCCGGAACGTCCTCGCCATCCTGCCCGGCTCCGATCCCACGCTGCGCAACGAGTACGTCGTGATCGGCGCGCACGACGATCACATCGGCTTCAACCACACGCCGGCGGATCACGATTCGATCAAGGCGGTGATGATGCACGCCGCGCCGCAGGGCGCCGACAGCCCCGACCCGAAGCCGACGGCGGCGCAGTGGGCGGCGATCCGCGTGACGATGGACTCGCTGCGCCGCCTGCATTCTGCGCGCATGGATTCCGTCTACAACGGCGCCGACGACGACGGCTCGGGGAGCATGGGGCTGCTCGAGATCGCCGAGCGATTCGCGACGGCGCGGGTGAAGCCGAGGCGCTCGATCATCTTCGCCTGGCACGTCGGCGAGGAGGAGGGGATGCTGGGCTCCGGCTTCTTCACCGACCATCCGACGGTGAAGCGGGACTCGATCGTCGCGGAGCTCAACATCGACATGATCGGCCGCGGCAAGGGGACGGACGCGACGGGAGAGGACAAGAACGGCAAGCTGCTCCACGGTGGGCCGGGCTACCTGCAGCTCATCGGCTCACGCCGGCTGTCGACCGAGCTGGGCAACATGGTCGAGGCGGTGAACAAGCGCGACGGCCTCGGCCTGAAGTTCGACTACGCGCTCGACGCGAACGGGCACCCGCAGAACATCTACTGCCGCAGCGACCACTGGTCGTACGCGCGGTGGGGGATCCCGATCGTGTTCTTCACCACGGGCGGGCACGCCGACTATCACCAGGTGACGGACGAGCCGCAGTACATCGACTACGACCACATGGCGACGGTCGCCAGGCTCGTGCATGCGACGGCGACGAACGTCGCCAACCTCGGCCATCGCGTGGCCGTAGATCACCCGAAGCCCGATCCGCACGGGGACTGCCGGCAGTAGCTGCGGGATACGGGGATGCGGGGATGAGGGGATGCGGAACTACAAACGGCCTCGGGAAGCTTCTGCCTCCCGAGGCCGTGTCGTTCCGCATCCCGTCATCCCCCTATTCCCGCATCCCCGCAATGGCGTCATGTTATCTGCCCCGTCCCACTGCGAGAGGGCCCCATGTTTCTCAAGACCGTCCCCGTCATTCTCTTCGTCGGCGCTGCTGCCTTCGTGACGTCATCGACCGTGCACGACGCGCGCGCCGCGAAGATCCCCGTCGTCACGGTGCACGCGAAGGACTTCAGCTTCGACGCGCCCAAGACGATCACCGCGGGCATGACGTCGTTCAAGCTGGTGAACGACGGAAAGATGCTGCACCACCTCCAGATCATGAAGCTGGAGCACGGCAAGACGTTCGCCGATCTCCAGGCCGCAATGAAGGATCCCGCCGCTGCGCCGCCGACGTGGCTCGTGAGCGTTGGTGGGCCGAACGCCGCGGTACCCGGCAACACCATCGAGGCGACGCTCAATCTCGAGGCGGGGAACTACGTCATCGCCTGCTTCATCCCGTCGCCGGGCGACCCGGCGCCACACTTCACGAAGGGGATGATCCAGCCACTCACCGTGGCCGCGGCGAGTGGCGTCGCGCAGGCCGGTGCAGAGATGGCCGACGCACCAACGCCCACCGTCCACCTCGTGCTCAAGGACTATGGCTTCGCCTTCTCCAAGCCGCTGCACGCCGGCAAGAACGTCATCCATGTGATGAACGAGGGGCCGCAGGAGCACGAAGCGGTCTTCGTGAAGCTCGCGCCGGGCAAGCACATCGCCGACGTCAACGCGTGGGTGACGAAGGAAGGGATGAAGGGCCCCCCGCCGGGCACGCCGATCGACGGCATGGCCTCATTGGCGAAGGGCCGCACGGGCATCTTCACCGCCAACCTCACGCCCGGCACGTATGGCCTGATCTGCTTCGCTCCCGACACGAAGGACCACAAGGAACATTCGCTGCACGGGATGACTTCGGAATTCGTGGTGAAGTGATGTGAGGGAATGAGGGAATGAGGGAATGAGGGAATGACGAACGGCCTCGGGAAGCTTCTGCCTCCCGAGGCCGTTCGTCGTTCCGCATCCCCTCATCTCCCCATCCCCGCATCCCCGCACATCACGGGGGATTCTCCTTCGTGTACTTCACGTCGCGGATCACGAGTGATTGCTGCGACCAGCCGCCCGAGCTGGCCGACGTCCACCGCGCGACCGTCGAGTCGGGACGCGCGATGTAGGGGGACGGGGTCGTGAACACCGTGTAGCCCTCGAACTGTGACGGGCCGGTGCGCTCGCGCAGGTTCGTCAGGCGGAACTCGACGCGGGCGAGCACGCTCGCCGACGAGTCGATCCACGCGGCCCCTTCCCATTCGGCGTCCTTGACGTCGCGCGCGGGGGAGAAGTCGAGGCGGATGACGCGGCGGCCGTCGTGCTCCTCCACGCCGCGCGCGATGAAGCAGTGCCGCGCCCAGAACGCCGAGTCGGCGAGCGCGGAGACGAAGAGCAGGGGGACGAACCAACTCTGCGCTCCCGTGCGCTGCAGCACCTGGCCGGGCGCGTACCGGTCGCCCCACTCGTCGGAGCTCGTCAGCTCTTCGCTGTTCTCGCGCCGCGGGATGTTGCTGCCGCGCACGAACAGATCCGTATGGCGCTCGAGCAGGAGGGCGAAGGGATAGCGTCCCCGGAAGGTGCCGTACTGCTCGGCGCCGAACCGCAGCAGCTCCATCGCCGATTGGGAGAGTGGCGTGGGCGGCGCGTTGGCATCCTCGTCGCGGCAGCGCGCCGGCGCGGCGGCCACCATCTGCGGGAGCGCGATCGCGCCGCGCTGCATGGCGATCGTGAGCGTGTCTTCCGTCGTCGAGGTGCCGCGCTGCACGGTGCGCTGCACGTAGCGGAAGCCGAGCTGGCGCACGCGCACGAAGAGCACGCCTTCCGGGGGCCAGACGATGCGCACCTGTCCCTTCGGGCCGGTGAGCGTCTTCCGGCCGAGCGCGGTCACCTCCGCGTTCGGCAGTGGCGCGCCCGATAGCGAGTCGTGCACGCGCACGAGGAGCATCGCGGACGCCTGCGCCCGTAACGTGCTCGGCGCCACGGCACCGAGTGTCGCGCACAGGAGAACCAGGGCGAGCGTGGGGAGCGAGCGCCAGTGCATGGGCAGATCATACGACGCGATCTCGACGCCCGAAAGCGGCGCAGCGGGCGCACTTGGCGCGCAGGCGATGGGTCACGCCCCCCGGGCATCACGTCGCATGTGCAGGATCGGGAAGGGACGTCCCCCGGAGTCGACTGGTGACCGCGACACCACCGAGAAGCCGAGCGCCTCGTAGAAGGCCAGCGCCGAATGATTCTGTTCGTTGACGTCCACGGCGAGCGGCCCGCGCGCGAGCGACTCCGCGTGCGCGACGAGACGGCGCCCTTCGCCCCGTCCATGCCATGCGGGCTCGATGAACAGTGCTTCGATCGCGTCGTTGGCGAAGCCGAGGAAGCCGACAGGCGTGTCGTCCTCCGATGTCGCCAGCACCCACCACTCCAGCGTGTCGCTCGCGAGCTCCTCGGCGACGAGCGGGCGCAGCGCGGCGATGTCCTTCGCTTCGAGAAAGTGGTGCGTCGCGCGCACTGCTCGCTCCCACAGCTCGAGCATCGGCTCGCGGTCGTCGGGACGGGCGAGTCGCACGTGGGTAGTCATCTGCTAGACAGGAGAGGAGGGGAAGCGGGATCCGAGTGGTGACGGGCGTCGGCATCCACGCACCACCTAGCATCCAGCTCCGCTCAGCGTTCCAGCAGCGTCACGAACTGCTGCAGCTCGGCCGCGTTGAGGTCCGACACCGCCCAGTGCTCGACGCCGCTCCTTCGCCAGTGGAGCAGGTTGTAGCCATGGCTCGTCGTCAGGGTGCGATCGACGTCGCCGCTCGCGTCGGCGGGCCAGGTGAAGACGTTGATCACGTGCTGTCGCCTCCCGTACACCACCACGGCGACGGGCCGTCCGCGCACGTAGTCGAGCCGCCCGCCGAGCAGCGGGAATCCCGCGTCCTCCAATCGCGGCACGCTCGGCGAGAAGTCCAGGCGTCCGTTGAACCAGGGCTTCACATTGTGCTGGTCGTTCGAGGCGACGTCGGTGAGATGGGCCGGCATGAGGGAGCGGATGTGGCTCGTCAGCACCTCGTCTCGCGTCAGCGACTCGGCCGACGCGTGCTGGCGTGTCGCGACCATGGTGATCCCGCTGCTCGCCACCATGAGAACGACCGCGGCGGCGAGCGCGCGCCAGGGCACGCGCACCTTGCGCCGGATTGCTGGAGCGGGGGCCGTCGTCGCGGGGCGTTCCTCCTCGCGCAGCGCCGACCGCACGCGCGCGCGCAGCAGGTCGGGCGCGTGATACTTCACCAGGCCGCCGCGCAGCGCGCGCACGGTCGCGAGCACGCCCTCGTAGATGCCGGAGCATTCCTCGCACGTCGCGAGATGCTCGGCCACCGCGATCGCCTGCTCGGCGGGCAGCTCGCCGTCGACGTAGGCGTTCAACAGCTCGCGAGTCTGGGCGCAGTTCATGTCCTCTTCTCCCCGGCGCGGCCACCGAGGCCGAGCACGTCCTGCAGTCGCTGCCGCGCGCGCGACAGGCGCGACATGACCGTCCCGATCGGCGTGCCCGTCACGGCCGCGATCTCCTTGTACGACAGCCCTTCGATCTCGCGCAAAACGATCGCCTCGCGGTGCTCGGGGGCCAGCTGGTCGAGCGCGTCGCGCAGCTCGGCGCGCTCGGACGACGCGATCGCGGCCGCGTCGGTGGCACGGTGACTCTGGTCGCCTCCGCCATGCTCGTCCTCGACGTACGGCACCGACGCGCGCTGCGTGCGCGTGCCCTGGCGCCAGGTGTAGCTGCAGTTCCGCACGATGGCGAGCAGCCACGGGCGCGCGTCGCCACCATGGAAGCCGCCATAGTGCCGCCACGCGCGCAGATACGCCTCCTGCACGACATCCTGCGCGTCGTGCTCGTCGCGCAGGAGATGGCGCGCGAGCGTGTATGCGTCGTCGAGCAGGGGCACGACGATTCGCTCGAAGGACTCGAGCGTGCTGTCCGTCACGGACGCCTCGACCCGGGCAGGTGATCTCACGACTACTAGACTCGGCCCGGCGCCGGAATATTCCCGATATGAGGGAATGAGGGAATGGGGGATGAGGGCATGAGACACGGCCTCGGGAAGCGCTTGCCTCCCGGGGCCGTGTCGTTTCCCATTCCCCACTTCCCCATTCCCTCATCCCCTCACTTCAACACCCCCGTCACGTCGTTCAGCGTCGCGCTCGCCGCGGCGGGGAGCACGACGATCGTGCCCGTCATCGCTCCGCCGTGGACGCTGCAATCGTACGTGTAGGTGCCTGGCGTGGTGAACGTCACCGAGTACGTGCCGGCCCCCGTGTGGACACCGCTGCTGGCGAACGCCGGCGTACCAGTGGAGCGGACACTGTGCGGCAGGGTGCCGGACCAGGTCCAGGTCATCGTCGAGCCGACGGTGATCGTGTCCACGGCGGGATTCGTCGAGGCGTTGTGGCTGCTGACGAACTGGATTCCCGTGCCGACGGTGACCGCACCGGCCTGTCCTCCCCCGCCGCCCCCACCGCCG